>Ga0075428_100006263_pt1 | contig 13228 bp, 13 predicted proteins | sample RhiMetdeltSRZDD2_FD_75291 | JGI IMG/M metagenome (GOLD analysis project Ga0075428, IMG submission 75291) | Populus rhizosphere microbial communities from Tennessee, USA - Rhizosphere MetaG P. deltoides SRZDD2 | ecosystem: Host-associated > Plants > Roots > Rhizosphere > Soil | place: USA...
TGCCAAAAACGATCAAAAAGCGAAGCCTGAGGCGCTTCTGTGAATTCGTGTGAAGCTATTGAATTTCAATGATTTACAGGGGTGTGTTCGTGTGAAGGTGCGAGAAAGAAGCGTCGTTGAGCGACCGCCGGATTGTCAATTATTTGACTGTTAGGCGTGCAAACGTCAAATATTTGACGTCAGGAAGGCTTCGTGCGCGCGCGGATCTCGCGGGCAGTCGACATCGCGTCGAGCACACTGGCGATGACCTGCGAGGCCCGCGCGCGCGTCATCTCGTCCGAGACCTTCGCCTCGAGCAGCTCCGCGTTCGCCAGGATGATCCCGAGCTGATTGTTGAGGCGATGAAACAGCAGGCCGAGGTCTGGCGGTTCGTCCACAGACGTCCTCGCACTTCTCGGATCGGCGGCTGGCGTCATGAGGCTTCTTTGGTCGTCAGCTCGTGCGTACGCCCCGGCTCGCGCCAGAGCGTGTCGACAAAGATACGAACCGAACCGCCGGCGGTTCTGACGTACTCCACCTTGCCGCTGGCAATCCAGTTGTAGATAGTGCGTCGGCTCACACCAACGAGCTCGCACGCTTTCATGATTGAGATGGTCTTGCGGTCAGTCATCATTGCTTTTCACGTCGGCCCTGAACATCGGGCCATGTGGGTTACCGCACGCCGTACGTTGAGATGTATCGGAAGACGCGACCGTCGGCTATAGGGCTGACGGGGTAGGTGAATTGACCGGCCCGGGCGTGGGTGTCAAAATACCGCCCACTTGAACTAAATGGCTGAGGGTCAGAAACATCTGTTGATCGTAGACGACGAGACCGCGCTCCGGGAGGCAATTGCGGAGCGCCTCGCGGATCACGGCTTCATCGTCGAACAAGCCGGCAGTGGTGAAGACGCGCTGCAGCGTCTCACCGATTTTGCCTTCGACATTCTGATCACCGATCTCCGGCTGCCAGGCATCGACGGCGCGAAAGTAATCGAGTCGGCGCTCGAGCGATATCCCGAAATCATTGCCATCGTCATCACCGGATACGGAACGGTGAAGGATGCTGTGGAGGCGATCAAGCAAGGGGCGGCCGACTTCATCACCAAGCCCTTTCAGTTCGACGCGCTGCTGCACGTCCTTCGCTCGGCGCTCGAACAACGGCGCCTGAAATCTGAAAACGCGTACCTGCGATCGCAGCTCGAGGATCGGTATCGCATCGATGGGCTCGTCGGCCGGAGCCGCGTGATGCGCGAACTGTTTCAATTGCTCGAGACGGTCGCCGCGACGTCGAGCACGGTTCTGATCACGGGTGAGACCGGCACCGGTAAGGAACTGGCGGCTCGCGCGATCCATCACAACAGCCCGCGACGGACAAACCGGTTCGTCGCGCTGAACTGCAGCGCGATTCCCGAAACGCTCCTCGAAGCTGAGCTCTTCGGTCACGTGCGCGGCGCGTTCACCGGCGCGGTCGGCGCACGGCAGGGCAGGCTCGAACAGGCGCACAAGGGGACGCTCTTTCTCGATGAAGTCGCGACGATGAGTCCGGCGCTGCAGGCGAAGCTGCTTCGCGTTCTGCAGGAGCGCGAGTTCGAACGCCTCGGCGACTCGCATACGGTCAAGATCGATGTCCGGGTGATCGCCGCGACACATTCCGATCTTGCCAAGATGGTCGCCGAGGGCGCCTTTCGCGAGGACCTTTACTACAGATTGAACGTCATCCCGGTGAAGCTGCCGCCGCTCAGGGAGCGCCGCGAGGATATACCGCTGCTCGTGCAGCATTTTCTTCAGAAGCTGGCTGCTGAATCAGATCGCAGCGCGGTGACGATTTCGCAGGATGCCCTGCGTCGCCTGATGGCGTATCGCTGGCCGGGCAATATCAGGCAACTGGAGAATGCCATCGAGCGGGCGCTCGCGTTCAGTCAGGGTCGATCGCAAATCGACGTGCACGATTTGACGACCGACATTCAAGAGCCGGCCGGCGCGACCGAGTCCTCGGAGGTCTGGTTCCCGGATGACGGTCTCGATTTCGCGCGCTACATTGAAACGATCGAACTCTCGCTCATTCGCCGGTCACTGGAACGCACGCAGGGCAACAAGCGGCAGGCAGCGAAGCTCCTGAATCTGAAACGCACCACGCTGATCGAGAAGCTCAAGCGCCTCGAGCCGCACTAGGGTCATGCCTCCGCGGCACCATTACTGGACGATCATCCTGGAAGGGAAGCCCACCGCCTTTCGCGCCCACCTGCAAGAGGAACTGATTCCGACGCTGCGACAACTGCAGGCACGGCATCCCGACGCGGTGATGAAATGGTTCGCGCGCGGGCGACTGTGGGAGAGTCAGGATGAGGAGCGCGCGGATGCCGTCGCGCGACGGCGGCCTAAAGCGCGCAGCCCTCTCGATCGTCGTTCACGCGACTGGCGGCCGGGAGGAGAACACAAAGATCCGCGCGATCGCTTCCAAGTGCCGCGCGATGAGAAGCGTCGGCGATTTGCGCAGAAGCTGCGGCGGAAACCGGCCGGGCCACGAAACAGGGGAGGGAGCGGAGGCGGTCGATGATTGTGCACGTTGTGCTCTTCAGCCCGAAGCCAGATCTCTCCCCGTCGGATCGCACCGCCGTACTCGACGCCCTTCAGTCGGCAGCAAAGAACATCCCATCAATCAAGCGCCTGCGCGTCGGCCAGCGCGTGAAGCACTCACTGCCCGGATATGAGCAGATGATGCGCGACGATTACGAATACGCGGTAATCATTGAATTCGATGATGTGGAGGGATTGAGGGCGTACTTGCAGCATCCGGCACACGCGGCTGCCGGGCACCATTTCACAGCATCGGCGTCCAAAGCACTCGCTTACGACTACGAAGTAGTTGAATCGGTCGTTACTGATCACTAATCAACGACATTCCCCGTCACACTGCGATCGTGACGTAGAGACGAAAAGGAGATCCTTCTCTTTTCTCCTTTCCTTCTCTAGGTATGTTCGCAGTGTGACAGTGAAGGCTGTTGATTAGCGACCGGTGATTCGAAGAAGAATTCCTGGATGAAGTCCCGGAGCTGATTGATGGACTCTGCGGAATTGATCGCCATTCGGAGATGCGATCCGTTATCCAGCCCCTTCGTGTACCAGGAATTCAGCGCCCGCAGCTTGTTGATCACCCATCGATCGTGCCCACGCGCGGGTGGCGGCGACGAAGAAGGCTGTCCGGGCGCGACGTGCCTGAACCCCTCAGCTTCGTCAATGCGTTCGTTCATCAGCAGATCGATGTAGTCGAGGAGGAACTGGCCACGGTCGGCGAGTGTCACGGCGCGGGGTGAATGACCTGAAGCTAGTGCTGCTGCCTGTTCGAAGATCCATGGATTGCGCAGAGCCCCGCGGCCGACCAGCACACCGGCTATCTTTCCGACACGCAGCCGATCGACGACCTGTTCGGGATCGATGCAGTCTCCACTGCCAAACACGGGGATCGACAGTCCGTCCGCCACTCTGGCGATGAGATCCCAGTCGGACACACCGGAATAGGACTGCGCCGCCGTGCGCCCGTGAACCGCGATCGCCGCGGCACCGGCATCCTCCATGCGCTGCGCCAGGTCGGGCGCATTGATCGCGTCGGCGTCCCAGCCAGCGCGCATTTTGACCGTGACAGGAATCTTCACCGCGCGGGTCATCGCACGAACGACATCTGCCGCGTGCCCCGGCTCGCGCATCAGGCTGCACCCGGCATTGTGCTTGGCAATTTTCGGCACTGGACAACCCATATTGACGTCCACGATGTCGGCGCCGATGCCTTCGACAACCTGCGCCGCCGCCGCCATCTTTTCCGGGTCGCCACCAAAAATCTGGATGGAAACAGGACGCTCCTCCTCGGTGTACTCCGCGTATTCGAGCGTCCGATCGATGCCGCGGACCAATCCCTCCGAACTCACCATTTCGCTGACGACCAATCCACACCCGCCCTTCCGCTTCACCAATCGGCGGAATGCCGTGTCGGTCATGCCCGCCATCGGCGCGAGCGCAAACGGCGGCGTCAGTTCGATGGATCCAATCTTCATAAAGGTAAAAGGGAAAAGGGCGTTCAATAAGGCTTCACATCCGCAGCGTCGACTTCCACGCTGACTGCCTGACCGATGAGATCCACGGCGAGCATCAGGCGCGCGTGTGCGCCTTTGCGCAACAGGCGTCCCACGACTCCCGTTAAGGGCCCGTGGATCACTTCCACCATCATCCCTTCGTGAATCAGTGGACAGGGATCGAATTGCAGGTCGCTCTGGACCAGCCGGCGGATTCCTTCAATCTCGAACTCGGGGATCGGCGCGATCTCGCCGTCGAACGATACGATGTTCACCACACCGGTGCACGACAGAATCGGCAATCGCTCTTTCGAATCGAACCGCGCGAAGCAATACCCGGGGAAGAGGGGCCAGTCGATTTTCTTCTTACGATCTTTCCACCGGCTCCACTTGGGAATGGTCGGAAGAAACGCTTCGTAGCCTTTGCGCTCGAGCTGTTCCCGGACGACGTTTTCGTGCCGTGAACGTGTCCAGATCGCATACCACGGCGCCGGCGTCGGGGTGACCTCAGTCAGCGCCGCCCCCTGATTCGAGTGCCACCTGCTTTTCGTACAGCTTCTTCAGCTCCTCGTTCTTCCACTCGATCAGCGCCTGGCCTCGCACCTTCGACAAGAACTTGCGGACCTCTGTCTGCTGACGAACGTCGTGGACCTTGTCCGCCACCAGATCGCGGACGCTTTCGAACGGCTGAATCGCCGACGGCTTCAATGTCTCGAGCTTCAGAACCTGCACGCCGCGGTTCGTGCGAATTGGCGTCGTGATGTCGCCCGGCTTCATCTTATTAATCATTCCCTGCAGCGACGTGGATACTTCGGCAAGATTGATCGGTCCGATCAGACCGCCATTCGCCTTCGATGGTGCCGCCGAAAGCTCGGCCGCCAGTTTGGCGAAATCCTCACCGGCGAGAAGGCGTGTTCGGATCGCCGCGGCTTTCTCCTCGGCTTCGTCCTGTGCGGCAACGCTGATCGTTGCCTGCCCGCCCTTGGTGGTTGTCGGGACCTCGATAAGGATTTCGCGCAGCGTGACGGTCGCCGGCTCGACAAACTCATTCTTGTGCGTCAGGTAGTACTGCCGGGCTTCCTCCTCGGTGATCGTCAGCTTCGATCCGACTTCGTCCCGCTGCACCTGGCTCACCAGGAACTGCTTCTCGACATTCCTTCGCAGATCGTCGAGCGTCATCCCTTCCTGCCGTAAGGCAGTGGCGAACTTCTGGTCGTCAGTGAGGTTCTGTTCCTTGCGAAGATTTTCGAGCCAGCCCTTGAACTGCTCGTCGCTCAAGTGATACCCCTTCTCCTTGCCCATCTGGAGGAGCAGCAACTCGTCAATCGCATCAACCAGCAGTTGCGGCGTGACTTCGTCGAGCGCCTTTTTCAGCTCGGCGTTGTCATTGACCATCTCTGGTTTCAGATCGACGCCAAGGCGCGCCCGTATCGCCGAGGTCTGTCGCTCTTCAAGCTCTGTTTGCGTGAAGATGTCGCCATTCACCTTCACCAGCACACGTTCGATGATTTGCGCGCGGGCTGGCATCGCCACCACCACCAGCGCAAGCGTTGCCGCGGATATGAACTTCATAGATCTTTCCCTAAACTGCTGTAGCACAATATTTTACTCGATTGATTGGCCTCGGCTCAAATCCACCAGCAAACCCGAAACCCGCGAGAACACGCCGTCTTCCGCCCGCGGATCTTCTTTCGCCGGACGCATGATTTCATCCTTCGTGAAACCTGGCGCCACCTCACCGGCCTGCGCTCGCGCAGCCCACCAGGATCCGCCGGCAACCGGATCGCGCCCTTTCCGTCCGCTACCCGGAACTGACGACATCCGTGGTTCCGGGGCGGCCTTCCGCGCCATTGGCTTCTTCAAGTCCAGCTTCAAGGTCGCGGGAGGAACCAACGTCACGTCACCGCGCTGCTGCACAACCCTGAAGAGCCACGCCGGATCGAGCTTCGCGTCAGGTCTGAACTTTAGGACGACGGCGGAGCCTTCGCGGTCTAGCGACTCGAGCCCGATCCTGTCGGCAAGGATGCGGATGGAGGCGTATTCCGCCAGATTCAGCACGGATTCCGGTGGCGGACCGTAGCGATCACGCACTTCAAGAACCAGCCGATTCAGTTCGTCCTCGGTGCGCACCGCGGCCATTCGCCGATAGACCGTCAGCCGCTGATTCATGTCGGGGATGAACTCGTCGTTGATTCGGAGGTCGACCCTCAGATTCACATTCGCGCGGATCTCGTCTTCAATCTCTTCACCCTTCAATTCCTTGATGGTCTGTTCGAGGAGCTTCATGTACATATCGAACCCAACCGCTTCGATATGGCCACTTTGCTCCCCCCCGAGCAGGTTGCCTGCGCCTCGAATCTCCAGGTCGAGCGCGGCGACGCGGAATCCGCTTCCCAGATCGCTGAATTCTCGTATCGCTGCCAGCCGTTTCTTTGCCACTGGCGACAGGGCCTCTTCAGGCGGAATCAAGAGATACGCGTAGGCCCGGCGATCTGATCGCCCGACGCGGCCGCGAAGCTGGTACAGCTGTGACAGGCCGTAGCGATCCGAGCGATTGATGATGATCGTGTTCGCGTTCGGAATGTCGAGACCGTTCTCGATGATCGTCGTCGCGAGCAACACATCGTACTTATGCGCGACGAAGTCCACCATCGCGCGCTCGAGCTCTTCCTCGCCCATCTGGCCGTGCCCGACGACGATGCGCGCTTCCGGGACGAGGCGCGTGATCAGATTGCCGAGTGAGTAAATCGACTCGACCCGGTTGTGGACGAAATACACCTGGCCGGCACGTTCCATCTCGGTCAGAATCGCGCGCCGGATCACTTCCTGATCGAACTTGACGACGTTGGTCTGAATGGAGAGGCGATCCTTGGGAGGCGTTTCGATGATCGACATGTCGCGGATCCCGGCGAGCGACATGTTCAGCGTCCGCGGAATCGGCGTCGCGGTCATCGTCAGGACGTCCACACGCTTTCGCATCTGTTTGATGCGCTCCTTGTGGGCGACGCCGAAGCGCTGTTCTTCGTCGACGATCAGGAACCCGAGGTCTCTGAACTGCACATCCTTCGACAGCAGCCGGTGCGTGCCGACAATGATCTCGACCTTGCCGTTCTTCAGATCTTCGAGCGTGTCCTTCTGCTCGGCCTTCGTCCTGAATCGGCTGACCATGTCGATGCGCACCGGGAAAGCGGCAAAGCGATCTCGCAACGTTTTCAGATGCTGGAATGCCAGGACCGTCGTCGGTGCAAGAAACGCGACCTGCTTGCCGTCCATGACCGCTTTGAACGCCGCGCGCATCGCCACTTCCGTCTTGCCGTAGCCGACATCGCCGCACAGCAACCGATCCATCGTCGCCGCTGCTTCCATGTCGCGCTTGATGTCGGTAATCGCGTTCGACTGGTCGGATGTCAGTTCCCATTCGAAGGCGTCTTCGAATTCCTGCTGCCAGTGCGAGTCGGGCGTGAACGCGTGTCCCGGCATCGCCTTTCGGGCGGCGTAAAGCTTCAGCAGCTCTTCCGCCATGTCACGCATCGCCTTCTTGACGCGTGTCTTTGCCTTCTCCCAGGTCGTGCCGCCGAGTTTGTCGAGTGAGGGCCGCGTCGCTCCGGTGTATTTCTGGACGAGGTCGAGCCGTTCAACCGGAACAAAGAGTTTGTCGTCGCCGGCGTACCGGAGTTCCATGAACTCCTGCGGCGCCAGTCCAACATCGATGCGCTTCAGTCCCACGAACACGCCGATTCCGTGATCGACGTGAACGACCAGATCGTCAACCTTCAGATCGCGGAAATCGGAGAGGAAGGTGCGCGTCGCGGAGCGCCGCCGTTCATGGACCTTGCGCTCCTCTTCGAAGACGTCGGTCTCGGCCCAGAACTGAAGCGCCGCGTCGGGAAGGCGGAAACCGCGCGAGAGATGGCCGATGCCGACAAGAACGGAGGCGGTGCGCACCTCCTCGGCTCCTTCGATCGGTGCCGCGTAGATCTCATAATCGCCGAGCACTTCCATCGTCCGCTCGGCGCGGCCCGCAGAATTGGCGACGAATACCATCGTCTCGCCGAGTTCGCGACTGCGCCGGATTTCGCCGACCCAGTCGGTGACGCGGCCTGCGAACTCCAGCGCCGGTTGACAGCCAATGTGGTACGACTCTTCAACCGACAGTGTCTCCAACGCGGTCGCTTCGGCCAACCACGGCGTCACGTCATCCCATGCGAGAACCAGATCGGAGGGTGGCGGGACTCGATTCCCGCGCGCAATCGCTTCATCGTAGCTATGCTGAATCTGGGCGGCCGTCTTCTCGCCGTGCGATCGAACTTCGTCAGGTTCAGACAGGATCACCATCGGCCGACCGTGTGCCCACAGGTGATCGAACGCGGCTGCGGAACGATCCGGCGTGTCCGCATCGCCGACGAGTTCCTGCAACGGCGCGATCGCTGCCTGATCGAGCGCGAGCGTCGATCGCTGCGTGGCCGGATCGTACGAGCGGATCGATTCGATCGTGTCGCCGATGAACTCCAGCCGGATCGGCTCCCGCGCACCAGCCGGAAAGAAGTCGACCACGCCACCGCGGACGCAGAACTCGCCGTGCTCGTCGACCGGATCCTGCCGCGTGTACCCGGCCGATGCGAGCATGTCGCCGAGATCGGTTGGCGAGATGTCGTGTCCGGGCGTGAGCGTCAGCGACACGGCGCTCATCTGCCCGGGCGAACTGACTTTCGGAAGAAGCGCGGATGCGGACGCCACGATGAGTCTGGCGGTTCCGTCGCCGGCAGCGCTCAGTGCCCGGGCCCGGGCCGAGGCGATATCAAAGTGTGGCGCAAGCCCACGATAGGGATCGACTTCGTGAGAGGGATAGGGAAGAACGACGCGCTCAACTTCAGTCTCGGACAATCCCTCCAGCGCTGAGTAGAAGAATCGCGCGTCGCGCGTCATCGTCTCGACCTCTGCATCTGTCGCGACGACGAGCAGCACGCGGTCGCGTTCCGCCGCTACCGCCGCAAACAGCGCCTTCGCGGGCGGCGTCAACCCGGAAACACGCGGCGCGGGCGCACCAAGGCGGAGGCGGCTGGCTGCCGTCTTCAACAGCGAACGCAACGTCAACGAACTGGAGGTGTATGACGGCAATTTCGTGTAGGCCGCGGTCTTCAGACCGCGACCCTACATTCACGTGAGCGCTGAAGGTCCGAACCTTCTATTTTATCACCGCGCCCGGAGGCCTCGGATGCGCTCGACTATCGCCGACGTCGAGTGTCCCTGCTCAACCGGCACGAGCACGACGCGGCCGCCGCGTGCCTCAACCGTGTCGCGGCCCACGATCTGATCGGCCGGCCAGTCCGCACCCTTCACGAGAATGTCGGGCTGGACCAGGCGAACGATTTCGGCGGGCGTGTCCTCGCCGAAAATGACGACCGCGTCCACGCATTCGAGCGCGGCGAGGACTTCTGCCCGCTCGCTCTCAGGGGTAATCGGACGTCCAGGTCCCTTGTTCCTTCGGACTGACGCATCGGCGTTCAGTCCGACGACGAGCATGTCGCCGAGGTTGCGGGCGTACTGCAGGTAACGCACGTGGCCGGGGTGAAGAAGATCGAAAACGCCGTTGGTAAAAACGATCCGTCGTCGGTCGGCGCGCGCGCCGGTCACGGCGGCGTCAACCTGTTCCCAGGTGAGCGCGCGGGACGTGGGATCCCGGTCAGGCTTCATGGCCCACGCGATCGAACGCGACGCCGTCAGAGAATCGCCACGCGTGCCGCGGACGATAGATACCGACGTCCTTGGTCCGGGACTTCACGCGAAACGTATAGAGCAGCCGGTGATAGTCGTACGGATACCCGTCCAGTTTGTGAACGGCGACGTCGATCTTGTACGTGCCCTCGACGAGATCGAGACTGTCGATTGAAAAAAGCGCTTCTGCGTCGCCCAGAATGCGGACAGCCTTGAGCTCCTCGATGCTTGTATTCGTGCCGTAACAGCAGACACCTTCGGCATTGAAGATTCCGACACCGATGACGAAGTCTTGATTCTCAATCGGCGATCGGAGTCGTATTCGAATCGTCAACGATTCGCCGCTGTGAAACACGTGTCCTGGTTGGTCGTCAGGTCCAACCAGCTGCACCTCCGTGATCTCGATCTCGCGCGAACCCCAGCGGCCCTCCGTCGCGCGGAACATGTCTGCCGGTCCGGCCGCGGTTTCGACCGGGTGATCGGGGAGTACTGCCGTGGTCGCCTCGTCGGGCGAGACCACGGTGGCAGACTCCTTCGCCTTCGCGTCTTCGGCGGCGAGGAGTTGTTCTTCGCTGGTCTCGACATCTGTGATGTACGCGCCGACGACCCGCTTCGGATCTCCCATCGCTCTCATCGTCCCAGCATCCATCCACAGTGCTTCGTCGCAGAATCGCTCCACGAGGCCAAGCGCGTGCGTGACGAGAAGGATTGTTTTGCCGCGCCGCTTGAATTCAGCGAACTTGTCGAGGCATTTGTGCGTGAACCCCTCGTCGCCGACGGCGAGCACTTCGTCGACGAGGAGAACTTCGGGGTCGACGTGAATGGCGACCGCGAATCCGAGACGCATATACATCCCGGACGAGTACGTTTTCACCGGCGCGTCGATGAAGTCTTGCAGCTCCGCAAACTCCACGATCTCGTCAAAGCGGCGGGCAATCTCGCGCTTGCTCAGACCGAGCATGATCCCGTTGATGAAGACGTTCTCGCGCCCGGAGATTTCGGGGTGAAATCCTGCGCCAAGCTCGATGAGCGCGGAGATGCGGCCATTCACGTGCACCGTGCCACTTGTCGGTTTGGTGATGCCGGCGACGAGTTTGAGCAGCGTGCTCTTGCCCGATCCGTTGCGGCCAATGACTCCTAACGTCCGCCCGGACGCCACCGCGGCTGTCACGTTCTGCATCGCCGCGAACGTCTCGTCAGGGCGCAGGTCACGGACCAGACTGCGTGACAACAGTGCACTCTTCAGCGTGGCGAACTGGCGTCGGTGCGTGTACCGACGGTAAATCTTCGACACATTCCTGAGCTCGATCGCATTGGCCATTAGACTTCCTCGGCGAAGGTGTCACGCAGGCGGTCGAAGATGAAATACGCAAACAGGAAAAACACGACTGACGCCGCTCCGAGCGACAAGAGCCACCGCCAATGCCCGAAGGGCCCGATGAAAAAGAGCACCTCCTGATACGAGATGGCGAGATGGCTGAAGGGATTGACGTTGACGAACCACTTGCCGACGTCTGGTGCCTGCGTCCACGGATAGATTATGGGCGTCGCGAAGAACCAGAGCATCAGGACGTTCGCGAGGATGTCGCGGATGTCTCTGAAATGCACGGTCAGGGCAGCTACGATCAGCGCCAGTCCCAGCGTAAACAGCAGCTGCACGAGCACGATTACCGGAAACCAGACCAGCTCGCCGAGGGTGACGGGGGCGCGGTAATAGGCGAGGAACGCCGCGAGAATCGGCAACCCGAGGAAGAAGTGCACCATGTTCGCGAGCACTGTCACGATCGGCAGAACTTCCGCGGGGAATAGCACCTTCTTGATCAAGTTGCCGCCCGAGATCAACACGCCGGCCGATTCGTTCAACGACGATGAGAACCATGTCCATGGCAGGAGACCGCAGAAGAGAAAGAGCGCGTACGGGTACGGGTCCGAGAAAGGCTTCGGTTCTTGCCCGGGGGGCAAACTCCTCGGCATGATGTACGCGAAGACATACGTGTAGATCAACAGCAGGAGGAGGGGATTGATGAACGACCAGAAGAACCCGAGGACCGATCCCCGATAACGCGCCTTCAGCTCGCGCGCGACCAAGGTCTGGATCAGCCCTCGGTAGCGGATCAGCCGTGCGAGATTACCGAGCATCGATGTGCAGAATCAGCGCGGTTATGTTGTCGGGACCGCCCGCATCGTTTGCCGCGGCGATGAGCGCGCCGGCAATCGCGTCGAGCGATGCCTTCATATCCCCCAGCAGGTCTGCGATGCGGGCGTCAGGAAGAACGGTAAAAAGGCCATCAGAACACAGGAGGTATCGTTCGCCCGGGCGGGGCACGACCTCGGTGACGTCGACTTCCGGGTCGTCACCGCCCGATAGGGCGCGCGTGACAACGTTACGCCATGGATGCTGGCGCGCCGCCGTCGGCGTCAGTGTGCCGGCACGAACCTGCTCTTCGACCCACGAGTGATCGTGCGTGAGTTGTTCGAGCTTGCCGTTGCGCAGCACGTAGACACGACTGTCGCCAACGTGCGCGACGCTCGCGCCTTGCGGGCCGAGCAGCACAGCGGACGCCGTCGTCGCCATGCCCCGGAGATCCTGCGAATCGGCAATGGCAGAGGCGATTTTTCGATTGGCGAGCCGAAACGCGGCGCGCAGCCGGTTGGCTTCGAGGCTGACGCTCGGATCGAAGGGGAAGGGCCACGTGCGGTTCTTATCGGCCCCGGCGGTTTCCTGGATGAATGCTTCGATCGCCTCGACAGCGACGCGTGAGGCGACTTCTCCGGCGACGTGCCCACCCATACCGTCGGCGACGACGAACAAACCGACATCCGGCCGCGTCGAGTAGCTGTCCTCGTTGCTGGTTCGCTTCAGACCGGGGTCGGACCGCACGGCCCACTTCAGCGAAGGCAGCGCCGTCATGATGAGGTGGTCAGCCCCTTGCCACGTCGCGCATCCGCCTCAGCTCTCCGATGCGGGCCCCTCCCGGCAACCGCGCGGATACCTGCAGTCGCATCAGCGATTTGGTAAGCGCCGCTCGTGCGCGCTCGTAGTCAATGTCGGACTGTGGCTTAGTGAGACGTTCTTCGGCTCGACGACGAGCGGCGTCGGCCCGGTCGACATCGATGTCTTCGGCGCGTTCGGCCAGCCGCGCCAGAATCGTGACGCGATCGGGCAGCACCTCGGCAAAACCGTACGCGATCGCGAGATAGATCTTTTCATCGCCTTTCCGATACCACAATTCGCCGACCGTCAGCGACGCGAGCATCGGGCGGTGGCCCGGCAGAACGCCGAAATATCCCTCCGATCCGGGGATCTCGACCTCGTCGACGCGGTCGCGAATGATCCCACGATCGGGAGTCAAGACCTGCAGATCAATATGCGTTGGTAGAGCCATTCACTCAACTTCCAGCACTCTTGGCACCCTTGGCACCCTTGGCACCCTTGGCACCCTTGGCACCCTTGGCACCCTTGGC
>Ga0075428_100006264_pt1 | contig 13227 bp, 14 predicted proteins | sample RhiMetdeltSRZDD2_FD_75291 | JGI IMG/M metagenome (GOLD analysis project Ga0075428, IMG submission 75291) | Populus rhizosphere microbial communities from Tennessee, USA - Rhizosphere MetaG P. deltoides SRZDD2 | ecosystem: Host-associated > Plants > Roots > Rhizosphere > Soil | place: USA...
TGCCGGCCGCGAACAGCACCGTCAACAGCAACGAGCACACGAACGACAGCACCGGCAGCCACAGCATGCTTCGGTCCTGCTTCACGACGCCCCAGCTGATCTTCGCCAGGCGGATGCCCCGGGAGAAGGCGTTCATGCGATCCTCCTCGATCCTCATCGGCGCGCGACCGATCCCCGCGCCCCATCCGGGGCCCAGTATGCGCCCACGCGCCACGACCCGAAGCGATCCCTGGGAGGATTCGTCCGTGGACACCCTCCGAGGCCATCTCCTGATCGCCGGCGCGTCGCTCTGGGACCCCAACTTCCGCCGCTCCGTCGTCCTGATCGGGCACCACGACGACGAGGGCGCCGTGGGCGTCGTCCTGAACCAGCCGCTCGAGACGACGGTCGAGGAGGCGGCGCCCCCGCTCTCCGCGCTGGTCCCGCCCGGTGAGCCGATCTTCCGCGGCGGTCCCGTCCAGCCCGAGGCCGCCGTGGTCCTGGCCGACTTCGAGGATCCGTCGCGAGCGGGCGTCCTGGCCCTGGACTCGATCGGGTTCCTGCCCGAGGAGAGCGACGCCGACTCGCTCGGTGGGCTCCGGCGGGCCCGCGTGTTCGCGGGCTACGCGGGGTGGGGCGCCGGCCAGCTCGAGGCGGAGATCGCCGAGGACTCGTGGCTCGCGACCCCGGCGATGCCCGGGGACATCTTCACGACCGATCCCGAGCGGCTGTGGCCGGCGGCGGTCGGTCGGCTGGGGCCGTCGTTCCGGCTCCTCGCGACGATGCCGCTCGACCCCACGCTGAACTAGGCGGGACGCGGCTCGGCCATCGGGCAGGTGAAAGCCCGCGGACACCACCCGCACCACGACCCGGGGGTGAGCTGCGGGTCGCGACCGGAGAGCACGGCCCGCGCCGCGCGGGCCGTGGCGATCACCCGGTCCGCAGCGTGGTGCAGCGTCTCCTCCGACACGTCCTCTGCCTGCCACTCCCCCGAATCGAGGAACAGCGACGCCACCCGGTACGGCGGGACGCCGAATCGGAGGGTCATCAGCAGGGCGTAGAACCGCATGTCCTCCGCGTATTCGGGCCACGCGCCGCCGGTCTTCAGGTCGACGGCGAGGCGGGACGCACGTCCCGGCTCCAGGCGATCCGGGACCCCGAGCACGAGGTCGACCTTGCCCGATAACGTCAGGTCGCCGCCGAGCAGCTCCGCCCGCACGGGGAGCTCCGTCACCGGGGCCATCTCGCGTCGCAGCTCGCGGAGCGGGGGGAACGACGACTGGAACAGCGTCACCTTGCGGACGACGTCCATCAGGATCTCGTCCTGCTCGGGCGGGGTCCGCTCCCGCCAGTAGTCGGCGAAGCGCTCCTCACGCTCCGTGAGCCGCTCCGCCGCGGTGACGGCGATCGCATGCGGGTCGAGGCCGTCCCGCGCCCCGACCTCGACCTCGATCGCCTTGTGCACCAGGACGCCGGACGCCGTGTTGATCGAGTGCTCGAACGGCGGGTCCTCCCCGAGCAGGCGCGCCGCGAACCGCCCCTCGCAGCGCGCGAGCTGGTTCAGCGCCTCCTTCCCGAGCCAGAGCGGCTCCGGAAGCTCGAGCTCGCGGGCCGCGCCCTCGATCCGGTCGACGAGCCGCTGCCGCAGGTCGGAGGCGAAGACGGGCCGCTCGCCGGTGCCGATCAGCCGATCGAGCGTCCGGCGCTGCGGGTCCGTGAGGAGCATCGCATCATGGTAGGCAACGACCCCGACATGACCGAGCATCCCGACGACATCCTTCGCGCCCTCGCGGACCCCGAGCGGCTCCGGATCGCGGGCGCCCTCGCGGCGGGCGACGCCGCGGCCGCGGCGCTCGCCGAGTCGCTCGACCTGCCGATCGCGCGCGTCCGACGTCACCTCACCCGGCTGGCGGCCGCCGGCGTCGCCCGCCTCCAGCCCGACCGCCGCACGTACCGGCTGGACGCCGAGACGTTGCGATGGGCGGCGGGGCAGGTCGGGCCGCCCCGCGACGCCGGCATCGCGCTCGGGGCCGCGAACGACGAGGAGGAAGCCGTGCTCCGCGCGTTCTTCCGCGACGGTCGCCTGACCGAGATCCCGACGAAGGCGTCGAAGCGCAGGATCGTGCTGGAGCGCGTGGCCCTCGCGTTCGAGCCGGGGGTCCGGTACGACGAGCGCGAGGTGAACGCGATCGTCGGCGGGTTCCACGTCGACCACGCGTCCCTCCGCCGCTACCTCGTGGACGAGGGGTTCCTCGCTCGCGAGGGCGGCGTCTACTGGCGCGCCGGCGGCCGCGTCGACGTGTGATCGGCGTGACGCCGTCCGCCCGACCGTCTAGGGTGGCCGGCGAGCCGCCGAAAGGGACCTTCCCATCGGCGGTTCGGTGCGTCCATGACCGAGATGACCCTTTGAGGCGAACCCGCCCCGCGATCGCGCTCGCCACGCTGCTCGCGGCCGTCGTCCTGGGGACGGCGCCCGCGAGCGCGCAGCAACTCCAACCCCCCTGCGAGCTCCATCGGTTCGACGGCGAGACGGTGCAGCACCTCTCGAAGCGGCAGATCACGTGCGCCGTCCAACGGTTCGGACCCGTCCCCGGCGGCACCACGCGCGCGATCTGCATCGCCCGTCGCGAGAGCGGCCTCGTCCCCACGGCGACGTCGGAGCCGACCGGGCTCTATCGCGGCCTGTACCAGCACGACCGGACGATGTGGCCGGATCGGTACGAGGAGTACACGGTCCCGTGGTGGGAGCTCTCACCGCGCGCGCTGAGCGGTCGCACGAACGCGATCGTGACGATCCGGATGGTGGTCGAGGCGGGCACGTGGAAGGCGGCCGGATGGCCGCCGACCGGCTGCTGAGCGGCGCCCGCCCGACCGACCCGCACTACACTCCGCCCCATGGCGACCACCGAAGAAGACGCCGAGAAGCCGACCACCGTCCAAGAGAGGATCGACGAGCTCCGCAGGCGGCGGAAGGCGGCGCTCACCCCCGGGGGGCGGGACGCCGCGAAGAAGCAGCACGACCGCGGCAAGCTGACGGCCCGGGAGCGCGTCGAGCTGCTGATGGACAAGGGCTCGTTCGTCGAGACCGATCCGCTCGCGGTCCACCGGGCCCACGACTTCGGCATGGACCGGCGGCGGCCGCCCGGCGACGGCGTGGTCACGGGCTACGGCACGGTCGACGGCAGGAAGATCTTCGTCGCCTCGCAGGACTTCGCGGTCTTCGGCGGGTCGATGGGCGAGGTGCACGCGCAGAAGGTGTGCAAGGTGATGGACCTCGCGATCTCGACCGGTGCCCCGTTCGTCCAGATCAACGACTCCGGCGGCGCCCGGATCCAGGAGGGCGCGGCGTCGCTCGCCGGGTACGGCTACATCTTCGAGCGCAACGTCCGCGCGAGCGGCGTGATCCCGCAGATCTCCGTGATCATGGGACCGTGCGCCGGCGGGGCGGTGTACTCGCCGGCGATCACCGACTTCACCGCGATGGTGAAGGAGACCTCGCACATGTTCATCACCGGGCCGGACGTGATCAAGACGGTGACCGGCGAGGAGGTCACGTTCGAGGAGCTCGGCGGCGCGATGACGCACGCGACGAAGTCGGGCGTGGCGTCGCTCGTCGGAGAGGACGACGAGGACGTGCTGAACCGGATCCGCTACCTCCTCTCGTTCCTTCCCTCGAACAACCTCGAGGATCCTCCCGCGTACGCGACGACGGACGACCCCGAGCGCATGGACGAGGGGCTCACGCAACTCGTGCCGGATCGCGCGAAGGAGCCCTACGACATGCACGAGGTGATCCGCCGGGTCGTGGACGACGGCGAGTTCCTCGAGATCTTCCCGCTGTGGGCCTACAACGTCGTGACGGGGTTCGCGCGGCTCGACGGTCGCTCGGTCGGGATCGTCGGGAACCAGCCCAAGGTGTTGAGCGGCACGCTGGACATCGACGCGTCCGAGAAGGCGTCACGGTTCGTACGCTTCTGCGACGCGTTCAACATCCCGATCGTCACGTTCGTCGACGTCCCCGGCTTCCTGCCGGGCACCGAGCAGGAGTTCGGCGGCATCATCCGGCACGGCGCCAAGCTGCTGTACGCGTTCGCCGAGGCGACCGTCCCCCGGATGACCGTGATCACGAAGAAGGCGTACGGCGGCGCCTACCTCGTCATGAACTCCAAGCACCTCCGCGCCGACGTCTCGTTCGCGTGGCCGACCGCGGAGATCGCGGTGATGGGTGCCGAGGGCGCCGTCAACGTCGTCTTCCGCAAGGAGATCGAGAAGGCCGCCGACCCGGAGGCCAAGCGTCAGGACCTGATCCGCGAGTACCGCGACAAGTTCTCCACGCCGTACGCGGCGGCGGAACGGGGGTTCATCGACGACGTGATCGAACCCGCCGAGACGCGCCCGCGCCTGATCAAGGCCCTGCGGATGCTGTCCACGAAGCGCGAGACGATCCCGGCGCGCAAGCACGGGAACATCCCGCTCTGAGGGTCGCGAGATGAACGGCACCGGCGACGGCCAGCGCTTCGAGATCCCCGGCGGGATCTCGCAGGAAGAGGAGCGCGCGATCTTGATGGCGCTCGAGCGTTATCTCTCGGCCGAGAACCCCCGACCGTCCCCTTGGGTGCTCCAGGGACGGATCGACGCGACGGGCTACGGCGCCCTCCAGGCGCGCCGCTTCGCGCGGGAGCCCTGGCACGGGCAGTGGGTCGAGTTCGCGCGCAAGGGCGTGCCGCCGGTCCACGGCCGCGGCGACGTTCGGTGACCGCCGATGCCTGAAAGCGTCTCGATGAGACGTCAGTCGTAGAAGCCGCCGCCGGACTTCGTGCCGAGGCGTCCCTGGGCGACGAGCTCGCGGAGGAGCGCCGGCGCTTCGAACCGGGGATCGCCCGGGAACGCGTCGCGGAGCACCTCGCCGATCGAGAGCAGGGTGTCCAGTCCGATCAGGTCGGAGAGCGTGAGCGGCCCCATCGGGTGCGCCAGGCCGAGCTTCATCGCCGTGTCGATGTCCTCGCGGGACGCGAACCCCGACTCGTAGAGACGGATCGCGTCGAACAGGTACGGGATCAGGAGGCGGTTCACGATGAAGCCGGCCTCGTCGCCCGATCGCACGGTGGTCTTCCCGAGCACCTCCGAGGCGAACGCCGACGCGAACGCGACCGTCTCCTCGCTGGTGTCCTCGGACGGCGTCAGTTCGACGAGCGCCATCACCGGCGGTGGGTTGAAGAAATGCATCCCGATCACGCGGTCCGGCCGGCCGCTCGCCTCGCCGAGCTCCCGGATCGGGATCGACGACGTGTTCGAGGCGAGCACGACCTCGGACCGCGTGATCGCGCCGAGGCGGGCGAAGATCTCCGCCTTCGTGGGACGGTCCTCCGTCGCCGCCTCGATCACGAGGTCGACGGCGCCGATCGCGTCGAGGTCCGTCGCCGCGTCGATCCGGTCGACGGCTTCTCCCGCCGCGGCCGCGTCGAGCTTCCCGCGCTCCACGGCCTTCGCGACCGACCGCTCGACGCGGCCGCGTCCCGCGGCGACGAGCTCCTCCGAACCTTCGACGAACGTGACCACCAGACCGGCGCGCGCGCAGACCTCGACGATGCCGGAGCCCATCAGACCCGCGCCGACGACGCCGACGTGACGGACGTCCTCGGAGCGCATCCAAGAAGGATAGGAGAAGGACTCAGCCGCAGGCCTGGATCAACAACGGGTACGGGTTGATCGCGTCCTCGATCACCGAGTACCCGTAGTAGCTGACCGGCCACGCCCCGGCGTCGACGCTCGGATGGAACTCGAAGTGGTCGTGCGGGGTCGTGCTCGAGCCGGTGCTGCCCACGTAGCCGATCACGTCCCCCGCCGAGACGGCGCTGTTCGAGAGATCGGAGTATCCGGAGAGGTGGGCGTTGTACACGGTGCCCACCGCGCCGACGACGAAGACGACATTGCCCCCCAACGAGTTCGAGCTGGTGTACGCCTGGCCGTCGAACGGCGCGTAGATCTCGGATCTCATCGGAGCCACGATGTCCACGCCCTTGTGGAGGTGGTACCCGCCGGCGTAGCGCGGCGCGCCGAAGCCATCGCCGAACGCCCGTGGGCTGGACACGGGGCAGACCTGCAAGACGTGGTCGAACGGCGCGAGCGAACCGCCGTTCCACGCCCGACCACCGATCGCGGTGCCCTGCGACGCTACGCGCTGCTGCTCGAGCCATTCGGCGTACTCCGCCTTCGCCTTCTTGAACGTCTGTGCCGCGGCCCGCACCAACCGCTCCTGGTTGGCGACCAAGGTCTGTTGCTCGTCGAACAACGCCGCCACCGCGCGCTTCTCGGCCCGCGCCTTCTCCAGCGCCTTGACCTCCAGCCTCCGCTGCCGCTCGAGCTGGGCCTCGAACGCGCTCAGCCGGTTCTTCAGGTTCGCGACCTTGACCGCGAGCTCGGCGTCGACCTGCGCCAGCGCGTCCACGTAGGCGAGCCGGTCCGTCAGGTCCGCCACGTCCTGCGCCCCGAGGAGGAAGTCGAGGCTCGACGCCGGCCCCGTCATGTACGCGTTCACCGCCCGCTCGTTCAGGCGACCGACGATCTTGTCGTACCGGGCCTTCGCGCGATCCAGCTCCGCCTGCGTGCGGAGGAGGTCCGTCGTGACCTTCTCGAGGACGATCTGTTGCTGCTCCACCCGGCCCGCCGCGGCGTTCAGACGCTCCTGGGTCCCCGCGAGCTTCTCGCGGACCAGTGCGAGATCGCCTTCGATCCGGTCGAGTCGCTCCTTCGCGCGCTCGACGTCCTCCTTCGACGGCGCGGCTCCCGCGACCGTCGTGACCACGCTGAGCAGGGCGAGGACCAGCGCGACGATCGCCGCGCGCGCGGCGACGGGGAAGCGTCGGTTCGTCTCGGTCATCGGGTGGGCGCCTCCGGCCCGGGGGAAGGTGGACGGACCGGCCGCCACAGCCTGCCAAGCCCCCGGTCCCCTTGCAACCATCCTCGGCGTGCTCGCGGCGGACTTGAGCGGGCTCTCCTTGCGGCGCCGACGGTCCCGCGTGCCTCAGCGTAGGTATTCGATCAGCTGGACCGCGTTGCCGTCGGGGTCGTGGAACGTCGCGAATCGCGCGAACCCGGGCACCTCCGACTCGTGCCCGTCGAACACCACGCCGCGCTGCTGCATCGTCCACTTCGCCTCGTCCAGGTCGGCGACGCGGAAGACCACCGTGCCGCTCGGCGGCAGCGTGGGCTCCTCGGTCCGGTGCAGGGCGAGGCGCACACCCCCGGCCTCGAACTCCGCCCATTCGTCGCCGGCCCGGTGTCCGAGCGCGAGGCCGAGGACGTCGCGATAGAACGCCACCGCGCGATCCATGTCGCGGGTCCAGTAGTAGACGTGGTCGAGCCCCTCGAGCGGCCCGTCGGCCGGCATGTCAGCCGAGGATCCTGCGCTTCTGCTCCTGGAACTCCTCTTCCGTGAGCACCCCGCGCGCCCGCAGGTCGGCGAGACGCTCGAGCTCCGCCGTCGTCGACGGCGCCTGAGGCTGCGCTGCGCCGCGACCCATCATCCGTTGTTGGTTCAACTCACCCTGGTGGTAGATCGTCTTCTGCACCTCTTCCGGGTTGCGGATGTGGTCGAAGACCTGCCGACCGGCCTCGGAGGCCGACTGCACGATCAGCGTTCCGGCGCCGATCGCCCGGTCCACGATCCCCTGCTCGAACCGGACGTCGTTGATCGCCTCGAGCGGCACGTCCATCGAGTACTTCGCGATCCAGCCGCGTCGATGGATGATCCGGTCGCTCGTCACCACGAAGTGGGACGTTGCCCAATCGACGACACGCCGGACCGAGTACATCAGGAGGAAGAGGGTGCCGGCGACGCCGACGATCACGTCGAGGATCTGCTCGTCGAACGTCTCGTACAGGATCGACATCACGGCCACCGTCGCGATCGCGACGACCGCGGGCATCACCAGCGCGATCCAGTGCGGCCGGAGGTCGAGGATCAGCTCCTCGCCCTCCACGAGCAGCCGGGTCGGGAACGCCACGCCCGGAACCTAGCGCGACCGAGCGAGGCGCCGCAAGCGTTCGAGGCCGGACCGGTCAGCGGTGGTCGACGGCGACGTGCGCCACGTCGCCGAAGGCGACGCGCACGCGGCCGCCGTCGGCGTCGACCAGCAGCGCGCCGTCCGCGTCGACGTCGGCGGCGACGCCGAGGACGACCGTTCCGTCGACGGTCGTGGCCTCAACATGGCGCCCGAGGGTATCGGCGCGTGCCCGCCACGCGTCGAGGATCCCGTGCGACCCTCCCTCGAGCAAGGACGCGAGCGTCCGGAGGAACGTCGTGACGAGCGTCTCCTCGTCGACGCCACCGATCCCCGCGGCGCCGGCGACGTCATCCGGGGGTTCCAGGTTCACGCCGAGGCCGGCCACGACGTGACGAACCGCGGGTCCATCGAGCTCCGATTCCGCGAGGACCCCACCGATCTTCGCGCCGTCCACGAGGAGATCGTTCGGCCACTTGCACCGAGCATCGAGACCGGCGACGCGCGACACGGCGTCCGCCATGGCAGCCCCGACCGCGAGGGACACCAAACCCAGCCGCTCGGGGTCGAACGCCGGTCGTAGGACGACGCTCAGCAACAACGCCCGGCCGGAGCGATCCGTCCACGTCCGACCGGCCCGGCCGCGCCCCCGCGTCTGGTGGCCGGCGGCGACGAGCGTCCACGCGGGCGCGCCCTCGGACGCGAGTCGCATCGCGGTCTCGTTCGTCGACGTCGTCACGTCGTCCCAACGAACGGGGGCCGTGATCCCCGCGGCCGCCGCCGCGCGCTCGAGCGTTCCTCGGTCCACCGCAACCTCCCCGACCCTCGACGCTATATCGTGGCCCCTCATGGCGCGGAAGCAGAAGCTCCTGATCGCCAACCGGGGGGAGATCGCGATCCGGATCGCGCGCACGTGCCGCGACCTCGGCATCACGACCGTCGCCGTCTACTCCGACGCCGATCGCGACGCGCTCCACGTCGAGATGGCCGACGAAGCGTTCCGGATCGGCCCCGCGCTCGCGTCGTCCTCGTACCTGTCGATCGAGCGCATCGTCGACGTCGCGCGCAAGTCGAAGGCGACCCTCGTGCATCCCGGGTACGGTTTCCTCGCCGAGCGCGCGCCGTTCGCGCAGGCCGTCGAGGATGCCGGCATCACGTTCGTCGGTCCGACGGCGCCGGCGATCGAGGCGATGGGCGACAAGGCCGAGGCGCGGAAGATCGCCGACGCGGCGGGGATGCCGATCGTCCCGGGGACGCGCGACCCGGTGGACCTCGCGAAGGCGAAGAAGGAGGCCGCGCGGCTCGGCTTCCCGCTCGTCGTGAAGGCCGCGTTCGGCGGCGGCGGCAAGGGCATGCACGTCGTGCGGGACGCGGAGCACCTCGAGGAGTCGCTGAAGCGCGCCGCCCGCGAGGCGAAGTCGTATTTCGGCCGGCCCGAGGTCTTCCTCGAGCGCTACCTGGACCGCGCCCACCACGTGGAGGCGCAGATCCTCGCCGACACCCACGGCAACGTCTCGTTCCTCGGCGAGCGCGACTGCTCGGTGCAACGCCGCCATCAGAAGCTGATCGAGGAGACGCCCTCACCCCTGTTCGACGACCGGATCCGCGAACGCTTCGCCGAGGCGACCACGAACCTCGCCCGCGAGGCGGGCTACGTGAACGCGGGCACCGTCGAGTGCGTGATGGACGAGGACGGGGACTTCTTCTTCCTGGAGATGAACACTCGTCTGCAGGTCGAGCACACCGTCACGGAGCTGGTGACCGGGCTCGACCTCGTCGCGCTCCAGATCGCCGTCGCGCTCGGCGAGAAGGTCACGATCGACCCCCAGCCGCGTGGCGCCGCGATCCAGTGCCGGATCAACGCCGAGGACCCGGGGCGGAACTTCCTCCCGGGCCCCGGCCGGGTGACGCGCTACCGCGAGCCCGCCGGACCGTTCGTCCGCGTCGACTCCGGGATCGAGGAGGGACGGGAGATCTCCGGGGACTACGACTCGATGTTCGCGAAACTGATCGTCCAAGGAGGCGACCGTGAGTCGGCGCGCACGCGGATGCTCCGGGCGCTCGACGAGTTCGTGGTGGAGGGCGTCCCGACGACGATCCCGGTCCATCGCTGGATCCTGGGGTCGAAGGAATTCCGGGCGGGGAGCCACACGACGACGTGGCTCGAGGGGGCCCTCTCCGGCGTGGAGCTCCCCGCGCTCCCCGACCTCGGATCGTCGGGACCGACACCGCACGAGCCCGCCGACATCCTGGTCGAGGTCGACGGACGCCGGATCCCCGTCCGGATCTTCGACGAACGGCGCGTGGCCGCGCCCCGGCCGCCGGTCGCGCACGAGACGCACCAGGGCGAGCACGTCCACGGCGAGATCCTCGCGCCGATGCAGGGGACGATCGTGAAGGTCCTGGTGGAGAAGGGGCAGGAGGTCCAGCCCGGCGACGTGCTCTGCATCCTCGAGGCGATGAAGATGGAGAACCACGTCCCGTCCAATCGCGAGGGCGAGGTGACGGAGCTCCCGATCCACGCCGGCCAGGTCGTCGAGACCGGGCAGCTGCTCGCCGTGATCGACTAGCCCGGCGCCCCCCAGGCGTCCCGGCCGACGATCCGGAACCCCGAATCCTTCACCTTGTACGCGCGGTTGATCGCCACGAGGAGCGCCGTGAGCGGCTCCGCGACGCGCGCCATCTCGAGGCGGCCGCAATCGACCCAGCGCATCCCGGGGATCCCGTCGATCAACGCGCCGACCCGTGCCTTCGCCTCGGGGTCGTCCGCACAGAGCAGGACGTCGCTGTCGACGTCCTGGTCGAGGGTACGGAGGGCTTCGGCCGCGATCGTGTGGAGCCCCGCGACGACGCGGGGACCGTCGCCGAGGATCGCGTGCGCCTGCTCGGCGGCCGAACCGTGCCAGGGGCGGAGCGCCTGCCACGGCCGGCCACCGACCGCGGTCGCGAGCGGGCTCGTCGCGTCGAGGACGACCGCGCCCGGGGCCACGGCGTCCTTGATCGAGCGGTAGATCTCGGCCTGCCCCGCGAACGGGACCGTGACGGCGACGACGCCGTCCGCGCCGGCGGCCGCGGCGGCGCTCGCGTTGTCCGTCCCGTCGAGCGCGGCGCCGGCCGCCTCGGTCGCCTCCGCCGCCGATCCCGCACCGCGCTCGGCGTCGCGCGAGCCGATCGTGACGCGGTGGCCGGCCCTCGCGAGCCGGAGCGCGAGGCCGAACCCCTCCGCTCCGGTGCCCCCGACGACCGCGACGTCCACGGCGCGCAGCCTAGCGGGTGGACCTAGTGGGTCGGGCGGTACTCGCCGAACACCGTCCGCAGCGCGTCCGAGACCTCGCCCAGCGTCGCGCGCGCCGCCAGCGCCTCGCGCATCGGCGGAAGGAGGTTGCCCGTTCCCCGCGCCGTCTCCTCGACGCGCGAGAGCGCCGCATCGACCGCCGCCTGATCTCGCGATGCCCGCAGCGCGCGCAGACGCTCGATCTGGCCGGCCGTCTCCTCCTCGGAGATCCGCTGGAGCTCGACGGGCTTGGCGGTCTCGTCGACGAACCGGTTCACCCCGACCACGACCCGCTCTCCCGTCTCGATCGCCTTCTGGATCCGGAACGCCGCCTCGTGGATCTCGTCCTGGTAGAACCCGGCCTCGATCGCCGCCACGGCCCCGCCCATCTCGTCGACCCGGCCGATCAGCTCGCCGGCGAGCCGCTCGAGCTCGTCGGTGAGAGCCTCGACGTAGTACGAGCCGCCGAGCGGGTCGACCGTCTCGACCACGCCGGTCTCGTAGCCGAGCACCTGCTGCGTCCGCAGCGCGATCTTCGCCGCCTGCTCCGTCGGGAGCGACAGCGCCTCGTCGTAGGAGTTCGTGTGCAGGGACTGCGTGCCGCCCAGCACGGCGGCCATCGCCTCCAGCGTGGTGCGGACGATGTTGTTCTCGGGCTGCTGCGCGGTGAGGGTCGCCCCGCCCGTCTGGGTGTGGAACCGCAACGTCTGCGATCGCGGATCGGTCGTCCCGAAACGGTCGCGCATGATCGTGGCCCACATCCGCCGGGCGGCCCGGAACTTGGCGATCTCCTCGAAGAAGTGCAGGTGACACGCGAAGAAGAACGACAGCCGCGGCGCGACGTCGTCGACCGCGAGGCTGGCGTCGACGGCCGCCTGCACGTACGCGATCCCGTTCGCCAGCGTGAACCCGATCTCCTGGGCGGCCGTCGCGCCGGCCTCGCGCATGTGGTACCCGCTGATCGAGATCGTGTTCCAGCGCGGCAGCCGGTCGCGCGCGTACGAGAACACGTCGGTGATCAGACGCATCGACGCCTGCGGCGGATAGATGTACGTGCCCCGGGCCGCGTACTCCTTCAGCAGGTCGTTCTGGACGGTGCCGGAGAGCGCCGCGGGCTCGATCCCCCGCTCCTCCGCCACGAGCTCGTACAGCAGCAGCAGGATCGGCGCGGTCGCGTTGATCGTCATCGACGTGGAGACGCGGTCGAGAGGGATGTCCTCGAAGAGCCGAGCCATGTCCTCGATCGAGTCGATCGCGACGCCCGTCCTGCCGACCTCCCCCTCCGCGCGCGCATGGTCCGAGTCCAGGCCCATCTGCGTCGGGAGGTCGAACGCGACGGACAGGCCCGTCTGGCCGTGGTCGAGGAGATACCGGAAGCGCCGGTTCGTCTCGGCGGCCGTGCCCATGCCCGCGTACTGGCGCATCGTCCAGGGTCGACCCCGGTACATGTCGAGGTAGATGCCGCGGGTGAAGGGGAAGGAGCCCGCCTCGCCGACGCGTTCGGGGCCGCCGTCCGACCCTCGATAGATCGGCTCGAGCTCGATCCCGGAGTCCGTTCGCCGGCCGTCGTCCGCCACGACGGCAGCGTAGCCGTCGCGACGTCGATCGAAGCCGAGGCGATATCGTCGGGCGCATGGACATCGTGGACCCGCGGATCGAGACGTACATGGAGGACCGGCTCCGCCGCTTCGACGAACCGGTCCTCCTCGAGATGGAGGCGTACGGCAAGGAGCACAACTTCCCGCTCGTCGGCCGGAACGTCGGCGTCACCCTCGAGGTGCTCGCCCGGGCCGTCGGCGCGCGCCGGATCATGGAGCTCGGCTCCGGCTACGGCTACTCGGGGTACTGGCACGCGCGCGCCGCCGGCCCGGACGGAGAGGTGCACCTCACCGACGGCGACCCCGCGAACGCGGAGCGAGGACGGGAGTACCTGGAACGCGCCGGCCTCGCGGATCGGATCGAGTACCACGT
>Ga0075428_100006266_pt1 | contig 13226 bp, 13 predicted proteins | sample RhiMetdeltSRZDD2_FD_75291 | JGI IMG/M metagenome (GOLD analysis project Ga0075428, IMG submission 75291) | Populus rhizosphere microbial communities from Tennessee, USA - Rhizosphere MetaG P. deltoides SRZDD2 | ecosystem: Host-associated > Plants > Roots > Rhizosphere > Soil | place: USA...
GCCCGGGACCTGGATCGAGACCTACCTCGGCACGCCGAACGAGGTCGGGACTGCGACCAAGAGCAACTTCAGCGCACCGGCGCCGCAGGTGAACTACGCGAGCCCGATGACGTCCGGGAACACGACGAACGTGACCTACGTCTTCAACAAGTTCATGGACGCGGGGAGCGGGACGAACCGGGTCGTCAACGTGATCGGCACGACCCTGTACGTGTTCACGCTGCTCGATAGCGCGGGGAACCCGTCGAACATCACGACGACCTGCGCCATGCCGTCGCTGACGGTCAACTAGACATGCGGGCGCAAGGAGCCATCGGCATGAGCACGCATCGCACGAACGACCCGGGGACGGAGCGCGGCTCCGCCATGGTGATCGCGGTCCTCGTGATGGCGATCCTGAGCCTTCTCGGGATCTCCTACCTTCTCATGGCAGACACCGAGAACCGCATCGCGGAGAACGAGAAGCTCTCCGCGCAGGCGCTCTACTTCGGCGAGGGGACGATCCGCGAGGTCAAGCGCTGGTTCGACCGGCCGCCGTACGGCGCGAGCGGGACGAAGAACCTCGTCAAGCCCTTGACGACGGTCGTGAACCGGACGCTGCGTCAGATCGACGTGGACGGCGACGGCCCGACGGCCGCGGTCGCGGCCGACGGATCCCTCGGTGCCCCGTACTACAAGGTCGGGATCGACCGCGACGCCGACGGCAACGACGACATCTTCGACAAGCCTTACCGCTCGGCGCTGGCGGACATGCTGGTGGGGACCGAGGCCGGCCCCGACCTGCGCATCGACCGGGCGGCGAACGGCGCGACGGCGACCTTCCTGGACGGGCTCGGCGACAAGATCGCGCCGAACTTCCCGGCGGGCACCGTGGGGGTCCGGGCGCGCGTGAAGACGATCGACGTGTATGCGCCGCCCTACCTGAGCATCGGCGGGAACTGGACCCGGTACGGCATGGCGACGGTCAAGGCGACGGTGGAGATCGTCAACGCCGCGGGAGCGATCATCGCGACCCGCGTGGTCAAGGCCGTGCTGAACGAGACGCCGTTCCCGGGTCCGTTCGGCCCGCTCCACTCCTGCGAGGAGATGTCGTTCAACGGCGACTTCTTCCCGCACTGGGGGACCATCACCTCCGTGGACGACGTGGACATCGGAAACGGCGCCGACAACAAGATCCCGCTGAGCCTTCCGCGCGACGTTCCCCCGTCGCCGAAGATCGACCTCCTGCACGGCTGGAACGACATCGCGGTGTGGAACGGCATGTACGATCCGGCCGTCGGAACGATGAACGGGAAGACGATCGACGATCCGTGGTACCGGTTCCTGACCGACGGCGTCTGCACGCAGTGGTTCCCGCAGGCCTCGACGCAGCCGTATCCGCCGATCACGACCGACCAGGACAAATCGAACAAGATCCAGCACTACGGCGGCGTCGGATGCCCCGAGTTCGACTACGAGACCTGGAAGCAGGTCGCCCAGTCCGGCGGCAGCGACGTCCATTACTTCGCCTGGGACAACGGCACGACCTTCCGCGAGAACGGGATCGGCGCGGCGCTCGACTTCACGACGCTCACCGACAACAAGCAGGGGGTGTTCTTCTTCGATACGAAGGACGGCATCGCCCCCCACAATCCCGACGTCAACGGCGTCGCCGTGAACCTGACCCCCGAGATGAAGATCTCCGCGAACTACGGCGTCCAGGGGTTCCTCTACGCGAACACCGCCAACTGGACGAGCCAGGGGAGCCCGGGCCGTCCGATCACCATGCACTGGCCCGGGGAGCCGTTCCGCGACGTGAACCAGAACGGCGCGCACGACGCCGGCGAGGAGTGGGTCAACCTGAACTACGCCGCGATCTCGACGACCGACGCGTTCGCGAAGCCGCGCGTGACCCCCGCGGACACCTTCGGAGGCTCCGTGCAGTGGAACGCGAAGGGGCCGAACATCACCGGCTACAACGCGATCGTCTGGGGGCTGCTCTATGTCAGCGGCGATTTCGACGCGCAGGGCACGCCGCTCTACTACGGCAGCGTGGTGACCAAGGCCGGCAGCAACGGCAAGATGGCCGGAACCCCCGACCTGTTCTGGGACACCGATCTCAAGGACAACTGGCCGCCGGCGGGATGGGACCTGCCCCGCGTGATCATCACGCGGTGGGAAACCGACCTCTGATCGTGACAACGCGGTGACTTCGCGTTACGGTGACCGCGTGAGTCGCATCGCGATCGCAGCCTTGCTCCTGACCGCCGCGGCGTGCGGCGGCTCGGAGCGGGAGGCCGCCGCGCCCCCGCCGATCGCCGCCGCGAAGCCGGCCGAGTCCGCGGCCGCGACGCCGGAGCCTGCGGCGGCGCGGCGCGCCGCGCCGGACGGTGGCACGCTTCCCCCCGGGAGCGAGGCCTCGACGAGCGCCCCCGGCGCGCCCGCGAAGAAGCCGGCCGCCGAGCCCGCGTACACGCCCGGAACGTCCCTTCCCGGGGCGATCCCTCCGGCGCCGCTGCCGGACCCGAGCGCGAAGCCGGCGGAGGCCCCGCCCGACGCGCTCCAGTGGCTCCAGGACAGCGAAGCGCGCAAGGCCGATCACCAGCGCCGCCTCCTCGAGGCGCAGGAGTCGGTGGACGCGGCGCGCGCGGACGTTGTCCGCTGGCAGGACATCCTGCTCGCTTTCAAGAATCCTTTCCGCCCCCGACCGCAGCTCGCCGCCGAGGAGGCCGCGGCGATCGAGGGGATGGACGGCGCCGCGCGCGCGCATTGGGCCGAGGGTCGGCTGGCGGGCGCGAACGCCGCGCTCGAGGCCGCCAACAAGAAGCTCGAGCAGATCAAGGCGAACCCGCCCTTGAACTGACGCTCGCCCGGGACCTATCCTCCCGTGCGAGATGCCCCCCGTCCTCCTCGTCGAAGATCGCGAGAGCCTCCGCGCGATGCTCCGCGCGACGCTCGAGGCGGAGGGGTACGCCGTCGAGGAGGCCGAGGACGGGCGCGCGGCGATGCGGGCGCTCGCCGGAGGCCGCTACCTCGCGGTCGTGACCGACCTCAAGCTTCCCCAAGCCGACGGGCACACGATCCTCGCCGCCGCGCGCGAGGCCGATCCGAACGTTCCCGTGATCCTCATGACCGCGTTCGGGACGGTCGAGGACGCGGTCGGCGCGATGAAGAAGGGGGCCTTCGACTTCCTCGCCAAGCCGGTGGACCCCGACCATCTCCTGCTCATCCTCGGCCGCGCGGTCGAGAGGAGGAACCTGCTCGAGGAGAACATCCTCCTCAAGAAGGAGTTCGCCGAGCGGCTGGGATTCCCGCGGATCATCGGGGACGCTCCGGCGCTCATCGAGGCGACGCGGCAGATCCAGAAGGCGGCGGCGACCGACGCGACGATCCTCCTGCTCGGCGAGTCGGGGACCGGGAAGGAGCTGTTCGCCCGGGCGGTCCATCAGCTCAGCCCCCGGAAGAGCGGGCCGTTCGTCGCGATCAACTGCGCGGCGATCCCCGAGAACCTGCTCGAGAACGAGCTGTTCGGCCACGAGCGCGGGGCGTTCACGGGGGCGGGGCCGGCGAAGGCCGGGCGCGTGGAATCGGCGGACCGCGGGACGCTGTTCCTCGACGAGATCGGCGAGCTGTCCCCGCCGCTCCAGGCCAAGCTCCTCCGGCTGCTGCAGGACCGGACGTTCGAGCGGGTCGGCGGAACGAAGACGCTCAAGGTGGACACGCGCGTCGTCGCGGCGACGAACCGCGACCTCCGGCGGGCGACGGCGTCCGGCCGGTTCCGCGAGGACCTGTACTTCCGGCTGGCCGTCGTCTGCGTCTCGATCCCGGCGCTCCGCGACCGGCCCGGCGATCTCCCGCGGCTCGCGGAGCACTTCCTCGAGAAGTTCCGCCGCGACCTCGGCCGCGAGGGGCTGGCGTTCTCGGACGAGGCGGTCGCGGCGATCACCACGCATCGCTGGCCGGGGAACGTGCGCGAGCTGGAGAACGCGATCGAGCGCGCGGCGATCCTCTGCGACGGCGACCGGATCGAGCCGGGCCACCTCGCGCTCCCGCAGTCGGAGGGGGCCGGAACGCAGGCGGGTCCCGATCTCGCGAGGACGTTCGATCTCACGGGCGGGCTGGACGCGGCCTCCGCGCGGGTCCGCGATCAGGTGGAGCGGTGGATGATCGAGCGCGCGCTGGCCGAGGCCCAGGGGAACAAGACGCGGGCGGCGGAGATCCTCGGCGTCAACTACAAGCGGCTGCTCGTCCGGATCAAGGACCTGGGGATCGAGGCGACGGTTCCTTGAAGGCCGTGTGGAGGCAAACGATGCCGCCGGAGAGCGCCTGCCAGCCGACCGCCGCGAAGCCGGCCTCGCGGATCGTCCCCGCGAGCACGTCGGGCTCGGGGAAGCTTCCGATCGTTCGGGCGAGGTAGCGATAGGGACCGGTCCGCCCGGCGGCGCCGTCGCCGAGGAGCGGCACCACGCGCTCGAGATAGAGCCCGTGAAGCCGCGACAGCACCGGCCCCCGCGGACGGCTGAACTCGAGCACGACGAGCCGCCCTCCCGGTACGAGGACGCGCAGCGCTTCGCGAAGCCCCGCTCCCATGTCCGCGAGGTTGCGGATCCCGAAACCGACCGTGATCGCACCGAACGTCCCGTCCGCGAACGGCAGCCGCAGGGCGTCCCCTTCGATCGTGACGCACCGGTCCGCCACGCCGCGGCTCCGGAACTTCGCCGCGGCCCGCGCGAGCATCGGACGGGAGAAATCGCAGCACACCACGACGGAGGGGGAGTCGGCCGCGCGGGCGAGCGCGAGGGTCAGGTCCCCGGTGCCGCCGCACAGGTCGAGGACCCGCTCCACGGGCTCGACGCAGGCCTCCCGGGCCGCCCGCGCCCGCCAGCCGCGGTCGAGGTTGAGGCTCAGGACGTGGTTCAGGAGGTCGTAGCGCCGGGCGATCCCCCCGAACATCGCCCGCACCCGCCCCGGATCGCGGCTCTCGACGGGGTCCGGCACGATTCCGAGTATAAGTCCTTCCCTTGACACTCTTTGAGCCCGTTGATATAAGGTTGCGCTCGTTCCGGGTTCTGGGTCATGGCTCCCCACATCGGAGCGCTCGTTCGAGGTCTCTTCGATGAAGACGTATGTTCCGAAGCGAGGCGAGGTGGAGCGCGCGTGGTGGGTCGTCGACGCCGCCGGGCTCACGCTCGGCCGGCTCTCGACGGTCGTCGCGTCCCGGCTGGCGGGGAAGCACAAGCCGGTCTACACGACCTACGAGGACACCGGGGACCACGTCGTGGTCGTCAACGCCGAGAAGGTCCGGTTGAGCGGTCGCAAGCTGACCGGCAAGATCTACCGGCACCACTCCCTCTACCCGGGGGGCCTGAAAGAGATCGCCGCCGGCAAGCTCCTCCAGACCCGCCCCGAGCGCCTCGTGGAGAGCGCCGTGCGCGGCATGCTCCCCAAGAACAGCCTCGGCCGCGCCATGGCGCGGAAGCTCAAGGTCTACGTCGGCCCGAAGCATCCGCACGACGCCCAGCAGCCGAAGCCGCTGGCCATCCCGGACGCCGTCCGGACGTAGCGCACCACCCAGGAGATCGCCGTTGAGCGAAGGCGCAATTCAGTACTACGGAACCGGACGCAGGAAGACCTCGGCGGCCCGCATCTACCTCCGGCCCGGCCACGGCGCGATCACCGTCAACCGGAAGACCTTCGACGAATACTTCCCGAACGAGATGCTCAAGATGATCATCCGGCAGCCGCTGGTGATCACGGAGACCGCCGACAAGTTCGACGTGCTCGTGCGCGTGAGCGGCGGCGGGCCGGCGGGGCAGGCGGGTGCGCTCCGTCACGGGATCGCGCGCGCGCTGGTGGAGTACAACCCGGAGCTGCGCGCGAAGCTCAAGGAAGCCGGGTTCCTGACGCGCGACCCGCGCAAGGTCGAGCGGAAGAAGTACGGCAGGCCGGGCGCCCGCAAGCGCTTCCAGTTCAGCAAGCGCTAATCCAAGGAGGCTGTTCTTGGTTTCCGTCACCCTGAAGGAGCTGCTCGAGGCCGGCGCCCACTTCGGGCACCAGACGCGTCGCTGGAACCCGAAGATGAAGGAGTACATCTTCGGCGCGCGGAACGGCATCTACATCATCGACCTCCAGAAGACGGTCAAGCTGTTCCGCGACGCGCTCGCGTTCGTCGAGCAGACCTCCGCCGAGGGAGGGAACGTCCTGTTCGTCGGCACGAAGCGCCAGGCGCAGGAGACGATCGCCGAGGAGGCCGGCCGCGCCGGCATGAGCTTCGTCAACCAACGCTGGCTCGGGGGGACGCTGACCAACTTCGCGACGATCAAGAAGAGCCTCGCGCGGCTGCGCGACCTGGAAGAGATCGCCTCGGGAGAGCGCGACGTCAAGGTCACGAAGAAGGAGATCGCCCAGGTCGAGAAGGAGCGGGCCCGGCTCGAGAAGACGCTCTCCGGCCTCAAGGGGATGGAAACCCTTCCCGCCGCGCTGTTCGTCGTCGATCCGTTCTGCGAGAAGATCGCGGTCGCCGAGGCGAACAAGCTCGAAATTCCGGTCATCGGCGTGATCGACACGAATTGCGATCCGGAGCCGGTCCAGTTCCCGATCCCCGGTAACGACGACGCCATCCGCGCCATCAAGCTCTTCGCCGGACGCGTGACCGACGCGATTCTGGAAGGGCGCGCGGTCTGGGACGCCGCGCGGCGCGACCGCGAGGCCGAGTCCGAGAAGAAGGCCGGGGCGACGCAGAACATCGCCGAGCGCGTGCGTGCGCGCGAGGCGCGGCGCGAGCGGCTGCGGGCCCAGGCGACCAAGCCGGGCGTGCGCGGGCGGACGCCCGGGCGAGGGGCGCGAGGGGTCGCGGAGGCGGCGGAGGCCGTAGCGGCGGCGGACGAGCCCTCGGCCGACTGACCTCCGCTTCGACGACGGAATCGAGCCCCGGTACGGTCGTCGGCCGTGCCGGGGCTTTTTGACGATGGAGCACAAAGGGGACGTGATGGAGATCTCGGCGAGCGTGGTCAAGCAGCTCCGGGAGAAGACCGGGGTCGGGATGATGGAGTGCAAGGGCGCCCTGGTGGAATCGAAGGGCGACCTCGCCGAGGCCGAGAAGATCCTCCGGAAGAAGGGGCTCGCCGCGGCGGCGAGCAAGGCCGGACGCGCGACGGGCGAAGGAGTCGTGGCGGCCCAGGTCGCCCCCGGGGGAGCGGCCGCGGTCCTCGTCGAGATGAACTGCGAGACCGACTTCGCAGCGCGGGGCGCCGACTTCCAGAAGCTCGTCCAGATCGCGCTGGACGCCGCCCTCGCCCGCGGGCGCGCGACCGCAGGCGGAGCCGCGGACTCCGCCGATGCCGAGGCCCTCCTCGACGCCGCCGGGCCCGACGGCCGCTCGGTCCGCCAGACGATCGGCGAGGCGGTCGGGAAGATCGGCGAGAACATGCAGCTCCGCCGGTACGTGAAGTTCGAGCGGCAAGGGCCTGCCTCGATCCTCGCCTCCTACATCCACACCGGAGGAAAGATCGGCGTGCTCGTCGAGGCCGAGAGCAAGGCGGCCGGCGGCGGATCGGAGGCGCTGCTCCGCGACGTCGCGATGCACATCGCCGCGGCGGCGCCGAAGTTCGTGCGGCGCGAGGACGTCTCGCCGAAGGTCCTCGCCGACGAGCGTGAGATCGCGCGGGAGCAGGCGGAGAAGTCCGGGAAGCCGCCGCAGGTGATCGAGAAGATCGTCGCCGGGCGCCTCGAGAAGTACTTCGGGGAGATCTGCCTCCTCGAGCAGCCGTTCGTCAAGGACCCCGAGAAGACGGTGAAGCAGCACTTGGGGGAGGGGACGACCGTCAAGCGGTTCGCCCGGTTCGTGCTCGGCGAGAGCGCCTGACCGCCATGGCCGCGCCGGGGTCGCTGCGCTATCGCCGGGTGCTCCTCAAGCTCTCCGGCGAGGCGTTGATGGGCACCTCGACCTTCGGGATCGATCCCGAGGTCGTCCGCGTTCTCTCCGACGAGCTGGCGTCCGTGCACGCGCTGGGCGTCCAGCTCGCCCTCGTCGTGGGGGGCGGCAACATCTTCCGCGGCGTGCGCGCCGCCTCCATCGGGATGGACCGCGTCAGCGGCGACCACATGGGGATGCTCGCGACGCTGATCAACTCGCTCGCCCTGCAGGACCAGCTCGAGCAGCGGGGGATCCAGACCCGGGTGCTGTCGGCCCTCGAGATCCGGCAGGTGGCGGAGCCCTTCATCCGGCGACGCGCGATCCGCCATCTGGAGAAGGGACGGATCATCATCCTCGCGGCCGGGACGGGGAACCCCTACTTCACGACCGACAGCGCGGCGGCGCTTCGGGCCATGGAGGTCAAGGCCGAGGTGCTGCTCAAGGCGACGAAGGTGGACGGCATCTACGACGCCGACCCGAACGTGAACCCGAAGGCGACGAGGTACCCGCGCATCGCCTACCGGGAGGTCCTGGAGCGCGGGCTGAAGGTCATGGACGCGACCGCGATATCGTTGTGCATGGACAACAAGCTCCCCATCGTGGTCTTCGACATCCGGCAGGACGGGAACATCCGGCGCGTGATCCAGGGCGAGCCGATCGGCTCGGTCGTGGCGGAGTGAGGCGATGACGGACAAACAGGTTCTCGAGCAGGTCGAGAAGAAGATGGTGGCGAGCTTGCACGACGCGCGGCACAAGCTGGCCGCCGTGCGGACGGGACGGGCGTCCCTCGCGATGTTCGACGGGGTGATGGTCGACTACTACGGGACCATGACGCCGCTGAACCAGGTCGCCAAGCTCTCGATCCCCGAGCCCGCGATGGTGGTCGCCCAGCCGTTCGATCCCTCGGCGGTCGGGGCGATCGAAAAGGCGATCCTCTCGGCGGACCTCGGGCTCAACCCCGCCAACGACGGAAAGCTCGTGCGGATCCCGATCCCCGCGCTGACCGAGGAGCGCCGCAAGCAGCTCGTCAAGAAGGTCCACGGGCTCGCCGAGGAGGCCAGGACCGCGATCCGCCAGGTCCGGCGGGAGGCGAACGACGAGCTCAAGAAGCTGCAGAAGGACGGGAAGCTCTCCGAGGACGACGGGCGCCGCGCCGTGGACGACGTGCAGAAGAAGACCGACAAGTACGTCGCCGAGGTCGACGCGCTGAGCAAGGGCAAGGAAAAGGAGCTGATGGAGGTCTAGCCCGTGACCGTGGCCGCCGTCGTGGTCGCCGCCGGACGGTCCACCCGCATGGGCGGGGCGGTTCCGAAGCAGTTCCTCTCGATCGAGGGCGAGAGCCTGGTCACGCGCTCGGTGCGCGCGATGGGGCGCTCGGACGACGTCGATGCGATCGTCGTGGTCCTCGACCCCCGGGAGATCGGCGGGGCGCCGGAGCGCGATCTGCGGCGGGAGCCTCGTGTCGCCGGGGTGGTCGCGGGCGGCGAAAGACGCATGGACTCCGTCCTGGCCGGCGTGGAGGCGGCGACGAACGCGAGCCTCGTGCTCGTGCACGACGCGGCGCGCCCGTTCGTCCGCCCGGCGACGATCGCAGCCGTGGTGGAGGCCGTCCGGCGCCACGGCGCCGCGATCCCGGCGGTCCCCGCGGCGGACACGATCAAGCGGGACGACGGGACGGGGTTCGTCCACGAGACGCTGGATCGTCGAGCGCTCCACCTCGCGCAGACCCCGCAAGGCGCGCGAAGGGACTGGCTGATCGAGGCCCTCGCGTCGGCGAAGGCGGCCGGGTTCGACGCGACCGACGAGGCGGCGGCGCTCGAGCGCGCGGGCCGGCGCGTGGCGATCGTCCCGGGAGACCCCGGCAACGTGAAGATCACCACGGCGGAGGATCTCGAGCGCGCTCGCGCGCGCGTTGCGGGGGACGACTTGCGGATCGGTCACGGCTTCGACGTCCATCGCTTCGGCGGCGAGCGGACGCTCGTGCTCGGCGGCGTCCCGTTCCCGGGCGAGCCGGGGCTCGCCGGGCACTCCGACGCGGACGTCGTGCTGCACGCCGTGATGGATGCGATCCTGGGAGCGGCCGGCCTGCGGGACATCGGCCACCATTTCCCCCAGGAAGATTCGCGGCTCGCCGGCGCCGACAGCGCGGCGCTGGCGCGCCTCGCGGCGTCCCATGTCGCGGCGGCCGGCTTCCGCGTCGTCAACGTCGACGTGACGCTGCTCGCCGAGCATCCCCGGATCGGTCCGCGCGCGGAGGCGATGCGGGCGGCGGTGGCGTCCGCGCTCGGCGTGGAGTCCGGACGGATCGGGATCAAGGCCACGACGCTCGAGACACTCGGCGCGCTCGGACGGCGCGAGGGGATCGGCTGTCACGCGGTCGCGCTGCTGCGGCGCGACGAGCGGGCGCCGTGATGCGGCCGCGCCTCAGGTTCGCCCCGTCCCCCACCGGCTCCCTGCACCTGGGGAACGCCCGGACCGCGCTCTTCAACTGGCTGGTGGCCCGCGGGCGAGGGGGAACGCTCGCCCTGCGGATCGAGGACACCGACACACGGCGCGAGAGCGAAGGCTCGGAGGCGGCGATCCTGGACGACCTGAGATGGTTGGGGCTCTCGTGGGACGAGGGCCCGGACGTCGGCGGCCCTCTCGGTCCGTACCGGCAGTCCGAGCGACTGGACCGGTACGCGGGCATGGCCGGCAGCCTGCTGTCGCGCGGAGCGGCGTTCCGGTGCTTTTGCACCGAGCCGGCGACCGAGGGATCGCCGCACCACGCCGGGCACCGCGACCCGTGCCGATCCGCCCCCGAGCCCGACGGGCGCCGCCGCGCCGAGGCCGGGGAAGCGTTCGTGGTCCGGTTCAAGGTCCCCGCCCGGACCGTCGCGGAGGGGCACGTGGTCGTCTTTCACGACCGCCTCCACGGTGAGGTGCGGGTCCCGCTCGCGCAGATCCCCGACGCGGTCCTCCTCCGCGGGGACGGGAGGCCGACGTACAACTTCGCCGCCGCCGTGGACGACGCCGCGATGGCGATCGACCTCGTCCTCCGCGGCGACGATCATCTCTCCAATACCCCGCTCCAGGTGCTGCTGTACCAGGCGATGGACACGGCGGTTCCGGAGTTCGCTCACGTACCGATGGTCCTCGGGCCGGATGGCGAGCGACTGTCGAAGCGCCACGGCGCGACCTCGGTCGCCGCGTGGCGCGCGCACGGCGTGCTCCCCGAGGCGCTCGTCAATGCGCTCGCGCTCCTGGGGTGGTCGCCGCCGGGGGACCGCACGATCGTCGGTCGCGACGAGCTGGTTCGGGAGTTCGACCTCGACCGGGTCGGCCGCTCGGCCGCGGTCTTCGAGCCGGCGAAGCTCGAGTGGATCGCGTCGCAGTACGTCCGGCGCATGCCCGCGGACGCGCTGACCGACGAGGTGTCGGCCGCGCTCGTGCGCGCGGGCCGGATCACCGCCGCGCAGGCGCGCGTCGCCCGTGCGTGGACGGCGGAGCTCGCGGAGTTCCTGCGACCGGCGCTCGCGCGCTTCGACGCCGTCGCCCGGGACGCCGAGCCGGTCTTCCACGCGGGGGGCGCGGCCGCCGAGCAGGAGCGCGCGTCGCTGATGTCGGACGAGGCGTCGCGTGTCCTCGCCGCCTTCCTCCGGCGCCTGGCCGCCGTGACGGCGCTCGATGGAGCGGGGTGGACGGCGATCAAGGACGAGGTCTCCGCGGAGACCGGCGTGCGCGGCCGCGGCCTGTTCCAGCCGGTGAGGATCGCCCTCACCGGGTCTGCGCACGGCCGCGAGCTCGATCGCCTCGTCCCGTTGATCGTCTCGGGACATCGCGTGCTCGCCGAGACCGTCCCCTCGGCGGCGTCGCGACTGGAGCGGACGCTGGCGAGCCTCGCATGACGCGCGGCGGGGAGCCGCGGCAGGAGATCCTCTATGGCCTCCACCCCGTCCTCGAGGCGCTCGAGGCGGGATCGAGGACGATCGACCGGCTCTTCGTCAGCCGGGAGGGGGGCGGGCACAACCTCGGCCGGCTGCTCCGCGCGGCCCGCGAGGCGGGCATCCCCGTGACCCATCTCCCCCGCGAGGCGCTCGGGCGGAAGGTCGGCGCACGAGCCGTCCACCAGGGGGTCGCCGCGGTGGTCGCCCCCTCGGAATACGCCGACGCCGACGCGGTCTGCGCGGAGGCCGCCGGGAGCTCCGACGGCCTTCTGATCCTCCTGGACGGGATCGAGGACCCGCGCAACCTCGGGGCCGTCATCCGGACCGCGGCCGCGGCGGGGGCGCACGGCGTCCTGCTCGGGACCGAGAACACGGCCGGGATCACCCCGGCGGTCGCCAAGACGGCGGCCGGGTCCCTGGAAAGGATCCCGGTCGCCCGGGAGCCCGCCCTCTCGCGGCGGATCCAGTCGCTCAAGGCGGCGGGGTTCCGCGTGGTGGCGCTGGATCCACGGGCACGGTTTCCCTGGGACGCCGAGTCGTACCGTGGGCGTCTCGCGGTCGTCGCCGGGGGGGAGGCCCGCGGCCTCCGGCGGGGGCTCCTGTCCGCCGCCGACGTCCGCGTGTCGCTTCCCCTGGCGCGCGCCGTCGAGTCCCTCAACGTGTCGGTCGCGGTCGGCGCCCTCCTGTACGAGGTCGTGCGCCAGCGAAGGGGGACCGGGAGCTGAGAAATCCACGAGCGACGCCTTGAAAGCCCTTGACGCCGCTGTTAACATCTGCCGTTTGTCAAGCCTGCTGGCGTAGCTCAGGGGTAGAGCAGCGGTTTTGTAAACCGCCGGTCGGGGGTTCAAATCCCTTCGCCAGCTCCATGGGGGCCGGCGTCGGGGCCGACCTTCGGTGAAGACGGGGTGCAGCCGAAGGGCGGTGACGCGGTCTCGGAGCGTGGAGAGGTTCCCGAGTGGACAAAGGGAGCAGACTGTAAATCTGCCGGCTTATGCCTTCGAAGGTTCGAATCCTTCCCTCTCCACCACGGCGCGTGAAGCGGGAACGATCGGGTGACGAGGGCGGGAATAGCTCAGTTGGTAGAGCATCAGCCTTCCAAGCTGAGGGTCGCGGGTTCGAGTCCCGTTTCCCGCTCCACGACAGGCGGCCGCGGCGAAGGGCGGAGGATCGAAGGCTAAGCGGGCCCATGTAGCTCAGTCGGCAGAGCGCGTCCTTGGTAAGGACGAGGTCACCGGTTCAAATCCGGTCATGGGCTCCAGCACGGGACGTCGGAGGAAGGAGCGGGAATGGCCAAGGAGAAGTTCGATCGATCGAAGCCGCACGTGAACGTGGGGACGATCGGGCACGTGGACCACGGGAAGACGTCGTTGACGGCGGCGATCACGATGACGTTGGGGAAGCGGAAC
>Ga0075428_100006269_pt1 | contig 13223 bp, 11 predicted proteins | sample RhiMetdeltSRZDD2_FD_75291 | JGI IMG/M metagenome (GOLD analysis project Ga0075428, IMG submission 75291) | Populus rhizosphere microbial communities from Tennessee, USA - Rhizosphere MetaG P. deltoides SRZDD2 | ecosystem: Host-associated > Plants > Roots > Rhizosphere > Soil | place: USA...
GCGAGGTGTTGCCGCGCCAGCCGTTGACCTGCGCCCAGCCAGTGATTCCGGCCTTCACCTTGTGGCGCAACATGTACTGGGGAATGCGGTGCTTGAATTGCTCGACGAAATACGGACGTTCCGGTCGTGGACCGACAATCGACATATCGCCGCGAAGCACGTTCCAGAATTGCGGCAGTTCGTCCAGATCCATTCGGCGAAGCCATTGGCCCACCCGCGTACACCGCGGGTCTTCGTCACGCGCCCAGACCGGGCCGGTTTCATCTTCGGCTCCCGGATACATGGATCTGAACTTGTAGACCTGAAAGGCCTTGCCATCGAGACCCATGCGTTCCTGTTTGTAGAACACCGGGCCTTCGGAGGTCTGCTTGATGAGTGCCGCGATAATCGCGAACGGCACCGACAGCCCCGCCAGCGCGCACGAGGAGATGACGACATCAATCCCGCGTTTTAGAACGCTGTTGAAACCCCTCAGCGGAACGTCGTTGAGACTGATGATCGGAACGCCGTCGAGGTTTTCCAGGCGCGCGCGCAGCGCGATGAACTGGAGCAGGTCCGGGACGACGTGCACTTCGACCGCTTCGCGGTTCGTGGCTTCGACGATCCCCAGCATTTTTACGTGTTCTTCGAGCGGGAGCGCGACGTACACGTGATCGATGTTTTCCTGCCGGATGATCTCGTCCGCCTCGCACAAGGTTCCAAGAAGCGGGAGCCCACGATACCCGATGTGATCGCCGGCGGCCTTGTCGTCCAAAAACCCGATGATCTTGAACCCAAGCTCACGATGTTCCAGCACCTTGTCAGCAACCAGCTTCCCGAGATCGCTGGCTCCGACGATCAACACGCGCTTGAGGCCGATGCCCGCTTTCCACCGACGCTCCAGTGCCTCGCGCACAAATTCGCGCGATGCGTAGGCAAGCACGATGTTGATCACGAGGTAGAACGCCCAGACGAGTTGCGACACTTCGTAGACACCGAGGTCTTTCAGCGCGTCGGGCACATAGTAGGTGTTGTAGTACAGCGTGCCGCCAACGCCGAAAACCACGGCGAGGATGCTGCCGACGAAGACCGCAAAGAAATCGTCAACGCGGGAGCGGCCGCGGCGGAGGTGATAGACACCCTGCACATGAAACGCAACCGGCAGGATGGCCATGACGAAGGGCAGGAGCTTGCCGTAGTACTCGAACTGCGGAAGGCCCTTGGTGACCGGGATGATGTCGGCCAGCCAATGGAACCGCAGCATGTAAGCGAGCGCGAACGATGATCCGCTGATTAAAGCGTCGCTGATGACGAAGAAGAGGACGAGCAGGCGGTTATACCGCCGCATCATCGCGGACGCTCCCGTTCTGCCACGGCTTCCGCGACGGCCTGCTGGAAATTGGTCATGAAGTGCACGCGCGAAAAACGCTCGGCGTGCCTATGGAACTCCTCGGGATCGCGCTTCAGCGATTGCACGCGATCGAGCCCCTCGGCGAAGGCGGCGATCGAGTCGTCGCGAACGAGAACGCCCGTGACCTGGTCCTGGACGGTCTCGCAGGCCCCCCCATCCGCGAGGGCAACGACGGGCGTGCCGCAGGCCTGGGCTTCGACCGGGACCATCCCGAAGTCTTCGGTTCCCGGGAGCAGGACGGCGGTCGCTTCGCGATACAGATCTCGAATTTCTTCGTTGGTACGCCAGCCGAGAAAGTCGACATCCGCTGTCGCCAGAGCCCGTAGCCGCGCCTCTTCGGGCCCTCGCCCTACAATTTTGAGCTTCGCGCCTACCCGACGACAGGCGTCAATGGCCACGTCCAGCCGCTTATAGGGCACGAGCGCGGACACGATGAGGAACGCTGGTTGGGGAAGCTGAGCTGGCGCGGGCGCCGAAGGTCGATAGAAGGATGTATCTACGGGAGGATGCACAACAGTCGATCCGCGATTATAGTATCGGCGGATCCTGCCCGCAACATATTGAGAGTTCGCAAGAAAGCGGTCCACCCGTCCCGCCGTGGCGGCGTCCCACCGGGCCAGATGTGCCAGGACCGGACGAAGCAGCTGGCTCTTGACCTGTCCGACCTGTGCCGGACCGAAATACCAGTCGAATTGATCCCAGGCGTATCGCATCGGGGAGTGGCAGTAACAGATATGCGTCGCCGATGCTCGTCGAATAACCGACTTTGCGGCGCAGTGGCTGCTGCTGATGACCAAATCGTAACGGTCAAGGTCGAACGTTTCGACGATCATCGGAAAGAGCGGCAGATACTGACGATAAAGCTGTCCGGCCCTCGGGAACCGCTGCACGGCGGAGCAACGGATCCGATGCGATTCGATGCGTTCCGAGACGCTGCCTCTGACGTGCACGATCGTGTAGATGTCGGCCTGGGGATACAGCTCGCAGATCGCTTCGAGGACCTTCTCGCCACCGCGCATCCCGGTGAGCCAGTCGTGGACGATGGCGACCTTCGGTTGTCGCTCCTCGCTGTTCGCTCCTCGCTTCTCGTTCTGCCCGTGACTCACGAGTCCATGCCTGCAGTGGTGCAAGTACGAACGGCGAACCGCGAAGTGCTAACGGCGACTGATTCGCTTTGCCCTGCGAGCAGCGAGCAGCGAGCAGCGAGACGCGGCAGGATCATTCGGAGAGCACCTCTCCGTAAATCTCTCGCACCCGCCGCACCGATCGTTCCCACGAGAACTCCTTCACTCGGCGAAGACCACGTTCGCGCAAGTCTTCTCGCAGATCGGAGTCCATCAACACTCGGCGAATGGCCTGCGCAATTTCGTTCGCATCCAGCGGGTCGATGAGCAGTGCCGCATCGCCGACGACCTCGGGCAGCGACGAGACGTTCGACGTGATCACGGGCGTTCCGCTGGCCATCGCTTCCAGCGGTGGAAAGCCGAAGCCTTCATAGAGGGACGGAAAGACGAACACTCGGGCGAGACGATAGAGCACAGCCAGCGTCTTGTCGGAGACGAAGCCGAAAAACCTTACGTACTTGTGCAGCTTGTATCGATGAACCGCTCGGCGCAGCGTCGCGTACTTCGAAATCTCGTCGCCGATGATAAGGAGCTTGACGTGCGCGAGATCCGGATCCTGGCGCAGCGTGTGGAACGCTTCAATCAGCCGCTCGAGGTTCTTGTGCGGCTTGATGTTGCCCGCATAGAGAACGTAGGGTGCGTTGAGCTGATAGCGTTCACGGACGCGCTCGATCTCTTCCGGGCTCGGTGTTTCGCCAAGCCGGTCATCGATGGCGTTGTGGATGACCTCGATCTTCCGTTCCGGAATCCGGAAATAGTGCAGGATGTCGCGTTTCGACGCGTCCGACACCGTGAGTACGCGATTGGCCCGGTGCGTCGCTATCCACATTGCCGATCTCGCATAGGCGTATCCCAGGCGGTTGGGAAGGTACTGGGGGAACCGGAGATGAATGCAATCGTGAATGGTGACGACCGCTTTACAGGGCGTCAACGGCGGCAGCACGTAGTGCGGCGCGTGAAACAAATCGATCTTTTCGCGTCTCAGGTCGAGCGGAATCCGGACCTGCTCGCCCACGGAGTAGGGCTTCGCCTTCTCGGTTATCGTGCGAAAGTTCCGGCCGAGCTCGTCAAAGCTTCCACTGTCAACGGCATAACAGAACACAACGTACTCGGTCTCCGAGTCCAGCCGCGATAAATGGCGGAGAAGATTCCGAAGATACGTGCCGATGCCGTAGTCCCGAATCTTGCGAGCATCGATGGCGATTCTGAAAACTTTATCCGTGGCGCGCCTCAGAGTTTTGCGATCGGTTCCAATCATGCGATGCGGACACTGGATTCTACTTCGGGAATTCTCCCTTTACTCTGAGGTACGCCCGGAGCACCGGCGCCCAGTGGGGATGATGTTTCTCGTAGAAGGCCAGCTGGCTTCTCCGATACGCCCGGTTCACCGCCGAGGGGATCGTCGCGCGCGATTGGCCGCCAAGGTGCACGACATGCGCAGCCGGCGTAAAGAGCACATGCCGTCCCATCGCGCGTATCGCGGCGCAAAAATCCACGTCCTCCGTGTACAGGAAGTACCGCTCGTCGAGCAGTCCAGCTGCTTCAGCGTCGGCGCGGCGCACGAGCAGGCACGCACCGCTGACCCAATCAACCAGTTGTTCGCGTCGGGTTTCACGTTCAATCCATCGTGAGACGGTTCCGACACCGCGACGGTACAGAGCAAGCGTCAGCTTCTGTCGCAGTTCATTGAAGGGGGAAATCATCCGTCCGAAGGAGAGCTCCGGCCGCCCCTTGCCGTCAACGAGCCTCGGGCCCGCGATGGCAACGTCAGGGCGAGCGAGCAGCCGCACAACCAGTGCATCGATCGCGCCGGGAGGGACGATCGTGTCGTTGTTGAGAAGAAGAACGAGTTCACTTTCCGACGACCGAATGGCCGCGTTATTGGCCGCTGCGAAGCCCACGTTGGTCGGCTGCGCGATCACCGTCACGGCAGGCCAGCGGTCACGGACGATTGCGACGCTGGCATCCGGTGATGCGTTGTCGACGACGATGATTTGGTGAGGTGTTGAAGGGGGCGAGGCGGCGAGCGACTCGAGACATTTTTCGAGATGCGCGCACGCGTTGTAGCTCACGATGACGATCGTCAGCGTCGTCACCGCCCGATCCCTTCGAGGTGATGGAGCGTCTCGTCGGCGGCGCGATCCCACGAGTAGCGGGCCAATACCGCCGGCGCTCGCGCGAGCTGATCGCGGGCGGCGGCGCGGGACCCGAGAAATCTCGCGATGGCGTTCGCCGTGCTGTCGATATCGCCGACGCCGACGAATTCTGCGGCGTCACCATAAACTTCGCGCGCAATCGGCGTGTCCAGTACGACGATGGGCGCTCCCGCAGCGAGCGCTTCAAGCGGTGTGAGGCCAAACCCTTCGTACTCAGAAAGGAACACGAATACCGACGCGCGCGAGTAGTGGTCGCGCAACTGCTCGTGCGAAAGGTAGCTGCGGATTTCCACCCGCGAGGCGACGTCGTATGCAGCCGCCGCCTGCTTCAAATCCTGGGGCGGCCACGTTCGATCCGCCCCAACGATGACGAGGCGAGCCGCGGGTGTGGCGGTCGCGGCTTTCGCGAACGCAGCAATCAGCTCCGGCAAATTCCGGCGATTCAAGAGGGTCCCCACGAAGAGCACGAGCGGATCGCGCGGCTGAGAAACGTCGGCGTGCGCCGTGCCGGGCACTTGACTTACTCCCGGTGGAATGACCTTCAATCTGTTTGCATCCACGTGCAGGAGCGAGGCAATTTCCGATCGTGAAAACTCTGAGTCCGTAAAGATCAGCGACGCCGAGGCTGCCATTCGGTTCGCCAGGATCCGGCGACGCCAGCGCTCGCGCGGCCGGAACCATTCCGGATGCGCGAGAAACGAGACGTCGTGAATCGTCACCGCGAAGGGTATGCCGAGGAAGAGGGGAGCTGTGTAAGCCGGAGCAAAGAAGACATGTGGTTTGTCCTCGCGCACCGCACGCCGAAGCGCCGTCTGTTCCCACCAGGTGCCGGTGCCGCCTGGAACGACTCGAAATTCTGCTGACTGCCTGGGCAGCGCCAGGTCGAGCGACTGTGGGGCGTACAGGATGAAACGGCGCGAGTCGGCGTCGGCCCGCCTGGTCCAACGGGTGATCAGCTCTCCGAGATACCGCCCGACGCCGGTCACCTCGCCGAGCAACTCACGCGCATCGATGCCGATTCGAAGCGGGTCGCTCACCGGGCGCTCCGCTGCCGGCGTGAAGATGCTGCGCGATACGCGCCATACAAGGCTTCGGCGCTCGCGCCCCAGCTGAACTGGTCCGCTCGCTCGACGCCTTTCGCCGAAAGCGATCGTCGAAGGTAGTCGTCGGTCAGTACGCGCTCAATCGCTGCCGCCAACCCTCGCACGTCTTCCGGTTCGATCAGGATGCCCGCGTCGCCGACCACCTCGGGTAGCGCGCCCCGATTCGATGCGATAACCGGCAGGCCGATGGTCATGGCTTCGAGCGCCGGGATGCCAAAACCTTCGTCCAGAGACGGAAGAACCAGCATTGAGGCGGTGGAAAGGAGTCGCTTGCGCTCGGCTTCGTCGACGTAGCCAGCGAAGCTCACTCGAGCCGAGAGACCCACGACGGCGGAAGCGCGCGAGAGGAGTTCCTCCCTGGGAATATCCAACCTTCCCGCGATCACCAGGTCCGGCGTGTCGGGCCGGCGATCGAGGATGGCCGCGTAGGCTTCGATCAACCGCGCGACGTTTTTTCGCGGCTCGACGGTGCCAAGGAACAGGACCGGCCCGGACACGCCAGGGTCCGGACGGCGTGACCACGACGGTTTGCCGGGGTAGCACACCGTAATCCGATCCGGACTGATCTCGAACCGTTGTGCAACCTGACGACCCGTATATCTGGAAATCACCACGACGCCGTCGGCGCGCCTGACATGACTTTCGGCCAGCGACGAGTAATCTCGCCGGATTTCGGCAGCGGTGTGTTCCGGCCGATCGAGGAAGTACAAGTCGGGGACGGTCACGACACGTGCCGCCGATCGAGACGGAATCAGCAAGGGATGAAGGGAATGGACGACGTCAGGATGGTGAGCCGTCAGGAACTCGATTGGAGGCCATTCCAGCCTGTGCCAGGCAAGATTCAGCAGTCGGACAGGAACTCGCGCATCAATCTGCTTCGCGTCCGGCACCACCGAGGCGGGCAGCCGATCCTTCCACGAACTCGAGAACAGGGTCAGGGAATCGTGGGCGTCCAGACGTGCGGCCAGTGATGTGGCGAGCCCATGGACATACTGGCCGACGCCGGTCCGCTGGCGGAGAGCCGGTCGGTAGTCGATCAGGATGTCCACGCGCGCCGGATCGTAACACAGCAGGGATAACGCCAAACCCTTGGCCTTCAATAGATTGACACGATTTTTTCCGCTGTGCTACCTTTAGCGGTTTATAGATCGTCGGAAGGTGCGTCGCGGATGAAAATAGCGGTCGTTGGGAGCGGGTACGTCGGACTGGTTGCCGGAGCCTGTCTGGCCGAAAACGGTAACGAGGTGGTCTGTGTGGACAAGGATCCGGCCAAGATCCGGGCCCTTCAGCGCGGAAAGGTCCCCATATACGAACCGGGTTTGGAAGAGCTCGTACGCCGCAATCGCAGCGAAAAGCGGCTGGTATTTACGACCGCCCTGGAGCGGGGAGTTCGTAATTCCCAGATTATTTTCATCGCCGTCGGGACGCCGACCGGGGAAGACGGGTCAGCCGATCTGCAGCATGTGCTGAACGTGGCACGCGATACGGCGCGCGCCATGAATGGCTACAAGGTGATCGTGAACAAGAGCACCGTTCCGGTCGGGACCGCAGCAAGGGTTCGAGAGGTCATTCGACGGGAAACGACCCATCCCTTCAGCGTCGTGAGCAATCCCGAATTTCTCAAGCAGGGCGCGGCGATCGACGACTTCATGAAGCCCGATCGCGTCGTCATTGGTGCCGAGGACCCTCGCGGGGCGGAGCTCATGAAGGAGCTCTATGCCCCCTTTACGCGGACCGGTGCGCCGATAATGTTGATGGACTGCGCCAGTGCAGAACTCTCGAAGTACGCAGCCAACGCGATGTTAGCCACACGCATCTCCTTCATGAATGAGGTGGCAAACGTCTGCGAGGCCACCGGTGCGAACGTCGATCAAGTGCGGCGCGCGGTGGCGTCGGATCGGCGGATTGGGTCGTCGTTCCTGTTTCCCGGTGTCGGCTATGGTGGGAGTTGCTTTCCGAAAGATGTGAAGGCGATGGTCCGTTTCGCGGCCGAGAAGGACTACAGGTTCGAAATCCTGGAAGCGGTCGAAGGGGTGAACGAGCGCCAGAAGATGCGGTTGCTTGCAAAAATGCAGGCGCAGATCGGCCCGCTGAAGGGAAAACGCATTGCCGTGTGGGGTCTCTCGTTCAAACCGCGCACTGACGACATGCGCGAGGCTCCTGCGGTGCCGCTGATTACCGGGATTCTGGCTGCTGGAGCAGCGGTGCAGGCGTACGATCCCGAGGCCATGACCGTCGCACGCGGGATTTTCGGGTCGAAGGTGACCTTCGCCGAGAACAGTTATGCCGCTCTGAAGGGGGCCGACGCACTGGCGATTGTCACCGAGTGGAACGAATTCCGTGAGCCCGACTTCGAACGGATGAAAAAGCTCTTGCGGAGTCCGGTCATTTTCGACGGCCGCAACCTCTACAATCCTGATCAAATCAGAGCCCACGGGTTCACCTACCTCTCCATAGGGCGTCCATGAGCAGTGTTCTCGTTACTGGCGGGGTTGGCTATCGGAAGGCCACCGCGTAGATGTCCAGGCTGAGGGGGCAGCTCGGAGATCCATTGCTCTCGGTCGTCATGCCTGCCTATAACGAGCGGCACACGATCGAGGAGATGATCCGGCGGGTTCTCGCCGTGCCCATTCGCACCGAACTCATTGTCGTCGACGATGGGTCGCGGGACGGAACGCGGGATATCCTGTCACGGCTGGCGCAGGAGCTGCCGTTCAAGCTCGTCCTCCAGCCATCAAACGGCGGGAAGGGCGCGGCTCTCAGGCGCGGGTTCCAAGAGGTGACCGGCGATCTCGTCGTCATTCAGGACGCGGACCTGGAGTATTCGCCGGAGGAGTTTCCGGAGCTGATCTCCCTCATCTGCGAGGGGAGAGCGGATGTAGTGTATGGCTCGCGGTTTCTCGGCCGTCACCGGGTCTTTCTCTTCACGCACTACGTCGGCAACCGCTTCCTGACGCTCGTCACCAACGTGCTTTACAACACGATGTTGACCGACATGGAGACCTGCTACAAGGTGATGCGCACCGAAGTGCTGCGCTCCTTCAGCCTGGAATCGAACGGATTCGGCATCGAGCCGGAGCTCACGGCGAAGATCTTCAAGCGGCACTATCGCGTGTACGAGGTTCCGATTACGTACGACGGACGCAACTACGACGAAGGGAAGAAGATTACCTGGCGCGACGGGTTCGTCGCGCTCTGGGTGCTGCTCAAGTACCGGTTCACCGAGTGAATCCGCTTCAGCGCCTGTTCGCGTATGCCCGTCCGTATCGCGGGCGATTCGCCGCGGCCATCGCGGCAATGGTGGTGTATGCCGTCGCCAACGCCGCCGTCGCCGCCCTGATCCAGCCGGTCATCGATAGCGTCCTGCCGACCGGCACCGGCCTCGTCGAGTGGTGCACGGCGCTGTTAGTCGTCTATCTGGTGAAGGGACTTGCTGGATACGCGTCGGCGTTCGTGATGACCGACATCGGTCAGCGGGTCGTGCGTGATCTTCGCGATCGGCTCTTCAGGCACATCCTCGATCAGTCGGCGACTTTTTTCAGCCGTCATACCAGTGGACAGCTCATGTCGCGCATCACCAACGACGTGAACCAGGTGCAGCAGGCGGTCTCCGAGACGATCGGCGATCTGATGCGAGAAGGACTGGCACTGGTCGGACTCGCTGCGTATCTTTTTTACCTGGATGCTCGCCTGGCGCTGGTCGCCGTCACTGGCGCGCCCCTCGTCGTGTATCCGCTCGTTCGATTCGGCAAGCGCATTCGGAGCACGACCCGGCGCAGCCAGGAGCATCTCGAACACTTGTCGCACGTGACCGCCGAAGCCTTCACCGGTCATCGCATCGTGAAGGCGTTTGGCGCCGAAGGGCGCGAAGAGCAACGATTCCGGCAGGCATCGCAGCGCCTGTATCGCACGAACCTGAAGGTGACGAGTGCGCTTGCGCTGCTGCCGCCGCTCATGGAACTGCTCGGTGGTGTCGCGATCGTTGGCCTCATCTGGTACGGAAGCCGTCAGATAGCCGAGAAGGTCTTGACTGAAGGGGACTTCGCCGCCTTCCTCGCGGCCGCGTTCATGATGTACGCGCCGATCAAGAAGCTCAGCCGCGTGAATGCAACGCTTCAGCAGGCGATGGCCGCCTCCGAACGGATCTTCGAAATACTTGATACGCATTCAGAAGTGCCCGAGCGTGCCGATGCGCAGCCCCTGAGTCGGCTGCGTCAGGCGATCGAGTTCCAAAACGTGAGCTTTTCGTACGACGGCGTCAGCAAGACGATCCTCAAGGACGTATCGTTCAACGTTCGCAGCGGACAAGCAGTGGCAATCGTCGGACTGAGCGGAGCCGGGAAGACGACACTCGTCAACCTGGTTCCACGCTTCTACGACGTCAGCGGTGGAGCGATCCTGATCGACGGCGTGGATATTCGCGACGTCACGCTGGCGTCGCTGCGATCGCAGATCGGTATCGTGACCCAGGACACAGTGTTGTTCGACGACACCATTGCCCGCAACATCGCCTATGGCATGCCGAGTGCCAAACCGGAGGAAATCGAGGGCGCTGCGAAGGCAGCGCATGCGCACGAGTTCATCGCCATGCTTCCGAACAAGTACGAGTCGCGGATCGGTGAGCGTGGGCAGATGTTGTCGGGGGGCCAGCGGCAGCGCCTCGCGATTGCGCGCGCGCTGCTCCGGAATTCGCCGATTCTCATTCTCGACGAGGCAACGTCATCGTTGGATGCTGAATCCGAGCTGCTCGTGCAGGACGCACTCCAGAATCTCATGCGCAACCGGACGTCATTCGTGATCGCGCACCGGCTCTCGACAGTACGCAGAGCTGACGCCATCATTGTGCTCGAGCGAGGCCGGGTCGCCGAGATCGGCCGGCACGACGAGCTGCTGCAGCGTCCTGGTGGCGTGTACGCCAAGCTTTATGCGCTCCAGATCTTCGACACGCGCGCAACCGAACATGCGCCGGTCGTCGGGCGAGTCCCCTCGGTGTCATGATCAAGAGCATGACCGGCTTCGCGTCGCTGACCAAAGACGATGACGTCGCGACCATTGCCGTGACGATTCGGTCGGTGAACCACAAGTTCCTCGATCTTCAGGTCAGGCTGCCGACGGTTCTGGCGGCGATCGAAAGCCGCCTGCGGGCACTCGCGCAGAAGCGAGTGAGCCGCGGGCGTGTTGAAATCACGGTTGCGGTGCAGCAGCGGCGCGTTCCGGCGCTCGAAGTCGAGTTGAACGAGACATTTCTCGAGGCGCTCGGCGGCGCCATCGATCGCGCGCGCGAACGCGGTTATGTCTCCGGGACGATGGCGCCAGGCGACCTGCTCCGCTTCCCGCAGGCATTATCGATTCGAGAACGCGCCGAGGATGCGGAAACGGATGCCGATCAGGTGTCGACACGAGTTGAAGAAGCCGTCAGCGCAGCGCTCGACGAACTGGACGCCATGCGAGTTCGCGAAGGCGGATATCTCCGGGCCGATCTCGAGAGCCGTCGGGCGACGCTGAGCGAGCTGTTTGCCCGTGCCGGTGCGGCGGCAGACGACGGGATGGTTGGGCTGCAGACGCGTTTGCAGGAACGCGTACGGGAGCTCCGCGCCGACACACTGGCCGACGAAGCGGCCATCGCACAGGAGATCGCGAAGTTCGTCGGGCGATCGGATATCACCGAAGAGGTCGTCAGGTTTCGCGGCCACCTGGACCACTGGCGCGCCTTGACGGACTCACCGGAGCCCTGCGGGAGAAAGCTCGATTTTCTCCTCCAGGAAATGAATCGGGAAGTGAACACCGTGGGTTCGAAGGCCGAAGGACCGGCCGTGTCGGAAGTGATTGTTGCGCTGAAGGCCGAACTCGAGAAGATGCGCGAGCAGGTGCAGAATGTCGAGTAAGGCGGACCTTCCGTCGGGATCCGTTGTCCGGGATCCGGGATCTGAACGGATGTCGAGGCGGGGCCTTCTGTTCGTCGTTTCAGCGCCCTCAGGTACGGGCAAGACCACCGTTGCCGAACGCCTGGTTCAGGTTGTGCCCGACCTGGCGCTCTCGCGTTCCTACACCTCCAGGGCGATCCGGCCAGGAGAAGTGGACGGCATCGACTATAATTTCATTACACGCGCACGTTTCGAGCAGATGATTGCGGCCGAGGCGTTCCTCGAGTTCGCGGATGTCTTTGGCAATCTGTACGGGACTTGCGCGGCCGACGCCGAAGCGTACCTGGCCGCCGGCCGTGACCTCGTGCTGGTGATTGATGTCCAGGGTGCACGCCTGGTCCGTGTGCGCTGCGCCGGCACCGTTGGCGTGTTCGTGCTGCCGCCGTCGTTTCAGATTCTCGAGCAGCGCTTGCGCGGGCGGAGTTCCGACACGGAGGAGGCCATGCAGCGTCGGCTGCAGACGGCGCGCGACGAGGTCGCCGCATTCACCGAGTACGACTACGTTGTCGTCAACGACGAACTCGAGGCGTGCGTGGACCGCCTCAGGTCGATCGTTCTCGCCGAACGCGCGCGTCTACGTTCGATGCGCGGCGCCGCGGAAGAGATCGTCAGAACGTTCATCAGGTAATAGCAGGAGAGGTTGAGCACATGTCCGATCGTAATGAAACAGCCGGAAGGTTCGAGTTCGTGGTCGTCGCGGGCGCCCGTGCGCACCAATTGCTGCAGGGTTGCACACCGAGGAGCGCTGGCAGCGAAAAGCTTGTGAAGCTGGCGCAAAAAGAGGTCAAAGAAGGCAAGGTCGAAAAGATTCAGATTACGGAATAGCTGCTCGCTCCTCGCTGCTCGCTCCTCGCGGGGCGGTCAAATAACGATGTCCTTAGTTGCCCTCGGTGTAACAGGCGGAATCGGCGCATACAAAGCCGTCGAAGTGGCGCGCGGGCTGCAGAAGCGCGGCCACGACGTAACGGCGGTGATGACTCGATCGGCGACGAAGTTCGTCGGCGAGCTTACGTTTGAGGCGATCACTCGAAGGCCGGTCATCACCGATCAATACGCGCGCGGGATGAACGCCGATATCGAGCACATCGCGCTCGCGACCGACATCTCGCTGCTGCTGGTCGCACCCGCCACGGCCAACATCATCGGCAAATTCGCGAATGGCATTGCGGACGATTTCCTGAGTTCGCTGTACCTAGCCACGCGTGCACAGGTGCTGATGGCGCCAGCCATGAACACGAACATGCTCGAGCACGAAGCGGTTCGACGCAACTTGACGACGCTGGCGGCGCGGGGGGTGCGGTTCGTCGAGCCGGGAGCGGGTTACCTGGCGTGCGGCTGGATCGGCAAAGGGCGGCTCGCCGAGCCGGAAGACATCGTCGAAGCGGCCGACTTGCTGCTACAGCCGCGCGGATCGCTGCTTGGCCGGTTCGTGCTCGTGACCGCGGGTCCGACTTACGAGGACATCGATCGGGTGCGGTATATCGGTAATCGATCGAGCGGCAAGATGGGCTACGCGATCGCGCGGG
>Ga0075428_100006270_pt1 | contig 13222 bp, 14 predicted proteins | sample RhiMetdeltSRZDD2_FD_75291 | JGI IMG/M metagenome (GOLD analysis project Ga0075428, IMG submission 75291) | Populus rhizosphere microbial communities from Tennessee, USA - Rhizosphere MetaG P. deltoides SRZDD2 | ecosystem: Host-associated > Plants > Roots > Rhizosphere > Soil | place: USA...
CCGATCGAAAGGAAGAAGCGGATGGTCGCGTCGTTGTCCGAGCTGTAGAGCGCCCCCGTGTAGCCGCGGTCGTGGGCGAGCGTCCAGTCGACGAAGACCGCGGGCTGGTTGAAGGGATCGCAATCCGTGCAGCTCTCGGGGAAGAACTGGGTGTAGGCCCAGTCGTTCACGCGGGCGTTGACCTGGCTGACCAGCGCGGGATTGGTGAGCGCCGGACCCGAGTCATTCAGGACGAAGAGCCGGGCGGCGACCGGGAACACGAAGCGGTAGACCGCCGGGCCGAAGGCCGCGACCCCGAAGCCGCCCGCGCTGATGCCTCCGAGCAGCACCTTCTGCGCCGCGGGGTGCAGATCGCGCGCCAGGTCGAGGCCCGCCGTCAGGTTGCGCAGCCCGCGGTGATGGCGGACGCCGCCGGCCGGGAAGGACGGATCGGTCACGGTGTTGTCCCCGCTGAAGACCGAGCCGTCGCAGTAGCTCACGAATACCTTGGACCAGTCGGCGAGCGGGTTCGCGATTCCGGCCCCGGAGTCGGCGAAGATGCCGCCCGTGGGCGGACTCGCGTCGGCGTCGAGGCTGCAGAAGTAGAAGTCCTGCCAGCAGGCGCCGCCTCCGTCGAGGATGACCATCACCTTCTTCGGATCCCGCGCCTGATGGAAGACCGTGAGCTCCGTGCCGTTGATGCAGATGGGCCCGTCGCCGCCCTGCGTGTCGAAGGTGTACTTCGTCCAATCCCCGATCTCCTCGGAGGCCGACGGCTGGAACTGCCCGACGTACTTGTTGACGCCGGCGTCGGCGAGCTCCTTCCTCGCGAGCGGATCCAAGGCCGGCACGCGTGCACGCTCCCGGCCCTGCGCGAAGGCATCCTGGAACCCGACCGCGACGAGGACGAGCGTCAGGAGACCGAACCACACGCGTCGCACCATCGATCGATCCAACATGTTCATACCTCCATCATCCGCCATCAGCGGCCTGGGTCTGACTAAGAGGCCATGCGCATGGCTCCTAGCGATGACATGAATGCATCGAGATCGCCAGCGAAAAATTCGCGCGGGAGGACGCGCTGGGGTGCGGATCAATCCGAGGGGGACTCCCCCCAGGAAGGTCGTGGAGGATCCACTGCGGAGATCGGATTGCCTCCGCGGTGTCGGCCAGAGACTTGCCCGGAAGGATCGCCCCAAGCGTCGGGAGTCAGCGTGTGCCCCCGAAGGAGGTGCGCTATTAGGAGCGGCATGCGAGGCCGCACCGCAATCGTCCTTTCGCTCCTCGTCGTCACGGCCGCAACCGCGCAGGAGCAGTTCATCTACCCGAGCAAGGGGCAGAGCGCCAAGCAGCAGGAGAAGGACAAGTTCGACTGCTACGGATGGGCCAAGGGACAGTCGGGCTTCGACCCGATGGCGCCACCCCGGCCCACCACGGCGCCGCCGTCGCGAGGCGGGCGCAGCGTGGCCGGCGGCGTGCTCGGCGGCGGCGCGCTCGGCGCGGGCGTCGGTGCGATCGGCGGCGCGATCGCGGGCGGCAAGGCCGGCAAGGGCGCCGCGATCGGCGCCGCGACCGGCGGGCTCCTCGGCGGCGTGAGCACCGCCGGCGCGAACGCGAGCGCGAGCCGGGACTATCGCGACTGGGAGCAGCGCGAAGCGACGAACTACGCCGCGGCGCGCGGGCAGTACAACCGCGCCTTCGCCGCCTGCATGGAAGGCCGCGGCTACACCGTCAAGTGACCGGAGAGGGAATTCTCATGCGACGCCTGCTGCTCCTGCTTCCGGTCCTGCTGCCCGTCGCCGCCGCCCCGGCCGCCGCCCCGGCGGGGTCGGGGTCGCTCCTCTGCGCGATCGTCGACGTGTACGACTGCTCCGAGTCGACGTGTACCGAGACCACCTCCGAGGCCGTCGGCGTCCCCGACCTGATCCGGGTCGATGCCGACAAGAAGCTCGTCGTCGCGCTCGACCCGGAGTTCGGAGGCGCGTCCTCGCCGATCGAGTCGGAGAAGCGCGAGAGCGCCAGCACCACGGTGCGCGCGCATCAGGGTGACCGGAGCCTCGTCCTCGTGGCGGACGATCAGTCGGGCGACGCCACCCTCACCGTGACCGATCTGAAGCTCACCATCGTCGCCTACGGGGAGTGCACCCCGTAGTCGCCTGGCATCTTCTCGCGACCTGGCCGAGCGCGATTTCGACGGCGTAGGCGCGGCGACGCTCGCCGCGGGTCACGGGTCCCCTCCGTCACAGGGTCCACCAGGCCACGGGCCCCCCGGGGTGGGTCCGGCACCACGATCGCGCGCGGATCGTCTCCTTTGTACGAACGGGAGATGGGAGCGACACCCCGGGAGTACCTCCCGGGCGGCTGCACGCGAACTTCCTCCGGCATCTGCACCGCCACGGGGTCTCTGGCATTGGCCTTGCAATGGAGAGCGCCCATGGCGGAGCCGAGCACGGGTTCCTCCCCGGGCCACGCGCAACGACGCCAGGGGAATCGACGGAGAGTGAGATGTTAGTTCTGGAAGACGACCTTCGCAGGCATGTGCCAGGGATCGGGGCTGCGCTCTGCGTGCCCGCCGGCCGGGTGATCGTCGCCAGCGTGTTCGCGCTGGTCGAGATCCTGCTCTTCGCCGAGAACGTCGCGCGATCGCTGCAGTCGCCGCGGCCGAGGTCGCGAAACCCGTGACGGCGGCGGCGCTCGTCGACGGCCTCCCCTCCGCGGAGCTTCCGCTGGAAGAGTGGTCGGATGCACCCTTCACCTGGCTCGGCAGGGCGCTCGACCGGGTGGCGCTGCGGGGCATGCGCCTCACGCTGACCCCGAGCCTGTTTCCCGCGCCGGAAGAGCTCGAGCGGCTCCGCCGCTCCGCCACCCCCTATCTCACCGCGGAGCTGCGCGCCGATCCCCGCCGCTTCTTCGACTTCCTGGGCGAAGCCCCCCGCATCCGGCGCACCCGCCAGCGGGAGGAGGGTGCGCTCGAGGGCGGGGCCGTCGTGCAGCGGAGCTTCGCGGTCGAGTACGAGCCCTTCCATGCCGGCGGCGCGTGGCGGTCCTGCCCCGAGAACGACGCCGTCGCCGTGGAGCATTGGATGCACCGGAAGCGCCCTCCCCGCGCGACGCTACTCGCCCTGCACGGCTTCACGATGGGCCAGCGACACGTAGACGCGCGGGTCTTGATGGCCGCGCACTTCTTCGAGCTCGGCTTCGACCTGCTGCTGCTCACGCTCCCGTTCCACGGCTGCCGCGCTCCCTCCACGTCGCGCTACTCGGGCGAGCGCTTCGCATCCTGGGACGTCAGCTGCCTGAACGAGTCCGTCCGCCAGGCGATCCACGACGTCCACGTGCTGCGGAGCTGGTGCCTCGAGCGCAACGGCGCGCCGGTCGGCATCCTCGGCCTGAGCCTCGGCGGCTATCTCTCGACGCTCGCCGCGAGCCTGGTCTCCGACTGGGCCTGCGTGCTGCCGATCGTGCCGCCGGTCTGCCTCGCCGCGATTCCCACCCGGCTCCACGCGCTCGCGCGACCCGGGCCCGCCCAGCGCCCGCCCCTCTCGCGCGCCCAGCTGCGGCGGGCCTACCGCGTCCACAGCCCCCTCGCCCACCAGCTCGCCGCGCCGCGCGCGCGGGTTCTGATCGTCGGAGGCCGCGGCGACCAGATCGTCCCGCCGGAGCACGCCTATCATCTCTGGCGGCACTGGCGCGAGCCGGGGATCCACTGGTTCAGCGGCGGCCACATGGCTCCCTTCCGCAGGCATCGCACGCTGGCCCGCATCGACGAGCACCTGCGTGGGCTGGGCCTCTCGGACTGATGCGGCTGCTCGACGCACGCGCGCTCCTGCTCGGCAATCCCGCGGGACCCTGTGGCCGCGCGGCTCGCCCAGCCGGCCTAGCGCGGGGGGGCTCGTAGAGACGTCGGCGCAGGCTCACGCGGAGCCCTCCTGGCGGCCGGACCTACGACGTGATTCCATGCCGCATTGGGGACGTTCCCATCGATGCGAGCATTGATGCTGTTTCTGGCTGCCGCAATCGGGCTGACCAGTTGCGTGACGCTGCCCAGAGACGAGAGACCCCCCCAGCGCTCTCAGGCCGCCGCACCGATCGGCTTCTCTTCATCGGTGCGCGCCCTGGGCGTGGATTGGCGACTCGATCGCCCACCCGCAGATATCGTCCTGGGGCTGCGCGCCGCTGCGACGGACGGCTCACTCGACATCCTCGCACTGTCGGGCGGCGGCGCCAGCGGCGCTTTCGGGGCGGGCGCGCTGGTGGGGCTCCACCGCGCGCACGCAAGGCCCCAGTTCGAGCTGGTGACGGGGGTCAGCGCCGGCGCGCTGATCGCGCCATTCGCCTTCCTCGGACCCGCATGGGATCCACAACTGACCGACGCGTTCGCCGGGGATCGCGGCGAAAGCCTGATCCAACAGAGCGGTATCCTCGGCCTGTTCAGCGCTTCGTTCTACAAAGGAGAACCTCTCCGACGACTGATCGACGGCTTCGTTACGGATGCCATGATCCGGGAGGTCTCCCGTGAATCGGCCAAGGGCCGCCTTCTGCTCGTCGCCACGACCGACCTCGACAAGAGCGCAACCGTCGTCTGGAACCTGGGCGCCATCGCCGCGACCGGCGGGGAGCCGGCACGGGAGCTGTTTCGCGACGTACTCGTCGCATCCTCCAGCATTCCCGGCGTGTTTCCGCCCGTCATGATCGCCGTGCGCGATGCCGACGGCGTGACTTATCAGGAAATGCACGTCGACGGCGGCGTAACCGTGCCATTCTTCATTGCTCCGGAAGCCGTACTCGTCGCACCGGATGAGCCGCGAGGAGCGCGCGGTGGAAGCATCTATGTGATCATGAACTCCGAACTCAACGCCGCGCCTAGCACGACGCCGATCAACACACTGTCCATCGTGGCGCGAGGGTTCTCTACCGCACTTACTCACGCTTCGAGAACCGCGCTCGCGCAGAACGCGACGTTCGCGCAGAAGCTGGGCATGTCGTTCCGATATACGGCGATACCCAAAGGTGATGGCTCCGGCGGATTGCTGGATTTCGATGCCGCGAGAATGCGTGCGCTATTCGATTACGCCGCGGCCTGTGCTGCCAGGGGGCAACTCTGGCTCTCCGAAGTGCGGCAGGCCCTCGAGGAAGCGGCGGACGCGTCCGCCGAGCCTCTGGCGTCCAGATGCCCGCTCGCTGCCGACGATGGTGCGAAGGATGCGAGATGAGAGCCGGGGCGGGCAGAGCCGACCTCTTCGCCGGCCGGTGGCAGGGAGACGCCGACGACTCGAGGCTAGAGCGGCAACACGATGTAGCCGGGGATGAGCGCGTCACACACGAACCGCAATGAAGCAAAGCGTGCGGGGTCGCCGTCGACGACGGTTGCCTCGAGCTTCCCGACGGAGAAGAGCTCCGCTTCGCCCGGTGGCTTCGTGCGATAGACCGCGTAGTTCGCGCGCACCGCCATGCGGCCCGCGCCGAGCTCGTCGGCGACCACGTTGCCAAAGAGGTGACGGTAGACCTGCGGGCCATAGACGGTGGCCTTGCGGATCGCCTTGACGCGGTCGTCGATGAAGCGACGATCCGGGCACGAGATGATCCCCAGAGGCGTGACTCCATCCGCCAGCCCCTCGAGGTTCTCGCGCGGAATGATCTCGTAGCGTCCGTCATCGGTGAAGAAATCCGCCCAATCCTCGAGACGCCATTCGTGGAGTGCGTCCGCATAGCGCGCCAGCATTCGGGTCACGTCGCGCTCGTTCATGACACGAGCCTCCGCCACGCCTGCCAGAACGAGCGGATCGCGACCTCGCTGATCATGTTGCCAGGCGTCGCGGCGGGATCCGCTCCGGACCCGCCCATCGCGACGTACGCGCTCTCCGCACCCTCGACGATTGCGCGCTGGACCGACTCGAGCGCCTCCGCATCTTCGAGCGATATGTATCCGGCCGGCCCCACGAGGTTGGCGTGCACGTAGCGCTTCGCGCGCAGATCGGGAGGGTCGTCCGAATAGCCGAGGAGGGTCCAGACGAGATCGAACCGGTCGACCGCGAGAGGCACCACCTGCCGGGTCGCGATGGCATTCGCAGTCTGCGAGATCGCGAAGCTCGGAAAGATCGCGAGATTCTCCGCGCCGATCGTATCCCCGAACTCGAAATCCGAAACGACCACCTCCGGGGCGGACAGCGCGAGACCCTTCGCGTAGGCCGTGTCCGCCTCTCCGCTCTCGAACACGTGCTTGCTCTGCTCATCGGTGCCGGTGAACGAGTAGAGCCCGCTGACTCCGCTGGCCTCGGCATGGATCCGACCCTCCATGGTCGGGCGGCCGAGGCCGAAGGTCGCCAGGAACGGATGCAGCAGGGTGGCGTGGTAGGCATCCTTCAGGTTCTCGAAGTAGAGCTTCCAGTTCGACTGGATGCGCTGTCGAAAGCGACCCAGCACCACCATCTCGCGTCCGTCGAAGATCCGCTCGACGAGCGGCAGCACGCTTCCGAGATAGTCGCGCAGGGGAGGTGTCTCGTCCGAGAACGTGGCGAAGATCGTGCCTCCGACCCGCTCGACGCGCAGCGAACGCAGGCCGTGCTCGGCCTTGCGGAACTCCGAAGGGTATCCCGCCTGGCCCGCGAGCCCCTTCTCGAACGGCGCCCCCCGGAGCGCGCCGCTCGAGTCGTAGGACCAGGCGTGATAGAGGCAGCGAAGGCGCTTGGCGTTGCCACATACGTCTCGCACGACCTCGGCGCCCCGGTGAGCACAGCGATTGACGAGGACGTGGACCGCCCCGTCACCGTCCCGGGTCATCACGACCGGAGTGCGCCCGACGACCGAGGTCCGGAAGTCGTAGGGGTTCGGAATCTCCGCCTCGACACCGACGAAGCTCCAGGTCGGACCACGAAAGATCCTCTCGTCCTCGCGCTGAAACAGGTCCGCGTCGACGAATACCTGGTAGGGAACCCGGGTGAGCTGATCCGGTCGCCAGTCCTCGAGCAGCCGATCCACGGCATCCATCGTCGACCCTCCCTCATCCCGGTTTGACGCTTCCCATCGTGAGCTCATCGAGCTTCGCGACCCGGTCGAGACACGCGCGCAAGGTCCCCGAAGGACCGACCTGGATCGGCGCGGATTCGGGGGGGTGAGGCATCAGGAGATGCGCCGCTCCCGCCCTGCCCAGTAGCCCTCGCGCAGCTTGAACTTCTGGAGCTTTCCGGTCGCCGTGCGCGGGAGCTCGGCGACGAACTCGACGGAGGTCGGGCACTTGAAGTGCGCGAGGCGTTCGCGGCAGAACGCGAGCAGCGCCTCGGGCGTCGCGGTCTCCCCGGGTCGCAGCACGACCAGCGCCTTCGGGGTCTCGCCCCACTTCTCGTGGGGAACGCCGATCACCGCGCACTCGAGCACGCCCGGGTGCTGGAAGAGCGCATCCTCGATCTCGGGCGAGGAGATGTTCTCGCCGCCCGAGATGATGACGTCCTTCTTGCGATCGACGAGGTGGATGCTGCCGCTCTCGTCCCAGACCCCGAGGTCGCCGGTGTGGAAGAAGCCATGGCGGATCACCTCGGCCGTCGCCTCGGGCTGCCGCCAGTAGCCGGCGAAGACCACGTTCGAGCGTGCGCACACCTCGCCCACGCTGTGGCCATCCTTCGGCACCGGCCTGCCGTCGTCGCCGAGGAGCACGATCTCGACGCCGAGGCCCGGCACGCCCGCGCGCGCGCGGCGCGCCCAGTCCGAGCGCTCGGTGGCGAAGTCGGGCCGGGAGATCGTGAGGAGCGGCGCCGTCTCGGTGAGACCGTAGAGCTGCAGGAACTCCCAGCCGAGCTCGTTCTCGAGGCGCTCGATGAAGGCCGACGGCGGCGGCGCGCCCGCGACCGCGAAACGCGGCTTCGTGCGCACGACGTGCTTCGCACGGTCGGGGTAGTCGAGGATCAGGCGCAGGACGGCGGGCGCCATGCATGCGAAGGTCACCCCCTCGCGCTCGATCAGGCGCCAGATCTCGCCGGCGTCGACCGCGCGCAGCACCACGTGGGTACCCGCGACGCCCGTCAGCGCGTAGACGCCGCCCCAGCCGTTGCAGTGGAACATCGGCAGCGTCCAGAGCTCGACGTCGTCGTGGCGCACGCCGAGGTGAGCGATCAGGTTGTAGGCGTTGATCACGCAATTGCGGTGGGTGATCATCACGCCCTTCGGGCGCGCGGTCGTGCCCGAGGTGTAGTTGATCGAGACCATGTCGTCCTCGGCGAGCTCCACCGGCGGCGGCGGCGCGGCGGACGCGTCGCCGAGGAACGCATCCCAGCTCGTCCAGCCCGGCGGTGCGCTCGGCCCGTCGATCGTCGCGACGAAGCGCTGGACCTCCGGCAGCTCGGCGCGGATCTCGTCCACGACGTGCAGGTACTCCGGGTCCACGAGCATCGTGGTCACGCCCGCATGGCGGAGGATGTAGGCGTGGTCGGCCGCGACCAGGCGGTAGTTGAGCGGCACGAGCACGGCGCCGATCTGGCTCGTACCGTAGAAGCTCTCGAGGAAGTAGTGGCTGTTCGGGCCCAGCATGCAGACGCGCTCTCCGCGGGCGACGCCGCGGGCGAGGAGCGCGTTCGAGAGCCGGTTCGCGCGCGCCGCGAACTCGCCGTAGTCGAAGCGCCGGTTCCCGTCGACCACGGCGAGCTTCCGGGGATAGAGCGACGCGGCCCGGCGCAGGAAGTCGTTCACCAGCAGCGGCACGTGCATCGCCGACCCCTCCCGCGGCGCGCGACGCGCCGCGGAGATCTGTAGGCGAGGCCGGGGCCGGGACGCAAGCGCGGCGGGACGCCAGCGCTGCGCCCGGAGCCGAGCTCGCGGATCGGCTCCCGCGCCTCGGCGGGAGGAGCGGGCTGGAGCGACGCTAGCCGATCACCTCGTCATCGCCGATCTCTCGGAGCCTGCTTCTTCACCGCTTCGCGCGTGGGCACGGTTTCGACGTCCCCCCGCACGTGCCACTCTCCCGGCCCGCCTCACTGCACGGGCTGCGGCTCGCCGTAGAGGAAGTCGTCCATCACGACGACGTCGTGCTTGCGATCGTCATCCGGCCCCGGGTCGACGTTTCCGCTCGTGATCCGCACCCGCGCGATGCGCGCATCTTTGAAGATGATGCCGAGGAAGGAGAGGCTCCCATCGCCGGGCGAGGCCGGGACGAAGCCTGTGAAGAGCCGCTTCCCCTTCTCGTGGTCGTCGTCGGAGGCGCCGAAGTACTCGATCCGCGTGCTGCCCGGGCGGTCGCCGCACTTCCCGGCCGACCCGCTTCCATCCGGCTGATCGACGTCCGTGAAGACCGCGCCGAAGCCGCTGACCGTCGCGGGAGTTCCGCCGTTGGTGCCGGGCACGAAGAAGACGCCCTCGGTGACGTGGCTGTCCACCGGGGTGAAGAGGCGCAAGGCGCTGAACGCGGTGAAGATCGTGCCGTAGCTGGGATTGCCGAAGAGCCCCGCCAGGCCGCCCTGCGGCCCACCCGTCGGGGGACCCTGGGAGAGGCCCGTTCCCCGGGTCGTGAACCGGCCGCCGCGGAGGTTGAGGAACACGTCGAAAGGAGTGACCGGGGGCGTCGTGGTGGTATCGACGCCGCCTCCGTCCCAGTTGATCTCGCGGCGACCGCTCGCCAGCGGCCCGGGTGCGTTGGCGTTGTTGGGGGTCCCCAGCGCCGCTCGGAACGCATCGACGGTGCCCTGGATCGAGCTGGCCGCGGGCCCCGCCGCCTGAAACACGCTGGGCGCGACGAAGTCCTTGGGGGTCTCGGCGTCCGAGTGCTTCTTGCATTCGTCGCCGTCGGAGTGGTCGTCCTCCTTCGAACCCTTGTCCTTGGAGTGCTGCTTGGATTTGTTGTTGTTCTTGGCGTGCGCCGCAACGGGTGCGACGAACACGGCGAGTGCGCCCAGACCAAAGATCGCGACAGCCGTCAGGAGGAGGGATCTCCGCATGACTCGGTGCTCCGCTCGGTTGTCCCCATCACCGGCGCGGCGCCAGGACGGACGGTACACCCACTCTCGACGACCGAGAAGAGCAACTCCGGCTCGGCCGGGGCGAATCCCGCGGGGTGTCGGCGCGATGCTGGCCCGCCGCGAGGCGCCGGGGCGCTCCGCCCCACGGCCGGAGCTCGCTTGCGGCCCGGGAGGGCGGCCGACGAGGCCGCCGTGGAGCTCGGTGCCGCGGTCGGCTGTTCAGCCGAGTCCGACGGCGAGTCCGAGCCCCGTACCGATCCGGCTCGCGTAGGACGCGAGCGTCGCACCCCCCCGCGCGATGACGAGCACCCAGACCTCGCCATCGGGAGCCGATTGCGAGATCCGCTCGACGAGTCTCGGCCAGCGCGCCCTCGTAGCCTTCGCCACCCGCTTTCGATCCACGGCGGTGACGATGGTCGTCGACGCAGCGAGGAGCGCGGCGGGCTCTCCGATCATCGCGGACGCGAGACTTCTCTCGCGATCGCCGCGCGGATCGATGACGAGCACCACTGCATCCGGCCCGGCAGCACGTGCCTGCTCTGCAATCTCGGATCGGGTGGAGCGGAGCAGCCTGGCACGAGAATGGCGATCTTCCGGCATCGAGCGCATCACCTCCTCGGGAGCCACCCGTCGAAGCGAATTGAACCGGGCGGGAGCTGGAATATCAAGCAGGGAGCACATCATTTTCACCTTCAGCTACTCCCTTGGTCGTACCTGCATCCACCTTTCTGCCGAGGCCCGGGGTCCATTTCACCGAACTGTCACGACGAGAGGCCCGCCCGCAGCGGCTCGGGCGGTCGCGCGAGCGCCCGAGCCGGATCAGGCGGACGCCAGCTCCGGGAGCAGGAACTTCCCCGCGGTGCGCAGGCTGCGCAGCACGACCTCGTGCGGGAGCATGCCCAGCTGCATGAGGCACATGACGCGATCGACCCCGGTCGCCTCGTAGGCCCGCAGCTTGCGGCGACACGTGTCGATGTCACCAATCAGCACGGCGTCGAGGGGCAGCAGCACCTCGTAGGCCTCGACGGGATCGATCTCCCGGCCGGCGAGCTGGCGGTTCATCAGTCGGATCAGCGGCTCGGGGTCGTCGAGGTCGCCGATCTCCTGGCGGGTTCCAGGAACGATGTTCGCGCCCTCGTTGGCCCACAGCGGGAGCTTCTCGCGCAGCGTGCGGAGGTAGACCTCGCGCGCCACGCCAAAGACCTCCGCCTGGGCGTTCATGAACCAGATCACCGCCTCGGCCGCACGACTCTCGATCGCCTGCTGCTCGGTCTCCGCGCAGTGCATGAAGGCCAGGACGGAGAGCTGGCGATTCACGACCTCGCCGATCGGCTGGCAGGCGGCGAGTCCCCGCTGGTGGGCCTCGCTCAGCATCTCGAGATGCTCCATCGGAGAGAGCATCACGGTGCCGAGCACGCCCACGCCCATGCGTCCGGCGGCCTCGAAGCTCTCTGGCGAGCCGGCGGTCACCCAGAGCCGGGGATGGGGACGCGTCAGGGGCTTGGGCGTGACGTCGCGGCGCGGCATCGAGAAGGTCTTGCTGTGCCACTCGAAGGGGCCCTCGGCCCACATCCGGGGCAGCAGACGCAGGACCTCGTTTACCTGTTCCCGGGTGATGTCCGGGTCCACGCCGAAGACGTCCCACTCACTCGGTACCGAGCGCGCGAGGCCGAGCTCCAGGCGGCCGCCGCTGATCACGTCGAGGAAGGCGGCGCGCTCGGCCACGCGCAGCGGATGGTTGATCGCGTAGGGGGCCAGCACGCCCGAGTGGCCCAGGTGGATGCGCTCGGTGTGCTGGGAGAGCACGGCGAGGAACATGTCCGGCGCCGACGAGAAGCTGAACTGGGGCGCGCCGTGGTGCTCCACCTGCCACCAGCAGCCATAGCCCAGCTCGTCGGCGAGCACGGCCTGCTCGATGGCATCCCGGTAGACCGTGCCCTCGTGGTCGTCGCCCCTGCGAGGTCCCGGCCGTTGCAGCTCCGAGAAGATGTCGAGGATCATGCGGCCCTCCGCAGCCGCGGCATTCTGCACGAGCCGGGTCGAACTGTCACGCGCCGCACGCGCGCCTGCGCGGGTGCGATGGGCCCCCTGCCCTGCGAGCCTCGCGGCGGCGAGCCCTCCGCCGTCGAGAGCCTCCCGCTCGCGGAGGATGGGCGAGTCGTCTAGCGTCGAGAGCGCCGGAATGGAGGAGACCGACATGAAGGCCGCGCGGCTCGAAGAGGGCAAGCTCCTGATCGGCGACTACCCGATGCCGACGCCCGCCTTCGAGGAGGCTCTCGTCAAGATCAACGCCTCGGGTGTGTGTCACTCGGATCTCCACCTCGCCCGCGGCGACTGGTTCGCTGGCATCTCGGGCGGCCTCGGCCACGAGGCGATCGGGATCGTGACCGCGCTCGGCCCCGGGGCGGACCGCTTCGCCCAGGTCGGGGATCGCGTGATCCTGGGTCTCGGCGGTACCGGCGGTGGCTACTGGTGTGGCGCCTGCGAGTACTGCCTGTCCGGGCAGCCGCGGCACTGCAGGGAATCGAAGGGCATCCTCGGCACCTTCTCCGAGTACTTCCCGGTGTACGCGCGCTCGCTCGTGAAGATCCCCGAGAGCGTCGGCGACCACGAGGCGCCGCTCGCCTGCGGTGGGCTCACCGCCTACGGCGCCGTCAAGAAGCTCTTCAAGCACCACATCCTCCCGGGTCGCCCGATCGCCGTGATCGGTGCCGCCGGCGGCCTCGGGCACTATGCGGTCCAGATCGCCACGGCCTTCGGCTACAAGGTGGTCGGCATCGACATCGGACCCGAGCGGCTCGCCTTCGTCGAGTCGCTCGGTGCCCATCGCGCCGTGGGGCCCGACGAAGCGGTCGAGGTCGTGCAGAACGAGTACGGCGGGGTCGACGCCTGCCTCGTCTTCTCGGCGCGCATGGCGGGCTTCAAGCTGGGCTTCAATCTCCTGAAGCGGGCGGGACTCTTCGTGGCCGTCGGCCTTCCGGCGACGCGCGAGGGAAACATCGAGCTCAATCCCTTCGAGTTCTTCCTGAAGGATCCGACGGTCATCTACTCGGCGGTGGGGACCGTGCAGGACATGCGCGAGCTCGTCGACCTGGTGGCTGCAGGCCGGGTGAAGAGCCACGTCTCGCGGCGCGGATCGCTCTCGGATCTCCCCGCGATCTTCGACGAGCTCGAGTCGGCGAAGTATCTCGGCAGGGCGGTGATCGACGACCTCGGGCGCTGAGGAAGCCACGGGGGTGAGCCGGGCGGCTCGGTGAGGCATCGCGGCGCTGAATTGGCGAGCGTTTTCGAGTTGGTACCCC
>Ga0075428_100006272_pt1 | contig 13222 bp, 11 predicted proteins | sample RhiMetdeltSRZDD2_FD_75291 | JGI IMG/M metagenome (GOLD analysis project Ga0075428, IMG submission 75291) | Populus rhizosphere microbial communities from Tennessee, USA - Rhizosphere MetaG P. deltoides SRZDD2 | ecosystem: Host-associated > Plants > Roots > Rhizosphere > Soil | place: USA...
AGGTCGATGCCCTGATCGCGCTTGAACTCGTCGACGAGCCACTGGATCACCCGCGCGTCGAAATCGTCACCGCCCAGGTGCGTGTCGCCGTTCGTGCTCTTCACCTCGAACACGCCTTCGGCGAGCTCGAGTACGGAAATGTCGTAGGTGCCGCCGCCCAGATCGTAGACCGCGATCTTCTCTTCCTTCTTCTTGTCGAGCCCGTACGCCAGCGCCGAAGCCGTCGGCTCGTTGATGATGCGGACCACGTCGAGGCCGGCGATCTTCCCGGCGTCCTTCGTCGCCTGGCGCTGCGAGTCGTTGAAGTAGGCGGGGACGGTGATCACCGCCTTCTCGACCTTATGGCCGAGGTAGTCTTCGGCCGTCTGCTTCATCTTCTGGAGAATCATCGCGGAGATCTCGGGGGGCGTGTACTTCTTCCCCTGGATATCCACTGCCACGAGGTCGTTGGGACCCGGGACCACCTTGTAGGGGACCCGCTTGACCTCTTCCGTGACTTCGTTGATCCGGCGTCCCATGAACCGCTTGATCGAGAACACCGTGTTCTGCGGGTTGGTGACTGCCTGCCGCTTGGCCACCTGGCCCACGAGCCGTTCGCCGTCCTTCGTGAATGCGACGACGGAGGGCGTCGTGCGGCCACCCTCGGCGTTGGGAATGACGACCGGGTCGCCGCCCTCCATGACGGCCACGACCGAGTTGGTCGTCCCGAGGTCGATCCCGATGATTTTCTCCGCCATGTGTACGGCTCCTGTAGAGTTGGGATGCGTAGCTGCTGACGGCGGTCGCATCGAGCAAGCCCCGTGCCCGATAAAGATGCCAATATGACAGCCCCGGCGTCTAGGCGTCTCGGCGTTTCGGCGTCTAGATTTTCCCCATGTTTCCATACAAGGACGACAACCCCACCGAGCTGACGCCCATCGTCACGGTGGCGATCATCGCGGCGAACGTGCTCGCGTGGCTCTTCGTCCAGGGGATGGGGTCCGCCGAGCCGCTGGTCCGGTCCGTCTGCGAGTTTGGCCTCGTCCCGGGCGAGTTGCTCCGAACCGCGAAACCGGGGGCCGGCGTCGAGCTGGCCGAGGGCCTCTTCTGCGTGGTCGACAAGCCGCAGTACTCGACGCTCCTCACGTCGATGTTCATGCACGGCGGCTGGTTCCACCTCATCGGCAACATGGTGTTCCTGTGGGTCTTCGGAAACAACATCGAAGACGTGATGGGGCACGGCCGTTTCATCTTCTTCTATCTGTTGTGCGGAGTCGCGGCGGCGGGTGCCCAGATGCTCATCGGACCGAACTCGGTCGTGCCGATGGTCGGCGCGTCGGGCGCGATCAGCGGCGTGCTCGGGGCATATCTGGTGCTGTATCCCAAGGTCCGCGTGCACACGCTGGTGTTCTTCGGCCTCTATGCGACTTCGATCGCGCTTCCAGCCTACATGATGCTCGGCTACTGGGCGGTCCTACAGCTGCTGGGTGGCCTGGGGAGTCTGAGCGGCGTCGATCGCGGCGGGACGGCATTCTTCGCGCACATCGGCGGCTTTGCCGTGGGGCTGCTCCTGATCCGATTCTTCGCGTCGGACGATGCGCTGCGTCGCCGGCCGCAGCCCCCGTCGGCGTACTATCGCTATCGCACCTACTGATCGGTCCACAGCGAGGGTAGTCGCTTCCGCAACTCGTCGCGCACCAAGCGAAAGGTCTCGAGGTCGTTAGGGTCGGGGAGCGGCCAGTGCAGGCGCTGCACCGCCCCCGGGACGTACGGACAGACCTCCTCTGCGCATAGCGTGACGATGACGTCGACCTGGCCCAAGGGGATGGCGTCCAAACCCTTCGAGCGGTGATGCGCGATGTCGATCCCTACTTCGCCGAGCACGCGAACAGCAAAGGGGTTCAGTGACCGCGGCTGGGACCCGGCGCTGAGGAATTGATGGTCCGGCGGCGCCATCGCGCGCGCCAACCCTTCCGCGACCTGACTCCGTCCCGCGTTCGCGACGCACAGGAACAAGATCGTCTTCAGGTGCCGATGTCTTCCGCGTGGTGCTTGATGCTCTTGCCTTCCACCAGGAACACGACATCCTCGGCGATGTTCGTCGCGAGGTCGGCGACGCGCTCGAGATTCCGGCTCACGAGGAAGAGGTCCATCGCGGCGCCAATGATGTGCGGGTCCTCCATCATGTGCGTGAGCAGGATCCGGAACATCGACTGATGCAGCGCGTCGACGCCGTCGTCGCGGCGGCAGATCGCGCGCCCGGCCTGCGCGTCGCCGCGCACGAACGCGTCGAGGGCGTCGGCGAGCATGGTGCGCGCCTGGCGCACCATCTCGACCAGCTCGGGCTCAGGCACGATCGGCCGGTTCACGAGCAGCCGCTCGGCCGACTGCGCGATGTTCACCGCGTGGTCGCCGACGCGCTCCAGGTCATTCGCGATCTTCATGGAGGCCGTGAGGAAGCGCAGGTCGCGCGCCATCGGCTGCTGCGTGGCCAGGAGGCGGATGACCTTCTCTTCGATCTCGTTTTCCTGGCGATCGAGCTCACGATCCTGCGCGATGACGTCCTCGGCCTTGCGGCCGTCGCGCTGCAGCAGCGCTTCGACGGCCGCGGCGAGCGCGGCTTGCGCGTCCCCTGACATGTTGAGCAGGGTGACCTTGAGCTCCGACAGCTCATCGTGGAAATGGCGGTGCGCTTCCGTGCTCATCCGAATCTCCCGGTGATGTAGGCTTCCGTGCGCTCGTCCTTGGGGCGGGTGAAGATCTGCTCCGTCTCTCCGAACTCGACGAGTTTGCCGAGGTAGAAGAACCCCGCGTAGTCCGACACGCGGGCCGCCTGCTGCATGTTATGCGTAACGATCACGATAGAGTAGGCCTGCTTCAGTTCGACGATCAGCTCTTCGATGCGTTGCGTCGCGATCGGATCGAGCGCCGAACAGGGCTCGTCCATCAAGAGCACGTCGGGCTCGTTGGCGAGCGCGCGCGCGATGCAGAGCCGCTGCTGTTGGCCGCCCGAGAGGGCGGTCCCGGGCTCGCGCAGCCGGTCCTTCACCTCGTCCCAGAGCGCCGCCTGGCGCAGCGCGCGCTCGACGCGGTCCCCGAGCTCGCGCGGCGCGCACAACGCGTTGAGGCGCGGGCCGTACGCGACGTTGTCGTACACGGGTTTGGGGAAAGGATTGGGCCGCTGGAACACCATCCCCACGCGCCTCCGGAGCGCGACCGTATCGGTCCCCGGGGCGAACACCGAGGCGCCTTCCAGGAGAATGTCACCGGTGTGGCGCGTCCCGGGCGTCAGGTCGTGGAGCCGGTTGATGGAGCGCAGGAATGTCGTCTTCCCGCACCCCGATGGGCCGATGAGCGCCGTCACGGCGCGCCGCGGGATGAGGCACGTGACTTCGTGCAACGCCTGCGTCGGCCCGTACCAGAAGTTGTAGCCGCGGGCGTCGAGAACCGGGTTGGGCGGGCGAATCATCCGAACCGCCCTGTGATGTACTGCTCCGTCTGCTCCACCTTTGGCTTCGTGAAGATGTCGCTCGTGCGACCCACCTCGACCAGGCCACCCATGTAGAAGAAGGCCGTGTAGTCCGAGACGCGTGCCGCCTGCTGCAGGTTATGCGTCACGATCACGATCGTGTACACCTTCTTCAGCTCGTGACACAACTCCTCGATGCGCTGCGTGCCGGTCGGGTCGAGCGACGCCGTGGGCTCGTCGAGCAGCAGGATCTCGGGCTGCGGCGCGATGGCCCGCGCGATGCAGAGCCGCTGCTGCTGCCCGCCCGACAGCTCCAGAGCGCTGGCGTGGAGGCGGTCCTTCACCTCATCCCAGATCGCCGACTGACGCAGCGCGCGCTCCACGGCTTCGTCCATCTCCTTGCGGGGGCGCGTGCCGTTGACGCGCAGTCCGGCCGCCACGTTGTCGTAGATCGACATCGTCGGGAACGGGGTGGGCCGCTGGAACACCATGCCGATCCGGCGCCGTAGCTGAATCGGGTTCACGTCGCTGGCGTAGATGTCGACTTCGTCGAGGAGCACCTTCCCGGTTACCCACCCGCCCTCGGACAGCTCGTGCATGCGGTTCAGGCAGCGCAGGAACGTGCTCTTGCCGCATCCGGAGGGGCCGATGATCGCCGTGACGGTGTGCGCGGGGAAAAGAATCGACACCTCGCGCACCGCGGCCGTGCGGCCGAAGAGCGCCGTCAGGCGCAACGTCTCGAGGCGAAGCCGGACGTTATCGGGCGCGGCCATAGCGCTGCCTCGTCACGTAGCGGGCGACCATCGCGAGAATCAGCACGAACGCCATCAACAGGAGCGCCGCGGCCCAGGCGATGCGGTGCCACTCCTCGAAGGGCCCCGTCGCGTACACGTAGATCTGGAGCGACAGCGTCTGCATCGGCTGCGTGACCTTGGTCGTGAAATTGAGATTGCCCAAGGCCGTAAAGAGCAGCGGCGCGGTCTCGCCGGCGACGCGGGCGATCCCCACGAGGCACCCGGTGACGATGCCGCCCAGCGCGGTGCGCGCCACGACGCGCAGCGACGTCCGCCAGCGCGGGTAGCCGAGCGCGAGCGCGGCTTCGCGCAGCGAGTGGGGCACGAGCCGCACCATCTCTTCGGTCGTGCGCGAGATCATCGGGATCATCAGGATGGCGAGGGCGAGACTTCCCGCGATCGCCGAGAAGCGCCCGACCGGCTTCACCATCCAGGTCCAGGCGAAGATGCCGATGACGATCGACGGCGTGCCGTTCAGCACGTCGGCGATGAAGCGCACGAGGAAACCCACGCGGCCCGAGCCATACTCGGCGAGGAAGAGTCCAACGCCGATGCCGATCGGCAGGCCGATGAGCGCCGCCATGCCGACCACGATCCCGGTGCCGACGATGGCGTTGGCGACTCCGCCGCCGCTCTCTCCCGCGGGGACGGGGCTCTTCGTGAAGAAGGCCCAATCGATCGAGGAGGCGCCCTTGGCGATGAGGTCGGCCAGGATGAGGACCAGCGCCAGCACGGCCGTGAAGGACAGCACGGCCACGATGCCGGTCATGACGCCGCTGGCGATGCGACGGCGGACGGTGCGTGCGCTCACAGGGCCTTGCTCCCGACGGCCGCGCCGCGCGCCACGCGCCAAATCAGCACCCGGGCGAACGCGTTCACGAGAATCGTGATGACGAACAGGATGAACCCAACTTCGGCGAGCGCCGACTGGTACGTCGAGGTCGTCGCTTCGCTGAATTCGTTCGCGATCGCCGCCGCCATCGTGTAGGCGGGCTGCAGGGCCGAGAGACTGATGTCGTGCCGGTTCCCGATGACCATCGTGACGGCCATCGTCTCGCCGAGCGCGCGCCCGAGGCCCAGGATGATCGCCCCGATGAGCCCGGCGCGCCCGTAGGGGAGCACGGCCGTCCACACGGCCTCCCACCTCGTGGCCCCCATGCCGAGCGCCGCCTCGCGCTGGCTCGCCGGTACCGCGAGCAAGACTTCGCGCGACACGGCCGCGATGTAGGGCACGATCATGATCGCCAGAATGATGCCGCCTGCGAGGAGCGAGTTGCCGTAAAACACGCCCTGGAAGAAGGGCGTCCACCCGAGCACCGCTTTGAGCGGCGGCACGATGTAGGTGCGGAGGAACGGAATCAGGACGAAGACGCCCCAAAGCCCGTACACGACGCTGGGGATCGCCGCGAGCATCTCGACGAGGAACGCCACCGGTTGTCTGACCCAACGGGGCGCGAACTCCGTGAGGAAGATCGACACGCCGAGCGCGAGCGGCACTGCGATGAGGAGCGCGATGAACGACGACGCCAGGGTCCCGAAGATCATCGGGGCCGCGCCGTAGATCTCCGCCACCGGGTCCCACGTCGACGTCCACAGGAACGAGAAGCCGAACCGCTTGATCGCCGGCAGGGCGCTGAAGAACAGCTGGGCAAAGAGCGCGATGATCAGCAGGGGCAGCGTCATCGCCAGCGCCGTGAGGATGCCCTTGTAGATACGGTCGCTGGCGTTGACCCCACGCAGCGACGACCACCGGGAGTCGGCGCTCGGCGTCTCGATACTCGGCGGCGGGGCCGGGACCGGCTCGATCGGCAGGGTCGTCATTGCCGGGGAAAACCTACCGGTGGGGGGTGGGGTGTCCGTCACAACGGTGTAACGGAATTGTCACTACGGACCTGGAAACGACCACCCCGGACTCCAGCGTGAGCTAGGGTCCGGGGTGGGGCCTGCTACAGGGACGGTGGGCGGACTATTGCGCCGCCGACGCCGTCCAGACGGGACGACCGCCCGCCGTGATGCTCTTGAGACGCGCCTGAATCCAGGGCCGCAGCTGCTGCGGCAGGGGGGCATATCCGAGGTCAACGGCCATGGCCTGGCCATCGGTCTCCGCCCACCACACGTACTGCACGAGCGCCTTGGCTTTGGCGGCGTCGGCGTAGTCCTTGTGCAGCAGCAGCCACGTCATCGTCGCGATCGGATAGGCCGTCGCGCCGTCGGGGTTCGTGAGCGACACACGGAAGTCCGTGTTCGGGCCCATCTTGGACAGCGCGCCTGCCAAGGCTGCCGTGACGGCCTCGAGGGTCGGAGCCACGAACTTGCCCGAGCTATTCCGCACCTGGCCGAAGGTCATCTTGTTGATCGTCGCGTACCCCAGCTCGGTATACCCGATGGCGCCGGGGGTCTGGTTGACGGTCGCGGACACGCCTTCGTTGCCACGCCCGCCAAGTCCGACGGGCCAGTTGACGGAGGCGCCCTTGCCGACCTGCGACGCCCACTCCGGGCTCACCTTGGTGAGGTAGTCGGTGAATCCGAATGACGTGCCGGAGCCGTCGGCGCGGTGCACGACGACGATATCAGTCGCCGGCAGCGTGACGCCCTGATTGACGCTCGCAATCCGCGCATCGTTCCACTTGGTGATCTTGCCGAGGAAGATGTCGGCGAGCACGTCGGGGGTGAACTTCAGCTGCTGGGTAACGCCCGGCAGATTGTAGATCGCCACGATGGCGCCGAGCACGGTCGGGATGTGCAGCACGTTGCCCTGGATCGCCGCGATGGCCGAATCGGTCATCGGGGCGTCGGTTCCGCCGAAGTCGACGGTCCCGTCGGAGAATTGCCGGATGCCGCCGCCCGAGCCGATCGACTGGTAGTTCAGCTGGATGGTGGGATTCGCCTGGTTGAACGTGAGAGCCCACTTCTGATAGATGATGTTCGGGAACGTCGCGCCGGCGCCGTTGAGCTGCACCTGCGCCGCCGCGGGAGCGGCGGCGCAGAGCAGCGCAACGAGGGCGATGGTACGCTTGGTCTTCACAGGGTCGTCCTCGGTCTGGGTCGATTAGAACACGAACTGCGCTTGGATCAGGAACTGATTCGTTGCCGCTCCGCCGCCCTGAGGCTTCACGCGATCGAGATCGGCGAGCAGGCGGACGTTCGGGCTGAGCTGGTACGACGCGCCGGCGATGATCCGCGTGTTGCCATTGTTGGCAACACTGGTGTTCGGATCCACGACGTCAACGCGCGCGATCGCCGCGGTCTTGCCGCCCGCAAAGTGATAGACGCCGAACGCGCTGATGATGCTCCCGGTCACGGCGGCGTCCTTCACCGATACGTACTCGGCCGCCACCGTGTACTCCGTCGTGCGATACGACAACAGCCCGAGATACCGGTTGCGGTCGGCGCCACCTGTGGCTTTCCCGATCCCGGCATAGCCGGTGAGGCGCAGGCCACCGACGCGACTGTTGTCGTCGGTGGGTTGGAGTCGGAAGGAGACGCGGGCCTCGACATCCTTGCGGAAGTCGCCGGGCCCTCCGGCATAGCCTTCTCCGTTGACGAGAGCGAACTGGGCGTTCACGCGCTCGCCGCTCCAGTGGCCGTCGACGCCAAACCCGATGTCCGACGACGTCATGTAGCCGTTCCGATCGACCGCGATGCTGCCCTGCATGCGGTAATCCCACAGCGTTTCTTCGAAGTCGACGTACGGAGTGTGCAGCATGCCCAGCTTGTAGGTGAGGCTGCTGCCGGTCGGCGTCCACGCCGCGAAGGCGTACTTGAGCCGCATCTGGAGGGAGTTGTCAGCCCCGAAGCGATAGACGTCTGTGGTGACGCGCGTGGTGATGCCGTTCGCGAGCCGGCCGAGCACGTTTACGTATGCCCGGGTCACGTCGAACGAGCTCTTGTTCGCGACGGGTACGTCGGTGTACTGGTACTGCGTGTAGATCACGCCGGTAACGGTCACCTGCGGAGCCTGCTGAGCCGTTCCCTGCGCCCGTAAGGCCGGGGCAGCGAGCGCACTCAGCGCGACGGCCGCGAGCGCTCGAAAGGCGAGTCTTGCGTGCACGGTGATCTCCTCAAGAAAAGTGAGCGAGAACAATCGACCACGCGGAAAAGCTCACCCGGCGTGGTCACCGGGGAGATTCGACCCTGTCACGGAATGGTAACAAAAGTCTCAAAAAAAGCAGATAGCGGAGCCGTCCTGGCCTCCGCTACCTGGCACCCGGACGTCGGCCGTGCATCCGCCGCCGGGCGTCGCGCAAAATGCGATTGTACCTAGAGCTTGTTGGCCAGGCTCACGAACTTGAACCGCCCCTGCCGCTCCAGAATCAGCGCGAAGAGCCGCTCCTCGACGACGTCTCCTCCAGGCTGACGGTGCAGCACGAGACATGGACCCCACACGGTGTTCGCGCCCTGTTGGCTGGATGTTGCGTCGCAGCGATACCCCTCGTACGCGAGGGGACGGCCGCCGCGATCCTGGAGCGCGTGCACCAATCCTTTTTGACTGTTCTGCTCCAACATGAACCACATCAGCCCGGGACTCAGATCGTACGGCGGCAACGCCTCCGGGTTCGTCGGATAGTAGAGGTACGCGAACTCGGCGCGCGTGATCGCGAGCGCTGCGAGCCCCGACGTGTCCGCGCGCTCCAGCGCGGTCACGTAACGCCGCACCAGCGCGTCGCGACTCGCCGCGCCTCCCGACAGCTCCGTCGGCTCGATCAGCCCATCACGGAACTGCGCCAGCTCCACGGCTCGCGGCACGACGCTGTCGACGTGCGTGGGGGCGGGGGAGCGGCTCGCCGCCTGACCCTCGCCCCCGCACGCGGCGGGGACGAGGCAGGCCAGCACCAGGCTCAGTTGATGGCGTAGCTGGTCCATCCCTGCCACCATTTCGCGCCTGCCGGGTCAGCCGCCCCCAGGTAGGTCGTGTTAACCCACGAGCCGCCGAAGTACCCACTCACCTTGCCGGCAGGCGTTACGGCCCCGCCACTGACGGCCGGCGCGGTTCCCTTGGGCGTCCAGTCGAGCCCCGCGGGATTGAGACTGATGCCCAGCAGTGTGTCCGCGGCGACCGTCGCGGCGAACGTGAGGTGATTGTCGCTGGTGAACGCCGGTGCCTGTCCGAAGCCCGCGCCGGCGGTGTCGTAGTTGAAGCCGTTCTGCGTGAGCAGGATGTTCTGGATGTTCAGCGAGTCGTAGTTGACGAGCAGGCTGTCGGTCCAGGGGTCGCGCACGTTGACCGCGATGCCTTTCCACCGAGCGAGCACGCCGTTGGTGAAGAAGCCGCCGGTCCCGCGCCGCCACACCGCCCCGTTGCCGTCGTTGGGAATGCCGGCGAGCTGCCCGGGGCCGATCATCGTGAAGTTCGCGAACACCGGATTCGAGTACGGGGTGCTGGCGCCGGTCGCGCTGAGCGTGCACCCGCTCACCGCCGGATCGCAGCCGTCGCCTTCGAAGCCGCGGGGGTCGCTCGAGAAGACGCCCGCGCCAGCGCGGGGCACGAGGCGTTGCGACTGGAACGCGATCAGGAACTGGTTGCGACCCTGGTAGCCCTCGGTCCAGTCGAAGTGATCGTCACCCGACTCGTAGGAGACGAGGTACCGGCCGTCGACGGCGCCGCCCCACCACTCGAAAGAGTCATCGAGCCCCGCCATCGTCTGGATGTACTCGTAGACCGTGCGCCGTCCGACGGCGTACGAGGACAGCGAGTTCAGCTCCTGGCCCGCGCCGCTCGACACGTCGTAACCGGCAAACTCGATCCGGACGTAGCGCAGCACGCCGCTCGAGTCGTTGTTGTCGTTCCCGCCGGCGTAGTTCTCCGCCTGGCCCGCCGCGCCGCCCTCGGTGAGAATCGTCGCGCCCGTGCGGTTGATGATGCCGTTGCCGATGATGATGATGCCGCCCCAGTCGCCGGGCTTCCGGTTCGGGGCCGAGCGCTGCGACGTGAAGACGATCGGCTGCACCGCCGTCCCGTTCGCGACGATCTTCGATCCTCGCAGGATCCACAGCGAGCTGCCGACGACGTTCGTGTCGCCGACGACCTTCGTGCCAGGCTGGACCGTGAGTGTGGAGCCGTTCGTGACCTTGATGTAGCCGCTCAACACGTAGACGGTGTCCGAGTAGAGCGTGCGGCTTGCCGTGATGTTGGCGTTGATCGTCGCCTGCTGGAGGCCGGTCGTGAAGTTCACGATGCCGGTGAACGCGCTGGTGTCGCTCGCCGATGCGGCCCGAATGCGATACCCGTACGTGACACCGGCGCTGGCGCTCGCGTCGTCATACTGCGTCGCGGCGATGTTGCCGCCGACGGGAGTGAAGACGCCCGGCGTCGCCGCCGACGTGCGCTCGAGCAGGTAGTAGCTCGCCCCGGTCACCGCGTTCCAGGTGAGCCGAATGCTGGTGAGCGACTGTTGATTCGCGGTCAAACCGGTCGGCGCCGCGAGGGGCGCCGGCCCCGTGCTGTCCTTGCTGCAGGCGGTGCCGGCGGCCGCCAACAGGGCCGCCAGGACAAGGGACGTGCGTGTCATTACGAACCTCACTCGAGGAATGGTGGACGAACGGAACGGGAGCCGGGGCACGGTCACGGTTCCCAGGTCACGCCGACCGACAGCGTGCGGCCTGTGCGGTAGCGCAGTCGGGTGACGCCCCCCTGCGTCACGTGGATGGGGGCGTCGAGCAGATTCTTGAAGTCGAGCTTGAGCGCGGCGTTGCCGTAGAGCGGCGTACGCACCGCGAGGTCGAGCAGAGGCCGCGCCTGTTCGTAGGCGTCGGGCACGTTGGTCATGCCGGCTTCGGTGATCCGCGCGCCGACCACGTTGTAAAGCAGTGTGGCGGACGTCGCGCCCCCGGGGGAGCCGTAGGCGATGCCGAGGTTGATGACGTGGCCGGCCTGACCGGCCATGGGACGGTTGCTGCTCGACACGCTGGCGATGCTGTCGTTCCCAGGGCGGATGCGGCTGCGCATGAAGGTGGCGTTGGCGAACGCGGTGAAGGGCGCCAACTGCTTCCGTACCTCGAGCTCGACGCCGTAGTTATTCGCGGCCTCGGCGTTGACGAAACTGATCGTGGGGAATCCGGTCGTCGCGACGATGACGCGCTCGATCGGGTCGTGAAAGCGCTTCACGAACGCCGCGACGCTCAGGACCTCGCCCTGGCGTGGGTACCACTCCCAGCGCGCGTCGACATTGCGAATCAGGGCGCGCCGCAAGGAGGGATTCCCCTGCACGTCGAGCCCGCCCAACACGTCGCGATAGGCGACCGGCGAGAGCTCGCGGTACTCGGGGCGTGACAGCGTCTGGCTCGCCGAGAGGCGCAGGTTCTGCGTTTCGGTGAGCCGGAGGTTCAGCGTAAGAGACGGGAGCACGTCGGTGTCGCGGAGTCGTCCCGGTGGGGCGAACGTGCCGTCGGGGCGCCGCGTGCGCACGTCGACCTGCGAGCGCTCGACGCGAGCCCCGCCGACGAGTCGCGCCCGATCCGAGAGCGCCCACTCGAACTGCAGGTACCCGGCGAGGAGCGCGTCGGACGCGCTATAGCGACCCGCGTTGGGATCCGCGATGAGGAAGAGCCGCGAGGTCTGCGTGAAGATCTGCTCGGGCGGTGCGGCGCGCTCCGCGTCGGACAGATCGTAATTCGAGATGTCGTACTCGCGGGTATCGGCGTCCCGGTCGGTGGAGCGGTAGCTGATGCCCGCCTTGATGTACGACTGGCGGCTCGGCATGCCGAGGTTCAGCCGGAAATTCATCGCGCCCTCGAAGCCCGTCTCGCGCAGCGCGCTGAAGGTGCGGCGCGTCGCCGGGTCGGGGAGGCCCAGCCAGCTCGTCGGCTGCACCACGCCGCTCAGCGTGTCGATGATCGCTTCGTAGACGAGATCGGAGCGGTCCGGCTCGGCGCGCGTGACGCGCGAGCCGCTGAGGGTCCAATCGAGCAGGTGCCGGCCGGCGATGAGATGCTGGCCGAGCAGTTGGCTCGAGGCCACCGACCGCTCGGTGAAGGTCAAGCGCGTGACGGCGAGGTCCTTGTTGGCCTGCTCATTGAAGCCGGCGAGCCGTGTCGCCTGGTTCTCGGCACTGCGCGTGTATGTGTTGTTGAGGCTCAGGCGGGAAACCTGCCCCAGCCGCGTCGTGAGATTGAGGATGCCGCCCCAGAGCACCGCGGCCGTGCCGGTGGCTCCGCGCACGCGGTTGTAAGGCAGCGCGACGCCGGACGTGCCGCTCGCAATCGCGACCGCGCGCTCCTCATCGCGGTGCACCTCGGAGCCCGTGCTGTAGCTGAGTGATGCGAGGTATCCGATACGCCGGCCGAACACGGGGTCTTCGCCACCCACCGAGGCACTGAAGCCGCCACCGGTGCCGCCTGATCCGCGCCTCGCGCTCCACGCGTTCCGGAAGCTGCCGATCAGGCTCTGCGCCTCGGAGAACGAAAGTCCCGACAGGTCGCCGGCGGCCGAGACGTTCGCCGGAAGCGCACGCGCCGCCCCTGCGAATCCCAGCCATTCGGGACCCACCGTCGGCGCCACCGGCAGATTGGCGTCACCAACCGTGCCGTTGTAGCTCCCGGACGTCGAGAAACTCAGGACGTGGCCGAGATCGAACTCGCGCGTCCGCAGATTGACCTGAGCCCCGCTGAAATCGCCGGGCTGGTCGGGCATGAACGTCTTGGCGGTCGTGATCGCTTCGAGGACGCCCGAGGGGAACATGTCGAGCGGGACGACCTTGCGTTCCGGCTCGGGGCTGGGAATACGCGCGCTGTTGAGTGACGTCGTCGTATACCGCTCGCCCAGGCCGCGTACGAACACGTAGCGCCCGTCCTGGACCGTCACGCCGCTCACGCGCTGCACCGCCTGGCCGGCATCCGAGTCCGGGCTTTTCTTGATCTGCTCCGCGGTCACGGCACTCACGATGCCCGTCGCGTTGCGTTGCTCGTTCAGGGCCTGCGTCACGGAGCCGCGCTCCATTTCGGCCGAAATGGAGCGCGGCTCCGTGACGCAGGCCCTGAACGA
>Ga0075428_100006273_pt1 | contig 13221 bp, 11 predicted proteins | sample RhiMetdeltSRZDD2_FD_75291 | JGI IMG/M metagenome (GOLD analysis project Ga0075428, IMG submission 75291) | Populus rhizosphere microbial communities from Tennessee, USA - Rhizosphere MetaG P. deltoides SRZDD2 | ecosystem: Host-associated > Plants > Roots > Rhizosphere > Soil | place: USA...
GCGCTGCTGGACCGCGCCGGCGAGCTGCAGCACCATCTCGACCTGCACGACGAGCACGCGATCGAGCCCGAGGCGCGGCGGGTGCTCTCGGGTCTGGGCTTCGCCCGCGCCGACCAGGACCGCCCGTTGGCCGAATTCTCTGGCGGATGGCGCATGCGCGCCGCGCTGGCCGCCCTGCTGCTGACCGATCCCACCCTGCTCTTCCTCGACGAGCCGACCAACCATCTGGACCTTCCGGCCATGGAGTGGCTGGAGGACTATCTCGAGGACTTCCATGGCGGCCTGGTGGTGGTCTCGCACGATCGCGTGTTCCTCGACCGGGTGGCGACCGAGGTCCGCGAGCTCGAGGGGGCGCGCCTGACCGATTACCCGATGACGTTCACGCGCTACCTGGAAGAGAAAGAGTCGAGGCGCGGACAGATGGAGGCGCGCAACGCGCAGCTCGACCAGAAGATCGCGCAGCTCTCGCGCTTCGTCGAGCGCTTCGGGGCCAAGAACACCAAGGCGTCGCAGGCGCAGAGCAAGCGCAAGCAGATCGCCCGGCTGCGCGAGGAGCGCGTGGTGATCCCGCGAGTCGCGCGCGGCATCCGGTTCAGCTTCCCGGCGCCGCCCCATGCCGGGCGATCGTTGGTGCGGCTGGTCGAGGTCTCGTTCGGATACGACGCGCGTGACGTGTTCTCGAACGCCGGCGTCGACATCGGGCGCGGCGAGAAGGTCGCGATCGTGGGCGCCAACGGTGCCGGCAAGACGACCCTGCTGCGGGTGCTGGGTGGGCAGCTCGCTCCGCGCTCCGGCGCGCGCGAGGAGAACCCGCTCACGCGTGCTTCCTACTTCGCCCAGCACGCGGCCGAGACACTCGATCCCGGCCTCACGGTGCTGGCCGCGCTGGAAGAGGTGGCGGGCGCGGAGTGGCGTCCCCGCCTGCGGAGCCTGCTCGGCAGCTTCCTGTTCAGTGGGGACGACGTGTTCAAGCTCTGTCGGGTGCTCTCGGGTGGCGAGCGCCAGCGGGTGGCGCTCGCGCGCATCCTGCTCGAGCCGGCCAACCTCCTGCTGCTCGACGAGCCGACCCACCACCTGGACCTGATCGGCAAGGAGGTGCTCGAGGACGCGCTGGACCAGTACCCCGGGGCGGTGGTGGTGGTGACCCACGATCGGTCGCTGATGGCCCGGCTCGCGACCCGCGTGCTCGAGGTGAACGAAGGGCGCGTGGTGCCCTATCCCGGCGGATACGACGACTACGAGGCGGCCCGCCTGAGCCGCGCCGCGACGTCGCCCGCCCCGACCTCGGCGACCCGGGACGCCGGCGACGCGGGAACCCGGACTCGCGCGGCGGCGACCGCGCCGGCCCGTGTCGCCGGCGCGCGGGCGGAGGACCGGCGCGCACGGGCCGAGCGCCAGAAGCGAGAGCGCGAGCAGGCGCGGATCGAGAAGGATATCGAGGCGCGCGAGGAGCGGATTCGTCTGCTCGAAGGCCAGCTCAGCGACCCGGAGGTCTACCACGATGGGCCGCGGGCGAAGGAGCTGGTGGGTGAGTACGAGCGCCTGCGTGCCGAGCTCGATTCGCTGTGGCAGCGGATCGGGGAGCTCTAGGCGCCAGAGAGGCTCGGCCGGGCCCTCGCTCCCGTTCGCCGGGTCACCGTCGGCCGCGTCGTTGACGGCCGCGAACCCCGCCGCTATGGTCCCGCCCCATGGCCGACGTCACGCTCCGGACCTACATCTTCCTCGACAGCCTGCAGCCGCAGCTCGCCTCGTTCATCGGTACCACCGCGCGCGGTTTCCTGCCGGTCGCCGGCGACGCGTCCATGTTCATCGAGACCGCCCCGGGACTCATCATCAATCGCATCATGGACGTGGCGCTCAAGGCCACCGAAGCGACCCCCGCCATCATGGTGGTCGAACGGGCGTTCGGCCTGCTCGAGATCCACCATCGCGACAAGGGCCAGGTCATGGACGGCGGCGCGGCGGTGCTGAGCTACCTCGGCATCGGCGAGAGCGATCGCGTGATGCCGCGGGTGGTCTCCGATCAGGTCATTCGCGCGGTCGAGCCCTACCATGCCCAGGTCATCAACAAGATGCGATACGGCGACATGCTGATCGCCGGTGAATCGCTGCTGATCATGGAGACCGAGCCCGCCGGCTACATCTCCTTCGCCGCCAACGAGGCCCTCAAGGCGGCGCGCGTCAAGCTGATCGATGCCACGCTGTTCGGAGCCTACGGGCGGCTCTATCTCTCGGGCCCCGAGGCCCAGATCGATGCCGCGCGCGACGCCGCGCTCCGGGGGCTCGCGACGGTCAAGGGGCAGCAGGGATCGAAGGGCGAAGGGCGCTAGCGCACCCCGACGCCCATCGCGGGGGCCCGGTGCGCGCGGGCACCGGGCTCAGAACAACTCCCGCTGCGTCCAGTGGTCCTTCCACTCCACCGGCACCAGGCCCAGGCGGCGCTTCATCTCGTTGGCGGACGACGGCGAGTGGCCGGCCCAGTGGTTGTTGAAGTAACCGTAGATCTCGCGCACTTCGGGGAAAGCGCGGCGCAGATCCCGCTCCCACGCGTCGAACGATTCGCTGCGTTCGACCTGCACGCGATCGTAGCGCTCGATCTCGCGCCGGTCCCCGAGCCAGCGGAGGTAGAGGAAGTCGGCGGTGACCTCGGTGACGCGCGGCAGGTCCCGCCATTCCGTCCACGCGATCGTCGCGCGGCGCGTGCGCAGCATCGCCCAGGTCTCTTTCCGGTGCCACGAGCGATGACGGAACTCGACCGCGACTCGCACGGCCGACGGGGTCGCGGCCAGGAAGCGATCGAGCAGGCCGACGGTGCCTTCGTCGCGCTCGAACTCCGCGGGCATCTGGATCAGCAGCGGGCCCAACCGCTCGCCCAGCGGCTCCAGCGCGCGGGCAAACTCCTGCATCTGCTCGCCCACGCTCGACAGCCGCGCCGTGTGGGTGATCGCCTGCGGCACCTTGGCGGCGAAGCGGAATCCCTCGGGCGCATGTCGCGCCCAGGACCGCACGATGCTGGGTCGCGGCGGATGGTAGAAGGTCGTGTCCAGCTCGACGGTGTCGAACACCTCGACGTAGAAGGGCAGGAAATGCTCCTGCTTGCTCTCGGGCGGATAAAAGGTGCCGACCCAGTCGGGATACGACCATCCCTGCGTGCCGATCCGGATGCGCGGTGCGGCGCTCATGGCCCGGCTCAAAGCTCCCCGGTGGGAAGGCCCGCACCCCGTCCCAGCAGGTGACGGTCGAAGAACGCGCGCGCGCGCGCTTCGTAGAGCGCGCGGTGCCGGATCCAGCCTTCGTTGTGACCGACGCCGGGGATGATCCAGATCGGGTCCTTCTCCCCCGCCGCCTCCCACAGGGCCCGCGGATGGGCGGTGGAGAGACGGTCGTCCCGCACGGAGTGGATGAAGAACAGCGGCCGGTCTCGCAGCGCATGCGACGCGGCGACCGCGTCCAGCGCTCCCGGATCGCACCCGGTCACGAGACGGCCGACCTCGCGGCAGAGCCGGGCGGTGGGTCGTCCCGGCATGTGCGCCCAGCGACTGCAGGCATCCTCGAGCGCCAGCGCTCCGGTCGAGAAGGCGCAATCCGCGAGGACCGCGCGCACGTCGGGACGCTCGGCCGCGGCCACCAGGGCGATCGATCCGCCGAGCGATTCCCCGAGCAGACCCAGGGGCGCCGCCTCGAGCTCGGGCCGGGATCGCACCCAGGCCAGGGCCGCCCGGGCGTCAGCGATCTCGTAATGGCCCAGCGTGGTGGGCAGCCTGCCGCGCGCGCGCGACGAACGGAAGTCGAAGGCCAGCAGGCCGTAGCCGGCTTCATTCAAGAAACCACCGTAACGCCAGGCGCGGCGGTGATCGCGGCCGTAACCGTGCATGAGGACGATCAGGGCCCCGTTGCGCGGCGGCAGGTACCAGCCGTCGAGCGTGTCGCGATCCGCCACCGGGATCCGCACTCGGCGGGCCCGCGCGTCGAGATTCTCGGCCCCGGCCAGGTCCATCGGCACCGGTGGATAGAACGCGAGCCAGCCCGACCCGCCGAGAAAGAGCACCAGCGCCGAGGACAGGAGGACGATGACGCTTCGCATGCCGCTTCGCAGCATACGTCGCGGGCGCCGGGGAGTCGAGCCGGCCTCGACGCCGGGGCCGCGAGCGCGCCCCGGTCAGGTCCCCGGGCGAACGGCCTCTCGGGGCCGCCGGCCCGTCATCGTCCGCGAGACGCTAGCGGCTGGTCCGCAATCCCTTCGGCCCGACGTACTCGGACTGCGGCCGGATGAGGTGGTCCTCGGCGTGCTGCTCGATCACGTGGGCGCACCATCCCGCCACGCGCCCGCAGGCGAACATGGCGACGAACTGACTGGGCTTGAGGCCCAGCGCCTGCAGGACCAGCGCCGTGTAGAACTCCACGTTCGTGCGCAGACCGCGCCCCGGCTTGAGCTCGTCCAGCACGTGCAGGGCGCTCTGCTCGACCGAGCGTGCCAGCTCGAAGAGCGCCCGGTCGTTCAGCACGGCGCCGCTCATCTCCTCGGCGACGGCCGCCAGCACCTCGGCTCTCGGATCGCGCACCTTGTAGACGCGATGCCCGAATCCCATGATCCTGCGACCGGCCCCGATCTCCCGGCGGAGCCAGGCGTCGGCGTTCGCGACCGCCCCGATGTCCACCAGCATGTCGAGGACGGGCCCGGGCGCGCCGCCGTGCAGGGGGCCCTTCAGCGCCCCGATCGCGCCCGTGACGGCGCTGACCATGTCGGAACGGGTGCTGGCGATGACGCGAGCGGCGAACGTCGAGGCGTTCATCCCATGGTCGATCACGGTGACCCAGTAGGTATCGAGGGCGCGCGCGGCGGCCGGGTCCGGCTCCTGCCCGTGCACCATGTAGAGGAAGTTGGCCGCCAGACTCAGGTCGCTGCGGGGCGCGATGGGCTGTTCGCCGGCGGCGATCCTCGCATGGGCGGCGACGATGGTCGGAAAGCGGGCCGTCAGCATCTTCGCCGCCCCGAGGTCGGCCGCCGGCGAAATGTCATCCGGGTTGGGCAGCTCGAGCGAGAGCGTCGCGCAGGCCATCCGGAGCGCGTCGATCGGCGGCGCCTTGACGCCGCCGCGCACGACGCTCAGCGTTTCCGGCGGGAGACGCCGCAGCGTGCCCATCTCGTTCCGCATCATGGCCAGGTCCTCGCGGCCCGGGAGGTGCCCGCGCCACAGGAGATACGCGGCCTCGTCGAAGCTCACCCGTCCCGCCAGCTCGTTGAGCTCGTAGCCGCCGATGACGAGCTGCCCCGCCTGCCCGTCGACATGGCTCAGCCGAGTCGAGGCGGCGACGACACCGTCCAGGCCTCGGTGTGGAGGCTTAGCGGGAGCGGACATGCGGCCCTCCTTCTGCTCGTGACTCGCGGGTCGACTCTGGGCGCTGGGGCTGGCGACTATCGCATCCGGCACGCTCACCGGCAAGCCTCCGCGGCGTCGCGCATCCGGGTCGAGCCCGCGGTCACACGCGGCCGGCGAGATCCTCGACGAACGCGGCGACGCTGAGACCCTGCCCGGTGGCCTGGCGCAGGGTGCCGCGCCAGTCGAGCGTCTTGCCGCCGCGGTACAACCGCTCGGAGAGGTAGCCGCCGACTTCAGGACTCGTCACGAACCGTTGTCCGCCGTCGGCACCGTCGCCCAGCACCTCCTTCAGGAGGTGGTACCGCAGCTGGGACGCCATCATCTCGCCGAGCATGTAGTTGTGGTAGTAGACGGGCGCCACGCTGAAGTGGACCTTGCTCGCCCAGTCCGGCGCGCGCCGGCCGTCGGGGCGCCGCACCCACTGATACCGCTCGACCAGGTCCCACCAGAGCGCATCGAGATCCTGCTCGGGATCGCGATAGAGCTCCCGTTCCATGTGGCACATGACCAGCTCCCAGCGCGTCTGCACGAGGAGCTGTGCCCGTCCGGCGCGCTGCAGCGCCTCCTCTCCCGCGCGCGCCTCCTGCTCCGGCACGCCCGCATAGGTGGTCAGCCACGCGGCGTCCTTCGACAGGCGGCCAAACAGCATCGCCGAGGCTTCGGTCGTCAGGATGTGCGCGGGAACGCGCAGCAGGTAGGGCAACGTGCGGTCGATTTGCTGGTCGTAGACCGCATGCCCGTACTCATGCAATAGCGTGGCCATCCAGTACTCGCTGGGCTGGATATTGCAGAGCACCCGGATGTCGGCGCCGCGGTCCATCGACAGGCAGAACGCGTGCTGGCTCTTGCCCGGCTTCTCGTAGAGATCGGCGCGCGCCAGCAGGTCGCGGACATCGAATCCGATGGCCGCGAAGAATCTCTCGGTCAGCGCCTCGAGGGGCAACGCGCGGAAGTAACGGTCGAGATCCACCTCGGCGGCCGGGGCCTCCTGGAAGAACGGATCGGCATAGTGCCAGGGGCGCAGCGCCTCCCGCGTGACCCCGAAGCGGGACACGAGACGCTCGTCGAGCCCGCCCTTGTAGGCCTCGAACAGCGGCCGGGTGCCGGTGTCGAGCTCGCCGAGCAGCGAGAAGAGCTCGGCCTCGTCGAGCTCGTCCAGCTCCAGCATCATCGAGTAGTAGTTCCGGAACCCGAGGCTCGTCGCCGCCTCGTTGCGCAGCTTCACCAGCGCACGCAGGTCGGCCACGACCTCGGCCCCCACCTGCTTGGATGCTTCCCACGCGGATCGGCGCTCGCTCTCGTCGTCGGAATCACGCAGGACCTGTCGGATCCGATTGTCCGTCACGCGCTCGCCCGAGAGCTCGGCGCGGAAGTTGTTGAACCGGCTCTCCAGCGACTTCTCGAGCTTGACCATGCGCTCGATCATGGCCGGTGGGATCTGGTGCGCACGGAAATCGTTGAACAGGAGTCCGAGCTGGCGCTGCAGCTGCGGATCGGGAACGCCCCCGGCGTCGCGCATGGCTTTGAGCTGCGCGCAAGGCTCCGGGCGCGCGAACATCAGTCGGATCTTCGCATCCAGGCGAGCGCCTTCCTGCTCGTGGCGGCTCTCCCCCGTGACGCTGGCGAGCCAGATCGCCTCGTTGTACTGACGGTGTAGCGGTTCCAGTTCGGCGACCAGCCGTTCGATGAAATCGGCGAGCGCCGCCTGCCGCCCGTCGGCGGTCTCGGGGATGTCCACCCAGCCTCCTCTCGCGCTGCGCGACCGCGCGAGCCACCGCGGGGTGCGCACCAGGTGCATGAAGCCCGCGATTCTAGCACGGCCCCCCGCAGCCCAGGGAGCCCGGAGCGGAACTCGCGTGAACCTGGTCCTAGGCTCGCCGGCTCCGCGGAGCGAGCCGTTCGGCGATCGAAAGCCAGGGCAGCTTACGCGGCCGCCGCCGTCTCCCCCGTGTCGTCGCCCACGACATCGACCACGTCGTCGCCGACGCCGTCGCCCACGCCGACACGGTCCTCATCGGGCTGGAACGCCGCGAGCGGAGCGCCCGCGCTCTCGCAGAGCTGAACTGCCACCACCGAATCGCTGTTGATGAGGTGGACCGCGATCGGCGTAACCAGCGCGACAAAGTCCCCGGTGCGCTGGTTCATGAAATCGGACAAGCGCTGGCTTTCGCGCTGCAGGGGCATCCAGATGCGGCCCGCGATGAGCGTGCCGTCATCGAGCGCAACCTCGGCTTCTTCTTCGCGCCATGGCTGGAACCCGCGCGAGAAGACGTCGCTCTGGATCACCTGCCGGCCGGTCGTCAGGCGTGACAGGCGAACCTTGTTGATCAGGTGAATCCGCCCCTCGTCGCCCACCGCGACGGGCAGGAAGCGTGAGCTCTCGTTGAGCTTCCCGAGCACGGTCTGGTGCCGGTTGCCGGCGGCGTCCAGGTCCAGGAAGACCCAGCCCTGGAGTCCCAGGAGGTGACCCGACCAGAGCGTCACCGGGATCCGTCGTTTGGGGATGTAGTGATCCATGGCGGACCTCACAATCGGGGATGAGGGGGCTCGGGGGTTCGGCGGCGGCCGCCCCTTCCGTCGCCCGTCGCGGCCTCCTGGCCGCTGGCGCGAGCCTCCCCTAGCAAGGCCTCTGCCGCCGGGCGGGCTCGCGTGGGTGCCCGCATCAGGCCGCGTCCCCGCACGAGAACCGTGGCCGCGAGGCCGGCGCGCGCCCGCGGCCTTCTCGAGCCGCGTTGCACGTTGCACGGCGCCGGCGTGGCCCGATCGTCGTCCTGCATGGAAGCCGTTGCGGCGACCCTGGGATGCGAGCGCAGGACACGGCGTCGCGGGGGCGACATCGTCGCTCTGCTAGACTTCGCCGTCATGTTGCGCGCCGGATCGCCCCGCCACCCACCGCGAGCGGATGCGCCGCGCGCGGCCACGACCTGGGTCGCGGTGTTCGGCGTGGCCCTGGTCCTTCGGGTGGTCTATGCCTGGCTCGCGATCGGGCCCGGTGCCACGCCGAGCTCCGACCCGGCCACGTACGACACCGTCGCCTGGAATCTCGCTCGCGGGGCCGGCTTCTCGCTCGACTCGGCCACCGGACCCTACCCCACCGCGTTCGTGCCGCCGCTCGTTCCGTGGATCACGAGCCTGCTCTACCGCGCGGTCGGGCACCAGTACTTTGCGGCCGTGCTGCTCCAATGCGTGGCCGGTGCGCTGGTCCCGCTCCTGCTCGCCGCGCTCGGCGGCGCGCTGTTCGGCTCCACGGTCGGCCGCTGGAGCGCCTGGCTCGCGGCGGTCCATCCGCTGCTCGTGTTCTTCTCCGGATATCTGCTGACCGAGTCCATGTTCTGCGCCACCCTGCTCCTGGCACTCCTGCTCAGCGTGGATTGGGTGCGCACGCCCCGCGCGGGCCGGGCGCTGGGCGCGGGGCTGGCCTGGGGGGTCGCAGCACTGACCCGCCCGACCGCGCTGCCCGTGCCGCTCATCGTTGCCCTCTGGGCCTGGAGCCCGCTCGGGCTCACGATCGGCGCGCGAGGGCGACTCCGGCATCTCCTCCTGCTCCTGTTCGGCCTCGTCCTGGTCGTCGGTCCATGGACGACGCGCAACGCGATCGCCCTGCGCGCGTTCGTGCCGGTCACCACCGGGGCAGGCGGGGCACTCATGGTCGCCAACAACCCCGCCACCTGGGACGACCGGTCTGCCCGCGGCGGAGCCAGCAGCGCCTCCTACCGGGCCGCCCTCGCGGGCGAGTTCCGCGGCCTGAACGAGGTCGAGCTGGACCTGCGCGCCCGTGAGCGGACCTGGGCGTTCATGCGCGCCCGAGCGGGCGAATGGCCCGGCGTCGCGCTCGCGAAGATCGCCCGCTTCTGGCGCCTCGGCGCCGAGGGTGGCGGCACCGGCGCCTGGCAGCGCCCCGGCTCGCCGCTCGCACCATTGCGTCGCCTCGATCCGCTGCTCGTGTGGTCGGTCATCACGCTGCCCCTCGCCCTGTGGGGCGTCGTGCGCGTGATCCGCGGGGCGCGCCGCTGGTTCCAGGCGCTGCCCCTTCTCGTCATCGTCTACTTCACGCTGGTGGCCGTGGTCTTCTTCGGCTCGCTCCGCATGCGCGTGCCGATCGAGCCGCTCGTGGTGCTGTTCGTCGCGCTCGGGATCGAGGAGGCGCGCCGCGTCCTCCGCACCCGTACGCGCGGGCTCCGCGTCGTGCCGGGCGGCCGAGGTGCGTCGCCGGGGCGTCCGGCGGGGGGCGGCGTCAGCGCGCGATGACGCTCACGACCCGGAATCGGAAGGAATAGGTGCGGGGACGCTCCTCCACGAGAAACACGAGGTCCGCCCCGAAGATCTCGTCCGCGTGCTCGGGCGCTCGGTGATCTTCCGGGAACAGCGGCCGATGGGTCTGCTCCACGCTGCCGGCCGGGTCGAAGAGGAAGTCGAGAGGAAGCAGATAGTCCCCGGTGTACCGCTGGAGCCCCGGGATCTGCGTGTCCGGCTGCGCCTTGAAGCGGTCGTCCCAGCGGGTCGTGCCGTGCGCGATCTTGCCGGTCACGCCATTGGGGGCGAGGAAGGTCGAGCGCTCCCAGACGATCCAGACCGGGCGGTCCTGTCGGTTCTCGACCTGGAAGTGGAGCGCGTCGGGGGTGGGCTTGAAATAGAACGAGAGCTCCCGATCCTGGAACGTGAAGCGGTCACTGAGGGGATCGATCTGGCGGAAGCGATACCGGAACAGCGCGTCCGGGGAACCGGGGATGGCCCCCACCGAATCGCTGGCGCCGACCACGACGCGACTGAGGCCCTGATCCGGGGCCGGCGGCGGTGGCACCGTCTCGGGCGCCGGCGCGGGTCCGCATCCGAGCAGCAGGAACCCCAGCGCCGTGGTCACGGCCCACGCGGTAGTCGGCGATCGCACGGCGCCAGCCTAGGCGCGGCAGGTGGCATCGTCAAGCGCGCGGTGCCCAGCAGCCGACCGGCGTGAGGACCCCACTCCCGATCAGCGGTAGAGCGACTTCAGCTTGCCCCAGGTTCGCGGCAAGGTCGAGGTCGGAGTACAGCACGTCGATTCGACGTACATGATCCCGACCAATCCGTGCATGTCGCACAGGTCGCCGACGTGGGCTCCGGTGACGCCGGGATTGGCGTTGTACTGCATGCAGTCGCTGCAGCCCCCCGGGCCGCAGAACCCCGGCTTGTAGCTCGGGCACGTGCCCCGGTCGAATTCGATCTTCACGAAGGCCGGCACACTGACGCAGCAGGCCGGCGTCAGGGGGAGGGTGTAGTCGACGCACCGGTTCAGCGCGCTGGCACTCACCATGTAACCCACCGGATCACAGATCGGGGCAGCGAGCAGGTCCGGCGCCAGGCAACCCCCACCGAGATCGGTCGCCGGCACGATCGAGACGGTCACCGGGATCTCGCATGTCGCGTTGAAATAGAGTTGGACGTGGGCGGCCGTCAGCTGGTGGGCCCCGGCCAGACAAACGGCGCAGGCGGCGGGGCTGATCAGCGTGTAGTAGGCGTCATCCGGCGGCAGGATGTAGGCGAACGCGATCGCCGCCGGCCCGGGCACGCCCAGGTTGCACGCATCGCCGGCAAGCGCGTCGGTCGAGACCCCGACCGCGGGGCCGGCCGGCAACGTCCACGGCGCCGGGTCGGACTTGGTCGCGAAGGCCGGTGCGGCACCGGCGAGGGGAATGGCGATCAGGGCGCTAAGGCCGACGCTGCGGAGCTGCACGTGATCCCCCCCCTGGCGTGATGCGAACTCCAATAGCGCCTGCCAGCTCGGAGAGACGTTTCGGCTCACACGAATTGGAGTGAACACCGTTCATACTGCGACCACACATACTGCTGCGGTTACCGGTACAGCGTCTTCAGCTTCCCCCAGCTCCCGGGCGCGGTCGAGGTCGGCGCGCAGCAGCTCGCGTCGACGTACATCATGAAGGCTTTGATACCGCTCGGGAGGACGGCGCACAGGTCCTCGCCGCTCGTTGCCTGCCCAGGAAAGAAGTTGTACTGCGTGCAGTTGCTGCAGGTCGACGGGCCGCAGAACATCGGCTGCCCGTCGGGGCAGCTGCCCCGGTCGAACTCGATCCGCAGAAAGACCGGCCCGTCGATGCAGCAGGTCACCGCCACGGGCACCTTGTACTCGCGGCACTGACCCGTCGCGTTCTCCTCCGAAATCGCCTGCTCGACCGGCTCGCAGACGGGTGGAGCGGACGGGTTCGGCGCGAGACAGCCCCCGCCGAGATCGATCGCAGGAACGATCGAGACGGTCACCGGGATCTCGCATGGCGCGGTGAAGTTGAGCTCTATGTGAGCCTCCATCAGCCTGAGGTTATTGCCCAGACAACCGTCACAGGCGGCGGGGTTGACCAAGGTGTAATAGACGTCATCCGGCGGAAAGAGGTAAGCCATCGACAGGGTCGGCGGGCCGACCACGCCCAGATTGCACACCGTCGGCGTGCCGCTGACGGAGCCGTGCGGGACCTCGACCGGGGGTCCGCTGGGCGGAGCCAGCGGGGTCGGTTGCGGTTTGCCGGCAAAGGCCGGCGCGATCCCAAGCGCGAGACAAAGGGCCACGAGCGTGGCCACGGCGTGACGGTGGAGCGGCACGATGATCCCTCCTGAGGGGCGCGTGGTGCGAACTCAAATGGTGCCTGCCAACTCGAAGAGACCGACTCGACTGAAATACGAATTGGACTAAACGCCATTCCACATCGTAGACGACCCCTATGACGATGAGCCGATCCATGGTGCACCGTCAATAGCAGTCACATTCCGGGTCGGTTCCGACGCTCTCGTCCGCCCGATAGCGTGCAAATTGCCCCGTCACGCGGGCGTGGAGCCTTCGAAGGCGTGGCGCAGGGCGCCCTCGATGTCCGGATGGTCGAACGTGAAGCCGCCGGCCGCCAGGCGGGTGGGCACCACGCGCTGGCTGAAGAGGAGCAGCTCATGGCCCATCTCGCCCAGGATCGCGCGCAGCAGCCAGCCGGGGACCCGCAGCAGCCCGGGACGGCCGAGGACCCTGGCCAGGGCCCGGCTGAACTCTCCGTGAGTGACCGGCCGCGGCGAGACCGCATTGAACGGGCCCCGGGCATCGTCCCGAGCGAGCAGGTGCTGGACCATCCGGATCAGGTCCCGCAGGCCGATCCAGCTCAACCAGTGCCGCCCATCTCCGATCGGACCCCCCAGCCCGAGCCGGAACGGGAACGCGATGAGGGGGAGCGCCCCGCCATGGCCGGCCAGCACCAGGCCCTGCCGGAGATGGACCACGCGCGTCCCGGCCTGGACCGCGGCCTGGGCCTCCGCTTCCCAGACGCGAACCACCTCGGCCAGGAACCCGGTGCCCGGGCCACTCTCCTCGGTCAGCATGTCATCCCCGCGATCGCCGTAGTAGCCCACCGCCGAGGAACACAGGAAGACCCGAGGCGCCGGATCGGCGCGGGCGATCGCGGCGGCGATCAGGCGGGTGCCGGCGCGCCGGCTCTCCATGATCGCCGCCTTGCGCGCGGCGTTCCACCGCCCGGCGGCAATGCTCGCCCCAGCGAGGTGGATGACCGCGTCACACGAGCGGATCGCCGCGGGGTCCATGATCCCCGCGCCGGGGTCCCACCGGACTTCGCGCGGCGTGCGGGCGGCGCGCGCGCGCACCAGCCGGGTGAGGGTGTGGCCGTCCGCGGTCAGCACCGGCGTCAGCGCCCGCCCGATCATCCCTCCGGCCCCGCTGATCAGGATGCGCAAGGCACGCCTCGGTTCGCTCGCGGGCGGTCAGGCGCTCGACTTCCGCTCCATCGAGCCCATGAACGCCTTGAGGAGGTCGATCGGCACCGGGAAGATCGTGGTCGAGTTGTTCTCGGTGGCGATC
>Ga0075428_100006280_pt1 | contig 13210 bp, 12 predicted proteins | sample RhiMetdeltSRZDD2_FD_75291 | JGI IMG/M metagenome (GOLD analysis project Ga0075428, IMG submission 75291) | Populus rhizosphere microbial communities from Tennessee, USA - Rhizosphere MetaG P. deltoides SRZDD2 | ecosystem: Host-associated > Plants > Roots > Rhizosphere > Soil | place: USA...
GCATGCACCTCGCCGGCAGCGAGATCGAATGACACGCCCCTGAGCGCGTGCACGCCGCCGAAGGACTTGTGGATGCCGGTGGCAGAGAAGACCGTCACGTCTGTTCAGGGTCGCTCTGCGCGGTACCGAAATGAACGCTACCTCGCTGCGACGACGAGCACCGCCTTGGCCGCATACGACCCGCGCCCTCGCGTGACGTCCGAGTAGACGCCCTGCCGGATCGGGTCGTTGTCGTTGAACGTCCTTCGCTTCGAGGCATGCTCGCGATAGGGCTGCCACTCGTTGAAGACTTCCTTGCTGATCCCGTCGGGGAAGAAGATCTGACTTGCGACCACCTCGTTGCTGCCAAGGAACACCTTGACGTGCACGTGCGGCGTGCGACCGCCGTACCAGCTGGGGAAGATCGTGCGGAACTGTACGTTGCCGGCGGCATCGGTGAACTGCGTCCCGCGCAGGTACTGCTGCCCCACCGCCCTCTTGGTCGAGATACCGCCGACTCCGGACTGCCGGTCATAGCCTGAATAGAGACCCAGCGCATCGGCCTGCCACACGTCGACACGGGCCTTCGCGAGCGTCGCGCAGTCGCCCGCTCGCACTACTTGCAGCGCCAGCTGCAGCGGCGCACCTGGCTGACCCGCGGTGATGTCCGAGCGAAGTAGTTTCGGATCGAGATAGAACGGGCCCTCGCCCGCTTCAGGCGTAAGCACACAGCTACCCGGCCGCTGCGCCCAGGCGGGCGTGGAGCCGATTCCCGCGACCACGAGGCCCGAGAGACCGATCAGCGCTCGGCGTCTGCCGATATCTATGCCGCTCGGCTGCCACCACGGTCGTGTTCGCTGTCGTTCTCTGTCGTCCATGCCCATCTCATCCGCCGATCCGTATCGACAGACGATCCTGGTTCAGCGAGTGGCAATCGCTGCCCACGCCTTGTCGATCGGCTTCGCCGGATCGGCTGTGACGTTCACGTTCGCGCAGTGGTGGTACGAGTAATCGCCGTCCGCATTCTTCGCGTGCTCGGCCATGAACTGAATGACCTGCAGCACACAATTCTTGCAGGTCATGTTCGGGATGGGGATGTCTGCCTCGAACAACGCGGTGGGTCGCTCCGTGTGCAGGAACAGGCCATCGGCGATCACCGGCGCGACGACGGGGTTCTGGATTTCCGCCGAGACGGACCACGGCCCCTTCTCGGTGTCGCGCGTCGTCACCTTCGGGTCGGGCGGCAGTTCCGCCGCGGTGCGCGCGAGGGCTACGCGGTAGTGCCCTGGGTGAAAGACCGTCTCCTGCACGAGCAGGTGGAAAGTGGTCCCCCCCTTGATCTCGGTCATCGCACCGCTCGGAACACCCGGATTCGCCGGTGCGCCGCGTCCGGGGTTCGCCGAGACGCCACCGCAGGGTGCGATTTTCTGGGGATCGCCGAGCCGGTTCTGCACCAGCGACGCTGCCGGCGACACGAGCACGAAATGGGCCTCGACCTGTCCGGCGAGGCAGGCCATTACAGCGGCGACGATCACAGCCTTCGTTCTCATCGATCCTCCGACTGAACAGGGTCAGTATAGTCGCGTCCGCACCGTCACGTCAGTTCAGGGCCGCGCGTAGCTCGAGGAACCGAGCGTCGGGGCGGGGTGAGCCGCCCGGCGCTCCGCGCGTTCCGCCGTGATCCGTTCCACGTAGCCGCTCTGCCAGAGCGCATCGAGTGGATCGACGGGAAGCCCCTTCGCCGCGCGCCACTCGCCAATGGCGGGCCGCACGTCGGTCGCGAAGGCATCCTGCAGGCACGACTCGGCCTGCACCAGCCCGTTGGCAGCCTGCGCGTCCGCCAGTCGATCAAGATTCACGAGCGCCGCCTTTGCGTACAGCGCCTGCGCCGTGACGACGGTCTGCACCATCGCCTCGATCTTGCCCTTGAGGTTGTGGCTCTGGTCGATCATGTAGGCGATGTCGGCCGGGCCGTGTTCCTCCTCGAAGAGCCTGATCTCGTGGAAGATCCGGAACAGCTGATACGGATCGATCGAGCCGGCTGTCAGGTCGTCATCCGCGTAGCGTCGGTCATTGAAGTGGAAGCCGCCCAGCATGCTTTCGGCGAGGAGCCACGCCACGATCTGTTCGATGTTCTGCGACTGGTAGTGATGGCCGGTGTCCACGAGCACCCGTGCGCGCCGACCCGCGGCGCGCGCGAGCAGCAGCGCCATGCCCCAGTCCGCGATGTCGGTGTGGTAGAACGCCGGCTCGAACGGTTTGTACTCGACGAGCAGTCGCTGGTCACCTGTCAGCGCATCGTGCAGCGTGCGGAGCTCCTCTTCGAAGAAGCGCTTCCGCTGTCGGATCGACGCCGTACCCGGATAGTTGGATCCGTCGGCAAACCAGCACGAGAGGTCACGCGAGCCCAATCGTGTCGCCAGGTCGACGCTCGCGAGCCCGTGCGCGCGCGCCAGCGCGCGCACCTCGGGATCGGGATTGCCGAACGACCCGTGCTTGTAGCGCTGGTCCTGAAAGAAAGTCGGGTTGATCGATCCTGGCCGGATGCCGGCCTTGCCCGTCAGCCGCTGGACGGTCGCGACGTCGTCGACGCCGCCAGGAAGATCCCACTGTACGTGCAGCGCCACGGTTGGACAGACACCCGTCAGCGTGTGCACGAACCCGGCGTCGGCGATCTTCTCGCCTACCGTGACCGCGGCAGCGGGTTGATGGAAAACGCCGAACCGGGTGCCGGTGTTGGCGAATCCCCACGACGGCACCTCGAGACGGAACCTGTCCAGGGTCTCGAACACCCGCGCCGTCGTCTGGTCGTTCATCGCAGGAACGCCTCGCTGAGCCCGCCATCGACCGGGATGATGTGCCCGGTCGTCTTGGCGCTGTCGTCGCCGGCGAGCCAGAGGATCGCGTTGGCGCAATCGGCCGGCAGGATCGGACGCCTCGTGATCGTGCGGCGGGCGTAGAACTCCGCCAGCTTCGATCGCAGCGCCTCCGTGCTGTCGTCGTGGCCGAACGGGATCCCGTACTTCTCCAGCGAGACGATCACGCGGTCGCGCGGGAACATCGCGGAACCGGCGACGACGGTGGCAGGGGCGATGCCGTTGACGCGCACACCGAGCGGACCGAACCGCAGCGCGAGTTCGCGGATCAGATGGTTGAGCGCCGCCTTGCTCACGTCGTACGGCTCGCTCCCGTACTTGGGGACGATGGCGTTGGCCGAGCTGGTGAGAACGATCGCCCCGGGCAGCCGCTGCGCTTCGAGGACGACGCCGGCCTCCTCGGCCAGCACGTGGTTGCTCGTTACATTCACCTGAAGCGCGAAGGCCCAGACGTTCTCGACAGGCGTCCCCGTGGGAGGCGTCGGGTACACGGCGGCGGTGTTGACCAGTATGTCGATGCCGCCGAATTGCAGCACGGCGGCGCGCACCGCCGCGCGGATCGACGCACGTGACGTGAGGTCGACGGCTCCGGACGCGGCGCTCTCCGTCGTCGATGCCTTCGCCGCGTCGGCCGCTGCCTCTCTCGCCGCATCCGCGTCCAGGTCGGTCGCCACCACGTGCGCTCCACGCGAAGCGAGGCGCACTGCCACCTCGCGACCGATGCCGCTGCCAGCGCCGATGACGAGCGCCACGCGACGACTGAGCTCTTTCTCGGCCGGCGCCCGCTGCAGCTTGGCCTCTTCGAGCGCCCAGTACTCGATGCGGAACGCTTCCGAGCGTGGCAGCGCGACGTAGTTGCGGAAGCTCGTGAACGCTTTGGCCTGTTCCGGATGCCGCGCCTGGGGGAGGGGACCGTCAGGCGCACCGGAGTCCTCGAGCGCATTGGCGCCGGCCATCACGTGGATGGCATTCACGAAGAACTCGGTGGTGATGCGCGCCTCGCGTTTGTCCTTCGCGAAGCCGAAAACGCCAAGCCCACCGATGACCACCACCGACGGGTTCGTGTCGCGCAGCGCCGGCGAGTTGTGCTGCGCATGCGCTCGATAGTAGGCGGTGTACTCGTCGCGATAGCGTGCGACCCGATCGTCGATTCGTGCGCGCAGCTCGTCGAGTCCATCGGCCGGGCCCCAGGGCACGAACATCGGACAGATACGCGTGCGCAGGAAATGATCCGGGCAGCTCGTGCCCAGCCGGCACAGGTCCTCCGCCCAGGCGCCGTTCGCGAACGTCAGCGCATCCTCCGAGCCGTCCCAGTGCGCGATCGTCCGCCGATTCGTCGAGACGACGCCCCGCAGGTACGGCAGGATGGCGGCGGCCGCGTCGGCGCCTGCGGATTCGGTCACCACCGGTCCACCGAAGGCGGGACGACCCGCAGCGTCGGCATGGGCGCGCACGAACTGGCCCATCTGGTCGATCGTGCAGATGCTGTTCAGATAGCAGTCACGTTGTGTCTGTCCCCAGGTGAACAGACCGTGACCGCCGAGCAGGATGCCGTCGCAGCCCGGATGATCACTGACGGCGTTGCGGAGCATCAGCGCCAGCTCGAAGCCGGGACGCTGCCACGGGACCCACACGATCCTGCGCCCGTAACGGGCGTTGAACTCGGCGAGCTTCGCGGCGCCGTTCGCGCTCGCGGCGAGCGCGATCGCCCAGTCGGGGTGCAGGTGATCGACGTGCGGGAACGGCAGGAACGAGTGGAGCGGCGTGTCGATGGACGTGGCGACGCGGTTCTCGCCGAAGGCGCAGAACGGATAGAGCGCCACCATCTCGTCTTCGTGCGCCTCGCCGCGGTAGCGTTCGATCAGCCGTTCGAGCTTGTCGAGATAGAGCACCGCGAAGCCGGACGTGCCGATGGACCGGAGGTCGCCGCCGCTTCCCTTCACCGCCATGACCCGCGTCGGTGTGCCGGTCAGCGGATCGGGCAGCTCGAACTTCGACGAGGTATTGCCGCCGCCGAAGTTGGTGATGCGCAGGTCGTCGCCCAGCCGGTTCGATCGATGCCGGAGCAGGTCGAGCGGGCGGGAGGCGAGCTCCGCCGCCTCGCTCTCGTTCCAGAGATCCTGCAGGAAGGACAACGGCGTCATGACATCAGACATCTACTGGACCGTTACCTCTGAGACGTGAGGTGGGCCCCCCGTTGGTTGGCCCACACAATCGCGGTCGAGCGTCGGGGGCATCACTGACGACATCATGAATACCGTCCACTCGAGGTCTCCACGTAATCGCGGAAGCGGCGATAGGCCGGCTCCCACCCTTTCGTATTCTCCGGCTCGAACCGCTCCACTGGGAACGAGCGCTCGATGATGTCGCGCGCCTCCTCGAGCGTCGCGACCTGTCCGGTGGCCAGCAGCTGCATGGCGAGATTGCCCAGCGCCGTGGCCTCGACCGGCCCCGCGATCACGACGCGGCCGGTGGCATCCGCAACCAGCCGGTTGAGCAGGCGATTGCGCGCGCCGCCACCGATCACCCGAATGGCCGTGATCGTCCTGCCGGTCAACTCCTCGAGCGATTCGAGGACCACCCGGTACTTGAGCGCAAGGCTGTCGAATATCGTACGGGCGAACGTACCCGCATCAACCGGTAACGGCTGCCCGGTGCGACGACAGGCGTCCTCGATCGCCTCCGGCATGTTCGCCGGGTTGAGGAACACCGGATCATCAGGATCGATCACCGTCCCAGGCAGACGTGCGGCCTCCGCCGCTGCGGCCACAATCTCGTCGTACGACAGTGTCCCGCCGCGGGCGGCCCAATCCCGGCGGCACGCCTGCAGCAACCACAGCCCGGCGATGTTCTTGAGCAACCGCGTGGTGCCCAGCACTCCGCCTTCGTTCGTGAAGTTTAGATCGCGAGCGCGGCTGCTGATCACGGGGCCGGGCATTTCGACTCCCAGCAGCGACCAGGTACCGGAACTGAGGAACGCCGTTTCCCCTGACGCGTGCACCGCCGCCACGGCCGAACCGGTATCGTGGCAGGCAGGCGCCACCACGTTGACGGCACCCGTATTGCCCTCGGGCAGACGCAGCGGACCGAGGGTCGTCCCAGCCTCGACGATCGGCCCGAACAATCGCGCCGGCAGGTCCATGCGCTCGAGCAGCGAGGTCGCCCACCGCTTCGTCCTCGCGTCCACACACTGCGTCGTCGTCGCATTCGTGTATTCACATGCCATGTGCCCCGTCAGCCAGTAGTGCATCAGATCAGGAATCGTGACGAGCCGCGCGGCGCGATCGAACACCTCGGGGTCCCGCGTGCGCGCCGCGTGCAGCTGAAACAACGTGTTGAACGGCAGGAACTGGATGCCCGTGACCCGGTAGATCTCGTCTCGTGAGACGCGCGCGAAGGCGGACGCCATGGCATCGTCCGTGCGGTGGTCGCGATAGTGATAGGGGCGCTCCACGAGGTCACCGCGATCGTCGAGCAGCGCGTAGTCGCATCCCCAGGCATCGACGCCGACGCTGGTGATGACGTCACGCGTGTCGGCGACGGCCTGATGAATTTCGCTCCAGAGCGCCTGGACGTCCCACCGCAGCGTGCCCGCGTCGGCAATCGGTGTGTTCGGGAACCGCCGAACTTCGGTCAAGGACAGGCGATTCCCGTCGAAGCGGCCCAGTAGCGCTCGGCCGCTCGCCGCCCCCAGATCGATGGCGAGGTGATGGGTCATCGTGCGGCTGACAGCATGCGACGCCCCGTACGGGGATGGCAAGGGTGGGTACGAGATCCTTTTGGTTCTCTCGTCGCATGGCCATCCTCATGAACGGCGCCGCCCATCGCGAGAAACCAGCCGGCGTTCCACGATTTCGACGCGTCATCCGTTGCTGCCATCGTCCAGGCGTTGCCAGGTGCAGCTCGTTTCCATCGGAAACCGCCCTTCGGCAGTGCGCCCTTCCTGAAGCCGCGCAGGGTGCAACTCCTGACATCGACGAGCATCGATTCAGTCTGTTGCATGGCCTAGCGCCGCTGAGCGTCAGCGAACGCCGCAAACCCTTCGACGAAGGTCCGGATCCGGTCCCGCGTCGACGCATCGGCGATGCGGCCGTCGCGGTCGAACACCGTGCCCGCACCGGAAATCAGCACTCGACCTTCGAACCAGGGTCGCATGCCGAGCGTTCGTAGAACGGGCAGCCAGGCCGCCTGCGACAGGGCGGTTCCGCCAGGCCCGGGAGTCGCGCCCATGACGGCCACGGGCCGCCCGCGAAACACGCGCGGGATGTCAGCCGCCGGGCGTGACAGCCAGTCGATGGCGTTCTTCAGCACGCCGGGCATCGAGTTGTTGTATTCCGGCGTTGCGATCAGCACGCCGTCGGCTCCGGCGATTCGATCCTTCAGCCGCTGCACGGAAGGCGGCAAGCCCTGTTCCGCTTCGACATCGCCATCGTAGAGGGGAATCTCGCGAATGGACTCGGTTTCGATCGCCGTACCCGGCGGAGTCACCTCGATGGCGGCGCGCAGCAGCATGAGATTGAACGACCCGCGCCGGAGACTTCCGCAGAGGCCGATGATCGTTGCCATGTTCTGTCCTTGTTCTGTCCTTGTTCTGTCCTTTCGTGTCCGGCACGCTGCGTGGACCGGCCTCGCGAGGGACACTATATACACTGTGTGTCCCATGGCAGGCGTCTGGCATCGAGGCCTAGAATAACCTCGCGGTTTCAATGGAGCCCTGACATGAGAGCCTGGATCTCCTGGACGATTACCGCGGTTGCGCTCGCGTGTGCGGCATCCGATCACCCGGGATTGTCGACGCTCGCGGCCGACGCACAGACGAACCGAAACACGACGTGGAGCGAGCGCACGCCGTGGGGCGATCCCGACCTGCAGGGAGAGTGGACGAGCGAAGGCGAATACGGTGTTCCGTTCGAGCGTCCGCCGCAGCTCGGCACGCGACAGTTTCTGACCGACGAGGAATACGCCAAACGCCTCGACGATGTCCGGATCCGCGACGAGCGCGACCTGGCGCCGGTCGACGTGCTTTCCGGCAAGGTGGACGGCCCGAATGCGCCGATTCCGCATTGGCGCGAGTACCACACGACCTCACGCCGAACCTCCCTGGTGATCGATCCGCCCAACGGACGTCTGCCTCCGAGAACCCCGCAGGCCCGGCCGCTTCCCGTCCAGCGGTGCGGCAGCCTGCAGCGCGGCGAGCCCTGTGACTCGTACGAAGACTATGGCCTCGGCGTCCGCTGCATCGTCCATGGCGGAGGGTTTCCGGACGCAATGTTTCCGGCGGTTTACAACGCCAACATGCGGATCCTCCAGAGTCCGGAGTACGTTGCCATCACGTACGAGCTGATTCACGATACGCGCGTGATCCCGCTCGCCCGGTCACCGCAACGACCAGAGCCGCCGTCGCCCACCCTTCGCTCGTACCTGGGTGTGGCGCGCGGCCGGTGGGACGGCACGACGCTGGTCGTCGAATCCGATCACTTCCAGGCCGCGACGCGTGGGGCGTCGCCAGGCCTCCGGCTGATCGAACGGTTCACTCGCATCGGGCGCGACGCAATCGAGTACCGGGTGACCTTCATCGATCCCGCGACGTGGACCTCGTCCTGGACTGCAGCGCTCGACTTGAAGGCGAGGCCGGCAGACGCCGGCGTCTTCGAGTACGCGTGCCATGAAGGCAACTACGGGATGTTCAACATGCTCTCGTCGTCCCGTCACCTCGAGCGGACGGCCGGCGACGGGGCGCGCCGCCCGTCGCAAGAGCGAGAGTAGCGGCAGGAGGCATCGATGAGGATACGATGGGTGCGCGTACTGCTTGCCGGCCTCCTGATCGAGGTCATTCTCGCGGTCGTGCTCATCGGGGGATTTGCTGCGGCGGGAATAAGTCTGGAGAACGACGTCTCGAGCGGGTCGTCGACGGTCATTGGACTGGGCTGTTTCATCGTCGCGTTCCTGGTGACGCTGTGGTTCGGCCGGCGTATCGACAACCGTCTCGTGCTCCACGGCTTCCTCATCGGACTCGCGGCGACGCTGCTGTATGTCGGGCTGGTCGCCGGCGCAGGTCAGATGTCGGCGGCGCTCGCCGCTTATGGGCCTGCCACGTTCGTCCTCCTCAATGGCGTGCGAATCCTGGGCGCGGTTCTGGGCGGCGTGGTGTGCGCGCGGCAGCGGCCTGCTCACGCGTGAACGCCTCGTTCATGCCGCGTCTCGGCTCGTCAGAGCCGCGTCGACTCGTCAGGCGTCCCCGATCGTGCGCGTCGCGGTTGTCGAGCACTGAATGTGAACCGACGAATCACCGGCTTTCATCAGGACGACAAAGGGGACTGGGTCGCCGAACTGGAGTGCGGGCACCAGCAGCACATGCGTCACCAGCCGCCCTGGCAGGTGCGTCCGTGGGTGCTGTCGGCGGCCGGCCGGGCGTCGTTCGTCGGCACGCTCGTGCCGTGCCCGTTATGCGAAGCCGGCGGCGGAGACTGAGCTCGAGAATCGAGCGACGCGTTGCCAGCGCGTCAGAACCCGGAGCAGGTCTGCGTGAAGATTGCCATCCTGGACGACTACTTCGATACGCTTCGCACGCTCGACTGTTTTCGCACGCTCGATGGGCACGACGTGACCGTCTGGAAGGATCACGCGGACGACATCGAGCTGCTCGCCAGACGGCTTCGAGAAACCGAGGCGTTGGTCCTGATTCGTGAACGCACGAGGATTTCCGCGGCGTTGCTCGAGCGCCTCCCGCGCTTGCGGCTCATCAGCCAGCGCAGCGTCTATCCGCATATCGACATCGACGCGTGCACGCGGCTCGGAATCGTCGTGTCTTCCGATCTGCATGCCGGAACGCCTTCGTACGCGGCCGCCGAACTGACGTGGGGGCTCGTGCTCGCCGCGATGCGGCAGATTCCACAGCAGGTGGCCGCACTCAAGTCGGGCACCTGGCAGATCGGCGTCGGCCGCACGCTCCGCGGCCTGACGCTCGGCATCTACGGCTACGGACGGATTGGAGCGTCGGTCGCAGGGTACGGGAGAGCGTTCGGAATGAAGGTGCTGGTGTGGGCGAGACACGCGTCGCGCCAGCGCGCTCGAGCGGACGGCTATGAAGCCGCGTCAACCAAGGACGCCTTCTTCGAGGAATGCGACGTCGTGTCGTTGCACATGCGGCTGGTCGACGCGACGCGCGGCATTGTCACCGCCGCCGACCTCGCCCGTATGAAGGCCACGGCGTTGCTCGTCAACACCAGCCGTGCCGGCCTGATTGAACCGGGCGCTCTTGTCAGCGCGCTCGGGCGCGGTCGCCCCGGTATGGCGGCCGTCGACGTCTTCGAGCAGGAGCCTGTGAGAGACGCGAAACACCCGCTGCTGGCGATGGATCGCGTCGTCTGCACGCCGCATATTGGGTACGTGACGCGCGAAGAGTATGAAATCCAGTTCTCGGATATCTTCGACCAGATTGTCGCGTATGCAGCCGGTCGCCCGACGAACGTCGTGAACCCGGCCGTGCTGCAAAGCGAGGCGCTGCGCCGGTAGACACGGGCAGCGTACGCCGTTGACGCGCGCAGCCGATCGCACGAGCGAAAACAGGGACTGGAGGCGTGGATGAGGCACACCATTCTCGTGGCCTTGAGTGCCGCGGCGCTCATCGTCCGGGCGGTCGCGCAGGCGCCACCGGCGAAGGCTCTGCCGCTCGACAACCTGGGCCTGGAGCATCTCGACATCGTGGTGCCGGACCCTGCCGCGTCGGCGCGGTTCTACTCCCGCGTCTTCAGATCTGCGCTGCACGAGCAGCCGGTGCGCGACACGCTGCGCTACTTCGTGCTGCTCGGAGACCTTCCCTCCGATCGGCAGGTCGGTTACGTCGCGATCGGGGCGGCTGGCGGGCGGCCGCCGGCCATTGGCCACTACTGCGTACTGGCGAAGGTGTATGACCGGGCGGGCATGACGAGCACGCTGCAGGCGGCCGGCTTCGGCGTCGCCGCTGCCGGGCCGACGGGGATGTGGCCCGATCCCGACCGGCTCGAGCTGCAGCTGTTCCAGCCACCGGCGGGTCTGGTGACCGCGGCCGTGCCCTCAACGCTGCCGGTCGAACGCGACGGGGTGCTCGCGCCCCGCGGTGTCGATCACGTGCTGCTGCGCGTCAGCAGCCTGGAGACGTCGCTCCTGTACTACAGGCTGGTGTACGGCGCCGCGGCTGAACGGCCGCGCGACTCGAACGGGCGCGTCTGGTTTCACCTGGACCGGAATACGCGTCTCGGACTCGAGGCAGCGCAGCCGGGCCAGGCTCCTGCCATCGCGCACTACGCGATCGCGGTGGCGCCGTTCGATCGACGCGCACTGGAGACCCGGTTGCGCGAGCTGGGCGTGCGCCTGCTTCCATCAGTGGACGAGCCCGACACTGTCCGATTCGAGGACAACAACGGCATCGTCGTCGAGGTGAGAGCAGGGCCTTGACTGCCTGACCCGTCACGTCACCGGACACACAGGTCGCGCGAGACGGGTCATTTCGCCGCGGGCGCTGAGATGGTGGCCGGGTCCCAGTGCTCGTCGGCCTTGCCGTTGACGAAGCGCCACGTGTCGAACCACGACGTCGAGTACTCCTTGCCGGGACTCCGCGGGTCGGCGTACTTGCGCGGGATGAGCACGGTGACGTAGTCGTCGTCGGCCATCACGGCGACGATTTCCGTCGTCAGCTTGTCGCACTTGTCGATTCGCTTGACCTTCATCACCTGGGTGAAGAAGGTGACCACGCCCTTTAGGCCAGACGCGGCGTTGGGGTTGTGCTGGTGATAGGCCTCGGTCAGCCACTCGCCCGCGCGATCCCACTGACCGCACTGGAGCAGCTCGCGCATGATGTGCAGCGCCGCCTGCTTGTTCCGGTTGAGAACCGGATCAGAATCCTTGAACAGCGACTCCGGGTCCTTGACGCCGACCACCGGCTCCTGAGCGTAGAGCGCGGAGCTCACCGAGAAGACCACCGCCGCCAGCACAATCGTTCGCATCTTCATGTCGACTCCCTGCCGGTTGAAGAAGTTGAGAGCCGCAATGATCGGCGCAACGTACGGCGTGAGTCAATCGGCCGTGCAACGGTCTGTCCGTCACGGCTTGCACGGGGTCGGGTCCCATTTCCCGCTGCCGGGCTCCCGCCGAAAATGTGAGCTCGTCACGAAATCCTGTGTCAGATACTTCGGGTCCGACACGACCGTCGTCACGACGAGCCATTCCTCCTTGGCAACGGGGAACCGGTCGTAGTACTCGGTCATGGTCGTCTCCTCGCTGTAGGGCACGCCGTTCCGGCGAAGCCATCCTCCACTCAACTGCGTGGTCACGACCTTCAAGCTTCCACCCCGCGGGTTCTGTCCAGCACCCGCGCGACCAGCGCCCGGGGGCGGTCCGGCGAATCCGCCAGGCCCACCTCCGCGCCCCGGACGTTCCCACTCGGCGATGGAGCGTCCCTGGAGCGACCGCTCCGCGGTCGCGGCAGACGCCCTTTCAAACCGCAACAGCCTCGTCTGCTGCCCCTGGTCTGTCTCGATCTTCAGGACGTTCTCGGTGTCCCACGTGATGTGCAGTCTCGTCGGCATGCGCATCAGCGCCGCGGCCCCGTAGGCGAGGCACGACCCATCCTTCGAGGGTTCCCAGGAATCCGCGACCTTTCTCCCCTCGGCATTGAGCGGAACGCTTGCGTAGTCCTTGGGCAGCGGTGTCACCATCCGCCAGCGCCAGTCCTCGTTGACGATCGCCACCCAATAGCCGGTGAGATCGATGGGCGCCGACGCCTGCGGAGATTGGACAGGCTGCGCTTGACCGCCGCCGGCCCCGCCACGCTGCGCGGAGCCGGAGTAGCCAGCTGATATCGTCAGCGCGAGCGCGACGACACATCGCACGCAGATCCTGCTCATCCCCATTCCGTCATCGGGCGGCTGCGGGTTGCGCCGCGCTCAGGCTCCCAAACACGGCCTCGACGAATGACGTCGTCGTCCACGGTCCCTGGACGGCGCCGTAACGACCCTCGTAATCGCGGAGCAGACCCGAGGTCTTCACCTGTGCGGGCGTCATCCCCTTCTTCAGGGCGTACTGCAGACGGTCGCGAACGATGGTCACCATATCGCGGTACTCGACGACGTCGGCTTCGTCAGCCAGACGTCCGTGCCCGGGAATCACGTAGGTGCCCCCCTCCTGGTTGTGCTCCGGCACGGCAATCTCGAGGATGCGGTTCAATGCCGCAATCACGCCGTTCGCGCTCCCGCCCCGCTGGACGTCGATCACGGGGAATGTGCTGTTGGTGTAGACGTCGCCGGTGACGAGCACGTCCGACTTGCGGAAATAGACCATGACATCGCCGTCGGTGTGCGCCTTCGGCTGGTGCAGCA
>Ga0075428_100006281_pt1 | contig 13210 bp, 10 predicted proteins | sample RhiMetdeltSRZDD2_FD_75291 | JGI IMG/M metagenome (GOLD analysis project Ga0075428, IMG submission 75291) | Populus rhizosphere microbial communities from Tennessee, USA - Rhizosphere MetaG P. deltoides SRZDD2 | ecosystem: Host-associated > Plants > Roots > Rhizosphere > Soil | place: USA...
GATGTTGCTGGGCTTCAGGTCGCGATGAACGATGCCCTGACGATGCGCTTTGTGCAGCGCCTGCGCGATCTCGCATCCGTAGCGAATGACCTGCTCGATCGGCAGCGGACCGCGTGTCAGGCGGTCGGCGAGAGACTCGCCGTCGAGGTACTCCATCACCAGGAACTCGACTCCCTCGTGATTGCCGATGTCGAAGAGCGTGCAGATGTGCGGATCGGACAGCGAGGAGATCGCGCGGGCCTCGCGCTCGAAACGCTCGCGCAAACGCGAATCGGCGGAGAACCGCGACGGCAGCACTTTGATCGCCACAGTGCGGTCGAGTCGCGAGTCGCGCGCGCGATACACCTCGCCCATGCCGCCGGAGCCGAGTTGCGCGGTGATCTCGTACGGACCGAGGCGAGTGCCGGGAGCGATCATGGATCCGTGAGGATATCAGCCGGTCGCAGCCATCGGATCATGTGCGGGAACGGTGCGACACCGCGCCGCGCCGCATTCGCTGCGTCGAAGGCCATGCCCCACGCCTGAAGAAGCGGGAAGCCGATGAACGTGCCGCTGCGCGCGGTTTCGATGATCATCGGAGAATCGCCGCGCGGATACGCCGTGCCGTGGAAGATGTCTTCGGGCTCGAGTCCGATTTGGAGCAGCGCCGCCCAACACCACGCGATCGTCGTCAGCTCTTCGCCGCCGTCCGCATGGTCGAGAAACGCGAAGTCGTCCCCGCGGCGATCGACAGGTGCGAGCGCGATGTGCGCGGCTTCGTGGAGCGCGTCTCCCGGCGCAATCAACTTCGACTCGTCGATGATCAACGTCCCGCGCGAGATGAGGCTTCCGGGAAACGCGGTCGGAACGTCCACGTCTCCGGCGATCATCGGAATGCCGATGGAGTGCAGAAACGCGGACATGCGCTGCAGTCTCGAATCGCGGAACATTCAAACTCCGATGTCTTCGTTCCACAACTCCGGGCGCTCGCGAATGAAGCGCGTCATCATCGCGATGCACTCTTCGTTCTGCAAGACTTCGACGGCAATGCCGCGGGAGCGGAGCAGATCTTCCTCGCCCATGAACGTCGTGTTCTCGCCGACGATCACGCGCGGGATTCCGTAGAGAAGAATCGCGCCGGTGCACATCGAGCACGGCGAGAGCGTCGTGTAGATCACGCTCTCGCGATAAACCTGGGCCGGAAGGCGTCCCGCGTTTTCGAGGGCGTCCATTTCGCCGTGGAGAATCGCGCTGCCCTTTTGCACGCGGCGATTGTGTCCGCGTCCCAGGATCGATCCTCGATGCACGAGCACCGATCCGATCGGAATCCCTCCTTCGGCGAGGCCGAGCTCCGCTTCGCGAATGGCTTCCTCGAGAAATGGATCGGTGGTCATGGCTTCAACGCATCCACTTTCTTCTGCAACTGTTCGCACGGAGAACCGGTCGTGCCGGTGATCGCGCGTTCCCATGAGCCGTACATGGGATTCGGGACCATGAACCAGCGCGTGCCCCACCAGCTCTGATTGTCGGTGACGATCTGATCGCGCTCGGCGACCGATTTGTCGCGCGCGTTCGCGAAGTCGTTGAGGTCATCGCCGAGGAGCAGGAGGAGGCGATGCGTATTGGCGACGTACGCGCGGCGCGAGGACTTGTCGCTGCCCCACTCCTTCCGCTTCCCGCGCACGAGAAGATTCTCCGCGTTCGCCAGGAGCGGATAGCCGAGCTTCTCGAGATTGCGGCGCGTTCCTTCTTCCTCGTCGAGATCGCGATTGGTGACGTAGAACGGCGTCACGCCGCGGCTCTTCGCATAGGCGAGAAACTCCGCGGCGCCCGGCACCGCCTGCGCTGCCGACTCGTCGACCCACTGCTTCCAGATCTCCGCGTCGTACGTCTTGCCCGCGCGCACCGCGCGCGACTCGAACGCGGTGTTGTCGATCGCCGTCTCGTCGAGATCGAGCACGATCGCCGGCGGCTGCGTTGGATCCTTGTCGGTCTCCTCGATCGCGCCGACCCATGCCGGATCCGCGAGCGCCGCATCGAGCGAGCGCTTCGCAGCAGCGAACGTCCCGATCGCCGCAGCCTGATACTCCGTCGAGGACTGCACCCACAACACGGCGTTCACGAGCGCGTGTCCGGGATTGCAGGGTGGCGGTGCTTCGACCACAGGCTTCGTCGTCGTTGTGCAGGCGAGCATGACCAGCGCGAAGAGCGCGAGGAGAACGTGTTTCATCGCTCCCCGTTTACCATAACTCCATGAGGAACGTCGCCGCCGCCTTCATCCTGCTTCTCACGTCATCGGTCTTCGCCGCCGATCCGCTCGTCGTCGGCTCCGCATCCGCGAATGCGGGGCAGAAGGTCAGCGGGTGGATCGATGTCCCGAGTGGCGTCGATGACGGCACGAAGATTCCGGTCACGGTCGTGCGCGGTGCCAAGGATGGGCCGGTGCTCGCGCTCATTGCGGGGACGCATGGCGCGGAGTACACGGCGATCATTGCGTCGCAGCGCATTGCGGCGATGCTCGATCCGGCCTCGATGAGCGGCTCGGTGATCCTCGTGCACATGGCGAATCCGACGACGTTTTACGGCCGGCGCGTGTATTACGGTCCCGACGGCAAGAACCTGAATCGGATGTATCCCGGCGATCCGGCAGGAACGATCAGCCAACGCATCGCGCATGCGATCACGACGCAGGTCATCGATCGGGCGACGCATCTCATCGACATGCATTGCGGCGACGGCAACGAGTCGCTGCGGCCGTACAGCTACTGGATGCCGATCGGCGACGAGAAGGTCGACGACATTGCGCGCGAGATGGTGCTCGCGTATGGACTCGATCACATCGTCGTCGACCGCTCGCGTCCGACCGATCCGAAGAAAACGCTCTACACCTCGACGACGGCGATGGTCCGCGGCAAGCCCGCGATCACGACCGAGTCCGGCGGGATGGGACTTACCGACGCAACCTCCGTCGACGCGCACGTCGCCGGCGCGCTCAGCGTCATCGATTCCCTGGGCATCACGAAAGCGCGCTCCGTGCGTGCGTCGCATCCGGTCTGGTACGAGAAGTCGGAAGTGCTGCGCGCCGCGGTCACCGGCATCTGGCGTCCGGTCGTCGATCGGATGCACAGCGTTGCGAAGGACGCGCTCATCGGAACGATCGCCGACCCGTTCGGCAACGTGCTTCGCGAAGTCCGCGCGCCGTTTGCGGGAGAGATGCTCTACGTCGTCGGAACGCCGCCGGTGAGTGAAGGTGAGCCGCTGGCGATGATTGCAACACCATGAAGAGAATGCTGCTCATCGTTGCGCTGCTGTTCCTCGCTTCATGCAAAGGCGAAGGAAATGCTTATGCACAACTGGTGAAGGCCGATCGCAAACAGTTGCTGAACGATGCGCGAGCGCTGCAGGCGCGCTACGTGAAACGACCTTCCGAAGAAGTCCCGCGCTCCGCGTGGCCCGCGAGCATCGCGGCGTTCCATCCCGAAAAGGTGACCGTCGGCCAGTGGGGCGTTTGGGTGCAAACGGACTCATTTTTTTTCGACGCGAGCGGCCTTTACATCGGCACAGACTCAACGTACCCGCCTCCGCGGCGCGGCGAGATCGAGCCCAACTTCCATTGGTACTCTTCGCCGCCCGGTTTTTAGCTCCGGTCTGCGACTACTATCATCCGGAAAGGAGCGGCTCATGATTTCCGAATTTCGGGGCTTCCTCACGAAAACCAACGCACTCGCACTCGCAGTCGGTGTGATCATCGGCGCTGCGGTCGGCAATCTCGTGTCGGGACTGGCATCCGACATCCTCATGCCGGTCATCAGCCTCATCCTGCCAGGCGGAACGTGGCGTGAAGCGAAGCTCGTGCTCTCGAGTTCGACCGATGTATCGGGAAAAGTCGTCGAGAACGCGATTCTCTACGGTCGCTTCATCGGCGCGGTCATCGACTTTCTCGTCATCTCGCTCGTGCTCTTCCTCATCATCCGCACGCTCGTGAAGCCGGCGCCTGTCGCGACGCCGGAGCCGCAGAAGCAGTGTCCGGAGTGCCTGGAGATGATTCCCGCGGCCGCGCGACGCTGCCGCGCGTGCGCGAGCGCGCAATAAAAAAAGCGGCGGGCTAAAGCCCGCCGCTCCACACAACAGCGATGAAAGAATTTAGAAGCTGACGCGCACGCCCACGCGAGCCTGCCAGCGCGAGCGGGTGTCGGCGATGCTGAACTGGCTGGCCGCTGCCCACGCGCCGCTGAAGGCCTCGCGGAAGATGTGACGGCCCTGCGAATCCGTACCGCGGTACTGCACCGGCGTGGTGTTCTGGTTGGAGACGAACTTCACCATGCCCGAATCCTTGTCGAAGATGTTCAGGAAGTTGTTCACGTCGAACGTGAGCTCCGTCGCGAACATCCGGACCGGGATGCCGAGCGCGTAGTGAAGATCCATCTGACGCGACCACGGCTCGGCGAACTCATAGCGATCGAGGATGCGGCCTTCGGTCGGGCTGACGCCGAGGAAGTTGAGGTAGTTCGCGAACGCCTGCGCCGGCGACACGCCCTCGGGGCTGTTTCCGGTTCCACCGCCGAAGTACTGGAACACGACGCTCTGGCTTCCGCTCGGAATGTACAGAAGATCGTTGGTCGCGAAACCGTCGCCGTTCATGTCCGGCACGCCCGATGTGTTCATCAGAACCGAGTACGGACGGCCCGACTGCACGTTGTAGAAGAAGCCGACCGTGTGGCTGAGCGGACCGGTCGAGAAGTTGTACGACGCGTTGACGTTGATGCGGTGCTCGACCTCGAACGCGGAGCGCGAGAGATCCTGTTCGAAGATGTCGCCCTTGGTGTGGCGGAACTGCCAGTTGGAGATGGCGCGGCTCGAGGTCGCGTCGAACGCCGACTTCGCATCCTGATGCGCGTAGTTCGCGCCGAGGTTCAGGCCGTTCGCGAACGGGCGATTGAGCTGCAGCGTGAGCGTGGTCTCTTCGCCTTCGTCGGTGTTGGAGAGTTGGATTGCGTCGGCGAGACTGGTGTTGATGCGGCGGAACTGCGGGCGGCCGTCGAGCGCATGCACCGCGCCGGTGGCCTCGCGATTCACGTTGTAATAGAAGACGTCCTGCTGGGTCTGCGACCAAAGCACTTCGGCCGAAGCGCGGACGCCCCACCACAGCTCGCGGTCATAGCCGAGCGTGGCGCGAAACACGCGCGGGAACTCGAAGTCCGGATCGATGAGATCGACCGAGAGCGCAGCGCCGGCGCCGAGCTGCCTCGGCTGCTGATCGACGTTCGGGTTGAACGGCTGCGGCGTGCAGCTCGTGGCCGGGTTCGTGGAGACGATGCAGCTCAGCGCCACCGACTCGACGCCGGTGTTCGCGTACGCGTTGGAGATCCAGACGTACGGCGTGCGGCCGGCGAAGATCCCGATGCCGCCGCGAACCTGCTGCTTGCTCGCGGCATTCGGCTGCCAGTTGAAGCCGATGCGCGGCGAAACGACGATGCTCTCGCTCGCCGTGTTCGACGTGTCGAAGCCGATCAGGTTCTGCACGGTCTGGTTGAATGACGGCGAGTCGGGGAACGTCGGCTTGTCGGCGCGAACGCCCGCGGTGACCGTGAGGTTGTTGCCCACGCGCCACGAATCGTTCACGTAGACGCCGTACTGTCCCGCCTCGAACTGCGTCGGACGGCGCGGATCGTTGCCCGTCGCGTAGCTGATGCGGTACTCGGTCGCGTTGCCGGCTTCGAACGCATCGAGGCTCGGGAAGAAGTAGTAGCCGAACGCCTCGGAGAGGAAGAGGTTCTTGAACTCGAAGAACTCGTTGTGCGTTCCGACCGTCACGGTGTGATTGCCGGCGACCCAGGTGAAGTCATCAGTGAGCTCGAGGATGTCCTGATCGAGTGCGTTCGCGGCGGAGAAACGCTCCGTGCCCGCGGTCCACGTGCCGTTGCGCGCGGTGCCGCCGATCTCGATGCTGGGGAACGTGACCGGGAACGAGCGCACGTCTTTGATGGTCTGGTAGCTCACGCGCGCTTCGTTGTACGCATTCGCGCTGAAGACGCTGTTGAGCTGAGCGACCGTCGAGTTGGTCTCGTCGGCCTGCGTGTAGGTCGCGGTGTCGAACGTCCAACGGCTGCTGGAGCGGCCACCCCACACGTCGCGGCCTGCGTCGACGTAGTTGTGACGCAGCGTGAGCTGATGGCTGTTGCTGACGTTCCAGTCGAGGCGTCCGAATGCGAGATCGCTATCGGTCGCCGCGGAGAAGTCACCGAGCGTGCCCGGATCGTAGTTGTAGTGGCTGGTCAGGAAATTCTTGAGGCGAAGCGCGCCTGCGGAGACGTTCGGATTGGTCGACACGCCGCTCGAGCCGTCGGCGGAGAATCCGGTCGGGCTCTTCTTGCGGTTGATCTCACCGCTGACGAAGAAGAACAGTTTGTCCTTCATGATCGGACCGCCGAAGCGGCCGCCGTACTGGTCCTGATCGAAGTCCGCGATCGGACGATCGAGCGGACCGTCGCCGACGAGGTCGGGGCTGCGCTGCGAACCGAAGACGGAACCGGACCACTCGTTCGTTCCGGAGCGCGTGACGGCGTTGATGCCGCCGCCGGTGAATCCGCCCTGGCGAACGTCATAGGGAGAAACGACGAGCTGGAGCTGCTGAATCGCGTCGAGCGAGATCGGCTGCGCGTCGGTCTGGCCGCCCGGCGTGCCGGTGTCGGCGAGGCCGAACAGATCGTTGTTCACGGCGCCGTCGATCTGGATCGAGTTGTAGCGATTGTTGCGGCCCGCGACGGTCACGCGCGTCGCCGAGAAGTCCTGCGCGTCGACGACGAAGTACGGATTCGTGCGCGCGAAATCCTGAAGGCTGCGGTTGACGGTCGGGAGGTTCTCGATTTGCTCCTCCGACACGGCCGACGACGAGCCGGTCTTGTTCGGATTGATGATCTCGTCCGCGGTCGCCGTCACGGTGATCGCTTCGGACACGGTCTCGAGCTGCAGGCGAACCGGAACTTCCGTCGGCGTGCCGAGGCCCACCATGATGTTGGTGGCTTCGAATTTCTTGAAGCCTTCGAGCGTCGCGCTGACGCGGTAAGGACCGCCGACGCGAACGTTCGGAATCAGATAGCGGCCATTCCCGCCGCTGACATCCGTGTACATCGTACCGGTCGGTGTGTGCACTGCTTCGATGGTGACGCCCGGAAGGGCGCTGCCATCGGATCCGGTGACCTCCCCGGTGAGTCCACCGGTAGTCACCTGGGCGAACGCGATCGGCGACAACGCCAGAACCGCGACGCTCAACCACAAAAACAAACGACGGGAAGCGGACATAGTTCCTCCTGACGGATTTGAATCACTGAACGGACCACGCACCTTTTCCTACAATGGTGAGGCGCAAATTCGAACCCCGATTGATGGTCGTGTCATCTTAGTGCAAAAAGCGCGGCCGGAAACGGCGACTTCACGCTCGAGGCGCATTCGGATTTGTGTTGGACCCGATTCGGAAAATTGTATAGGACAACTAGGACTTCTAGGACTTCTAGGACGTCCTAGAAAGTCTTAGTTGTCCTATTCGTCCTAAAAGTCCTAGAAGCTCTTCAAAAACGCTTCGTTCGTCGGGAACTTCTGCAGACGCTCGAGAAGCATCTTCATCGCCGTCATCGGATCGGTACCTGCGAGTGCGCGACGGAGCGTGTGCACTTTGGGCAGCACGTTCGGAGGCAGGAGCTTTTCCTCTTTGCGCGTGCCGGTCTGTCCGATGTTCATGGCCGGGAAAATACGGCGCTCGAACAAACCGCGGTCGAGCACGATCTCCGTATTTCCGGTTCCCTTGAACTCCTGAAAGATCACTTCGTCCATGCGCGAGCCGGTGTCGACGAGCGCCGTGGCGATGATCGTCAGCGAGCCCCAGTCCTCGGCGTTGCGCGCCGCGCCGAAGAAGCGCCGCGGCTTCTCCATCGTGCGCGCGTCGATGCCGCCGGAGAGAATCTTTCCGCTGCCGCGCTGCTCGTTGTTGTACGCGCGCGACATGCGCGTGATCGAGTCGCAGAGGATCACGACGTCCTTCTTGGTCTCGACCAGACGGCGCGCGCGCTCGAGGATGATCTCGGCGAGATGGATGTGACTCTCCGCCGTTTCATCGGAGCTCGACGCGACCACTTCGCCTTTCTCGACCGAGCGGCGGAAGTCGGTGACTTCTTCGGGACGCTCGTCGACGAGCAGAACGAAGAGGATCACGTCGGGATGATTGAGATTGATGCCGTGGGCGATGTCTTTCAGCAGCGTCGTCTTGCCTGCTTTCGGCGGCGCGACGATGAGACAGCGCTGGCCTTTGCCGAGGGGAGAGAGCAGATCGAGCACGCGTGTGGTTAGGCGCTCGGACTCGGACTCGAGCTTGAACATCTCGTTCGGATCGATCGAGATCAGCTCCGAGAACGGACGGCGCGAGTCGCGGTACTCCTCGAGCGCCAGCCCTTCGACGGTCTCCAGGCCCACGAACTCGAGTCCGTTGCCGGTGCGCCGCGCGGAGCCGCCGAGCGCGAGGCCCGCTTGCAGATGCAGGCGCTCGACCATCGAGCGCGGCACGATCGGATCGCCCTGCTGCTGCTGGTAGTTGTTCGCAGGGTCGACGAGGATGCCGGTGCCGTTCGACTTCACGAAGAGAACGCCGCTGACGGGTACGAGCTCGCCCGGCGTGATGTCGACCGGCTGCGAGGAGCCGTTCTCCCTCGGTTCCATCGGACGGCCTTCGCCGCGGCCACGGCCGCGACGCGAGCGTCGACGCCGTCGTCCTCCTCCGCCGCCGGAGTACCCCTGGCCTTGCGAAAGAGCTTCGTTTCCTGGTGACGGGCCGTTGCCGTTGCCCTGAGGTTGACCCTCGGAGCCGGGACCGCCCGGGCGACGTCTGCGACGACGCCGCTTACGCGGAGTGCGATTGTCTGGTGTCATGCAAAATGATTTTCGATGCTATTTAGCAACGCCTCTGAGCGAAATGAGCTTGTGCAACCTCTCCAGCCCGGGAGCCGACGATGTCAGGGCGGAGAGTCAAGTCTCAACGCCCGGCGGGAATGCCTAACGCAAGATCGTCGCGCGAGGTGCGAGCGGTAGTATGGGGAAGTCGGTTTTCAAATGCAAGCGGATCGCGCGCACTCGACGCACTCCGACAACTGACCACTGACAACCGGCAACCTTCTGTGCCAGAATTGCACCCTCAACCCCAAAGTCATCATGGGCCCTCACGTACATGTCTGAAAACATTCTCGTTGTCGAGTACGAGCCCCGCTACACCGACCGCGTCCGGCAGGCCTTGGTGGGGCAGCCCTTCACGCCGACGTTCGCGAAAGACGGCGAAGAAGCGATGCGCGCGCTCGATGCGCAGCAGCCGCGCCTCATCGTCCTGTCGTCGGTCGTTCCGAAGATCAGCACCACGGAGCTGATCCGCGCGATTCGCGGACGCAAGCCGCTGCAGGAAACGCCGATTCTTCTCACCGTGTCGGGATACAACGGGAAGAGTCCGAAAGCCGATGCGCAGCGCGTCGGCGCGTCCGACATTCTCCCGAAGCCTTACTCCGAGACCGAGTTCCTCGGCAAAGTGCAGCAGATGTTAGGCCTGCGCAGCGATGCCGGCAGCGCTCCGGGACTCACCTCGAACGAAATCTTCGGCGACCTGCTCGCGGAAGACAAACAACCGCAGCGGCCGAAGACCGGAACGGTCTCGCGCTCGACGTCCGATGTCGACAAGCTGATTTCGGACACGCTCTCCGGACTCGGGCGCAGAAAGGAAGCGCCGGCGCCAGCACCGGCTCCCGCGGCTCCGACGCCACCGCCGCCTGCGCCTGCAGCACCGCCACCTCCGGTCGCATCGACCGCGCCGCCGACGGTTCAACAACCGAAGCCGCGCACCGGCGATCTCGACAAAATGCTGCACGACACGCTCTCCGGTCTCGAGAAGAGCGCGCGCAAACCGACCGCCACCGGCACGGTTCCCAAGCCGGCGCCCTTCGACTCCGCTCAGGGCAAGCCTCCCGCTCCGGAAGTCCCGCGCTTCAACACGGAGAAGATGCAGGCGTACGTTGCCGATCGCGTTCCCGTCTCGCAGCCTGTGTTCTCGCAGGCCGCACCGGAACCGGCTCGCATCGAAGACGAAGAACCGGCGGACGGAATCAAGTTCGGCCAGTACGTGCTCGTCGAGAAGATCGCCACCGGCGGAATGGCGGAAGTCTGGAAGGCGCGCATGCGCGGCGTGGAAGGCTTCCAGAAAATCGTCGCCATCAAGAAGATCCTTCCGCATCTCTCCGACAATCAGGACTTCATCGAGATGTTCGTCGATGAGGCGAAGCTGGCCGCGCAGCTCAATCACAACAACATCATTCACATCTACGACCTCGGAAAGATCCAGAACTCCTACTACATCGCGATGGAGTACATCGATGGCTTCGATCTGAAGACCATCCTCCGCCGCGGTCATGAGCGCGATCATCCGATGAGCGTGGAGCTCGCGCTCTTCGTCACTTCGAAGATCGCCTCCGCTCTCGACTACGCGCATCGCAAGAAAGATTTCGAAGAGCGCGAGATGGGGCTCGTGCATCGCGACGTCTCGCCGCAGAACGTGCTCATCTCGCAGGAAGGCGACATCAAGCTGTGCGACTTCGGCATCGCCAAAGCGGCGTCGAAGGCATCACACACGCAGGCGGGCGCGCTCAAAGGCAAGCTGCAGTACATGTCGCCCGAGCAGGCCTGGGGCCGCAACATCGATCGCCGCTCCGACATCTTCGCGCTGGCGACGGTGCTGTTCGAGATGCTCACCGGACGCAAGCTCTTCACCGGCGACAACGAGCTCTCGATTCTCGAACAGGTGCGCGAGGCGCGCGTGCAGCCGCCGTCTGCGTTCAACGATGAAGTGACGCCGGAGATCGACAAGATCGTTTTGAAGGCGCTGCACAAAGATCCCGCCCATCGCTATCAGACCGCAGGCGAGATGGCTCGCGACGCCGACGCGATTCTCTACAGTTTCAAGCCCACGCCGACCAGCGCGGACCTCGCCATCTACATGCATCGCATCTCCACACCGGAGCCGGTCGCCATGCACCAGCTGGAGCCGATGCACGAAGCTCCCGCGCCGTATGTGCCGCCACCTGCGGTCGTCGCTGCGCCGGCGAGCGTCGCGGCCGCGGTGCACGCGCGTCCCGCGCCCGTCGCGCATGCGGAGACGCACGCGCCCGCGACTCACGCACCGGCAGCGGCTGCATACGGAGACGTTCCTGCGCCGATCAAGCGCAAGTCATCGACCGGCCTCATCGCCGCGATCGTCATCGGCGTGCTGCTCGTCGGCGGCGCGATCGCAGCCGTGATGATGCGCAAGGGGACGCCGGCTGCTGCGGGATCCGCGGCTGCGACAAACACGGTTGCGCCCAAGACGAGCACCGCACCGACGACGCTTCCGCTCGCGGAGACGACGACCATCGCCACGGGCACGGCCGCAACGACGTCGACGTCGCCCGCAATCGATCAGGCGAAGGTCGACGCGGAAGTGGCTAAGCGCCTCGCCGAACAGCGCGCGAGACTCGAAGCGCAAGCACGCGCGCAGGAGCAGCCCGCAACGACAACGGCGGCGTCGCGTCCGACTCCGACACCGGCTCCTGCGCCGCAGCAGGTCGCGCAGGATACGCGGCCGGCACCGGCGCCCGTGCAGCAGCCGGCGGAGACGCGTCCCGCGCCCGCGCCTGTACAACAAGAGCCCGAGCCGCAGCCCGCGCCGCAACAAGCAGCGGCGCCGCGCGTGCGCGAAGGCGATCTCGTTCCCGCGGGAACGGAGGGACTCATTCCGCCGCGCGTCGTGCGCCGCGGAAACGTGGCCTATCCGGCCGTCGCGCGCATGCAGAAAGTGGAAGGCACGGTCGTCACGAACGTGCTCGTGTCGGAAACCGGACAGGTCATCGATGTGCGCATCCTGCGCGGCGTCCAGCGTCCCGTCGGACTCAACGAAGCCGCCGAGCAGGCCATGCGCCGCTCGACGTTCGCTCCGGCGACCAAGGACGGCGTGCGCGTGAAGTCGTGGATCACGGTGCCCGTCGAGTTCAAGCTATGATGAGTTGGCAGTCTGCAGTAGGCAGTAAGCAGGGGTTCACGCGGTCTCCTGCCGACTGCCTACTGCCAACTGCCTACTGAGAGGGAGGATTCACAATGGCGGTTCTGACCGACCAGCAACGAAAGTTCTACGAGACCACGCTTCAAGTCACGAAGCAGGAGGTCAACGATCTGAAAGATCAGATCGAAGAAGAGCTCGCGAAGGTGAAGGATCGCATCGCCGAGCTGCAGAATGCGATCAACGCCTCGAAGCAGATGTACGCGGCGGCGTGCAACCGCCTCGGCATCGCAAATGATCTCGAGGACGAAGAATCGGGTGGCTAGAACACCGCAATGCGTTCCGTAAATACCGCGGCCCGATGCCGCGGTTTTTGTTTCGCGATGAACGATGACCGATGACCGATGAGTGACGAACGATGAATCGAGCCAAGCCCTTTTCATCCCTCATCGTTCATCGTTCATCGTTCCTCGTTTTCCTCCTCGTCCTCTCCTGCACCGAACGCCCAACCACCACCACCATCCGCGACGACCTCTCTCGACCCGTTTCCCTGCCGCCTAACATCACGCGCGTCGTCACCCTCGCTCCCAATCTCACCGAAATGCTCTTCGCCGTTGGCGCGGGGGAGAAGGTCGTCGGCACCGATGATTTCTCGAATTTTCCCGACGCCGCGAAGAAGTTGCCGAAGGTCGGCGGAATGCAGCCGAATGTCGAGAAGATCGCGGCGCTCAAGCCCGATCTGGTGATCGCGTCGACGGAAGGCAATCATCCGAATCTCGCACCGGCGCTTGCCGCGGCGAAGATTCCTCTCTTCGTCGTGCGCACCGACCGACTGCAGGAGATCACCATCGCCATGAAGCGCCTCGGCGATCTTCTCGACGGGCCGCGCACCCACGATGCCGTGCGCGAGCTCGATCGCGCAATCGCCGCGGAGCGCCGCACGCGATCCTCTCCAAAGCGCGTGATGTTCGCCGTGTGGACCGATCCGCTCTACGTCGCGGGACGACGGACCTTCACCGACGATCTCCTCATTCTCTGCGGTGCACAAAATGCGGTGCAGGTCACCGGATGGCCGCAGTACTCGCTCGAGTCCTTCATCGCCTCGCCGCCGGATCTGCTTCTCTATCCGCGCGGCGCAGTGACGCCGGAGCAGGTCGAAGTGCTGCAGAAGCGCGC
>Ga0075428_100006282_pt1 | contig 13208 bp, 8 predicted proteins | sample RhiMetdeltSRZDD2_FD_75291 | JGI IMG/M metagenome (GOLD analysis project Ga0075428, IMG submission 75291) | Populus rhizosphere microbial communities from Tennessee, USA - Rhizosphere MetaG P. deltoides SRZDD2 | ecosystem: Host-associated > Plants > Roots > Rhizosphere > Soil | place: USA...
CCCAACCAGTTTCGTGCTGTCCGGTTCGCAAACGGGCGGCACATTTACCGAGATCGCGAGCGGGAGTATTCCTAATTTCACCAATCGCTTTACGACGGTGAGCGTGAGTTTCACAAACGACGTCGCCTACAATCACTATCGGTTGATTTTTCCGACGGTGCGGAACCCCGCCACGGACGTGGCGATGCAGATCGCCGAAGTGGAATTCCTCGGCTACATCGGCGGTTCCGCGCCGGCGTTTCGCGACCTGATCACGACCGACATCGAGACGCAGATGTTCCAGCAACGGTCGTCCGCCTATCTGCGCATCCCATTCACGGCGGGAACGAATCAGCCCCTGGAAAATCTGCGTCTGAAGATGCGCTACGACGACGGGTTTGTGGCGTGGCTCAACGGAGTGCGCGTGGCGAGCGCGAACGCGCCGCAGAGTCTTGCTTACAACGCCTTTGCACAAACGAACCGCTTTCGGCGCGCGGCCGCGCAGGAAGCCGTGTTCGATCTCAACGCGCACACCAACCTCATCCAGTCCGGCACGAACCTGCTCGCGATCCAGGGATGGAACGATCGGATCGACGGCGCCGACTTTCTTCTGAGCGCCCAACTCGAAGACACGCGGTTCGTTTTTGGCAGCAACGCGTGGTTCGAAGTGCCGACCCCACGCGCCGATAACGGGACGCCGAGCGTCGGCATTGTTTCCAACATCGTTGCGAGCCACGCGCGCGGCTTCTACGAAGCGCCGTTCGACCTGGTTCTGAGTTGCCCTACTCCGCAGACAACGATCCGTTACACGACCGATGGCAGTCCGCCGAGCCTCAGCAACACGACTACGTACACTCAGCCGATTCGGATGAACCGCACGACAGTGCTGCGCGCGGTCGCGTACCGGCAGGGCTGGCGGCCATCGGCAGTTTACACCGCCACTTACATTTTTCTGAACGATGTCGTGACGCAAAGGTACTCGAACGCCATCGCCGCCGGTTTCCCGACGAACTGGAACGTGCAAGCTGCGGATTACGGCCTCGATCCGCGCGTGGTGGGGTCGAACGACAACTTTGGCGGCAAGTACACCCGGACGCTGAAAACCGATCTGCAATCGGTTCCGGCGATGTCGATCGTAACTCGGATGGGCGACATGTTTGGGCCGCAGGGAATTTACGCGAACCCCGAAGCGCGCGGTGACGCATGGGAACGCGCCGCCTCGCTCGAAATGATTTATCCCGATGGACGGCCGGGTTTCCAGCAGGACGCCGGCATCCGCATTCAGGGTGGCGCGTTTCGACGATTCGATCTGACCCTTAAGAAGTCGTTCCGCATGGTCTTTCGCGAACGCTATGGAGCTGGCACGTTGCGGTATCCATTGTTTGGGGAACACGCGGCGGACGAGTTCAACAATTTCATTTTACGCGCCAACAGCAACGACGGCTGGCCTTACGGCGGGCCGTCGGCGCTGTACGTGCGCGACGCGTTCGCGGTCGAGAGTATGCGTGGCATGGGCCGCGTCGCTTCGCATTCCAGTTTCGTCCATCTCTACATCAATGGCTTCTACTGGGGCCTTTACAATCCAATCGAGCGGCCGGACGCGGCATTCTCAGCGACTTACTTCGGGGGCGACCGCGATACCTGGGACGCGCTGAACCAGGATTCCGCGCCCGACGGGAATTACGATGCATGGAATCGCTTGATGACCCTGCTCAACGGGGATCTCACGCAAGACTCACTCTACCAGCGCATCCAGGGCAACAACCCCGACGGCACGCGCAATCCCGCTTACGAAGACCTTCTCGATGTGGAGGACATGATCGATTACATGATCCTCAACTTGTACGTCGGCAATGCCGATTGGCCGGGTCGCAACTGGTGGGCAGGACGCGACCGCAACAACGGCGACGGGTTTAAGTTTTATCCGTGGGACACGGAGACCGCCCTGGGCATCACGGGAGTAAACCATGACGTAACGGGAGCAAGCGGCGCGGTCGCAACGCCGTACGCAAAGCTGCGCACAAACGCGACGTTCCGCCTACAATTCGCGGACCGCGTCCAGCGCCACTTTTTCAACGGCGGCGTGTTCTACGTGAACCCGACGAACACTGCGTGGAGCCCTGCGCGCCCGGAGAACAATCGCCCCGCGGCGCGCTTTGTGGCTCTCGCCACCGGGATTAGCAACGCGATTGTCGGCGAAACGGCGCGCTGGGGTGACCAGTTGCGCAGCACGCCTTTCACGCGCGACGAGCACTGGCTGCCCTCGCTCAACAGCATGCTGAGCAGTTATTTGCCGCGCCGCTCCAGCAATGTTATTGCGCAATTCCGGCGCGCCGGGCTTTACCCTTCCATTGACGCGCCTGCTTTCAACAAACACGGCGGCCTGGTCGATCCTGGCTTTCAAGTCACGATGAGCGCGCCGACCGGCGCCATTTATCACACGACGAACGGGACGGATCCGCGCAGCGCCAGCGCGGTGCGCTACGTTGGGCCCATCACGCTGAGTGACTTGGCCACGGTGAAGGCCCGCGCTCTGAACGGAAGCGAGTGGAGCGCGTTGACGGAGGCGACCTTCGTCGTTGGCCAGCCGCGCCTTGTGCTAACGGAACTGCATTACCACCCCGCCGATCCGACTTCCGCCGAAGTTGCGGCTGGTTTCACGAGTGACAACGATTTCGAGTTCATCGAATTGCACAACAACGGCACGGCCACGTTCGACCTGACCGGCCTGAAGTTCACGCTGGGAATCGAATTTAATTTCTCAACTTCCTCGATACCTCGGCTCGCGGCGGGAGAATATTTGTTGGTGGTGAAAAATCGCGCGGCCTTCGAATTTCGCTACGGCGCCGGGCATCCCATCGCGGGCGAATACACTGGGCGCCTCGACAACGCGGGCGAACGCATCCAGCTTCTCGACGCGCAGAACCAAACTGTCCTTGACTTTACCTACGGCACACTGCCGCCGTGGCCGAACTCGCCCGACGGCTCGGGCCCGTCGCTCGAAGTTCGCGACCCGAATGGCAATCTCAGCGATCCAGCCAACTGGCGGCCAAGCACCACCACGAGCGGCTCTCCCGGACAGCAGAATCCCACACCACCTTTCTCAATTGAGTTGGTGTCTCCCCTGGCGAGCGAGGTGCGCCTGGTTTTCGATGGACGCGCGGGAACCGGATACACCGTTTACGCCAGCCCGGACCTGCAGAGCTGGGAAACGCTGAGGCAGGAACCGCCGCTCGATTCCGATCGCCGGGTCGAACTCACGATCGCAGTCAACCCGGGCACGCGCTTCTTCCGAGTCTCAATTCCGTAGATTCCTCCAGCGAAAGCGAAGGCTCATCTGGCGGGCCGAGTTGAAGCTTCCAGGTTTCGAAAGTTCGAGTGATCTCGGCAAGGCGCCGACTTTGTCGGTCTGAATTAATCATTGCACCCACGCCCCCACTTTGGCTTGATGAGGGGCGCTCCAGCGCGAAACCATTGACGGTGGAAGCAGGTCAACCAAATGAAGCGGGAAAGGGTTCATGTCTTCTACTCGGGGCGTGTGCAGGGTGTGGGGTTCCGGTTTACCGTAAAAATGGTCGCCCACGGATTTGATGTTACCGGAACTGTGCGTAATATAAGCGATGGGCGTGTCGAAATGGTCGCCGAAGGCGAACGGCCTGAGCTGGACGAGTTTCTGAAGGGGATTCAGGATTCGGAGATCGGCGCGTTCATTCGAAACGAAGAAAAAAGCTGGAGCGAAGCGAAAAACGAATTTCGCGGGTTTGAGATTATCAGGTAGATTTTGAGGGACGATGAAGTACGCGGTCATTGCCGATATACATGCCAATTTGGAGGCGTTCGAAGTTGTTTTGCAGGACACCCGGGACCAAAAGTGCACGCACTATTGCTGCGTGGGCGACGTAGTGGGTTACAACGCCAATCCCAAGGAATGCCTGGACATCGTGCGCAACATGGGCATGCCGTGCGTGAAGGGCAATCATGACGAATATTGCTCCACGGAAGATACCCTCGAAGGTTTCAATCCGCACGCCGCCGAAGCCGTAAGCTGGACGCGCAAGCAATTGAATGAACCGGACAAGCAGTGGCTGCGCGATCTCAAATATATGCGGCTCGTCGCGAGCTTCTCCATGGTGCACGCGACGCTCGATGGCCCGCAGCGGTGGGGCTACGTCTTTGACAAGCTCGCCGCGGCCGCCAGTTTCACTTACCAGAACACGAGCGTTTGTTTTTTCGGCCACACGCACGTTCCGGTGGCGTTCATCCGCGACAGCGTGGTGCGCGGTGGCACTTACTCGAAATTCAAGGTCGAACCGGGCCGCAAGTATTTCGTGAATGTCGGCAGTGTCGGCCAGCCGCGCGATGGCAATCCGCAGGCCGCGTACGTGATCTACGACATGGACGAGGGCTCGATCGAGTTGCGGCGGCTGGATTATGACATCGCAAAGGCGCAGGCAAAAATTAGAGCCGTGGGTCTGCCGGATCGTCTGGCGGATCGCCTCGCGCTCGGGAAGTGATGTCGCCGGGCGGCAGCCCGTTCTCTTTCAAATGCGCGTCCTGCTCATCTGCTTCGTCGTCGTGAGCAGCTTAACCCCCGCGAGCTTCGCGCAGAGCGGCGCTGTGTACACCGCGCAGCGGCGCATCGACACGATCGTGGTGGACGGGAACCTGAACGAGGCCTCGTGGCACGGCGCCAACGACACGTCGGTCTTCACCGTGTGGGACGGCAACCCGGCGCCGGCGGCGCTTCGGACCACGGCCAAAATGGTCTGGGACAATGACTATCTTTACATTGCCTTCAGCGCGACCGATGGCGACGTTTACGCCACGTATTCCAATCGCGACGCGAACCTTTGGGAGCAGGATAACTTCGAGGTGTTCGTGACCATCCCCGGCACCACCGGCTATATCGAAGTCGAAGGCAGCCCGCACGGAACGATTTGGGACGGGTCGTTCACGAATGTGTTCCGCGGCCCCGGCGGCAGCTACACGATCACGGGCCTGCAGTTGGCCGCACGTGTCCAAGGCATTCTGAACAACCCGGCAGGGCAGGACGCTGGTTTCACGGGGGAGATCAGATTGCCCTTTGCCGACATCTATCAAGGCGTGCCGGGGGGCCATCCAACCAACGGCACGCAGATGCGCCTGAACCTGAACCGCATTAACTGGAACACACCGGCCACGCAGGGCGGCCCCGGCGCGACGGGCAGCGATACGTATTACGCCTGGTCGCCGGTGCCGGGAAGCGCCCCTTCGTTTCATCAACCTGACAAATTTGGCACGGTCACTTTCTCGACCAATTCCGTGCCGCCGCCCGTCTGGATGTTCACCAGCCAAATGATCTCGGGCACAAACCTTGTACTCAACGGCACCGGGCACACGGGCGGAGTGTATTGCGTCCTGGTTTCCACTGACCTGGCTTTTCCGGCGGGAGATTGGGTTCGCATTGCCACGAATACGTTCGACGCCGTCACCGGAGCGTTCGCGTTCACAAACGCAATTCAAGGCCGGCAGTTGTTTTATCGGCTGCAATCGCCGTGAAAAAGCGGCGGCCCGCCTTGCGGCGAGCCGCCTCGTCATTCCAACACGACGGCGGGGCGACGGGACGACCCGTCGCTACAGGGGATACAGGCAGGCGCAGTGGCTCTCGATATGAGAACGAGAGGCGTTGCACTACAGGAAATTCGCCATTCCCTCTCGTCCCTTCCAATTGCGCGAGGCCAGTCCGTTGGCCTCCGACTGCCGTTCACCCACTCCATCACCCAACCCCATCAACTCCGTCCACTACTCCTTACTACACCGGTACAGACGATTTAGTTGCGCACTGAGTTCAAATAATTTGCAGTACAAAATCTTGCCACGCCTGGATAAATATTTGTCATGGAGTTGTTGCTTGCTGGGCACAACCGTGTGACTCAACATTAAATGCTCACATGATGTTTATACGCTCACCGCAGGGTTTTCTTTCGCCAGTTTTTGTTGTCCTGTTGATCGCATCCGCGGGGTCCTTCGGCGCCGCGACGACGTGGAATTTCTCAGGTTCTAATCGGCTCGCCGCCGTCTCGGGTCCGGCCCTCCTCACTTATCACGATCCCGACGGCACTGGATGGGCTGCGACGAACATCGCGTTTGGCAAGGCGAGCAGTTTTGGGTTGCCCGAGATGCTCGGTGGGGATGCCGATGTGATGCGATTTCCAGCTTTCGGGGCGCGTCAAGGCTTGCGCATCGACCACAACTCCCCTCCAAACGGCCCTTACGGGGAGACGGCCAACCGGATCTCAAATTACACGCTGATACTCGACGTGCTCTTCCCAGCGGGAAGTGACGGACGCTGGCGGGCGCTTTACCAAACCGACACCAACAACTCGAACGACGCGGAATTCTACGTGCAAAACGTCCGCGCCGGCGGCATCGGCACCATCAATGTCTACAATGGATCGATCCGCTCCAATACGTGGCATCGCATCGCGATTGTGATGCAGTCCGCGCCAGGCGAAGGCAAATGCCAGCGGTTTGTCGATGGCCAGTTCGTTGGCGGCATTGGTTCGACCGGTTCGGGGCTGGACCTTCGCTGGGCTTTGGATCGCGCCTTTCTCTTACTCGCCGACAATGACAACGAAACAGCCGGTGGCTACCTCGGCAGCGTCTTTTTCGTGGATCGCGCGATGAGAATGGATGAGATCGAAGCCCTCGGCGGCCCGCATGCTGGCGGCGCGAATGTGCCTGGAGCGCCAGCGACACCCCTGCCACATCGCATGTCCCGGAAGGTTGGAGTGATCGGCCACCGCGGCGGTTTCTTTTGTTGCACCCCTGACAACACCATGGCGTCGGTTCGTTACGCCATCAGCAACAATGTTCCCGTGATCGAAATCGACACGCAGCTTTCCGCGGACGGTGTCTGCGTGCTCGTTCACGACTCGACGATCGATCGCACCACGGACGGAACCGGCGCGGTAGCGTCGATGACCGTAGCCCAGCTTAAACAACATGACGCCGGCTCGTGGTTCAGTCCGGCATTTGCCGGCGAACGCATTCCGACGGCAGCGGAGGTAATGCTCGAGGCGAAGGGGAAAATGATCCTCTACTTCGATTTGAAAGTACCCGGCCAGATCAACGCGATCATGAACGCGCTCGATGCGACTGGCTTCGATCCGAATGACTGCTGGTTTTGGGTCTACAATAACGCCTCCGATGCGGCTTCGATTCGCGCGCGATTGCCGAACGCAAAGATCATTTGGGAAGCCGGCGGCAACTGGGCGAGCGATCCGAACTTCTTCAACAACATGCGCGCCATTGGCGTGTACGCCTTCGATCAGGGCGTGTATTACGGGACGGTCAGTGGCGCTTTCACCCTCGCCGCGAAGCAACAGGGCTTCGTGGTCTCGATTTATACCATCCTCGATCCGGACACGATGGTGCGGAATGCGGCTTTGGGCGTGGACTTCATGGAGACGGATTTCCCGCACATCATGAATCAATTGCAGCCACCGCAAATCGCCACTGCGGCCGGGCCGACGCCGTTCAGCGGCGTGATCGATGTCGCGCTGAATCCAACCCTGACGTGGGTTAGTGGTTCGAATGCGACCGCGCATCGCATTTACTTTGGCACCGACGCGGCGCCGCCATTTTTTCGGGAGCAGAATTATGATCTCGTCCCGCAGACAAACCTGCTGGCGGGGACGACGTATTACTGGCGCGTGGACGAAGTGACGCCATCAGGCGTGGTGACCGGTGCGGTGTGGAATTTCACCACGCGCGGGACGGCGGCCCCGACAAACGCGGTTTACGAGTGGAGTTTCGATGGGGGCGACTTATCCGCAGCACTCGGGCGGGGCAGGATGGAATATGCCGATGACACCACGGCGAACATCACCGCCTTTGGCACGACGGACGGTGTCAATGTCCCGCACATTGGCGGGCGGCCGGCAACCTTCATGCGCGTGCCGCGTCTCACGGATATCGCCAATGGGTACCTGGTGAGTTTCAACGATAGCGGCGCCAACGGCGGCGGCGCGTACATCAACCGCTTTACGTTCATCGCGGACGTGCTCGTGCCCGGACCCATCGGTTGGACGGCGTTGTTCAATACCAATCCGGGAAACGCAAACGATGCCGACTGGTACTTTGACAATACGGGGAGGCTCGGAAACGGGGAACTCGCCTATTCCTCGTGGAGCGTCGTTTCCAATGCGTGGTTTAGAATCGCGTTCGCCGCCGATCTGGGCGCGGGCACAGTTCGATACCACGTGAATGGAGTTGTGGTTCAGCAGCGGACGGGAGCCTCCTTGCTCGATGGCCGCTTCTCGCTCTACTCACGCGACGATCCTGGACCGGACCTGCTTCTGTTTAACGAAGGGGATACGTCCGGCGTCTACACGCATGAATTGCTCGTTGCCAGCATTGCGTTCGTTGATCGCAGCCTCACTCCAAGTGAGATTTCGGCTCTGGGCGCTCCCAGGGCAGAGGGGATTTTCGTCCGGCGTCTGGCGATTACACGAACGGGCGGTAACGTAACACTCAACTGGACGGGCAGCCCAACCACCCGTCTTCAGCGAAGCACAACGCTGTCACCAAGCCCTGCTGCGTGGCAGGACGTGAACCATCCTGCCGGCGCGAGCACCTACACCGAAACCGCCACGGGAGCGGCGTTTTACCGGCTGCGTCAGGACTGAATCGTAACCTTGCGCGGCCAGACGGGGTCATGTTCAATTGAATTACTGCCATGACAAAGCGCGCGATCATCCTCCTGATCCTTTGCATTGCGGCGGGCAGTTCCTCGGCTCAAACGATCACTTTTACGAACTCACGGCTGACCAATCGTGAAGTCCTGCTGCGTTTCAGTTCCACGGGCCAGGTGCGGGTCGATGTTACGACAAACCTTGCGCAATGGCACCCACTACTGAGCCTCACGAGCACCGGACTCAATCAGCACCTCGACAGCGCGACGCCTTACTTGTCTCAGCGATTTTATCGCGCACATCAGTTGACCGGCACGACGAACGTCATTGGTGATTGGCTCGTCACCACCAACGGCGATGTCATGATTCATTTAGTCAGGCACGCTTCTTTGGTTATGACGTGGAATGACATCGTGATTTACAATGATCCGGATACCTTCGCCACTCCACTTTACACCGGTTTGCCAAAGGCCAATCTGATCCTCATCAGCCATGAGCACCAGGATCATTTCGACACGCCCGCCCTAAATGCCGCGACGAATCTCAACTGTGTGATTATTGCGCCGCAGGTGGTTTACGACATGATGGGGCTTCAACTGCGCGCATTGACAACTGTCCTGACCAATGGGATGACGACCAACGTGCTCGGGCTGCGCATCGACGCTGTGCCAGCCTATAATGCGAATCATCCGCGTGGTCGCGGCAATGGTTACGTGGTGACGATAGGCGGGCGGCGCATTTACATGGCGGGCGACACTGGCCCTTCCCCGGAAATGCAGGCATTGCCAAACATTGATATGACGTTTGTCCCCATGAACCTTCAGTTCACCATGAGCAGCACGCAGGCCGTGGGGGTCGTTCGCACGATGCGCCCGAAAGTAGTTTACCCTTACCACTATAGCGGTAGTCCTGTGCCCGACATGAATTGGTTCAAACAACAAGTCAGCAATGACCTCGGTATAGAAGTCCGCATTCGCAATTGGTATCCTTAGAATCGTTTATGAATGTTATCGTGAATCGTCGTCGTTTTCTTCGCAACGCAGCCTTTACCGCGGCGCTCTTCTCGACGCCTGGGCTATTTGCCGATCAGCTCACTCAAACGCCGCGCCAAACTGAAGGGCCGTTTTACCCGAACCACCTTCCGCTGGATACGGACAACGACCTGCTCGTGATCAACGAGGGCGTCACACCCGCTGTGGGCGAAGTGACGTACGTGAGCGGGCGCATTCTGGACGCAAAGGGCGACCCGATTCGCGGCGCGCTCGTCGAGATTTGGCAATGCGACAACAACGGCGCATACCTTCACACGGGCACCACCAACGCGGACAAACGCGACAAGAATTTCCAGGGGTTTGGCCGGTTCATCACGGGATCGTCCGGCGAATACCTCTTTCGCACGATCAAGCCGGTTCCTTATCCGGGGCGCTCTCCGCACATTCATTACAAGATCAAACGCGCGGGCAAGGAGTTGCTCACCACCCAGTGCTACATCAAGGGCCATCCCGGCAACGAAAGGGACGGCATCTGGCGCAGCCTCAAGGACGAAAAGCAACGGGCGTCCGTGACTGTGGATTTCGCGCCGTTGAAAGGAGCAAAGGCGGGTGAACTAGCCGCGAAATTTGATGTGGTGCTTGGCGTGACGCCGGAGGCCTGACGCGGACCGCGCGCTATGCGGCCTTGTCGCGGAGGGTGCGGCGCAACTCTTCGCGCAATTCGCTAAATTGTGTGTTCAGCGAATTGAATCGGTCCTCGACCTGGCGTCGCAATTGCCGCTCGAGTTCGAGCAAATCCGTGCCAGTGGATTCGGACCGTGTGCGGCGTTCCGTGTCCCCTCGGCGCCGTGACGCATTCTGCAACGTTCGCACGTCCGCTTCCAACCGCGCGCGCTCGGCGCGGGAGCGTTCCAGTTCGCCGTTGGTCTCGCGCAACATCTCTTCGAGTTCCCTGGCGCGCCGCCGCCATTCCAGCGCGGGTTGCAACTCGCTGCTCAACTTGCCGTCCATGTCCGCCAATTCCTGGCGCACCACGTTCAACTCGCGTTCCAGGCGGCTGGCGCGCGCCAGTTCCTGCTTGTAAGCGGTCTGGGCGCGCTCGTTCTCCATCTTGGCGGCGCTGATTTGCGCGCGCAGTTCGGCGTCGAATTGGCTGCCGCTGCTGTCGCGCAACATGCGTTCGAGTTCCTTCATGCGGCGCTTGGTCTCACCCGCAGTGACCTGCTCGGAGGTCAGGCGCGCATTCAACTCGTCGTAACCCCGCTGAAGGTTGGCCAGCGCCTGCTTGAACCCGTCGGCGCGAGCGGCTTCCTGTTTGCACGCGGCTTCGCTCCGCTCCGCGGTCAGTTTGGCATTGCTCAATTGCGAGCGCAGTTCGGCCTCCACGCGGCTACGAACCGCCTTTTCCTTTTCCAACTCGGCCTCGGCGCGCTCGGCTTCCGCCGTCGTGCCGCGCAACATGCTTTCAAGCTCCTCGATGCGTCGCTTGGATTCGGTTGCCGCGTGCTTGTCCGTGGACCCGCGAGCGTTAAGCTCATCATAGGTATGCTGGAGATTGGTCAGGGCCACTTTGAAGCCGTCGGCGCGCGCGACTTCCTGCTGGCGCGCTGCCTCGGCGCGTTCCGCGACTACTTTGAGGCTGCTGATCTCCTGTCGCAATTGCGCCGCCACTTTCTCGGCTTCATCGACGCTTCGCCCGTTATCACCCATTTGCTGTTCCAGCGCGCCTTTGGCCGCCAAAGCCTCCTGCAGCTTCGCTTCGACCTCTTTCCGCGCCCGGATTGCCTCCTCGATGGCCGCGCGCCCAGCTTCCATTTGCGCGTCGAACGAGCCAAGTTTCTGCGCCAACTCCGCACGTTCCTTTTCGACTTTGTTGACGAGTTCTCCCTTCTTCCAGGCGTCGACCGCCATCGCTTCGAGTTTCTTTTGCAACTCCTCGTTAGCGCTGCGCAGAGCTGAAAGCGAACCTTTGAACTGCGGGGCGTCTTCGAAACGTCCCGTGGACAGGGCGCCGCCTGCGGGGTCCTGCCGCCGGGCCGCGGCGCTTGCCCCGTCGACGACTTCGCCGAAGAGCGCCGTCCAATACTCGGGCGCAGGCCCTGCGTTCATTTTGCTGGTGGCGTTGGCCGCCCAGGCAAGCCGCGTCAGCATCACCGTGAACTCGCGGCCATCCATGCGCCGCGCGGTGACCTTGAGAGAAACCGGGTTGCCGCTCTCGGGCCGGCTTTGCCGAAGTTTTGCGAGGTAATTATCCGGCCAGTCCTTGACCAGGGATTTCAAATGCTGGCCGACCAGTTCCGCGCCTTTCCACCCGAACATCACCGCGCAACCGCTGTCGACCGCGAGGATTTTTCCCGCGCCATCGACGGTGACTGCGGCAAGGCCTGAGACGCCAGGCGCGTCATCCGTGGCGACGGCATTGAAGGCTGGGCTCGAAGCAGGGACTTCGGCTGGAGCGGCCGGTGCTGCGGCTTCGCCACCGGCAGGCTTGCGCTTGAACAACTCAAAGCCCTGCAGCGCCGGGTTCGCCAGCGCGTCGGCGGCCAATTTACGGGATGAATTAGACATCGGTAAAACACAGCGGGCTTGCGCTGGCCGGATGACGCGACCACCCGCTCACGCGCGAGTGGTCGACATCGAGAAATTGTTCCACGCCAGTCATGTTACAGCAAAACCGAGCCGTACTTCGTCATCGGCAGGATGGTGCGCCCCCTTAAGCAGTTCACTGCGCTAAAGTCGTGCGCAAGCCGTGTTTGTGCACCGCGAAACAATCAAGGTGGTGAGCAATTTTTTTTATGTTTTTGTTGGCGAGAGAGCGAGGCCGTTGCGAAACTGGTTCGGAATGGAAATCAGTTTCGAAAAACCCCTGATTCCGATCACGAAAGTGGTGGCCCGCGAAGATTTTCCGCATTCGGCGGTGGGCGAGTTCGTTGACATTGGCGGCTTCACCGGGGTCATCGTCGAGGTCATCCAAAACTCGATCAAAGTTACTGCCCCGGAAGGGTTTACGCGCAGGTTCAACTATCACCGGCTTCGGGAACTTTACGGCCCGCGGCCCGAACCGCCCCCGCAACTGGCGCCCGAACCGCCGCCCGAAGCTGCACCCGCCGTGCCCGAGCCGGCGGGCGAAATTCAGGAACTCAATTTCGACCGCGAAGCGCGTGCCATTCGCGAGTACTTCGCCTTTCCCGATTATCCCAAATGCCTTCTCGGCGAACTGGTCAACGTCGCCGGCTACATCGGGGTTGTCGTCAGCGTGGAAAATGAGTCGATCAAGGTCCGCTCCCGCCAGGGCACCTCACGCAAATACAACGCGAGCGTCCTGCAAAAGCTGCCCGCCAACACGGCTTAATTCGTCTGCAACACGCGATAGAATTGTCGCGTGTTCGCTCCCACATTGTCGGTCGTGCTGGTCGTTACGTCAGTGGCGTTGATGAGGCCACCTACGTTTGACCACGTGTCCTCCAGCGCTGCCTTGCGCTGCAATCGGTAACTCCCGCCCGGCACTGAATCCCAGCTGATCGTCACGGTGCCGGATGCAATCGAAATGTTTGTGACCTTT
>Ga0075428_100006283_pt1 | contig 13205 bp, 10 predicted proteins | sample RhiMetdeltSRZDD2_FD_75291 | JGI IMG/M metagenome (GOLD analysis project Ga0075428, IMG submission 75291) | Populus rhizosphere microbial communities from Tennessee, USA - Rhizosphere MetaG P. deltoides SRZDD2 | ecosystem: Host-associated > Plants > Roots > Rhizosphere > Soil | place: USA...
GGGTCACCTTCGCGAGCACCTCGGCAGCGCCGCCTTGGGATGCAGCCTTGGGCCCCACTGCGCTGCGCTGCGTCGAGGCGATCTCGGTCGCGCCCTTCTGGCGCAGCAGGCTCGCCGCTTCGCGTCGCTGGTAGGGGTAGTAGCGCACCGCGTTCTCGCAGAACGGACGGTAGGCCTCGAACGGCTGCTTGCCGTGCTCCTTGAGCAGCACGGCGATGTTCTGCCAGGCGTCGCCAACGGCCTCTTCGAGGACTTCGCGTTCGCGCTTGCGGGCGTCCCGCTCGTCGGCGGTGCGCTGGTCGGGCAAAGCACCTTCGCGCAGCGGCTCCTCGCGCGGCAGAACATCGAGCTGCGCCTGGCCGATGGCGATCGCGCGATCGAACAGCGCGCGCGCGCGGTCGAAGTCGCGGTTCAGGTGATAGATCAGCATGAGACCGCTGTCGTTGGTGATGCGCGCGTCGTCAGGCGACAGTTCCACTGCCTTCTGGTAGTGCGCGTAGCTGCGTTCCCAGAGCTGCATCGCCGCTTCCTGCTCGCCTTGCTTCGCGACCCTGACGCCGAGGTCGCGCGCGGCGAGCCCGGCGTTGTTGTAGACGAAGCCCCAGCGATCGGGGTGCCGCTGCAGCACCTTCTCGTTGAACGCGAGCGTCTTCTGCAGCGCATCCTCGCCGCTCTCCGACAGCGCGCGGCTGATGGCGAACACGAGACCCGTGTAGTGGCTGCCGAAGCTGTCGGGCAGCTGCGGCCTGCCGTCCTCGTAGGTCGTCGTGAGCGGGGTGCGGTCGTCGGCCGCGAACAGGTGCGTCTCGGCGTTGGCCAGGTTGCCCATGTCGAGCGAGGTGCGCGCCAGCGACAGTTCGCAGAGCGCGAGCCACTGGTTGGTGTTCGCGGCGTGGCCGGGCACCATCGCGTGGTACTCGCTGAAGATCGCCCTCGCCTTGCCGTACGTCGCCAAGGCACCCTGGAAGTTGCCCTCCTGGCGCAGCTGGTCGGCGCGGGTGTACACGGCGCGGCCCTGATGCCAGCGCAGGATCGTCGCGCCCGGATTCTCGCGCACGAACCGCCCGTAGGCGCCGATCAGCGCGTCGTGCTGGCCTGCGCCTACCATCCATTTGATGTAGGCGTCGTGGATCTCGGACTCCTGCGGCCACTGGCGCAGGCCGCGTTCGAGTTCTTGGATGCCGGCTGCGGCCTGACCGAGCTGTTCGTGGATCACCGCAATCTGCGTCGTCGCTTCCCCCGGATACTCGGGCCGCACGCTCGCGAAGAGGCTCATCGCGCGCGAGGCGAGCTCGCTCGTGTGCTGCTCGACGGGAACGTTCCCGTGCGCGTCGGGCTTGCCGGCCTTGACCTCTGCCTCGCGTGCCGCGACGAAGCAGCGCATGTCGCAGCGGGCCGCCATCAAGTTGGCCTCGGTGGCGAGGCGGTTTCCCGACGTCGTCTTGAGCGCGGTGAAGCCCTGCGCGGCGCGCAGGGCCGCCTCGCTGCCGTGTTCGAAGTCGCCGAGGTCGAAGTAGCAATCGGCGAGCATTCGGAACGCGCGCGGCTCGGCGTTCTCCTCGACGCCTTCGAGCGCGCGCTGGAAGTTCTGCACCGAATCCTGCAGCAGCAGTTCGGTCATCTTGCCGCCCATCCTCGCGAGGCGCAGTCCGCCCTCGGCGGCGACGAGACGGGCCTCGCGCAGCCGAGGGTTCTGCGCCAGCAGCTCGTCCGTGATCTCGAGGGCGTCGCGCGGCCGGTCTTGGTCTTCGAGCAGCCGTCGGGCCTCCGCGATGCGGGTCGCTTCGGCCGAGGTGGGGGCGGTGAAACTGGAGCAGGCCGCAAGCATCGCGGCGCACCAGAGCAGGGTCGATGGCTTCATGAGCAGTCTGTCTTCCCGCGCAGGGTGCGGGAACGCGTTGGGATGAGACGCGTCGGCGGCGGAGCGACCTCCGGCATTCTGACCAATCGCGCGTGGCACCGCAACGGCGGCCGGCCCCGGCGCGGGTGCGGCTACCCGGGTCAAGCTGGGGGGCTGTACTGCCCGATAAGAACGGGACTTCCCGAGCCCCGTGAGCCACCCGACCATCACTGCCACGGCCACCCTGGATCGCTCCACGGTGGGCATCCTCGTCGCCGAGTTCGAGCGCGAAATGCGCACGAAGCCGAAGCGCGTGTGCGTGGACCTCGGCGCCGTGGAGTCCTTCGACTCGGCCGGGCTCGGCGCGGTCGTGTCGAGCATGAAGGCCGCCAACGAAGCCGGCGTCGAGATCAAGCTGAAGGGTCTCAGCCAGCCGATGCTGGACTTCTTCTCGCTCGTGTCGGTGCATCGCCTCGTGATGCCGAGCTTGCCGGTGGTGCGGCCCGGCGCGGTCGTGCGCCTCGGCGCCGTGGTCGAGCCGATGGTCGACGGAGCCCTGGCCGTCTTGCGCACCGCCCGCGACACGTTCCGCGAGCTCGTGCTCGGCACGCTGCGCGGACAGTTCCTGAGGCTCGACCGCACCGCGATCGAAGTCGACCACTGTGCCGCGGGAGCGCTGGCCATCATCGCGTTGATCGCGTTCATGCTCGGGATGGTCCTGGCGATGCAGGCCTACGTGCAATTGCGCGTGTGGGGGTGCGAGGTCTACGTCGCCGACATGGTCGGCGTGGCCGTGATCGCCGAGATCGGCCCGCTGATGACGGCGATCGTACTCGCCGCGCGTTCGGGTTCGCGCAACGCGGCCCAGCTCGGCGCCATGGTCGTCAGCGAGGAGATCGCGGCACTCGAGCAGATGGGCATCCGTCCGCTCTCGTTCCTCGTCGCGCCGAAGGTCGTCGCGTGCGCCTACGGCGCGCTGGCGCTGACCATCGTCTTCGACGTCGTCGGCATGTGCGGCGGAGCCGCGTTCGCGTGGGGCTTCGCGGGCATCGAGCTCGGCGCGTTCGCCGAGCAGCTGCGGCAAGCGCTGACGCTCGAGGACTTCGTCGTCGCGCTCGCGAAGAGCACCACGTTCGGGGCCGCGGTCGGCCTCGTCGGCTGCGCGCTCGGCTTGCGTGTGCAGGACGGCAGCGAGGGCGTCGGTCGCGCCACGACCAACTCCGTCGTGTTGAGCATCTTCCTCGTCATCGTCATCGATGCGCTGTTCGTGACCTGGCAACGCATGGCGCGCTGAATCATGAAACCGCTCTCTTCCGATCCTGCCGCGCGGCGGCAGACCGAGGACCTCGTGCGCGCCGTGGCGCTCACGACGATGTTCGGGGAGCGCACGGTGCTCGACGGCGTGGACCTCGCCGTGCGGCGCGGCGAAGTGTTCGTGATCATGGGCCCGTCGGGATGCGGCAAGACGACGCTGTTGCGCAACCTGTGTGGTCTGTTGCCGCCTACGCTCGGTTCCGTCTCGGTCGCGGGCCACGACCTGTATTCGGCGTCGCCCGAGCTGTTGCAGCACCTGCGGCTCCGCACGGGGCTCTCGTTCCAGGGCGGCGCGCTGCTCGGCAACCTCAGCGTGCTGGACAACGTGGCGTTGCCGCTGCGCGAGAACACGGATCTGCCCGAGGCCGTGATCGTCGAGACCGCGCGCATGAAGCTCGACATGGTCGGGCTGCTGCATGCGTCGATGTCGATGCCGAGTGCTCTGTCGGGCGGCATGAGGAAGCGAGCGGCGCTCGCGCGCGCGATCGCGCTCGATCCCGACATCGTCTACTTCGACGAGCCGTCGTCGGGTCTCGATCCGGTCACGGCGGCCGAGGTCGACAACCTGATCGCCAAGCTCAACAAGGTGTTCGGCATCACGATGATCGTCGTCACGCACGACCTGCCGTCGGCCTACGCGATCGCCGACCGCATCCTCGTGCTGCTCGACGGCAAGGTCGCGGCGATGGGCGCGCGCGACCACGTCTGGATGGACACGAATGCGCGGCTGCGCGACTTCATCGAACGACGCCGTCCTGCCGAAGACAGCCGTGGCATGGATGTCATCTCCCACCTGGAGGTCTGAACGTGCAGGGCGCCAACCGACGATTCCGGCTGGGTCTGTTCGTGCTCGTGACCGGCGTCCTGTTCGTGGCGCTGCTGGGGTTCATCCTGCAGAGCAGCTTCAACGCGGTCCGCGCCGACTACTACATCGTGTTCCACGAGAACGTGAAGGGCATGGTGATCGGCTCGAGGGTCAACTTCCAGGGCGTGCCGATCGGCGTGGTCTCGGACATGCGCTTCCAGAAGGGCAACACGCTGGTCACGGTGCGAGTCGACCCGACGCGCGCCGACATCCAGAACATCACGCGCGCGCGCATGGACCGCCTGATCGTGACGGGACAGGTGACCGTCGAGCTCGAGGGTTATGGCCCCGAAGGCAAGTCGCTGGCGCCGGAATCGCACATCGAGCCGAAAGAGGACCCGATCCACGCGCTGACGGCGAGCCTGCCCGACTTCGTGCAGCAGGCCGGCAGCCTGCTCGTCCGCGTCGACGCGACGTTTCAACGTCTCGAGCAGATGCTCGGCGACGAGAACCAGGCGCGTGTGTCCGCGATCCTCGCGTCCGCCGAACGCGCGACGCGCATGCTGGCCGACAGCACGGTGCCCGAGGCGACGACCTTGATGCACGAGGCGACCGCATGGGCCACGAGCATGCGCCGGCCGGCGCAGACGGCGCTCGCGAGCCTGCGCACGACGCTCGAGGAAGTCCGCGCGCTCGCGCGTCAGTTGAAGCTGGCGCCCGACAGCCTGTTGTTCGGTGTGCGCCCGATGGCGGCGCCGAGTGGGGGGGAACGATGAACGAACGCTCCGCGACCAGGTCGAAAGCAATCCTGCTGGCGGCGATGCTCGCTGCCTGCAGCAGCGTCGAGTTGCCGCGCGAGCAGTTCTACCGGCTCGATGTGGCCAAGGCCTCGGAGCCCGATCCGAGCCGTGCCGGTGTATTGCGCGTGCACGATCTCCAGCTCGGCACCGCGCTGGCCTCGGATTGTCTGCTCGTGCAGGACGGCGTCCACGTCGTGCCGCGGCCGCTGCAGCGCTGGATCGCGCCGCTCGACCGCCTCGTGACGGACGCGCTCGTGCTCGGCCTGTCGCGCGCGCGCGTCTGCGACCTCGTCAAGGGAGGCGCCGATGCAGGCGACGAGAACTGGTCGTTGCACGGTCGCATCGTCGAGTTCGCCGAGTCGCGCGGCGAACAAGGAACCGAGGCGCGGGTCACGCTCGAGCTGTGGCTGCTGTCCCACGACCAGCTCGTCTTCCACGAAGAGTTTGCCGTAAGGGAGCCGCTCGTGGGCGAAGGGCCCGACGCTGCGGTGGCAGGGCTCTCCCACGGACTGCAGCAGGTCGTCTCCGGCGTCGTCGGGCGCATGCAGCAGGCCGGGATGTTCGCGGCGGCGCGGCCCCCGGCCCCAACCCCGGCACCTGCGCCGCGGTGAAGGCGACGCTCCATCTGGTCGATGACAATGAACATGGAAGCCCGGTTGCGTGCTGCACTGGCAGCGGTGGTTCTCGGCGCAGTGGCCGTGGCTCAAGTCGGCTTCGGCGGCGCGGCGCCACCGGCGGCGTGGCGTCACTGGCTGCAGGGCGAGCCCGCTGCCTTTGCAGGCGAAGCAATGGCGCCGTGTACGGTGCTCGCGTTCTACACGCGGCCCGGCCTCGAGGCGCAGTTCGCGAGCGACGGCGACTACCTCGCTTCGCTGCAACGCCGTTTTGCCGATCGTGGTCTCGTCGTGGTGGCCGTCGTGAAGGCCCCCGATGCCCAAGCACTCGCGAACTGGCCCGGATGCCGCGTCGCGGCCGACCCGGAAGCGGAGCTCACGAACGCCTGGCTCGGCGCGGGCGAGGCACCGTGCCACGTGATCGTCCTCGACAAGCGCTCAGTCGTGCTGCTCGGCACCCCCGAAGCCGGGCTCGTCGACGCGATCGAGGCGACGCTGCGTGGTGAGGACGTCATCGCGGCCACGGCGCGCGCGTTCGGCATCCGCAACAACCTGCTGGCGTCGTTCGACGACGCCCTGGCGGCCGACACGGTGCGGGCGCTCGAAGACGTCCTGGCCACGGCACCGCGCGATGGCCTGTCGCTCGGGCTGCTCTACACAGCGCAGGCGACGAAACGCAGCGACGCCGGCGAGGCGGCGAAGGTCCTGCAGCGCGCGAGCAAGGTGCTCGCTGGCGAGGCGCGGCCGCTCGCGGCGTTCGCCGACCTCGCGCTGCGCGGCGATCCCGGTCGCGATGGGCTCGCGACGACGCTCGTGCCGCTGCTCGAGGCCGCCGCGGCGGAAGCACGTCGCGACGTGGTGGTGCAGCTCGCCTACCTGCGAGCGCTCGTGCAAGCGGGGTCGGGCCGCGAAGTCGGCCGCCACGCGATCGCCGTGCGCAAGCTCGTCGTCGCGAGCGCCTCGAGCTGCCTCGACTTCGCGACGCTGCTGACGCAGGACAAGGATGCCGCGGTGCACCGCGACCTCGCGACCATGGCGCTCGACAAGGCGGCGAGCCTCGGCGCGCTGCCGCGGCTCTTGACGGCGGCGCGTTACGGCGTCGCGGTGCGCTGTACCGGGGACACGGCGGCGGCCAAGAAGCTGCTCGACGTTTACCTCGAGGAAGCGCAGGCGATCACGATCAACAACGACTGCTGGTACATCATGACGGAGCTCGCGACGATGGGGCGCTACGACGCGTTCGCGGCCGGCCTGGCGGAACGCATGCTCGAGCAGCGCGACCAGATGGACTACTACGAGTTCGACACGGCGGCGCTGGCCATGTTCCTCGCCGGGCGCGTCGACGAGGCGGTTGCACTGCAGGAGACGGCGATCGACAAGGGCGGCAAGGGCAACCCCGAGTACACCGAGCGGTTGCAGCGATACAAGACCAGGATGGCGCCGGCCCCGCGGTAGAGCGCGACGGCACGAGTGGATCGGGAGCCGGCACTCGGCCCACAACTTCCTTGCCCCCGTTGCGAAGGCTGGTATCCTCTTCGCCCCTCAACCTCAACGAGCCCGCCATGTCCCGAGTCTGCGCAGTCACCGGTCGTCGCACCCGCATTGGCCACAAAGTCAAACGCCGCGGCCTCGCCAAGAAGGACGGCGGCGTCGGTCGCCGCGTCACGGGCCGGAGCAAACGCACGTTCAAGCCGAACCTGCAGCCGGTGCGCGTCCTGACGCCGGACGGCGTCATGATGCATCTCAGGGTGTCGACCAAGGTCATCAAGCGCGGCATCATCACGCTGCAGCAGAACGGCAAGATGGTGTCGTTCCCGCTCGTGAAGGCCGTGCGCGGGCGCAATCGCGCGTTCACGAAGGCACAGAGGCAAACGGGCGGATGATCGTCGGCGCCCGCTGATCGCGCGGCGCGCGCGGACGCGGTGCCATCGCTTGCAACTCGTTGCCAGCGTGCGGCGATGCGATGATGGTCCGCCTCTTGCTCCCGCAGTACTGGTGCCGCACGCGAGCTTGCGCATCCGGCGAGGGGCTGGTCGCGGTCGCGAGCCGCACCACGGCAGACTCGGTGGCGAGAACACTCCACGGCTTCTCCACCGTGGTGGGTAACGGACCCGCTTTCAGCGCCGTTTTTCTATCGGCTTGTATCGGAGCAGGTTGGACTGTCGGAAAGCACGGCAGGAAGGCCGTTCGCGAACCGAGTACCGATGCAATTGCACACACCTGTCGAAAAACTTGGGGAGGGGGTGTTGAAATCTGGTGGAGTCCTGGCATGATCACGCCCCTGGCTCGCGAGGAGCCTTGGCTAGCCTGGCCAGGGAATCGAGCGGACCGGTGACGGTGGCTTGGCCGCTGTCGGCAGCGAGACGTTCTCTGAATTGACTCGAACAACCAACTCGACTGACCATTGGGTTGGTGGCAGGACCAGTTCGCTGGTCCTGCTTGCAGCAGACACAGTCGGGTCGTGGCTGTGTGGTGGAGACAAGTATCCCCCTCCCTAACCGCCCTCTCCGTTGCGTAGCCTGACCCGCATTCACGGGCCTCAGTTCTGACCGGCTGAGGCCCGTCTTTTTTCTAGCTGCTCTTTTCAGCCTCTCGTCGGCCCGGGATAACGCGGCTCCGCCGCTCCCGCACGAGTAGGTGCCGGTCCGCGAGCGAAAACGAATGACCAGACCAGGCTTCCGCAAGGCGCGTCCGGGAGGAGGCAAAGCGAAGGATGCCGCCGCCACCGGCGAGGGCTTCCTGAGCAGTTCTCTGTTCTCGCAGGCCCAGATCCTGCACATGATGAAGAACGAGTTCGCTCGTTCACGGCGGCACAAGCTGCCGCTCGGCTGCGCGCTGATGCAGGTGGATCGCGTCGCGCAGCTCGTCGACATGCACGGCGCCGAGTTGCGCCACACGCTGCGAGCGGCGATCGCCGAGCTCGTTCGCGGCAAGACGCGAGGCGCCGACCTGCTCGGTGCCACGAACGACGATCGTTATCTGCTCGTGCTGCCGCACACGAACCTCGAACAGACCCGCGTCGTCGTCGACCGCCTGCTCCAGCAGTTCCGCGATGTCCGCATCGTCGCCGGCGGCCGCGAGCTGGCCTTGACGCTCAGCATCGGCATCAGCGCGTGCGATCACCAGGAGACGTTGTTCTTCGACACGTTCGTGGCGCAGAGCGAGATAGCACTCGAGTTCGCGGTCCAGAACGGCGGCGATCAGGTGGTATCGTTCGGCGAGACCCAGTTGCGTGGCGAACAGGAGCCGCCACCGGAGACCAAGCTGCCGAAGGCGCGGCGCAAGGGGGATCCGGGTCGTGGGGGAGCATCGTGAGCGACGGCCCGATGCGGATCCTGCTCGTCGAGGACGAGCAGAGCATCGCAGTCACGCTCAAGGACGATCTCGAGGGCGTCGGTTACGAGGTCGAGCACCTCGCCGACGGCAAGCTCGCGATCGCCGAGGTCGGCCAGCGCAGCTATGACGTCGTGATCACGGACGTGCGGTTGCCCGGCGCAGACGGTCTGCAGGTTCTGCAGGCCGCGAAACGCGCGCGGCCCGACACCGAGGTGCTCGTGATGACCGCCTACGCGACGGTCGAGTCCGCGGTCGAAGCGATGCGTCTTGGCGCCGACGACTACATCCAGAAGCCGTTCCTGAACGAGCACGTGATCGAGCGCCTGCAGCGCATCGGGAAGTTCCGCGCGCTGTTGTTCGAGAACCAGCGCCTGCGCGAGCAGCTCAAGACCGACCAGGGGCAGGGTCTGCCGGGTGTGATCGGGACCAGCCGCGCAATGCAGGCCGTCGTGAAGACCGTTCGTACGATTGCGCCGACCGAAGCCTCCGTGCTGATCGAAGGCGAGAGTGGCACCGGCAAGGAACGCATCGCGCGCGCGATCCACATGCTGAGTCCGCGCAAGGAGAAACCCTTCGTCGCGCTGTCGTGCGGCGCGTTGCCCGACACGCTGCTCGAGACCGAGCTGTTCGGCCACGAGAAGGGCGCGTTCACGGACGCGCAGCGGCAGCGCCGCGGCCGTTTCGAGGTCGCCGACGGCGGCACGATCCTGCTCGACGACATCGACGACATGCCGCTGTCGGTGCAGGTCAAGCTGCTGCGTGTGCTGCAGGAACGCGAATTCGAGCGCGTCGGCGGCGAGACGCTCGTGCGCGTGGACATCCGCGTGATCGCGGCGACCAAGGTGCCGCTGCTCGATCATGTGCGCGCCGGCAAGTTCCGCGAGGACCTCTATTACCGCCTGAACGTCGTGCCGATCCGGCTGCCGCCGCTGCGCGATCGCGAAGGCGATCTGCCGCTGCTGACCCAGCACTTCGTCGAGAAGCTCGGCAGCGGCCGCGCCTACACGGTCAAGACCGACGTGCTCGAGGCGATGGCCGGCTATTCGTGGCCCGGCAACGTGCGCGAGCTCGAGAACCGGTGCGCGCAGGCGATCGCGATGTCGGGTGGCGCCACGGTGCTCAAGAAGGAGCACCTGCTGCCCGTCGACAAGACGCGACGCGCGGCGCTCGAGCCGCCGATGACGCTGCGCTCGCTGCGCGAGGTGCTGGTCGAGGCCGAGGCTCAGCACCTGAAGACGGTGCTGCGCGCGGTCGGTGGTCATCGCACGAAGGCGGCTTCCGTGTTGGGTATCTCGCGCAAGGTATTGTGGGAGAAACTCAAGGACTACGGCATCGAATGAAGTGCCTTCGGGCGATGCGCGTGATGTCGGCAGGCTGCATGCTCGGTCTGTGCAGTCTGGCATCGGCGCAGACGGAACCACCGGTCGATCGGCCCGTGAAGTTCGAGCGCATCCTGTGGTGCAGCGACCCGGGCAAGGGTGCTGCACTCGCGAAGGAACAGGGCTACACGGCGATCCAGCTCGGACGCGGCGGCGACGCCGCGGCCGTCGCGGCGCTTGGGCTCGGCTACTACCTCGACCAGCCGATCGGCAAGGGCTGCCTCGAGCTGCGCGACGAGCAGTGGACGCCGCTGCAGAAGGCCTACGAGAAACAACGCGATCGCGCGGCTCTCGTGCGTCCCGGCTGCTTTGCGTCGCCGGGCCTGCTCGAGCAGCTCGCAGCCCAGGCCGCCGAGGAAGTCCGCCGCGTGCGCGGACCCGGACTGCGGTTCGTGGCGCTGGCCGACGAAGCCTCGTCGACGCGGCACAACGCGCCGCTCGACACGTGCCAGTGCGAGCACTGCATCGTGGCCTTCCGCGCGTTCGTGCGCGAGCGCTACAAGACGCTGGACGCCGTGAACCAGGTGCTCGGCGCGCAATACGCGAGCTTCGAGGACGTCGTGCCCGTGACCACCGACCAGGTGCGACGGCGCGAGCTCGGCGAAACGCTGCTGCCGGCCGACTTGCGTGCGTTCGCCGTGCGGCTCGACTTCGTCGACGAGCAGTTCGCGCACGCGATCACGACGATCGCCGCGAGCGCACAGCGCGCGGCGCCGGGCGTGCCCGTGGGGCTCACGGGGCTGCAGGTTCCCGGTGCGTTCGGCGGCAACGACTACGCGCGGTTCCTCGATCGACTGACGCTCGCGGAACCCTACGCGGTCGGCGCGGCCGTCGAGCTAGCGCGTTGTCTGCTGCGGCCACGAGCGCATCGTTACGCGACGTTGTTCGCACCGGCCGCCGACAGCAAACCGGGCAACGTGCTGCTCGGTTCGCTGATCGGCGCGCAGCTGGCCGCGATGGCCACGTCGGGACTCGCGGGCGTCGTGGTCTGGAACGACGGCGCCGTCGCGTCGCCGGACGGCAAGCCGACGCCGTTCGGCGCGGCAGTCACGCAGGCGCTGAGCCGATGGCAGCCCGTGCTCGATGCCTGTGCCGGAGCCACGGTCGAACCAGGTCCCGTCTGGGTGCTCGAGTCCCAGGCTTCGGTGCGCGTCTGGTGGATGCTCGACTCCGCGGCCGACGGTCTCACGTGGGTGCGGCGTCTCGCGTCCTACGAGAGCGAGCACAGCACGAGCCAGAAAGCACGCCTCGGTTGGACGCGGCTGCTGCAGGATCTCGGCCTGCAGCCACACTTCGTCGCCGAAGGCCAGCTGCCCGAACGGCTGTTGCAGCAGCGTCCGCGTTGCCTCGTGCTGCCCGCGTGCATCGCGCTGCACGACCGCACCGCGCAGGCGATCTCTGCCTACGTGGCGCACGGTGGCACCGTGCTCGCCGACCACAGCGTGGGGCTCTACGACGGGGCGCTGCAGCGGCGCTCCGCAGGTGCGCTCGACGAAGTGTTCGGCATCACGGCGCGCAGCCTCGCGTGGGACGACCTGCTCGTGCGGCAAGGACGTTCGACGGCTCGCGAGCAGGGTCTGCCGCTGGCCGAACGTGGTCTTCAGGGCAAGCTGGCCGAACGGCGCAGCGCCGGCGACACGTTCCTCGAGATGACGAATCGCGGCCGCGGCGTCTATCTCAACGCGCCGGTCGCGATGTACGACTCATGGCGGCTCGACGAGCAGCAGGTCGGACCTGCGGTCGAGCTGCGCCGCCGCGTGCGCTCGGCGCTGCAGCAAGCCGGTGTCGAACCGCCGTGTGAGGTCCGCGGCGAAGGGCTGCCGACGTGCATCGAGCGCGTATCGCTGCGCCTTGTCGACGGGCGGTCCGTGCTCGCGTTGCGCCTGCACGCGCTCGACTCCCCGAAGCTGCTGCAGAGTCTCGCTGCCAAAGGACCGCGCGCGATGCAGGTCGACTTCCCCGTCGTGCGCACGCTGCGGCACCTCGGCGGAGACGACCTCGGCACGGCCGCCCGCTTCGACGTGCGGCTCGACCCGTTCGGTGCGCTGTTCCTCGAGGTCCTCCGTTGAACGGCGTGCTCCTGGACCGGGTGCTCGGCACCCGCGTCTTTCCGACGGGCGAAGACGAGGCGAGTGCGCTGCTGATCTCGGACCTGCACGTGCCCGCGGACGGTGGCAAGGTGCTCGCGTGGTTGCGCTCCGTGCTCGCGGCGGCGTTGCGGCTGAAGGCGCGCGTGCACGTGCTCGGCGATCTGTTCGACTCCTACGTGACGCCGGGCCAGGTGAGGAGGGGGGTCTGGGGTGAGGTCGCGAAGATGTTCGCGGCCGCGGCCGCGGGTGGAGTGACCATCGACTGCCTGCACGGGAACCGCGATTTCCTGCTCGGACCCGAGTTCGTCGCCGCGAGCCGCGCGCGGATCGTCGCGGGTGGTCAACGCGGCCGGATCGGGGGCGTCGACACGCTGCTGCTGCACGGCGACGAGCTGTGCCAGAACGACCTGCCCTACCAGCGCGCCAAACGATGGCTGCGTCACCCTGCGACGCGTTGGCTCGCGCGGGCCTTGCCGGTCGGCATCGCGCTCCACGTTGCCGAACGCGCGAGGCGCAAGAGCCGCAAGGTGATCGCCACCGGCAACCAGCAGCGGTTCCTGCCGACGGCCGCGGCGATCGAGGCCGCGTTCGCAACGGGGGCGAGCCGGCTCGTGTTCGGCCACATCCACCAGCACTGCCACGGCTCCCACGCGGGCCGCGACTACTGGGTCCTGCCGGCGTTCGATGCCTCGGGCGTCGGCCTGTTCGCGAGCCGGAGTGGCATCGGGCCCGTCCGCTGCCACGACTCGGGGGAGCTCGAATCGCTGCCGGTGCCGCCGCCCTGCCCGTTCGCATCGTGAGCCTGGCCCGCGCAGAACCGCAGCGGCGCGCCGCCGGCGACCCGGACCCGGCTCAGAAACATTGCCAGGGCCCTTCCCGGATCGGTAGACTTGGCGCCCCTTTCGTCGGGCCAGTCCGACACCCGATCGTCGGCCCCGGGCAAGTCCGGCGGCGATCTTTCCCAATCAGGATCGTTTTCATTCTCCAGCTCCGTCCAGTCCGTGACCCGTCCCCCCAGTGAAGCCGC
>Ga0075428_100006284_pt1 | contig 13204 bp, 9 predicted proteins | sample RhiMetdeltSRZDD2_FD_75291 | JGI IMG/M metagenome (GOLD analysis project Ga0075428, IMG submission 75291) | Populus rhizosphere microbial communities from Tennessee, USA - Rhizosphere MetaG P. deltoides SRZDD2 | ecosystem: Host-associated > Plants > Roots > Rhizosphere > Soil | place: USA...
GAACCGGATGCACGACACCCGAAGCCGTCCGGCCGTGCCGCCGAGCTCGAATTCGGTTTCGTGGTTGGCTCGCTCGGACAGCACGGCGGAAACCAGGGTGCCATTCGCCATGCGGCCCGAGACGACGGCGGCCTCGTCCTCCCACTTGCCGTCCATGGTCAGCGCGCTCAGCTCTTCGATCTCGCTCTGCAGCAGATAGCGCCACAGGTCGAAGTGATCCATGGCGATCTCGACGAGCGCGCCGCCGCCCAGGGCCCGGTGGCGCCGCCACTCGGGCAGTGTCTCGTCGTCGCGCGGACTGTTCCAGACGGCGCGGAGTGTTTGCAAGCGCCCGAGATGCCCCGCCCGGATGATGTCGCGGGCCTGTCGAACCAGCCGGTGCCAGCGCATGTGGAAACCGACGATCACCGTCTGCGGCGAGCGGCCGGCCCGTTCGATGAGCCGATCGCATTCGACCAGCGACATGCCGAGCGGAGGGTCGACCCAGACGTGCTTCCCCGCGTCGAGGGCCGCCATCGCCGTCGTCGCTTGAAGGCACGGGGGCAGGCATATCGCCACGGCGTCGAGGCCGGGATGATCGAGCAGCTTCGCCACCTCGTCATACCGATGCGGCTGCCCGAATCGGCGGTGGACCTGCGCCAGCCGGGCCGGATCGTGATCGGCGACCGCAACGACCTCGACCTCTCGCAGCTCCGCGAGCGCGGGCATGTGCTTCTCGACGGCGACTTCACCGCAGCCGGCGAAGCCGACCCTCAGCCGCCGCTTCATCGAACGGCCTCGAAGAGGTCCGTCTCCGTCGGCTCCGTCGGCCCGGGCGCCGGATAACCCCGCATGAACAGCTCATCGGTGTTGATCGTACGGGCGAGCAGCCACATCAACCGGCGCAGGGCCGACGGTCCCGCCAGCTGACTCCGGTGACAGGCCAGCGCCGCCTGCCGGCGGGCGATCGCGGTCCGGGACAAGCGGATTCTGGCGTGGACCGGGAACTGCACCGACGCGACATCGGCGAGATCGACGTCGCGGTTCCGTCCCGCGCGCGCCGGGTCGCGGCCGAGCATTCGCAGCATGCGAACGACCACCCGCAGTCGGTCGCGCCGCGGAAGCCAGTAATACAGGCGCTGCGGCGAGTAGGCTCCGAGCCGCGCGCCGCGGAATGCGCGCTCCGTCGCCCGATGAATAGCCACGTGATCGGGATGACGGTATCCCCCGATCGGATCGAACGTGATGAGGACCTGAGGCCGCAGCGCCAGGATCGCCCCCTCGACGTCCCGGACGACGTCGTCGAGTGGCGCCCTGGCGAGCGCCCGCGGGTGGAGCCCGTCCACGGCTCCCCCCATTCCCGAGTCACCGTATTCCAGCGGGATGACGGCCGCCAGGCCGAGCTGGCGCGCCGCACATTCGAGCTCCGTCCAGCGCGTGGCGGCGATCGTCCCCGAGGCCCCCAGGTATTTCGCGTCGACGGTGCCGGCCTCGCCGCGCGTCGCGCACGTATAGAACACTTTGACCCCGGCCGCCGCGTATGCGGCCAGCGTTCCTCCGGGCCCGAAGGATTCGTCATCCGGGTGAGCGCCGACGAACATCAGCACGCGCTCGTGCGGCACCGTCACCGGGCGCCGATGGCGGCATAGACGTCGAGCGTGCACCGGGCCACGTCCTCCCAGGCGTTCTGGAGGCGAAGCCGCCGGCGCGCGCGCTCGCCCATCTCACTCAGCGGTTCCGGGTCCCCGAGTCCGCGGCAGATCGCATCCGCAAGGGCCGTCGACGACGCGGGCGGAACGACGAAGCCACAGGCCTCCGGCTCCACGAGGTCAGGCAATGCTCCTACCCGCGTGACGACCACCGGTCGGCCATGGCCTTGCGCGAGGACCACGACCCCGCTGGCCCCTCCACGCACGTATGGCGCCACGAGCATGTCGGCCGCGCAAAGGTATCGGCCCACCTCGTGGCCGGGAATGAAGGCCGGACGCAGGACGACCGAATCGTGCAGGCCGAGTCGGGCGATCTGCTCGTGGAGCGGGGCGAGCGACATGAGCGGCTCTCCGGCAATGATCAGTGCCGTGCGCGGAAACTTCTCGAGGACGGTCGGCAGCGCGTCAAGAAGATGGTTCAGACCCTTGTAGGGCTTGATCATGCCGAAGAACAGCAGCACCGGCCGATCGGGGGCGACCCCGAGCGCCTCTCGCGCGGCGGCCCGCTGCTCCTCCGACGGCGGCGCAAAGACCACGGCGCCGTGCGGGATGACATGCAATCGGGGACGCGCGAACGGGTGCGCCTCGACGATCGCCGTCGCCTCGTGCGCCGAATGCACGATGAGAGCGTCGGCGAGCGCCAGGAGGCGCGGACGTGCAAGGAGGCGACCCGGCGCCGGCAGGGGATCGTGCACCGTGTAGACCATCCGCCAGCCTCGCCGCTTCAGCGCCCGCACGAAGGCGGCGTCCAGCGTGGGAGCGAGGGAGAAGTGCACGTGCAGGACGCCCGGCGTCGCATCGCGCAGCGCCCGCCAGCTGCGCGCGAGCCCGGCCGGGTAGCTGATGGCCTTGAAGGACCGGCGCAGCCGCCTGCGATGCCGCAGAAGCGCTCGCCGCCGCCCGCGAAAGGACGGAAAGAACCAATGCTCCACCTGGTAGGCGGCTCCGCTGGCGACGGGCTCGAACAACGGCGGCGACGCGATGACCCGGACGTTGGCCCCGAGCGTCGCAAGCGCGCGGGACAGCGCGTCGAGGTAGTACGGGATGAAATTGCCGGGGTCGAACATGACGACCGTCATCGCGGGCTCACGCGCACCCGCAGGCCGTGGCGGGCGCGCAGCGTCACGTTGGGATCGGGGACGATCGCTTGCCCGGGCACCAGCGTCACGCGGAACCGCCGCGCCATCTGGGCGAGCAAGAGAACGCCCTCCATCCAGGTCAAGTCCTCGCCGATACACAGTCGCCGCCCCGCCCCGAAGGGAAAGTAGGACAGCCGAGGCCGCGCCCGGATCGCGGCCTCGGTGAATCGCAGAGGCTCGAAGCGCGTCGGATCCTCGAAAAAACGAGGGTCTCGATGCGTGATCCACGGGCACAGATAGATTTTTGCCCCGGCCGGCACTCGGATGCCGCTGGCCAGCACGTCCGGCTTCCGTGCCACGCGCACGAAGATCCAGCTCGGCGGGTACAGCCGCATCGCCTCCGCGAGGACCATTCGCGTGTAGGTCAGCCGCGAGACGTCGGCGGCCTCCTCAAGCCCGCCGTTGGACACCGCGGTCGCCTCTGCGGCGATCCGGTCGGCCGCGTCGGGCGCGGTGGCGAGGAGATACCATGCCCACGTCAGCGCTTCCGCCAGCGTCTCGTATCCCGCAATGCTCAGCGTGCGCGCCTCGTCGCGGATCAGGCGATCGGGCATGGCGCTTCCGTCGTCGTAGCGCGCATTCACGAGCATCGACAACACGTCGCCGGGCCCGGCGGTCGCGTGCCGGCGTCGCTCCACCGCCGTCGCCAGGATGTCGTCGATATCGCGGCTCGCCCGGCGGTAGGCGCGCGTCGTCCGATTGGGAACGTACTCGGGAAACGGGAAGACGCTGCCGAGGAGGTACTCCTGGTACTGACGACGCACGGTGACCCCGCGCGCGAAGCGCGCGATCTCGGCCTCGGAGTCCTCGCCGAGCAACATTCGGAGATTGATCCGCTGCGTGAGCGTCAGCATCTCGGCCCGCAGCTCGACCACCGAGCGATCCCCCCACGCCGCCAGCATCTCGGCTCCCGTTCTGATGATCAGCTCGGCAAAGCGCTGGATGACGTCGTGATGGAAGATCGGTTGGAGCATGCGCCGCATCCGGAGATGCTCGGCCCCGGCCGCGGTGGCGATGCCATTGCCGAAGAATCGTCGCGCGCGGACGCCGGTGAGCCGGGGACTCTTCGCGTAGTTGTCGACGTTCGAGAGAAGGACGTGCCGGACGTCATCGGGATTCGTGACGAGATAGGTGCGCGCCCCGATCTCCAGCCGAACGACATCGCCGTATTTCGCCGCACAGCGTGAGAGGAATCCCAGCTTGTCCCGCAGGAACGACGGCAGGTTGCCCACTCGGGGGAGGGCCCGCGGCCCCGGCGCCTCGCCAGCCGACCGTGGCGCGATCGTCATCGTGCTCCTATCCGCGGGACGGAGCGGCCAGCCGGCGCACCCAGGCGAGGTGTCCGAGCGGCATCAGCTGCAGGACCTCGCGTACGAAGGACGGTCGGGTCCACAGCACGAGCAGCGTGTAGACGGCCACGCCGGCGATCGTCATCACGCCGAGGCGCAGCCATGGCGCGGCCACGCCGATGGAGGCCAGAGCGACGCGGGCGACGAGCACGGCGGCGCACATGACGGCGGCATCTCGCAAGGGTGCCCACATCGCCCGGAACACCTCGGCCACGGGCAGGCCGATGAGCCGTGACGCGTAGACGAAGCGGGGAAAGCCCCAGAGGACGTGCACGACGGCGCACCCGGTGGCGACTCCGATGACTCCCCAGCGAAGGCCGACGACGTAGCCGAGGACGGAGAGACCTGCTTCCGCCAGCACGAGCCGGAACAGCAGGGACGTTCGGCCTTTGGCGGTGAACACGATGGTCGTCGTCGTGGACGCGGACTGGACCAGGCCGGCCGGCGCCAGGATCATGAGCACGGGCACCATCGGCAGCCACGCGGCGCCGAAGCACGCCAGCACGAGCACGTCGGCGGTGACGAGCATGCCGAGCATCAGCGGGAAGCCCAGGGCGGCCGTCGCGGCGAGGATGCGCAGATACGCGCGCCGGAACCTCTCGTCGTCGTCCTGGATCTGCGAGAAGGCGGGAAAGACGACGCGATTCACCGTCCAGGCGATGTTGTAGACCGGATACATCATCAGGCCGTGCGCCAGCGAATAGTATCCGAGCGCGACGGCGCCCAGATAGCGGCCGATCAGCGCCTTGTCGAGGTTGGAGATGACATAGGTCAGCGCGCGCGAGCCGACCAGGTTGATGCTGTACGAGGTCACGCCGCGCAGCTCGGCGTAGTCGAAGTGCCGCGTCGGTCGCCACGGAGTGATCATCCAGAACAGCGCGGTCATGATGGCGCTCTCCAGGACGAGAGAGATCACGAGGCTCCAGACGCCGGCCCCACCGAACGCCAGGCAGATCGCCAACACGGTCGAGACGAGGGAGGCGCCGAGCTGGATCAGCGCGATCTGGCGAAACGCCAGGCCGCGCATGAGCACGGCCTGGTGCACCGCCGAAAGGTTGCCGAGGAAGAACGAGACCGACAGCACGACGAGAACGGGAATGACGGCGGGGTCGCGATACAGCCGGGCGGCGAGCGGCGCCAGCGCCGACAGGATCGCGGCGCCGCACAGTCCGAACAGTCCGTTGACCCAGAAGATCGTCGAAGCGAGGTCGGGAGAGAACTCCTTCCGCTGGATGAGGGCCGAACCCGTTCCCAGGTCACGCAGGCTGTTGGCGGCGGCCATGAAGACCATGGCCATTCCGAACAGGCCATAGGCACCCGGCAACAGGAGGCGCGCGAGCACGATCGTGGAAAGCAGCGAGAGCCCGCGCTGTCCTGCGATCCCGACCGCCGTCCACGTCCCCGCCGACGCAGTGCGGCCGGCGAGGTGAGTGTGCTCCGGGGCGCCGGGGACGGTCGTCATGCGGTGCCGCGCGTCGGGTGGGAGGCCCCGATCGGCGAGACACCGGCAGCGGGCGAGACCTGGCGCGGCGCCACTCGCAAGCAATTACCCCGATCGAACGTCGTCGCCGCCAGTTCCACGCCGCGCTCTACACGCCGGAGAATAACAGGACGACCTCATGCCACAAAGCCTCGAGGTCCGCGCGTGCACGTCGAGCGGATGAGACCGGTGGTCCGCTCAGCGCTCGAGCGCGGCCAGCACGCGGCCGAGGAATCCGTCCAGGCTGCTCTTGTCGATCCAGCGTACGACGACGACGAGGTCGTGCTCCGGATCGATCCAGATCACGTTGCTGCCGGCGCCGCGCGCCGCGAAGCAGGAGTCGGGCGCGCTCGGAAACTGCTGCCGGCCCGTGTTCAGCCACCACAGCAGCCCGTACTCGGGATTGACGGTACACGGCCGGCGGCACTCCTCCACCCAGCCGGCGGGCAGGAGCTCACGGTCGTCCCAGCGGCCGCCGCGCGCGTGCAGCAGACCGAAGCGCGCGTGGTCGCGCGTCGACATCCAGAGCCCGCCGCCCCAGTGCGAGCCGCCTGGCACCGACGGGAGTCGGCGCCCGTCGATCTCCGCCCAGGCGTTGCGGTACGGCTGCCACTCCCAGGTGGCGGAGGCGCCCAGCGGCTCCAGGAGCGACTCGCGTAGCACCTCGGCCAGCGGCTGGCGGAAGAGCTGGAGCAGGCAGAGGCTCAGGCGATTCACGCGAACGTCGTTGTACTCCCACAGCGTGCCCGGCGGCCGCATCGGACGCGGCGTGCCTTTCGACGACGCCCCGAGCTCGCTCTTGCCGAGGTCGCGGTTGTGGTCGATCGAGTCCGGCTTGCCCCACAGCGTGCCCTGCCACTCGCTCGTCTGCGTGAGCAGATGACGCCACGTGATCGTGCGGTTCTGCGGAGACTCGAAGCTCTCGTCGAGGGCGTAGGCGCGCACCGGATCGTCGAGGCTCCGGATGAGTCCGCGGCCGACGGCGATGCCGGCGAGCGCCGCCAGATAGCTCTTGGCGACGCTGAACGTCATGTCGGCGCGCAGCGTGTCGCCCCACTCGGCGACCAGCACGCCGTGGCGGAGGATCAGCCCGTTGGGTCCGCCGCGCGGCCGGACAGGACCCAGCACGTCGTCGGGCGCCTCCGGCTCGTCGGCGACGCCGATGTAGCGGCCGCCGTCGGTGAGGAAGTCACGCCGCCACTTGGACTCGTGCGCCTCGTGGTAGGCGATCGCGGCCTCGACGCCGGCGGCGCTTAGGCCGAGAGCGGCCGGCGACTGCGCCTGCCATTCATCCGGCGGCGGACAGTAATGCACGCGGTCAGCGGGCGGTGGCGGCGAGCCCGGTGGGACAGGCCACGCCGGTGCCACCGTGGCCGCAGTACCCCCAGGGATTCTTCGAGAGGTACTGCTGGTGATAGCCCTCGGCGTAGTAGAACTCGGGCGCCTCGAGGATCTCGGTGGTAATGGCGCCGTAGCCGGCGGCGCTGAGCATCTTCTGGTAGGCCTCGCGGGAAGCTTCGGCCTGCTTGCGCTGCTCGGGCGAGTACACGTAGATGCCCGATCGATACTGCGTGCCGACGTCGTTGCCCTGACGCATCCCCTGCGTGGGATCGTGTCCCTCCCAGAAGACCTTCAGCAGTCCTTCGTAGGAGATGACCTTGGGATCGAAGACCACGAGCACGACCTCGTTGTGGCCGGTGCGTCCGCTGCAGACTTCCTCGTAGGTGGCGTTCGGCGTGAAGCCCGCCGCGTAGCCGACGGCCGTCGTGTACGCGCCCGGGGTGAGCCAGAATGCCTTCTCGGCGCCCCAGAAGCAGCCGAGGCCGAACATCGCCAGCTCCATTCCGGCCGGAAACGGCGGGGTCAGCGAGTGGCCGTTGACGTGATGCTTGGCCGGCACCGGCATGCGTTCGGTGCGTCCGGGCAGCGCGTTCTCCTTCGTCGGCATCGTGCTCTTGTGCGAGCCCCACATGGTCGTCTCCTCCTCGCACATTGTCCGCGCGAAGCGCGCCTCGGTCAACGCCGCGTGCCTTGCATTGCCGTCCGGAAACTGGTCTCCTAGCGCCGCTTCGACATCCCCCCGGAGGTGGCCCATGAAGACGTGCGTGGCTCTTGCCGCCCTCGCGCTGCTCGCCATGCCGCTCGCGGCGTCGGCCCAGCTCGCCGTGTCATCCAACGACAACAAGGTGATGCTGGACAACGGCGTCAACAAGGTGGTGCCGAACGCGCCGGCCGACACGGCGTCCGTCATCGATCTGAAGGTCTCGCCGCCGCGCGTGATCGCCGAGATCCCCGTGCCCGGCAGCGTGGTGGGCCCGCCGTTCAGCGTGGCCCTCACGCCGGACGAGTCGCTGGCGCTGGTGGCGTCGTCGACCAAGGTCGATCCGGGCGATCCGACGAAGACCGTTCCGGACAACCGCGTGTCCGTCATCGACCTCAAGGCCACCCCGCCCGTCGTCATCGCCACCCTCGAGGCGGGCAAGAGCCCGTCGGGGCTGTCGATCAACCGTCAGGGCACGCTCGCCCTCGTGGCCAACCGCAGCGAGGGCACGGTGTCCGTCTTCACGATCCAGGGCAAGACCGTCACCCCGGCCGGAAAAGTCACGATCGCCGACGAGAAGTCGGGGACGAGTCACGCGGCCATCACGCCCGACGGCAAGATGGCGCTCGTCACGCGTGACGGGGACAACAAGATCTCCGTGCTTTCCATCGACGGCACCAAGGTCGAGTACACCAAGCGCGACCTCAACGCCGGGCTGCGCCCGTACGGCATCGACATCTCGTCGAAGGGCGACTTCGCGGCCGTGGCCAACATCGGCATCGGCCAGGGCGACACCGACACCATCAGTCTCATCGACGTGCGCGCCAAGCCGCCGCGCGTCGTGGAGACGGTGAGCGTGGGGCAGACGCCAGAGGGCATCAAGGTGTCGCCGGACGGCGCCCACGTGGCGGTGGTGGTGATGAACGGCAGCAACAAGGCCAAGGAGTCGCCGTTTCGGGGCGAGAAGGGCAGCCTGGTGATGTTCCGGGTGAGCAGCAACAAGCTGGCGAAGGTGGCCGAGGCGCCGATCGGCCAGTGGTCGCAGGGCGCGGCGTTCTCGCCGGACGGCCGGATCATCCTCGTCGGCAACATGGTCGAGAAGGATATCCAGGTCTTCGCCTGGGACGGCGCTTCGCTGAAGGAGATCGGTCGGCTGAAGGTCAACGGTGGTCCCGCCGCCGTGCGCACTGCCGAGAAGTAGCTCCGGCTGAGCGACAGCGTCCGCGTCGGCGCCCGGCAGATCTATTACGGCTGGGTGATCGTCGCGGCGCTGTCGGTGACGGAGACGGTGGTTCCCCCTCTTCGGTTGACACCCTCTGGCGCCGGTCGCATAGTGACCCAGGAATGACGAACGCGCGAACGGTCGGCGAGCTTCGAAAGAGCGGCTACACGTCACGATCGGTGAAGCAGGAGCTCCGCGACAACCTCATCGCGCGGCTCAGACGCGACGAATCGTTCTTGCCGGGCATCGTCGGCTACGACGAGACGGTGGTGCCGCAGATCGAGAACGCGATCCTCAGCGGCCAGGACATCGTGTTTCTCGGCGAGCGCGGCCAGGCCAAGACACGTATCGCGCGACTCCTGGTGGGGTTGCTCGACGAGGTCATCCCGGTGATGGCCGGCTGCGAGATCAACGACGATCCGCTGGCGCCGATCTGCCAGGCGTGCCGGGGCCGGCTGGCCGACGCCGGTGACGCCGCCGAGGTGGCGTGGCTTCCGCGAGATCGCCGTTACGGCGAGAAGCTGGCCACGCCCGACATCACCATCGCCGACCTCATCGGCGAGGTGGATCCGATCAAGGTGGCCGAAGGGCGCTATCTCTCCGACGAGCTCACCATCCACTACGGCCTTCTGCCGCGCACCCATCGCGGCATCTTCGCCCTCAACGAGCTGCCCGATCTCGCGGAGCGCATCCAGGTTGGTCTCCTCAACATCATGGAAGAGCGCGACGTGCAGATTCGCGGCTACAAGGTGCGGCTGCCGATCGACGTCTACGTGGTGGCGAGCGCGAATCCCGAGGACTACACGAACCGCGGTCGCATCATCACGCCGCTCAAGGACCGCTTCGGGTCGCAGATCCGCACCCACTATCCGAGGCGGCTCGAGCACGAGATCGCCATCATGGAGTCGGAGCGCACGGCGTTCCCGGTGGACGGCGTGCGGACGGCCACCCCGGACTACATGAAGCAGGTGGTGGCCGAGCTGACCCATCTTGCCCGGAAGGCCAGCGAGATCAGCCAGCGCTCCGGCGTGTCCGTCCGCGTGACCATCTGCAACTGGGAGAACCTGCTCTCCAGCGCGCTCAAGCGCGCCATCCGCCTCGGCGAGAAGGACGCCGCTCCCCGCGTGAGCGATCTCGGGGCGCTGGTCGCCTCGACGGCGGGGAAGATCGAGCTGGAGACCCTCGGCGACGCGACCGAGGAGAAGGTGCTCGCCAAGCTGATGCAGCGCGCCGTCCTCAACGTCTTCACGCGCTCGTTCGCGCCGGCCGAGCTCGATCCCATCGCGGCGGGGTTCCAGGGTGGCTTCGCCGTGCAGGTCTCGGACGCCATGCCGTCCGCCGACTACGCCAAGCAGGTGGCGCAGGCGCCGGCGCTGCGGGCCGCCGCGCAGAAGCTCGGCGGCGCCGAGCCGGCGAGCCTCGCCTCCGCCCTCGAGTTCGTGCTCGAGGGCCTCCATCTGAGCCGCAAGCTCAACAAGGACGTCCAGGCCGGCCACACCCGGTATCGGAGCTGAGGGTGCTGTTCCGGTATTCGCGCTGGGACGGCACGCAGAGCGTTCCGGATTTCAGCGCGGACGACGTCCTCGACGACATCGCCGACGACGTTCTCGGCTACGGCGACCTCAAGACGGCGCTCCAGCGCCTCATGAACCAGGGGCTCAAGCCGCCCGAGGGCCAGCGGACGCCCGGCCTCCGCGACTTGCTCGAGAAGCTCCGCCAGCGCAAGCAGCAGCGACTCCAGCAGCACGACCTCGGCTCCGCCGTGGAGGACATCGAGAAGAAGCTCGAGCAGGTAGTCCAGACGGAGCGCAAGGCCATCGAGGATCGGTTGCAGGGCGACGAGCGGCCGCGACGGCAGCAGGCGCTCGACCAGATTCCGCCGGAGGCGGCCGGCCGGTTGCGCGACCTGCAGAACTACGACTTCTTCGATGCCGACGCGCGGCAGCAGTTCGAGGACCTTCTGAACTCGCTGCGCCAGCAGATGATGCAGCCGTTCATGCAGGGAATGCAGAACGCGCTCCAGAACATGAGCCCCGAGGACCTGCGGCGGATGCGGGAGATGATCCAGGACCTGAACCGCATGCTGGCGCAGAAGGCCGACGGCGAGGAGCCCGATTTCGACGCCTTCAAGCAGAAGTGGGGCGATCAGTTCCCCGGCGCCGAATCGCTCGACGACCTGCTGGAGCAGCTCGGCCAGCGCATGGCCGCCATGCAGTCGCTCATGCAGAGCCTGTCGCCCGGGCAGCGACGAGAGCTCGACGAGATGATGCGCTCGCTCTTCATGAAGGACGAGCGGCTGGAAGCGGCCATGCGTCAGCTCGGCATGCACCTCTCCGATCTCCTGCCCATCGACGAGATGGCGCAGCGCTATCCGTTCCAGGGCGATCAGGAGATGAACCTCCAGGAGGCCCTGCGCCTCATGGAAGAGCTGCAGAAGATGGACGCGCTGGAGCGGGAGCTCAAGGGCGTCCGCAAGCTGGAGGATCTCGAGAAGCTCGACCTGGCGCAGGTGGAGCAGCTCGCCGGCGAGGAGGCCCGCCGCGATCTGGAACGCCTCCAGGAGATCTCACGCAAGCTCGAGGAGGCGGGCTACCTCGAGCGCGACGGCGAGGAGCTGACGCTCACCGCGCGCGCCATCCGGAAGATCGCCGACAAGGCGCTACGGGACATCTTCGCGCGGCTCAAGCGCGACCGCTTCGGCGGCCACGCCATGAATCGCCGCGGTGCCGGCGGGGACCAGACGGACGAGAGCAAGCCGTACGAGTTCGGCGATCCGTTCCTGCTCGATCTCCACGAGACGGTCATGAATGCCGTGGAGCGGAGCGGTCCCGGCACGCCGGTGCGGCTCGTCCCCGACGACTTCGCGGTCGTGCGCACGGAGCTCCGCACGCAGGCGGCCACCGTGGTCATGCTCGACATGAGCCGCTCGATGCTGAACAACGGCTACTTCCTCCCCGCCAAGAAGGTGGCGCTGGCGCTCTCGGCCCTGATCCGCGGCCAGTTTCCCCGCGACGCCCTCTACATCGTCGGCTTCTCGCTCTACGCCCGCGAGTTCACGGCCGCCCAGCTGCCCACGCTCTCGTGGAGCGAGTGGAACATGGGGACCAACATGCACGCGGGCTTCATGCTGTCGCGCAAGCTGCTCGCCCGCCACGCCGGCGGCAACAAGCAGATCCTCATGGTGACCGACGGCGAGCCAACCGCCCACATGGAGGGCGACGAGGCCGACTTCTCCTACCCACCGACCCGCCGCACGGTGGAGGAGACGCTGAAGGAGGTCCAGCGCTGCACGCGCGAGCACATCACCATCAACACGTTCATGCTCGAGCGCAGCTCGTGGCTGATGTCCTTCGTCGAGCAGATGACCCAGATCAACCGCGGCCGCGCCTTCTACGCCACCCCGGACCGTCTGGGCGAGTACCTCGTGGTCGATTACGTCAGCGCCCGCCGCCGTCCCGTCCGGTAGTAGAATCCCCTCCAGCGCACCCGCGCGGACCTCAACGAGGAGCGTGACATGGCCGACTTCAAGATCTGGATGAACGGACGTCTGGTTCCCGGCGACCAGGCCGTCCTGCCCGTGAACAGTGCCGCCGTCTTCTACGCCACCAATGTGTTCGAGGGGCTGCGCGCGTACTGGAACGCCGACGACGGCGAGCTCTACGGCTTCCGGCTCCAGGAGCACTTCGCCCGGCTCCGCGAGTCCATGAAGATGATGCGCTTCACCGTGCCCTACAGCGACGTCGACCTCTACGAGGCCGTGCGCGAGGTGCTCAAGGGCAACGAGGTGCGTGAGGACGTCCACATGCACCTGGTGGCCTACGTGCTCGGCACCGGGCTCGACGCCACCACGCCGACCGGCCTCTACATCAATCCGCGCCGCCGGCCGCGCGCGCCAGAAGGCGGCCTGCGCGCCTGCGTGTCGTCGTGGACGCGGACCTCGGACAACGCCATCCCGATCCGGCTGAAGTCCGGCTCCAACTACCAGAACGGGCGGCTCGCCACGCTTCAGGCCAAGGCCGACGGCTACGACACCCCGATTCTTCTCAATCGGAGCGGCACCGTGGCCGAGGGCACCGGCGCCACCTTCTTCATGGTGCGGCGCGGGACGCTGCTGACCCCCCCGCTCACGGCCGACATCCTCGAGTCGATCACGCGCACCACGCTCGTGTCCGACGTCATCCCCGACCTCGGCCTCGAGGTGGTCGAGCGCGACATCGCCCGGACCGAGCTCTACGTGGCCGACGAGGCGTTCCTCTGCGGCAGCGGCTACGAGATCACGCCGATC
>Ga0075428_100006288_pt1 | contig 13202 bp, 10 predicted proteins | sample RhiMetdeltSRZDD2_FD_75291 | JGI IMG/M metagenome (GOLD analysis project Ga0075428, IMG submission 75291) | Populus rhizosphere microbial communities from Tennessee, USA - Rhizosphere MetaG P. deltoides SRZDD2 | ecosystem: Host-associated > Plants > Roots > Rhizosphere > Soil | place: USA...
TGAATATTTAAAAAATACGGACGCTTTAGAGCGCATGAGATCTATTTGTTCGTGAGTTCACATGATGCACACGATATTATGACTTTTCAAAAAGTCGTTGGTGTCGATAAAGATTATCCGAGCAAGCAGTATGCACTGGCTTTGCTCGAGCTGGCCGAAAATTACATACTTCCCAGGTTGTTTGGAGAAAATGTGACTGAAAACCTTGGGATAAATGACAAAAAAGATAGTGGTTTAAATGGAGGATTCATGTCGTTCCTGACCTATTCAAAGGATCAAAACATTCCGCTTACATTTACCTTCATGCCGAAGCAGGGGAAGTTGAAGCCGGAGCTTATAATCAGGACGGACAGGAAATCATAAAATTTGCAAAAGACAACAACGTCCCTTTAATACTGGATCTTGAAAATGGTTTAAGTCCGTCGGATTTCCGCGATTACATCCACATTAATCCCGGTGGGCAAAAAAAACTGGCCGAAATTGTAGTAAAACACCTGGGTGACGCGAATTGATTGTTGCTTTGTGATTTCTGATTGCTGACTGCTCACTGCTGACTGCTCACTGCTGGTTGCTCACTGCTGGTTGCTCACTGCTGTTCTTCCTGCGTATTCATTGGGAAGGTGATCAAACAATTCTTTAAAACACTTGGAGAAATACGACAGATTATTGAAGCCGACCTGGTATGCGATTTCGCTCACAGTGCCAGCCTTTGCATCCAACAGTTGTGCGGCACGATTGAGACGGAAGTTCCGGATGAATTCATTGACGGATTTATCGGTTAATGCCTTGATCTTACGCAACAGATTCTTGCGGCTCATTCCAACTTCTTCCGCAAAACGTTCTACTGAAAACTGATCATCGCCCAGATGCTCCTCCATTATCGTCAACGCATGATTCAAGAATCGCTCGTCAACGGATGTCACGGAAATATTCTTCGGCTGGATAGTAACCTCACGGCTAAAGCTCTTGCGCAGATTCTTCCTTTGCTCCAACAGATTCTTCATCCTAACCTTTATCTCTTTAATATTGAATGGCTTTGTCATGTATTCGTCGGCGCCCAGCTCAAGTCCTTCCAATTTGCTTTCGATAGTGGTTCGCGCCGTAAGGAGTATAAAGGGAATGTGGCTCGTGCGCTCGTCCTCACGGATCTTTGTGCATAGGGTAAACCCATCCATCAGCGGCATCATCATATCGCTGAGGATTAGATCCGGAATGTGCTCGAACGCTTTCTCCAATCCAACTTTCCCATTCTCGGCAACAACGACCTGGTACTCTGTTTCCAGATTTTCTTTTAGATATAGGCGAAGATCCTCGTTGTCCTCAATTAAAAGGACTAGAGACTCGGATTGCGTGGATTCGTTCATGGAAAGAACAGCCTTTTCCTTATTTACATCGACTGTAGTATCACGGTCGATTGTAGACGAACCATTTGTTTCCCTCTCAACACCTTCCATAGTGCGGATATGCCTGCCCGCGAACGGAAGAGAAACCTTGAACAATGTTCCTGCACCTAATTTACTTTCAACTTCGATTTGGCCTTTCATCAACTGTACCAGCTCTTTCACAAGAGATAATCCAATACCGCTTCCCTCAAATTCCCTGGAACTTGAACTGTCTACCTGATAAAACCTGTCGAAGATTTTGTCGACGTCGGATGGCGGAATTCCCGGACCGGTGTCAGCAATTTCAATAGACACCGTTTCCGTATCGTTCGATGGAATATTTACACAGAATGATATGCGACCGCCATCGGGTGTGAACTTAAATGCATTTGACAGCAAATTGTAAAGTATCGTCTCTACTTTATCCTGATCAAAAAAAGTTTCGAACGAATCTGCTGGAATGCGAACGTCATATTCGATGTTGCGGATTTCGGCAAGGGATTCGAATGATGCAGTTAACACCCGAAGGAAATAAAGGAAGTCAGATTTTTTTTCAGTGACCTTCATGCCACCTGATTCCAGCTTGGCAAGATCAAGTAATTGATTGATGAGTTGCTGCAGTCTTTTTGCATTCCTATGCATACGTTCCAGATCAGGCTGACGTATCTGACTGGTATCTTTATCTTGAATGATCTTTTCAAGAGGACTAAGAATCAGCGATAGCGGCGTTCTAAACTCATGAGAGATATTTACAAAGAAATTTGATTTCAGTTTATCCAATTCTTTTAGCTGCTCGGCATTAGTCTTTAGTTCTTCCGATTGTTCCTCCAACTGAACATTCTGCATGCGTATTTCCAGCGTTTGTCTGGCGACTTCCACCTCTAGCGCTTCCTTTTCCTGCTGCAATTTGCGGGATCTCCATTGGATCAATAACCAAACGACGAATCCGGCTAACAAGATGTAGCCGACATAGGCATACAAACTTCGTGATGCCGGCGGTGAGATCACAAAGCTGAAAACTTCAGGTTCGCTGACAACGCCGCCATAATTACGTGACCTTACTATAAAACTATAGCTTCCTTCCCAGAGGCTTGAGTATTCTTTGATGTTTTCGTTTGTCCAGGCAGACCAGTCTTTGTCGTATCCTTCAAGTTTGTATTGAAATAAATTTGCTTCGGGAGCAACGTATCCGGTGCTTGTAAATTCAAAACGAAGGGCGTTCGATGAGTACGGCACGGTGAGATCTTGTGGTATGCCTCCAATCCCTCGAAAGAAAACTGAATCGTTAAGTAGTGCAATTTTGTTCAAATACGTTTTGAAAAGTGTGGTGTCCTCGACCACACGCTTTAAACGCTGTCTAACAAGGCCATCCGAACCTCCGTGCCACAAGACACCATCCTCCTTATAGTTGAATACACCTGTACTCTCAAGAATCCTTGACGTATTGAATCGTTCAAGTACATAGCTTCCATTTTTAGAAGGCGTAATAATAATAACGCCTTTCTTTCCATCTACTCTTTTTTTTGTCTTCGTATATATTTGGCCAGATGGCGCTTCATTTAATACTGGAAAAACTGTGCCCCGCTTCAGACCGTATGCTGTCTCCAGGGTACTATCGTAGTTGAAACGGTTAGTAGCATAGTCGAATCGGAAGGGCTCGCTTGTCGAGCCAACGCGAAACAGTTCTGACTTCCCAATCGTGTTAATCTTGATATAGCCTTCGGGCAGTCCATCATTCGGACCGAAGCTTTTTACCTCCGGTTTGTCATAATCAACTGTTCCGTCAGGCTGTGTGAATGATACTAATGTTGCACCCTGAGAAAATGTGCTGATCCAAACTTTGCCATCGCGGGTTTCATTGAAGCGTATATTGTCTAGTCGCAGATCATCCACACCCTTAGCCTTCATCCAGATGCCATTCTGTAATTTCATCGACATTAGTCCGATGTCGTGGGCAACAAGTATTCTGTTACTTTCCGCCTTATACGTATGGAGCGAAAAAGTTGGTGTGGCGTCAAGTGTTCGGAGTCGATTTGAGCTGAATTCAAACAATCCATCATTTGAAGCGATTACCATGCGGTCTTGAATAATAATAAGATCCCAGCATGCCGAGTTGATACCGTCAATTTTTTCGAAATGAGCGAACCGTTCCGGAAACGACGATGGAATCAGCCGATATAATCCCAATCCTGTTGCAGCATATAACGTTCCGTTGTATCTAATCATGTCATTGGGCGATCCTTGCAACCCAATTTCATCATTGTAAACCCTGAATGGGTTGTTGATCTCGAACCGGCTAATACCATTGTCGGTGCAGATCCATAGATCACCTGACTTATCCTGAGACATGTACAAAACGACATTCATTGTCAGGCCGTTTTTGTCGGTTATCATTGACTTAATGTTTCCTTCAAGATCGAGGATTAGCGAACCACCCCTTCTGGTTCCAATGGCGAAGGTGCTGTCTTTCAGCATGAGGCCTGTGTAAATTTGTTGTTCCTTCAGGTAGTCGTCTGCCTTGGTCTTGAACGGTCGGATGTCCTTTCCATCATATATATAGAGTCCGTCATATCTGGTTGCGAGAATAATTGTGTTATCGAACAAAGGTATTCCGCTGTAAACCCGGTTCTTGATCAAGGTTTCTCCACCTGGTGCGAGCGAGAACTCATTATCGACAAATCGCATTAAGCCTTTACCCTCTTCATATGCATACAAAATGTCGTTCCATATGAACGTTTTATGAAATGCGTTTGCGTTGGGCCATTGCCAGAACTGGAGGCGTTCGCCATTCCAGGAGTAAAGTCCGGTCTCTGCGCCAAACCACACCACACCTTTGCTTACCTGGGTATTCCACACATTGCCCATAGTTTGAAGTTCAGGTTTCAACAACGGCAGCAACGACTCATAGACGAGACCACCCGTATTATTTCTCTTTAAGAATCCAATATCATCCAGGGCGCCGACGTAGATTTTTCCTGTTTCATCCATCGCCATCGATCTGATCACGCTTTCAGTAGGTGTTTCGATCAATGTCCAACTTTTACCATCATAGGTCATTACGCCGTTGCCATTGGCAAACACCATAATGCCATTGTTATCTTGTAATACGCCCCAGTTTTGGAAATCCTGACCGTATTCTTTTGAGGTGTAATTCTTGTGATGATAAAGACCGCTTTCCTTGTCAAGATCAACGTGAGGCGTTGGCAAATCGGTTTGAGCAAAGGAGGAATAGGCCACCAGTTGAAACAAAAGAAAATATTTCAATTTGGCTAACACGAGATCTTAATGGTTAGAAAAGACGGGCGGATGAGGAAAAAGGAATTTCCTATTAAAGATGGGCGTATTTTCTTGAAGAACAAAGAATGGAGTATTCGTTGTTAGGCTCCAAGGAACACGGATTTCACTACTGATTGTCTCGAGTCAAGTCGACGTTGTATGTAAAATGAATCAGGAATCCTATATTATTCTCCTGCTTGGTACCATTTGATTTCACTAAGGTCTGATTGAGGAAACCACCAATCATACCAAGCTTATCGTTGAACTGATAGCCGAGACCAGCAAAAATTCGGTTTTGGTCTGGTTTATTATAGGTTACGTTCTCACCCCAGCTGAAAAATACCTCGTCATAGAATGCGGCATAATAAGTTCCAACGTCAATCTTGGAAGAGTTGATGGGCAACTTGGCCATCAGTCGATAGCGGATACGGGTTTGATTGTTGGTATAGCCGTCATCTACAATAGTACCATCGCTCATCACCGAGTGATGCTGAATGAATCGCTCCTCCAGTCTAAGACGGTGGTCTACCTTAAAGCGTTTCAAGTCATGTTTATAAGAAACTTGTTGCCAAATACGATGTTCATTGTTTTCAAATAGTGCCGGCTGCTTTCCATACTTGTAGTTCCAGGTGTAGACATATGCAAGCGGTGCAATGGACAGATTCTTAGTCAGCTTTACGTCGAGTGCCGTGCGGGCTTGGTATTGTTGCGGATCGAAATCATCTGCGTACCGGAACTGACCTTCTAACAAGAGTGACAGACGTTCAGTCATCTTGATATTTGATGTAATTGCAAACCACTGAATTGCCTGGGTGACCTTTTCGCGTTCGTTAGACTGTGCAAAAACAGCTTGAAGTGATAAAACGAGAGTAAGTAGGAGAGATGAAGCTAGTCTTACCACTACGCTAAATATTGATTAATTCTTGGCAAATGTAATTATCCGAATATTACGCTAATGTTAATTCTTTAACATTAAGTTCATATTTGCTTAATATTAGCGCATAGCCTGTTTTTAACAGACTGAAAAACAGCTACTTATGTTCTGATGATTATTCTTGTACTTTTTCCAGTCGGCCCCTGTTTGTTGGCAATGTTCACTCTTATAAGACACAAGTTTTTTATGCCGCCAGTTCTCTATTTCAATGGGAGGTCAATTTTTTCCGGTCACCTTTTACATTTCGTGTTTATATATATCTTTAGAAGACCCAAATTTTAGCCACAATCAAACGCTCCCTTCGTGATGGAATTCTTTAACAATCTCGATCCTTTTATTAAGGTATTCTGGTTTATTGCCATTCCTACGAGTGTCATTTTTCTGATCCAGACTATAATGACATTTGCGGGCGTGGATTCTCACGATGGCCTTAGTGCTGATTTCGACTCTGATCTTCATCACGGAGATACACCGTTCCAATTGTTTACGTTCAGGAACCTCATTAACTTTTTGCTCGGCTTCAGCTGGACTGGGATCTCTTTTTATTCAACGGTTGAAAGTAAAACCCTTCTTGTCGCATTGTCGATCATGGTCGGGTCCGCGTTCGTTGGCGCATTTTTCTTTATAATAAATCAAATACAAAAGCTTGCCGAAGATAACTCCTTCAAGATCGACAATACGCTAAACCAGGTTGCATCTGTATATCTGACCATTCCTGAAAAGAAGAGTGGCAGAGGTAAAATCCAGGTGAGCGTAAAAGGAGCGTTTCACGAACTGGATGCCGTTACCGAAAAAGAAAAAATTGAATCCAGTGCCATGGTCCGCATCGTGAAAATCGAAAGCAACAGTCTTGTTGTGGTAGAAAGAATATAATTCCAAAACTTAAATATGCCCTTCGAAATGTCCCCTATGATCATTATTGTTGTAGCCGCCGTTGTCGGCTTTATCACTATTTCTGCTCTTATATCGCGGTTTAAGCGATGTCCTTCTGACAAGATCCTCGTAATTTATGGACGAACAGGAGGTACCTCTGCAAAATGTATACATGGAGGAGGTGCCTTTATATGGCCTGTGATTCAGGATTATGCCTACCTGGATCTGAAACCCATCTCGATCGAGGCAAACCTGACGAATGCTCTAAGCCGACAGAATATTCGTGTAGACGTACCGTGTCGATTTACAATAGCGATCTCCACCGAAGCCGATAGCATGAACAATGCGGCAGAGAGATTGTTGGGACTTGCTCCCAATGAAATTCAGGAACTTTCTAAAGATATCTTATTCGGACAGTTGCGTCTGGTGATTGCGACCATGACCATTGAAGAGATCAACTCGGACAGGGATAAATTCCTTGACAACATTTCAAAGAACGTTGACACCGAATTGAAAAAGATCGGCTTGAAACTTATCAACGTAAACGTAACCGATATCAAGGATGAGTCCGGTTACATCGAAGCCTTAGGTAAGGAAGCTGCGGCAAAAGCGATAAACGAAGCCAAGATCAGTGTTGCTGAGCAAACCAAGATTGGTGAAACGGGTAAGGCCATTGCGGATAGGGAGAAAGATGTGCAGATTGCTGAAACGCAGCGTGAGCGTGATGTTAAAATTGCAATCACTCAAAAGGACCGGGAAGTAAGTATTGCCGCCGCGGGTAAAGATGAAGCTATCGGTAAAGCCGAGGCCCAACGCGATACACGTATTAAAACTTCAGAAGCCAATGCGGTTGCGATTAAAGGTGAAAACGAAGCAAAGATCGCTATTGCCGGTTCCGATGCGACGCGTCGTGAACGGGAAGCGGAATCGCTGCGTCTAGCCATTACGGCGGAAAAAGTACAACAGGCGAAGGCGCTTGAAGAATCGTATGTTGCCGAGCAAAAAGCGGAAATGGCGCGGTCCGAACGCGAACGCTCCACTCAGATCGCCAACATCGTTGTCCCTGCCGAAATAGCAAAACAAAAGGTTGTCATTGAAGCTCAGGCCTACGCGGAGAAGATCCGGGAAAATGCCAAAGGTGAGGCGGACGCTATCTTTGCAAAAATGGAGGCAGAAGCAAAAGGTTTGTATGAGATCCTTACCAAACAGGCCGAGGGTTACGCGCAGGTCGTCAAAGCCGCTGGCGGCGACCCGACCAAAGCTTTCCAATTGTTGTTAATCGAAAAGCTGCCTGAGCTTGTCAAGACGCAGGTAGAGGCCGTTAAGAATATCAAGATTGATAAGATTACAGTGTGGGATTCGGGTAACGGTACTTCTGAGAACGGTGCTGGCTCAACAGCTAACTTTGTCTCTGGAATGATGAAGACCGTCCCTCCATTGAACGACTTATTCAATATGGCAGGTTTGAATCTTCCTACATACCTGAAAGGTGAGAACGATCCTCCTGCGTTAAAAAAAGGTGACAAAGAAAGCAACGAGTAATTAGCAACCAGCAATTAGCAACGAGCAACTAGCAACGAGCAATGACTTATATAGCCTTCCCTGCTAACTGCTGACTGCTCCCTGCTGACTGCTCCCTTCCTAAGGATTAATCCAAAGGTCTACTGGCCTTTTAACAACGGGCGCAAATGGCAAGGATATTTTCTTTCCCTGTCCGGCCGATGCATAGGCAGCATAGATAACTTCCAATACTAATCTTCCTAGCTCTCCAGTTACTAGAGGTTCTTTATTTTGCTGAACACATTCAATAAAATGTTTGAGCTCATGTGGATATCCCTGGTTGAAAACTTCCTCAAAGACAGTGAAACTCCAACCTGCAGTGGTGTCTGCTTTTTCCATTGCGTAGCCATAACCATTCTTGCTGTATGTAAGCGCTGAGTTCCCAATAAAAAGATCGGCATATACAACGCCTTCGGTACCGTAAATCTCACATCGGTCGTCCATACCTCCGTGTTTTGCCCAACTGTTCTCGGCGACGGCCGTCACTCCATTTTCAAATTCAACGATCACCACGGAGTTATCTTCTCCCTGAGTGCGGCCTTTGTGCAGAACGGTACCCATACTCGCGGAGACGCTCTTAACTTTTGCATTGTTTAGCATCCAGAAGAACCAGCCGAACGCGTGACATCCCATGTCCATCAGCACACCTCCACCTGAATATTTAATATCGTAGAACCAATCAGTATGAGGGCCGGAATGTTTTTCTCCCTGCTTAAGCATGTAGATCTTCCCTACGGCGCCTTCCTTGACCAGATGCCTTGCTCTCTCATATTTCGGGGCAAAACATAATTCTTCGGCATACATCAGCTTTACACCCGCTTTTTTGCATGCTGCAATCATCGCGTCGGCTTCTTCAAGCGTGACCGCAAGAGGTTTTTCAATGATCACATGCTTTCCGGCCTGCGCTGCTTTGATCGTAGCATCGGCGTGAAGATAGTTAGGTAAACAAATGTCAACCACCTCACATCCCGATTCTTTAATAAGGGTGTCAATATTGTCGTACCATTTACCTATGTGGTGCTTTTCGGCCATCGCTTTTGCTTTGTCGGCATTGCGAGCGTAAATGGCGACTACTTCAGCTTCCGGAATAAAGCGATGATAACTTTCGAGGTGGATCTCTGAGATGAATCCACCACCAAGGATTGCTACTTTCGTGCGTTGCATGCGTTGTCTGATTTGTGTTTGCTAAAATTATAGGGAAATAGGGCAATAAAGCAACAAGGAGATAAGGAGATAGGGAGATAGGGAAAATTAGGTAATTAGGAATATGGACTGTTTGTAGTGCATGTTTATTAACTCATTTGGAGATTGGCGATTGCGTTACTTGAACATTTGGATTTCCCATAGGCGCTATCTTCTTATCACCTTATCTTCCTTATCCCCTTATCTCCTTATTTCCTTATATACCGTCGAGGGGCCTTCGATTTGCGCTGATCTGTCTTGATTTCTTTAGCTCGGATGGAGTAAGGCCGGTTATTTTTTTGAACTGCGCTGATAGGTGCGCTACACTGCTATATCCCAATTTAAGTGCGATCTCACTTAAGCTTAGCTCGTCGTAAAACAGTAATTCTTTTACTCTTTCGATCTTTTGCCTGATAATGTATTGTTCCAGCGTGATCCCTTCAACAGCCGAAAACAGGTTGCTGAGGTAATTATAATCGTAATGGAGTTCTTCGGCCAATTGTGTCGACCAGTTGTATTTTCTCTCAACGTGATCTGAATGATGGATCATTTTGATCACTTTGTTTTTTATGGATTCTATCATCCGGGCTTTACGGTCATCTATTCGTTCAAAGCCTCTCTCTTCTAGAATTTTGTCGAGCTTTGAAGACTGCTCGGGGCTGAGTTGGTCTTCCTGAAGATCAACTTCTCCAAGCTCTATTTTGTTGGCATGCAATCCCAACGAGGACAACGCTTCCCCAACAGACTGAACGCACCGCTGGCAAACCATATTCTTAATGTATAGGATCATGAATGAAGTGGTTCTTTTTATTAGAAATAAGCATAGTGTAGATAGCTCGTTGAGACTGAATCATTTGTTGTTCTGGTTCCAAGGAGACCGGTATATTATGTCCTTTTGAATCAATGATGACAGCCTGCGCATTATCATTAAGCTGAAGGTTGATCATTTGATTGATCTCCTCTTTCATTGCCTTTTTGTGGATGGGAAAGCAAACTTCAATACGCCGGTAAAGATTGCGATCCATCCAATCCGACGACCCCATAAAGATCTCCTGTTTTCCGTTGTTGTGGAAAATGAAAATTCGTCCGTGTTCAAGGTAACGATCCACTATGCGGATAACTTTGATATTCTCGCTCATACCATCAACACCAGGAACGAGGCAACAAATTCCCCTTATGATTAAAGAGATATTTACGCCAGCTCGCGACGCTTCATACAATTTTCCAATCATAACCTTTTCTTCCAGGTTATTTAGCTTTATTATGATCGATGCGGGCAGTCCCTTTTTCGCATGTGCGATTTCGCGGTCAATTAATTCCACGAATCTTGACTGCAGGTTGAATTGAGCGACTAAAAGATGATTGAAAGTCAACGATGTCCCGTGTGAGGGTTTTTTACGTTTTTTTAGAAACCGGAAAAGAGCTTCAGCCTCGCTGAGCATTCGTTCATCCGTGGTCATCAGGATGTGGTCGGTGTAGAACCGGGCGGTTCCCTCATTGAAATTGCCCGTTGACAATAGTCCAAAGTACTCAGTCTCATTTTTCCTCTTGCGTTTGACGAGGGCGAGTTTGGCATGTACCTTCAGTTCCGGAATGCTATATATAATGTCCACTCCAGCTTGTTTCATTCTCTTTGCCCATTTGATGTTGTTTTCTTCATCAAATCTCGCCTTCAACTCGACAAAGACCGTAACTTTTTTGCCGTTCCTCGCCGCCTGTATCATTGCATTTGCAATGCGCGAATCTTTCGCCACGCGATATAGTGTGACATAGATTCGACGCACATTGGGATCAAGAGCTGCCTCGACAAAGAAGCGAAGAACAGTATCATAGCTGTGATAGGGTGGATGCAGAAGAATCTCCTTAGTCTGCAGGTAATCCAGCAATGATATGCCATCTGGTTTTATCTGTAGCCTCTTTGATGGCCATTCGTCGTAGAAAAACGACTTATTCTTCAGCGGTAAGGTTGATAGATCTTTGAGATTATGATATGTTCCTCCGATGACTAAAGTCGCCTTTTGCAGTCCGAAATGTAGTCCAAGCTGAGAGAGGATTTCTGTAGGGGCGGTTGGATCGTACAAGAAGCGGGTAGCCAGGCCGTAATCCCGACGTGTTATTTCCCGTTCGATTTTTTTTGCAAGGTTACCTTCAAATTCGTCTTTGAGGTCCAGCTCAGCGTCGCGTGTGATCTTAAAGCTATTGGATGAAATGCACAATTGGCCGGGAAAGATCTTGTGGATATTGGATTTGATAACGTCATCAAGGAAAATAATGTGTGGGGTATTATTGTAGGTAACGCTGAAAAAACGCGGTATGTGATCGGAAGGGATATTCAACACATAACATTGCTTTGTTCCTTCGCTTGTCTGAATAGTTGTTGCAAGATATAGTTTGTTGTTCTCGGGGAAAAAATCAACATTTTGCGATAGCTCCACTACGTGAATGAATCCTGCAACTTCCCGGAAAAAGAAATTCTCAATTTCCATTTTGAGCGCTTTTGGAAAGGGCCGGTTAATGAGAAGATTCACTCCCTGTTGGATCAAGTCGGGCAGAATGTTTTTGGTTAACGTCTTACCGAACTGATTGAGTTGATGGCCAATAGTGGAAGTGACCCGCTTAAGCTTCCTTTCTGCTTTTGAAGAATCTGCTCCGTCTTCCAATCTACCAAGCGCCATAATGGCCGGCATTCTCACCCGGTAAAATTCATCGAGGTTTGAGGAATAAATGGATAAGAATTTAAGTCGTTCCATCAGGGGAACCGCCTTGCGTTGTGCTTCGGCGAGCACGCGTGCATTAAAGGATAACCAGCTGAGGTCCCGGTCAAAGAATTTATTCCTGGGCTGGTCGCTTTGTTTCATGAGGGCTTTTTCTACAAACTAGCTGGTATGAATGAGCTATGCAATAGGTTGATCTTAAATAGGTGTTAACTTTTTTGAAACAGTTGAAAAACGACGTTTTGCGGTGAGCTTCTTACAACTGTGGTTATTTTTCTCACCGCAACCTGATTGGTGTGGAGATGTCTCCTTATGATGGTTGGTTTTTATGCGAAATAACCGTGGTACGAATTTGGAGGTGTTGCAAGTAGAATATTTAGTATCAACTAATCCCGATTTATATGAGCACAACAACGATGTTTAAGGTAATATATGGTCTCGTTTTCATCCTCGTGATGGCGGCATGCGGCACAAAAAAAGATGACAGTGCTGAAATTGCTGAAGAACAAAACGATGAAAAGTTCGAGGATCGAGATCTTGAAAAGGATGCTGACTTTGTGGTGAACACTGTTGCAAGCAACTACGCAGAAATCAAGCTAGCTCAACTTGCAAAAGGCAAAGCCACTGACGCAAAGATTAAGGAAATGGCTGACATGCTTGAGAAAGACCATACGAGAATAGTCGATGAATTAACAGCGTATGCAAACAAGCATGGTATATCCGTACCGTTGGAAGAAACCACCGAAGCTGCAAAGGATTACGAAAAGCTTGCCGAAAAGACAGGCGGTGAATTTGATGAAAAATGGTGTGAGACTTTGGAAGACAAACACGAAAAGTCAATTAATAATTTTGAAGCAAGGTTGGATAAAACGGAAGATCCTGAATTGAAGGATTGGATTACAGCAACGTTACCTGGATTAAGAACTCATCTCGAGATGTTAAAAGAGCGCGACGACGCTAAATAGTTGGCTTGGGGAAGTTGAGTGTATATCGACTTCCCCTTTTCTATTTCAACCGCTATCCTAAAACTACGTTTAATTTAAATTGATCAACGTATTGGAGTAGTCATACGGCTGACGGCGTTATTACTTTCCGTTCATGCCTGTTTATTGCGATTTTTTAGCCGCTTAGGTTTGTGGTATTCTTACCCAACTCACTCTTCGACGGTGAAGAATCATAGCCCGCAAGATCAAAATCCTGTAAGCAGTCCTTTTCTAATGAAGTGTGGAATTAATTCTACAGTATAAAAATGTGGCTGGGGAACGGGGGCCATAAATGGCC
>Ga0075428_100006291_pt1 | contig 13199 bp, 10 predicted proteins | sample RhiMetdeltSRZDD2_FD_75291 | JGI IMG/M metagenome (GOLD analysis project Ga0075428, IMG submission 75291) | Populus rhizosphere microbial communities from Tennessee, USA - Rhizosphere MetaG P. deltoides SRZDD2 | ecosystem: Host-associated > Plants > Roots > Rhizosphere > Soil | place: USA...
GTGCGATTGCAACCCGTGCTCCCGGACCTGCGGCGGAGCGGAGAGCGCACCGGGGCGACGTCCCTGCTTCCCGGGCATCCGCCGGGGCCGTACGACGTGCAGGTCGTCAACCCCGACGGCGGTCTCTCTCGCTTGCACAACGCGCTGCTCGTCTGCGAGCGCCGGCAGCTCCGCGCGGCGCTGTCTCCCGGCGCTCAGCGCCGCTGGACGTTGTCGGCCGACGCGGATCCAGCGGCCGAGGAACGTGACGCCGCGGTGCTGCTGCCGGAGCTCGGTGATCCGATCGCAACGTTCGCGACGAGCGCCGGCCCGGACACGATCCGTATCTCGATTCCGACGGCGGGGCGAGCGAGCGTTGTCCTCGCCGGCACCGACGAGAGCCGGCTCAGGGCGGCTTGGGACGCTGCGAGGACCCGCGGCGGGATCCTCCTTCGTCCGCTCGGCCCGACGGAGTACGGGGACGTTGGGCTGTCGGCGCGTCCGCTCGCCTCTCGTCGCGAGCCGCGGCGCTACACGTACGTTCTGAATGGCGGGTTCCTGTCCGAGGCCAACGCCACCGGCCCCGGCGTCGACCTGACGTTCGAGCTACGAGCCCGCGACGGGATCGGCTGCCTCAACGCGGCGCGGGCGTCTTACGTGGAGACGCTGGCGGCGTTGTGCACGAGCGCGCCGGGAAGCGTGGTGTGCACGTCGCGCTAGCCGAGACTCAGAACTGGAAGGATTGCCCCTTCAACCCGTTGTCGAATACCAGCTCGTAATCCGACAGCGCGGGCTGCTCCGGGAATCGCTTCAGTGTCTCGTAGCGATAAAGGTCCAGCTTGTACTCGACGGTGAGGCTCGGAAGATCCGAGTCGGTCTCGGGCCCCGGCCCCACGAAGTGCTCCCTGCCGATCAAGAGAATGAGTCGGAGTTTGCCTTCGGGCGTCCTCACGGTGACCACACGTCTCTCGAACATCAGGCCCTCCATACTCGAAAGCTGGAGCTCATAGCAGCCGGCCACGTTCTGCGTCCAAGACGTCCACACTGCGTCATGGAAGGCTCGCAGGGCTTCGTAGCGGTCCTGGGATGGGGGATAAATCACGCAGTCGTCGGCTGCGCATGCCGGTCCCACGCAACATGACACGGCGATCAGCCACAACCTGGCGATGGAGCGACGAAGCATCGTGGTCAGGGCTGCACGGTACGCCCGGGCCGCGCGCTTCGTCCGTGCACGATACCGGGCCTGCGGTGAAGTCACCGAAACCGGCTATTTCCTCCGCGTCAGATCGGCCCTGATGTACGCGGCCTCCAGCTTCTCAGGGTCGACGTCGGTGGCCTTCGTCGGGCACGCGATGATCGACCAGCCGGACCAGCTCTCTCCCTCGATCGGCGCGACCATGCCGGTCACGGTCGCCCCGGCCTCGACGGCGGGATGCTCCTTCTTTCCAAGCCAGCCGCTCGCGGTGGCGTACTCCACCGGGAGCCGCTCGACGCTGACCCCTTCCTTGCTCCTCACCGAGAGCAGGTAGCCCGAGCTGGCGCCGTCGCGCTCGAGCCGGAAGGCGTAGTCGCTCCCGTCGTTGCAGTGCACGGACAGCGATACGGCGCCATCGGCGGCCCTCGCGACCGTGACGGGCGACGGCCCGGGCTTGTCGGTGGGCCCGCACCTCGGACCGCCGAATCGGCCCGCGCCGATCGTCAGCATCGTGAGCCCCCAGTCACCAGCGAGGCGCGTGAGGGGGTCCGTGGCCGCGACCGTCGCGGGTCCCGCCGTCGCCACCGCCACGGTCGCTGCGGCCGCGCCGCTCTTCCGGTTCAGGATCGCGCTCGTCCATGCGGGCTCGTTCTTGAAGTGCTGCTGGCCCGCCTCCGCCCAGAACGAGGACTCCGCGGGGTCCTCTCGCTCGAAGCTCTTGAAGCCCCCGATGTACATGAAGTTGCCGGTCATCGCGCGTCCCAAGAAGCCATGCTTCGCGCCCTCGGGCGAGATCAGTCGCAGGTAGTGGGACTGCGCCGGATCCGCGTTGTCGGTCTTGGTCGAGGACGACGATTCGATGTCTCCCGCGAAGACCAGCTTCCCCGGTGCGACCTCGACCTCAGTGCGCGCGATGTCAGGCTTCGGGAAGGCGACGACGCCGTCGCCGCCGCCCGCCGCCAAGTTGAACACGCAGCCGACTGCCACGTACTTCCCCGGCTTCGCGTTGAGGAGATAGACATGGGTCCCCTTCGAGTAGTTCGAGGGGATGACGTTCTCCGCGGCGAACCGGTCGCGCTCCTCTTCGACCCGGACGAAGTAGACGACGTCCGCGTGCGACGATCCCATCTTCGCCGGCGGGATGACCTTGATCTTGATGCCGATGGAGCCGCGCGCCGGGTCCGGCGGCTCGAGCTTCAACTTCGCCCAGGACGGCGCCGTCGCGAGCACGACGCCGACGATGAGAGACACGAATCCGCGCATGAGGTCCTTGGCTCGCATGGCTTGTTCCCCCCTCCCCTGAAAAACTGGCGCGAGCATACACCCGCGCGCGGCGAAAGCGCGTTCCTGGCCGACAACCGCGCGCTTCCATGCGAGAAACCGGGAGCGCGGGATGCTCTTGTGTCCGCGGACGCAGGGACCTTAGCTTCGCGCCCGTGTCGTCCCCCTTGCTCGATTCACGATTCCTGATCGTCGAGGCCCTCGGCCGCGGCGGGCAGGGGCGTGTGTTCCATGCATACGACCGGCTGAGCCGGAGGAACGTCGCGATCAAGGCGCTCGAGGCGCGGCCGAAGGAGGCCTTCGCCCACGGCGCTGCCGAGTTCGCGGCCTGGTCGCGCCTGCGGCATCCGCACGTCGTTCGCGCCTACGAGATGTGCCGCGCGGTGTCCGGTCCGTTGGTTCCGGGAACGCCCTACCTGGTGCTGGAGCTGGTGCGGGGAGGCCCGGTGCATCTCGCCCTTCCCGCGGGACGCGTCGCGCCTCGCCTGCTCGAGGAGCTGGCGCGGCGGCTGCTGCGCGCGCTCGACCACGTGCACGCCGCCGGTCTCGTCCATCGCGATCTCAAGCCGGGAAACGTGCTGGTCGGTCCGGGGCGCGGGCGCCTGGGGCGCGTGAAGCTGACCGACTTCGGGCTCGCCTCCGAGTCGGGGCGGGCCGGCGTCCCGGGCCGGATCTCGGGCTCGCTCCCCTACGTCGCCCCCGAAGCGATCATGGGGTTCTCGCTCGACGGCCGCGCGGACCTGTACGGCCTCGGCGTGCTGCTCTACTACGTCGCGACCGGCCGCCTCCCGCTTCCCTCCCGCTCGCCGGACCGATGGCTGCGCTGGCACCTGAGCGGCCCACCGGCGAACCCGAAGCACGCTCGCCCCGATCTCCCGGATCGTTTCGGCGACCTCGTCGCGAGCCTGACCGCCCGCGCGCGCGAGGCTCGTCCGTCGTCCGCCGCCGCGGCGCTCGAGATGCTCGGCGCGGCGCGGGTCCGCGCGAGCGCATCGATCCCCCGGGTCTCGGCCGCCGAGCGCGCGAGGATCCGCTTCGCCCTCGACGCCGCCCGCTCCGGGGAGCTGCGCGAGCTCCGTTGCTCCGGCTCCGGCCTGGCCGCGCATGCGGTGCGCGCGGAGCTCGCGGTCGGTGCCTCGGCGCTGGGGATGACCTATCTGCGCCTGGGGCGCGAGCCCGGGCGCCGGGCATCGAGCCTTCCTCGCGTCGTGCTCGCGCTCCTGATGGAGCGAGGCGCTGCGGTCCGAGAGCTCGTGGATCCGGACACCCTCGCGCGGGCGCTTCCCCTCTCGCACCTCCGCGGGGTCCCGGTCTGGGACAGGCTGGACGACGATGCCCGTCTCCGTCCCGGGACGATCCCCGCCGCCGCCCGGGAGCTCGCGGCGCTCCTGCTCGGCGCGGCGCGGAGCCGCGGGATCGCGCTCGCGGTGGACCGCGCGGCGCTCTCCGATCCCCTCGCCGCGAGCGTGATCGTCCGGCTTCGCCGCGAGATGGCCCGCGCTTCGCCGCCGGCACCCGGCGCGGGCGGCCTCGTGCTCGCCCTTCCCGCGAGGCGCGTCACATGTGAGCGATGACGTTGTCGCCGAACTCCGAGCACCTGATCTCGGTCGCGCCCTCCATCTGCCGCGCGAAGTCGTAGGTCACCCGCTTGGAGCCGATCGCGCCGTCCATCCCCGCGAGGATCCTGTCGGCCGCCTCGTCCCACCCGAGGTAGCGGAGCATCATCTCGCCGGAGAGGATGACCGAGCCGGGGTTGACCCGGTCGAGGTTCGCGTACTTCGGCGCGGTGCCGTGCGTCGCCTCGAACACGGCGTGGCCGGTCACGTAGTTGACGTTCCCGCCGGGGGCGATCCCGATCCCGCCGACCTGGGCGGCCAGCGCGTCGGAGTCGTAGTCGCCGTTGAGGTTGAGCGTCGCCACCACGTCGAACTCCTTCGGCCGCGTGAGGATCTGCTGGAGGAAGATGTCGGCGATCGCGTCCTTGACGAGGACCTTCCCCGACTCGAGGGCCGCCGCCTGCTCGCGCTCGGCGACGTCCTCCCCGCGCTCCCCGCGCGTCCGCTCCCAGCGCTCCCAGGTGTAGACCTTGTCGCCGAACTCGCGCTCCGCGAGCTGGTACCCCCAGTTGCGGAACGCGCCTTCGGTGAACTTCATGATGTTCCCCTTGTGGACGAGCGTGACGCTCTTGCGCTTGTGCCGGATCGCGTAGGCGATCGCCGCGCGGATCAGGCGCTCGCTCCCCTCCTGGGACACCGGCTTCAACCCGATCGCCGCGCTCGAGGGGAAGCGGATCTTCTTGTAGGAGGACGGGAACTCCTGCTCGAGGAACTGGAGGACCTTCTTCACCTCGGCTGTGCCGCTGGCGAACTCGATCCCCGCGTAGATGTCCTCGGTGTTCTCGCGGAAGATCACCATGTCCACCCACTCGGGATGGCGGACCGGGGACGGGACCCCCTTGAACCACCGGACCGGGCGCAGGCAGACGTACAGGTCGAGGATCTGCCGCAGCGCCACGTTGAGCGAGCGGATGCCCCCGCCGACCGGCGTCGTCAGCGGCCCCTTGATGCCGACGAGGTGCTTCCGGAAGGCGTCGAGCGTGGCGTCGGGGAGCCAGCTCCCCACCGCGTCGAACGCCTTCTGCCCGGCCAGCACCTCGGTCCAGGCGATCTTGCGCCGGTCGCCGTACGCCTTCGCGACGGCGGCGTCGAGGACGCGAGAGGCCGCCCTCCAGATGTCGGGGCCGGTCCCGTCCCCTTCGATGAAGGGGATCACCGGACGGTCGGGGACCGACAGGCGGCCCCCTGAGAACGTGATCGATGTGCCTCGGAGGTCGCTCATCGGGACGGCTCCTCGTCGCCGCGCCGCAGCCGGTGCTGCGGCCGGTAGGGATAGATGTCGACGACCTCCCCCCGGCGGTGGAGGTCCTGCATGCGGTGCCAGAAATCCACGTGCAACAGCTCCTCGTGATGGCGGAGGAAGATCTCGAGCAGCTCCCGCCGCAAGCCGAGGAAGGCGCGAAACTCCTCGGGGAAGATGTCGCGCTCCCCTACGTAGTACCACGGCTCGGACGAAAGCTCCTCGTCGTCCGACCGCGCCTGCGGGAGGCGCCGGAAGACGCAGTCGCTCAAGAGGCACAGCTCGTCGTAGTCGTAGAAGACGAGGCGGCCGTGCCGCGTGACCCCGAAGTTCTTCAGGAGCATGTCGCCCGGGAAGATGTTGGTGGCGGCGAGGTCGCGGAGGACCTGGCCGTACTCGATCACCGCCTGCGTCGCCGCGTCGGGGCCGGCCTCGCGGAGGTAGACGTCGAGAGGCCGGAGGCGGCGCTCGGTGTAGAGGTGGCCGATCACCACCCCTTCGCCGCGGAACCGGACGGTGTCGCTCGCGACCCGCGCGAGCTCTTCGAGCAGCGCCGGCGCGAAGCGCGCGCCGTCGAACTCCAGGTGCTCGAACTCCTGAGCGTCGACCAGGCGCCCGGCCCGGTCGTGGCGGAAGACCAGGCGGTACTTGTCCCGCACCTCCTGGTGCGTGACGGTCTTCGGGTAGTCGAACCGGTCCTTGATCACTTTGAAGACCACGTCGAGCCCGGGAAGCGTGAACACGGTCATGACCATGCCGCGCTGTCCCGGCGCGATCTCGAACCGGTCGTCCGTCGTCTCCAGGTGGCGCAGGATCGACCGGTACAGCTCGGTCTTGCCGTGCTTGTTGCACCCGACCGCGTTGTACAGCTCCGCCACCGGCTTCTTGGGCATCAAGGCCTTGAGGAAGGCCACCGTCTCGCGGGGCTCGTCCATCTCCACGAAGAAGTAGGAGCGCGCGAAGCTGAACACGATGCTGACGTCGTCCTCGCTCAGCAGCAGCGCGTCCACCGCGATCCCCCGCCCTTCGTTGACGAGCGCGATCACGAGCGGCACCTCCCCTCGGTCGGTGACGGCCCGCCCGACGAGATACGCCGCCTTCCCACGAAAGAAGAGCGCCCGCGCCAGGTCGATCGCGAGGACGTTCCGGTCCTCGAGGCGCTCCTCCATCGCGCGGGCGATGCGCGCGGCATCGCGGGAGGCGTCCTGCCAGCCGGGGGCGAAGGGGTAGGCGTCGAGGATCCTGCGGACCAGGAACGCGAGCGACCCCAGGCGCTCGAACCGGACCGACGAGCCCTCTCCTCCCCCGCGAGCGGGGGGCGCGGACGGAGCGAGGAACTCGACGGCGGGATCGACGCCGATCGTGTGGAAGATCTTCCGCGAGAACGAGTTGAAGAAGGTCTCGGCCTCCTCGACGTCCACGCGGGAGGCGATCGCCCGGGCGTAGGCGGCGCGTATCGAGGTCCAGGTCGGCCGGTCGCGCTCACGATCGCCGAGCAGGGGGACGAGGCGCCCGAGCCCCTCTCCGACCGCGTCCGTGTACAGGTCGAACCGCCGCGCCGCGTCGCGCTGCACGCCGAGCCAGTCCGCGGCCTCGAAGCGGGCCTTCGCCTGCCGCGTCAACGACCGGAAGGCCTCGACGTACGAGGCGTAGGTCTCGGCGATGATCGCGGCGCCGTCCTCGATCATGGCTCCCGTCTACACGTCCTCGGGGTTGAGGATCCGGAAAACGATCGCCGCGACGGCCGCGCCGAGGAAGTCCCCCACGATGTGGATCCAGATGCTCGACGGCGCGACGATCCCCATCGTGCTCATGCCGATGGCGACCGCCGGGTTGAAGGCACCGCCGGAGACGGCGCCGACCGAGAACGCTCCGGCCATCACCGTCATCCCGATGGCGAGGCCGTAGAACGAGTTCCCCGTGGTCCGCTTCGAGGTCGCGACGTTGAGGACGACCCAGACCAGCGCGAAGGTGAACAGGAGCTCGGCGAACAGCGCCGGACCGACGCGGGGGACCAACGGATCGTCGAAGCGGGAGCCCGTGACGAACTTCGCGGTGAACGCGGCGATGAGCGCTCCGGCGAACTGGGCGACCCAGTACGGAGCGAGGTCGGTCGTCGCGTGGCGGCCGCGCATCCACACCGCGAGCGTGACGGCGGGGTTGTAGTGGCCGCCGGAGATGTGCCCCCCCGCGTAGACCATCACCATCAGCGCCGCTCCGATCGCCAGGGGCGGGATCACCCCTTCGCCTCCTGGAAGCACCGTGCAGCCGATCGTCAGGACCAGGAAAAACGTTCCGATGAACTCGGTCAGGTACTTGCCCATGCAGCGTCGTCCCCCTTTCGGGGGCGGATTCTAGCCGATGATGAACCCGCTCACGGGCAGGCGAGCAAGGCGAGCGGGATCTCGCTGCCCGCGCTCGACGCGCCGTACTTCGACTCCCCCGCTGCCGATCGGCCGACCGCGAGCAGGTAGCTGCCGTCCGGCACGGTGGCGGCCGGCACCGTCGCGGTGACGGAGCCGTCTCCCACCGTTCCGTCGGTGAAGGCGCACAGCCCCGCGATCGCCGCGTGGTCGTAACGCCCCGACGCGAGCGCCGCGATCGAGCCCGCGTAGACCTCGTACTGCGTCGCCCCGGCCGACTCGGAGAACCTCAGCGCGAGATTGGATCCGGACTTGTCGATCGTGAACGGGACGGCGGCTCCGGGCGCCGAGACCTCCGGAGGCAGCGGCGCGCAGGTCTGGCTCTGGCCGTCACAATCGATCTGGCTCGCGTTGGTCACCTGCACGTTGTCCATCCAGAAGCCCTGCGACCCGAGCACCGCCTGGTCGGTGGAGAAATGCGCGTCGAGGGTGATCTCCTTCCCTGCGAAGGGGGAGAGATCGAAGCTCGCCTGCCTCCACGTCCCGAACGGCCCGGACCAGCCGCGGACGTTTCCGAGGTTATCGCAGAGGAGGCTCACGTGCCCGTTCGTGTTGTAGGTCGCCCCGGTCGGTGTCAGAAGCGTCTTCGCGCCCGTCGCGGCGTCGACCGCGCGCACGTTCGCCCGGTCGAACGAGCCCGCCTCGATGATGTAGTTGACCGACATCGTCATCGTGCTGGTGGCGGTCGGCTTGATCAGCGGGGAGGAGACCGCGTCGCAATCGTTGTTCAGGTTCCCCCGGAAGCGCAGCGCGGCGCCGGTCGATCCCGGCGCACCCCCCGCGACCCTGTTGACCACGCCGGCAGTGACGGTCCACCCGGAGAAGTCGCTCTCGAAGCCGTACGACAACGGCCCCGCGACGATCGACCGCTCGGCCGTCAGCGTGAAGGTCCGCACCGAGGGGAGCGACTGGTCCGAGGTCGCGGTCACCGTGAACGTCAGCGGGTCGCCGCAGGCGGCCGAGCTTCCGTCGCGGCCGAGATAGACCTTGAACGCGACCGGCACCGTCGCACCGACCCCGAGCGCTCCCGCGAGCTGCGGCAGCGCGCTCGCGATCCGGACCGCGGGGCTCGACGGGACGACCGAGGCGAGCCGGACGTTGGTCAGCGGGACGTTGCCGTCGTTGATCAGGTTGAGCTGGACGGTCGCCAGCTCGCAGTCATCCGCGATCGCGTCGTGATCGCCGCTGTCCGCGGAGATCGTCGCGCTTCCCTCCTGGTATTCGACCGAGGGCCCCGCGATCGGAGCGGCGCTGACGCAGGCGCTGACCTGCGAGGGGCACGTCCGGACGCGGTAGGCGTAGCTCGTGCCGTTGACGACGTCGATATCCTCGAGCGAGGTCCCGGAGACCGACGCGATCCCGGCGAACGGCCCCGCACACGAGGCGGCGCGCTCGACCACGTAGCGCGTCACCCCGGGAGCCGCGCTCCAGGAGATCCCCATCGTGGCGTTCCCCGGCGCGAGGACCGGCGGATCGACGGGGGCCGGAGGACAGGCGTACAGCGGCTCGGCGAGGTGGGCGATCACCGCGATCGCCGCCTTCTCGGAGGGCCACGAGTAGTCCTGCGTGAACATCAGCTGCCCGTTGAACATCTGCGTCACGGTGTCGTGGCAGGTCGGCGTCTGCGACTGGTCGAAGCAGGGGCAGATGTCGTTGTTGTGCAGGTCCTCGGTCACCGCGATCGCCGCGACCCCGACGTCCCAGAACGGGCAGTGATCCGTCTGGCACATCTTCGACGTGTCCCGCACGATCTTCGCCGGGTCGATGATGTTGCCGTAGTCCGCGTTCGCCTGGACGAACGCGTCGCCGAGCGCGACGCTCCCCGGCGAGTTCGCCGCATTCCAGTTGTAGACGTCCATCAACCGGTTGCCGTCGCCGTCGAAGGCCGTCTGGTCCATGTTGACGACCCGCCACATGTCCAGCGCCGGGTGTTGACGCACGTAGGCTCCGGACCCGCAGATCCCTTCCTCTTCCCCCGAGAACCAGCCGAAGACGATCGTGTTCTTGAAGGCGTAGTCGCGGAAGGTCCGCATCGCCTCGAGGAGCGCGGCCCCTCCCGACATCGCGTCGTCGGCGCCGGGGGCGTAGGCGTTGCTCTCGGCCGCCGAGAACGACAGCGAGTCGTAGTGGTTGACGAAGAGCACCTGCTGATGGGCGCCGAAGTCCACCTGGCCGGGGACGATGAAGATCAGGTTCTGCCAGGGCTTCGATTGGCCGCAGCCCGATTCGGCCGAAGTGTAGGTCTCGCGATGGCCGCTGTACCCCCAGCCCGCGCCGCGGTCCTCGAGGTACTCCGTCGCGTGAGCGTTGACCAACGGCGTCGGGAACATCGCGTCCGAGTAGCGCGTCGAGATCGTCCAGGTCTGGCCGCCGATCGTCACCGGGTTCTCCCCGGAGAGGTCGCGGACGAACTGGAACCAGCTCGCCTGGCTCGTGGCGGCGAGGATCTGCGAGACGAGAGCGTTGGGTGCGGCGGGAGCCGGGGGGGCAGCGAGGTCGGCGGGATGCGGCTCGCGGGGCGGGAGCGGGATCCTCGGAACCCCCTGAAACGAAGCGGCCGGCTTCACCCGCGGCAGCTCGACCTTGCTCCCCGCCGGGAACAGGTACAGCGCCGTCTCGGACGAGAGCGCATGGATCGACGCGCCCGGAACGAGAGGGAGGACATATCCCGGCCGATGGTGGAGCAGATAGATCCACTGCCCCTCGTCCGCCAGCTCGGTCAGCGGGGCGATGCCGCGCTCGGAGAGCCGCGCGATCGCGCCGTCCTCCGCCGCGCCGAGGATGAACGCGGGCTGCCGCGTCCAGACGGCGAACCCTTCCTCGTGGAGAACGGCCTCCTGTCCCGCCGGCATGACCGAGATCCAGCGTCCGGGCTCGGCGGACGCCCGCCGGAGCGCGGTCAGCGCGCAGAGAAGGACGAGCATGCGAGCACGTGCGGGCATCGGGATCCCCCTTCGATGGAAGTCGGGAATATACCGGCCTTCGATCAGAGCGGCTCGCGCGACGGCATCTTGCAGCCCGGAATCTTTTTGCAGACGCACTGCGGCGGCCTGTACTCTTGGCACGGTGAACACGGTGATCTACGCGCGACTCTGCCTGATGTCCATGCTCGCGCTCGTTCCGCTCGCCGGAACGGTTCGCGCCGAAGAGCCCGTCACGCTTCGCTTCGCCGATCCCGACGCGAAGCCGTTGTCCTTGGACGCCCCCGGCGTCGTCTACCTGGTGGATTTCTGGGCGATGGGCTGCAAGCCCTGCTTCGTCGAGATGCCCGAGCTGGACCGCTTGGCCAAGGAGCTGGAGCCGACCGGGAAGTTCCGCCTCGTGAGCGTGGCGTGGGGATGGACGCCGCAGGATCTCCCGGCGGTGGCGAAGCGCGCCGGCGTCACGCGGCCGATCTACGCCGACCCTGAGAACTGGTACGCGAGGCTGGGTTGCAATGGATTCCCGTCGAAGCTCCTGATCCGCGACGGCGTCGTGCTCAAGCACGTGACCGGCGGCGGGGCCGGGGCCTACGAGAAATGGAAGAAGGCGATCGAGCCGGAGCTGCGCGCACGAAAGTGACGCTCGCGCTCGCCGCTGCCCTCCTCGCCGCCTGCGCGGCGAAGAAGCCTCCCTCGACCGCCGAGGCCGGGCCGCCCCTCGAAGGCAAGTCGAAGATGGCGTACATCTTCGATCCCGCGAACCCCGCGCTCAGCCTCCCCGCGGACGTCAAGTTCATGCGGCCGCTCCCGCGCGAGACGCTCGCGCTGCCGAAGTACCCCGAAAGAGCGCTCGCGGCGAGCGACGGGCCTCACCGCGAGGTGGTGCGGATCGTGATCGATCCGACGGGGAGCGTCGTGGAGGTCCTCGACTCTCCGATGGAACCTTCGGACGGCGGCGTCTTCGCCGCCGACTATCGGCACGCGGTCGAGGAGACTGTCCGAACGTGGCGGTACTCTTCCGGCGCGATGCTGCACGTGCGCGACGGCGAGGACAAGGACGGCGACGGCCGCGCCGACTACACGGTCACGACCGCGATCGATCCGGTGGCGGTGTACTACGACGTCCGCTTCACGTTCGAGATCGTCGATGGGCAGGGACGCGTGAGGACCGGTCCGTGAAGCGCGCGTGGGTGGTCGCACTCGTCGCAGGGTTAGCGGGCGGCGCCGTCGCCGCCGAGCCGGACGATCTCGATCGGACGCTCGCGCGCCTCTCGCGCGTCGCCGAGCTGTACCGGGACGCCGCCCTGGGTTTCGCCTGCCAGGAGACGATCGTCTACAAGGGAGCGAAGACCGGGAGGATCCAGTTCGCCTACCTGTTCGTCCGCGACGACGACGGGCGCCTTCGCGACTTCCGGACCTGGACCACCGGCACGACTGCGGCCCGGCGCGGGCAGGAGGTCAACCCGCTCGACTACCACGTCCCGCGATTCCTGGAGAGCGCCTATCTCTGGGCGTTCGTGTTCCGGCAGGATCGTCAACCGCTCCATCGCTTCACGCTGCTCGGGGCCGGCGAAGCGCTCGGCCGCCCTGCCTGGCGGATCAAGTTCGTCCCCGTCCCGCCGGTTCGGGCCGGGGTGAACGACTGGGCCGGCTTCGCCTGGATCGATCGCGAGTCGAGCCAGGTCCTGAGGTTCGAGACATACTCGGTGGAGGACTGGAACGCGAAGGCGCGTCTCGACGCCGACGTCGAGAGCGCCCCGCGGCGCGATCCCCACGAGGACAGCGAGGTTTACGGGATCGAGCGGATCGTGACCGACTTCGGCTACCAGAAGAACGGAATGCGCTTCCCCTCCCACGTCGAGATCGCCGCGACCCGCTCGACCGTCGCCTTCGGGGCGAAGGACGATCCGCGCCGCGAGCGGGTCGTCCAGACGGTCACGCAGGACTACACGAAGTTCGAATTCTTCAGCATCCGGACGAGCGAGGAGATCTCGAGCTTCGTCGACGGACGGGCGAAGCTTCCCTAGCCCGCGCAGCCGCCCGACGACGGAACGCGCTCTCCCCCGCTCGACGACTGGCCGTACGAGCCCGGACCGGCCGGAGCGCCCGGTGTCGCTCGGTAGAGATAGAAGAAGACCTGGCCGGGGAGCGGGAGCGTCGCGTCCGGCGCGTTCGCGGTCGATGAATCCGTCGAGTCGTTCTCGAGACACGTCACCGCGCCGAGATCGACGGTCCCTCCGGCACCGGGTGCGAGCGACGCGACGTTCCCCCGGATCACGTCGTAGAACACCGGTCCCGATTCCACGTCCCACGAGACGACCGTCGGTACCGAGCCGGAACCGACGCGGATCTTCGGCTTCGCCGTCCGATCCACGAGCCAGATCTCGCCGCTCCCATCGCGATTGGCCTCGGTGCAGGCGCCGGTCGTCCCGAACACGGCGAGCGTTCCGGCCGTCGAGACGGACGGAGGACGGAGCGGCTCGAACGAGTACGCGTCCTTCGAGCAGCCGATAAGCCCACCGACCCTCTCGACGGTGGAGGTGG
>Ga0075428_100006294_pt1 | contig 13194 bp, 13 predicted proteins | sample RhiMetdeltSRZDD2_FD_75291 | JGI IMG/M metagenome (GOLD analysis project Ga0075428, IMG submission 75291) | Populus rhizosphere microbial communities from Tennessee, USA - Rhizosphere MetaG P. deltoides SRZDD2 | ecosystem: Host-associated > Plants > Roots > Rhizosphere > Soil | place: USA...
CGCTGGCGGTCGCGATCAACAAGACCCTGGCCCTCAAGGCGGGGTTCCACCTCTGGTTCGACAACCTGCCGGCGCTCGAGGGCCTCCCACTGTTCGACCCGTCCGGGCTTCCCACCGGTCTTACCGTCCCCGTCCAGCTCAAGAAGGTGGATACGCAGGTGTCCCTGGCCCTGGTCGTGAACCTCACCCGCAAGGACGCGCCCGCGTCCACCCCCTAGCCCCGGCTGCGCGGCCCTCGAGTCCACGGGCCCCGGCATGGGACCAAGGTCCCATTTACAGGAGGAGACGCCGCCCGAAGAATCGACCAGCCCCGACACTCGTCGAGATGCCGAATCAGTAGGAGGTCTATCATGCGCACACTCACGCTCGTATTGGTCCTGATCCTCTCCGCCGGCGCCGCCGCCGCGCAGGAGAACCCGGCCCCAGCGGCACAGGCTCCTGCCGCCACGGACGCGGCCGCCGACAAGACGGCCAGCCCCGATCTGGTCGGGCAGCTCGTGAAGGAGCTCGGCATAACGCCCAAGCAGGCCGAAGGCACCGCCGGGACGCTCTTCGGCGTGGCCAAGGGCTCCATGAAGGCCGAGGACTTCGGCAAGGTCGCCGCCGCGGTGCCCGACATGGACGCGCTCCTGAAGGCTGCGCCCGCGGCGGACGCCAAGACGTCGGCCATCGCCATGATCGGCGGCGCGGCCGGAGCGGGAGGTGCCGGCGGCATGGCCGCGGCGGCCTCCACCCTGGCCAAGCTGGGCCTGAAGCCCGAGACCATCGCCAAGGCGGCGCCGGCGCTCGTCAAGATCGTGCAGGGCAAGGGCGGCGCCGAGGTCGCCAACCTGCTGGCCGCAGCGCTGAAGTAGCCGACAGAGGCGCTATCCAGCCATCCGGCCCGAGCGAAGGGATTCGTCCACCTTCTCGACCCTGGGACCAAGGTCCCATGGACGCCGTCCGGCCTGCTCGATAGGGTCGTGGCGGCATCCCCCGGAAAAGTGACAGAGTACGGGACCCGTGGCTTCCCTGATGACCGGACGTGACGCCCTTCGCTGCCTGGTGGCGGCCGGCCTGCTCGGCCCGGGCCTTGGGTGCGGGCACCGCGAGCCCCCCGAAGTCGCGCGCGACCGCGCCATGGAATCCTTCCTCAAGAAGCAGATCGCCGACACGAAGGAGCTCCTGACCCGGGCCGAGTCCGGGCAGCTCGTCACGAAGGACCGCATCGCCATCGGCATCACCGAGGGCGTGGTCAAACAGATCCTCGACGCGTCCCTGCCGCCCGAGATGGTCCTGGGCAACCGGGTCCGGCTGCGCATCGAGTCGGTCCAGCCGATCTTCCGCGGGAACAACGCGGGGATCCTGTTCCAGGCCGCCGCGCGAGGCGTCAAGCTGGAAGACCTGACCGCGCGGGTGGAGCTGGCCGGCACGCTGGAGCGGTTCCGCCTCGACAACACCAAGCTGCGCGCCGACATCGAGCTGGCGCACTTCAGGGTCCTGGACACGTCGCTGGGCACGGCCCCGGCCGGCCTGCTCGAGAACCTGATCCAGGACAACATGGCCGGCTTGAACGAGAGCATGCCCGACATCGAGATCCCCGTGCACCTGGAGCACGAGATCGAGATCGGCGGCCTCGACGAGGGCGTCGTCCAGGCCCGCGCGGGCGCGCTGCCTCTGGAGGTCACGGTGGCGGAGGTGGTCCCGGCCTCGGAGCGCCTCTGGGTGCTCATCGACGTGAAGGCCGGTCCGTGGGAGCCGCGCGGCTCGCCTCCGCCCAGGCCGACTCCCCGCCCGTCGTCCGCGCCGACGCCCAAGCCGAAAAGCTCGCCGAGCGCCAAGCCATGAAACGGGGCACCTGGATCGTCCTCGGCGTCCTGGCGGCCGCGATCACGGCGGGCGTCCTCATCGCCCTGCGCTTCCGCGGCCCCGCGCTGGGTCCTGCGCCCACCCAGGCCGGGATCGAAGCCCTGCGGGCGGAGCGCGACGCGCTGGCCACCCGCGTCCGCGAAGCATTCATCCGCCAGGGCGAGCAGAGCCTGGGCCGGGCCCCGCAGGCGGGAATCATGATCGGCATCCCCACCTCGGTCACGCGGTCGATCGTCGAGCAGGTCGTGACCGGCCTCTTCGGCGAGACGACGCTCACCCTCCGGAACCTGAAGGTCCACAACGAAGGGAAGCTCAAAGCCAAGTTGCTCATAAAGAAGAGGACGCTGGGCGAGTACGTCCTGGACATGAAGATCCACCAGGTCCAGGGCCTCCTCAAGCCGGGCACGCCCACGCTCACGTTCGGCACGAACACCATCGGCCTCACCCTGCCCGTGCGCCTGGCCGAAGGGACGGGCGACGCGGAGCTCAACTTCAAGTGGGACAGCAAGGGGACGGCCGACCTGGTCTGCGGCGACACGGAGGTCTCGCGGACGATCGGCGGTGGCGTCGTCCCCCACGACTACAACGTGAAAGGCCGCTTCGGCATCTCGGCCGACGCCGAGACGCTCACCCTCCGCCCGCAGTTTCCGGACCTCGCGGTGCGGATCTTCGTGGACCCCTCGGAAGACGCGTGGAAGCTCGTGGAGGAGGTGGTCCGCGACCGGCCCAAGGGCTGCGAGATCGCGCTCGGGAAGGTGGACGTCAAGGAGAAGATCTCCGGCCTCCTGGGCAAGGGGTTCAACGTGAAGATCCCCCAGAAGATCTTCAAGCCCATCCGCTTCCCCGCGGGCGTCAGCCAGTCGCTCGAGATACAGGGCATCAAGCTCGACCTGGAGGTCAAGCCCAGCGGGGTCCTGGTGGCCGACGACCGCATCTGGTACGGCGCCGACTTCAACTTGAAAAAGCAGAAGCCCGGAAGCCCGGGGGCGCCGGCCGCGGCGCCGCGATCGCCGGCACCGCGGTCGCCGGCGCCACGCTCACCGGCGCCACGCTCACCGGCGCCCCCCTCGCCCTCGCCGCGTACGCGCTGAGGAAGGCGGAATCTTCGGGCCTCCACCCGGGCGGAGGTCCCCAGCGGCGCCACAATGAAGACAGGAGGACCTCGCGCCACCCTCGGAGGTCGCCATGCGCCTCGCCCTCTTGCTCGCCGCCGGTGCCCTTTCCGGATGCGCCTCTGCCGCGAAGCTCCCCGTCTCCGCCGGCACGGGGCCCAACCCCACATTGCCCCCGCCCGACACGTCCCTCATCCCCATGGTCAAGGTCGCCTCCGCGCGCGGCTGGCCGGCGGGGGGCAAGCCGGTGGGAGCGGAAGGCACGACGGTGGCGGCCTTCGCGCAGGGGCTCCAGCACCCACGCTGGCTCTACGTCCTCCCCAACGGCGACGTGCTGGTCGCAGAGACGAACGCCCCGAAGCGGCCCGAAGACAACAAGGGGCTCAAGGGTCACTTCTTCAAGAAGTACCAGAGAAAGGCCGGCGGGGCCGCTCCCAGCGCGAACCGCATCACGCTGCTGCGCGACGCGGACGGCGACGGCGTGGCCGAGACCCGCTCCGTCTTCCTCTCCGGCCTCAACGCGCCCTTCGGGATGGCGCTCGTCGACGGCAGGCTGTACGTGGCCAATACCGACGCCGTGGTCAGCGTCCCCTACACGGAGGGACAGACCCAGATCACGGCGACGCCCGTGAAGCTGGCCGACCTCCCCGGCGGCCCCCTCAACCATCACTGGACCAAGAGCCTCATCGCGTCTCCCGACGGGTCGAAGCTCTACGTAGGCGTGGGATCCAACAGCAACGTGGCCGAGCACGGCATGGGCAAGGAGGAGGGTCGCGCGGCCATCTGGGAGATCGACCGCGCCACCGGCCGCTCCCGCGTCTTCGCCGCCGGCCTGCGCAACCCCGTGGGGATGGCATGGCAGCCCGACAGCGGCGCGCTGTGGACCGCGGTCAACGAGCGCGACGAGCTGGGCAGCGACCTCGTCCCGGACTACATGACTTCCGTGAAGGACGGCGGCTTCTACGGCTGGCCCTACAGCTACTACGGCCCGATCGTGGACAAGCGCGTGAAGCCGCCGCGCCCGGACCTGGTCGCCTCCGCCATCAAGCCGGACTACGCGCTCGGTCCTCACACCGCCTCGCTCGGCCTCGCCTGGTCGGACGGGAGCTCGCTGCCGGCTCCTTTCGGCCGCGGGATGTTCGTGGGCCAGCACGGTTCCTGGAACCGCTACCCGCGCAGCGGCTACAAGGTGATCTTCGTGCCCTTCGAGGGGAGCATGCCGTCGGGTCAGCCCATCGACGTCCTGACCGGGTTCCTGGCCGACAAGGGCGACGCCTACGGCCGGCCGGTGGGCGTGGCCCTCGACACGCGTGGCGGCTTGCTCGTGGCCGACGACACCGGGAATACGATATGGCGGGTGAGCGGCGCCGACCGTAGCGCGATGAAGGAGTGATGGCCGACCGGGACGAGTCCCTCCGCGAGCACCTGCGCGGGCTGCTCGACTGGGAGGACGCGCACGTCGGCTTCGACGTGGCGGTCCTGGGCGTGCCGAAGGCCCTGCGCGGCAAGATCCCCAGCGGATCGGCGCATTCGCTCTGGCAGCTCCTCGAGCATATGCGCATCTGCCAGCTCGACATCCTCGACTTCTGCCGCAACCCGAACTACGTGGAGATGGCGAAGGAAGACTACTGGCCGCCGTCGGCCAAACCGCCCTCCGAGGAGGCGTGGTCCGCGGCCATCGCCGCCTTCCGGCGCGACCGCGACGAGCTGAAGAGGATGGCGGACGACCGCGGGCTGGACCTTTTCGCGCGGATCCCGCACGGCTCGGGGCAAACCTACCTGCGGGAGCTCGTGCTCGTGGCCGACCACAACGCGTATCACCTCGGCCAGTTCGTCGCCCTGCGGCGCCGGTTGGGAGCCTGGTCCGGCTGAGCGCTAGGACCGGACGAGGCTGGCCATTCTGTGCAGGATGGTGATCGTGCGGCCCGAGTCGTCCCAGACCGACGTGAACACCCGGGCGTCCCGCATCCTGCGGTCCGCCTGACGGGCCTCCTCCAGGAGGCGATCCACGACGGGCCCGATCTGCTGGGGGTTGACCTGGGCCGCCTTCGCCCGGATCTCCAGGTTGCGGCTCTGCACCGCGAAGTAGTTCAGCTCCCCCAGGAACTGCGGACCGCGCTCAGGGTAGTCCCCCAGATCGCGCTTCGCCCTGTCATGAGCCCGCGTGGCGCTGCCGTCGACGTCTTGCGCCAGCTGGCGGAACTCCTGGAGGCGTGCACCCGACAGCGCCGCGACCACGTGGGCGGCCGGGACGTGGACGTCGCGTCCCGCCAGCAGCAGCCTCATCCGCTGCAGGACGTCGAGCATGGCGTCCCAGTCATCGTAGGTGCTCTCCAGGGCGCGGGCGGACCGGATGCGGTCGTTGGCCTGGTGGGCCAGAGCGGTGAGACTGTCCACGTGCGCGGGCACCTCGAAGGGCGACGTCGGGTAGTTGTCCACCATGCGCTGGAAGTCGTTGGCGTCGCGCGCCACGGCGCGGACGGACGACAGGAACCTGCCGTCGGTTGTAGACGACCCGCGCTGCGCGTCGTCGGCGGCACCCTCGAGCGCGCCGCGGGCGGTCTCGTCCAGGCGGTGGGCCAGGGCACGCAGGGTCTCGTAGCGCTGGCCCTCGAGGCGTCGGTCGCGGGTCCCGTGCTGCGGCTCCACAGGCGCTCCTTGTAATGACGGACCGAAGAAGACGCTCCCCCCCAGGATCAAGACCACGAACAGGGTCTGTGTTCTCATGCTCGTTCTCCTACGTGTTTCGAGGGACGACTCCATGGAGGTCTCCCTCCCGGCCTACCTGCGAAAGATTGCTTTGGTGAGGAGGCTGTCCAGGATGGACCTTGCGTCGACAGCGCTCAGGAAAGCGGAGTTGTGAACAATCATCGTACGCGCGTCCGGCCGATAACACAAGCACAATCTGGAATTTGTCGACGCTTCGCCGGTCTCCGTTTGCTCCCGGCGCCCGCTTGTGAGATACTGGAGTTCCTTCGCGCTCCATTCGGGAGCCGCGCGGACGGCGGCTTCCCCGGCAAAATCCCCCGTTTCTGACCAGCAAGCCGGTATCGAACAGAAAGAACACGACCACCATGCCCTTTTCCCATCTCGGCCTTCACCCGGACCTGCTGCGCGGCGTGCGCGAGCTCGGCTTCACGCGCCCGACACCCATCCAGGAGCAGGCCATTCCCCCCGCCGTCGCGGGCCGCGACGTCCTCGCCGGCGCCATGACCGGCAGCGGCAAGAGCGCGGCCTTCCTCCTGCCCATCCTTCACCGTCTGTCGGGGAAGCCCAGGGGCACCACGCGCGCGCTCGTGCTGACGCCCACGCGCGAGCTGGCGGCCCAGATCGCGGAGCACCTGGAGGCCCTGGCCGTCCACACCCCGCTGTCCGGCGCCGCCGTCTTCGGCGGCGTGGGAATGGGACCGCAGGAGCACGCCTTCCGCAGGGGCGTCGACGTCCTGATCGCGACCCCCGGCCGCCTGCTGGATCACTTCCGCTACCCCTACGCCCGCCTCCACGGCCTGGAGGTACTGGTCCTCGACGAGGCGGACCGCATGCTGGACATGGGGTTCCTCCCCGATATCCGGCGCGTCCTCCGGCACCTGCCCGCCAAGCATCAGACGCTGTTCTTCTCGGCGACCCTGCCGCCGCCCATCGTCACGCTCGCGCGCCAGATGTGCCATGACCCGGCCACCATCGACATCGAGCGCAGGGCCGCTCCTGCGGTGGGCATCACGCACGCGGCCTATCCCGTGTCGGCCGAGCTCAAGTCGGCCCTGCTCGTGGAGCTGGTGAAGCGGGGGGACATCCGGAACGTCCTCGCCTTCACCCGCACCAAGCATCGGGCCAACCGCCTGGCCGAGTACCTGCTGCGCCACGGCGTCACCGCGGGTCGGATCCACGGCAACCGGAGCCAGGCGCAGCGCACGCAGGCCCTGGACGCGTTCAAGGCCGGGAAGTTCCCCGTCCTCGTCGCCACCGACATCGCCGCCCGGGGCATCGACATCGACGCGCTGTCCCACGTCGTGAACTTCGACGTCCCCAACTCGCCCGAGGACTACGTCCACCGCGTGGGCCGGACGGCGCGGGCCGAGGCCACCGGCGACGCGTTCCTGTTCGTGGCCCCCGAGGAGGAGAGCGACCTGCGCGGGATCGAGCGCGCCATCGGCCGGCGCCTCCCGCGTGTCACGGTCCCGGGCTTCGACTACACGAAGCGTCCCGCGGAGAAGCTCGAGGTGCCGCTGGCCACGCGCCTGGCCGCCATGCGGGCCCAGCGGGGACACGCCACGCGTGCCTACAGCGCCGATCGGCACGTGGCGCGACGGTCCGGGCGGCCCCAGGGCCGCGCGCGGAACCGGCGGGGCTAGTAGCGAACGAGCGTGGTACGCGTCTCCCGGTCGCCGTAATGGACGATGATGTCGATCATCCCCTGCTCCTCCGCCAGGGTCACCTCGAGCCGGTCGGTCTTCGCGGCGACCTTCCGGAACGACGCCGGCGCCTGCCAGTAGGTGTCGCCGGGCGGAGGCACGGCGATGACGTTCATGTCCACGAAGACCTCGCGCATGTCGATGCTGCGCAGCTCGAGGGTCGGGCCCGCGCCGGCCTGCGCCGGGTTGAGGATCAGCAACGAGGGACCGACCGGGATGACCTTCCCCGCGCAGCGGAAGGGATTGGTGGTCGCGAGCAGCCGGGCCAGCACCCAGCTGCGCCGGCCCACGGGGTGCGGGCCTCCCTTCTCCAGCGTCGCGAAGACCTCCTCGTCCCACTTGAAATCCAGGAAGCGCACCTCGAGGCCCGGGACCTTGACGCTCTTCACGTAGTGGGGCCGGTTGGGGGATTCCTGTGCGACCGTAGGCCGGGCCAGCGTCGCGGACAACGCGACGCCGGCCAGGACGGCTGCGCCGTATCTCATCACGCCTCCCTCGCTCGGTCCTGTTGACCGGTGCGGAGCATGGACCTTCCGGCCCCGCGAGGCTATTGGACCTTGGTCACGGCCTGACGCCGTCCCCGCGTTCGGCTATGCTGGCGCGGTCCGCTCACCGGCATGGCCCCGCCCTCCGCCCCGCTGAAACGCGTCTCGACCTCGGCCACCACCCGGACGAGATCTGCGCCGTTCCGGTGGAAGCCGTCCCGACACCTGCTGGCCGAGCGCCAACGAGTCGTCAGCCCGCAGAGCGGGATGCGCTACCGGATCGGCCGGCTGCTCGGCGAGGGTGGGTTCGGACAGGCGTACCTCGCCCGCCGGCTGGGCGCGGTCTCCGGCGTGCCCGCCGTCGTCTGCGTCAAGGTCAGCGAGCGCATCGACGGCTGGGTGCGCGAGGCCTACTTCGGGCAGCTGCTCGAGGGCCATCCGCGCGCCATCCGCGTCTTCGACGCGTTCCCCCTCGCTGAGGACGGCCGGGTGCTGTATTGCCTCGTCCTGGAGTACGCGAGCCAGGGAGACCTGCGGGCCTTCCTGCGCCGCACGGGCAAGCGGTGGCCCGAGCCCGTCGCGCGCCGCGAGATCGCCGGCATCCTCCAGGTGCTCGGCAAGCTCCACCGCGGGCAGCTGCTGCACCGCGACCTCACTCCGCTGAACGTCTTCGTCTGCGAGGGACGCTGCCTGAAGCTGGGCGACTTCGGGATCGTCCGCCAGCAGAGCGACCGCCGCGGCACCGTGGCCGACCTCCTGAACCCGCTCACCGCGCCCAGCGACATCATCGAGGGGTCGGTCCCCAAGTGGCAGGCCCGGGACGACGTGTACCAGGTGGGCCAGCTCCTGGGCATGCTGGTGAAGGGCGACGCCGACGAGCGGGTCAGGACCCACGAGATCCGCCGGCTGCCCTGCAGCGACCACTTGAAGGAGATCGTCTACCGCTGCATCGGCGAGCGCCGGAAGCGGTACGAGAGCGCGGACGAGCTCATCGAGGCGCTCCGCCAGCGGCCGGCTCCCCTGAAGCCCGGCGTGAGGCAGACGCTCAAGGGGGCGCACGTGGCCTTCACCGGCATCCTCAGCAAGCCGCGACGCGACGCCATCCGCGCCGCCCGCCGCGCGGGCGCCATCGTGCACGGCATGCCGTCGGCGCGCACCACGGTCGTGGTGCGTGGCCGCCCGAACCCGCTCCAGGCGGCGGGCCGAGACGGCGGACGCAAGCTCCTGGAGATCCGCCGGCTCCGCGAGAAGGGGCACAAGATCACGCTCCTGAACGAGAGCCGGTTCTGGCGGCTGGTCGGCAGGACGCCCTAGAGACGCCGCAGCAGGGACTCGATGCGCGACACGATCACGTCGCGCGCGTGGGCATAGCTCACGGAGACAGCAGGAAGGTCGTCCCAACGTTCGCAATGGGAGCCTGCCTCGCCCAGCTCGACGCCGATGGCCACGACGCAGGCCGCCTCCCGCAGGTCCGCCTCGCTCAGTCGGCGTGGCTGGAAAGACGCCACGTCGAACCCGTCGTCGCGAAGGGCCGCCACGACGCCGGCCGGGACCGCCGCATCCGGCGACGTTCCGCGCGACACGGCCCGCGCCCGGATGCCCCGCTCCTTCGCCAGCCGCTCGAAGAACGACGCCGCCACCAGACTCTTGGCCGACCCGTGCTCGCACACGAACACGACGAGCGGTGGCGCTTCGTCCATTTTCATCCGGACCTCACGGCTTCAAAGCGACTCCCACCAGACCCGCGGCGGCGATGATCAGCGGCTCCGGGACGCGACGGAAGCGCACGAGAACGAGCAGCGTCACGAGCGCGACGGCTACCGTCGTCGCGTCCACGAGCGCGCGGCGTCCGAGCACGAAGACGGCGCCCGCGATGGCGCCGGTGGCGGCGGCGGTCACGCCGTCCACGAAGGCCTTGATCGCGCGGTTGCGCGAGAGGCGCCGGAAGTGCGGGGCCGGGATCACGGTGAAGACGTAGCAGGGCAGGAACGTGGCCAGGGCCGCCACCACCGCGCCCGAAGCGCCGGCCACCAGGTAGCCGATGAAGCCCACGGTGATTACGACGGGCCCGGGGGTGATCATCGCCACGGCTACCGCGTCCAGGAACTGTCGCTCGTCGAGCCAACCGTAACGTTGCACGACGCCGGCGTGCAGGAAGGGCACGATGGCCAGGCCGCTGCCGAAGACGAAAGCGCCGGCCTCGGTGAAGTACGTGGCGATCCTCAAGAGGGTCGCGCCCGAGGCCGGCTGCCCCGTGAGCCCCGTGAGGAGGGCGGGCGGGAGGAGGCCGAGCGCGGTAGCGGTGCCTGGCGAAGGAGACAGGCCGGTGCGCGCGACCAGGGCCACAAGCCCGGCGCCGATGAAGACCCAGACGATCTCGGACTCCGTCCAGGCCGTTACGACGGCCGCGACGCCGAAGAGCGCCCAGAGCAGCGGATCGCGGGCCAGCGTGAGGCCGGTGAGGCGCGCCGCGCTGCGGGCGACGATGGCGATGACCGCCGCCCCGATGCCGTAGAACGCGCCCTGCATCCACGGCATCCCTCCGTAGCGCAGGTACGCCAGCGCGATCGCGACGACCATGACGAAGGACGGGAGGACGAACGCCAGACCGACCAGGGCCGCCCCCATGGCTCCGCCCCTGACCCACCCGAGGTACATGGCGAGCTGCGCGGCCAGGGGCCCGGGCGCGAGCTGGGCCAGGGCCAGGCCCTCGCGGTATTCCTCGGGCGTGAACCAGCGGCGCTCCTCCACGAGGTCGCGTTGCATGTAGCCGACGAGGGCGACGGGGCCGCCGAAGCCCGTCGTCCCCAGGCGCAGGAAGTAGAGCAGCAGATCGCCGAGCGCCCCGCCCGCCATGCCGCGCCTATCGACCGAGGGCGACCTTGCGCCCGATGCCGGCGGCAATAGCCTTCTCGTAGACGACCGCCGCCGCCGCCACGTCCTCGAGCGCCGTGCCGGTGGAGTCGAAGATCGTGATCTCCTCCGGCGATCGCCGGCCGGGCTTCCGGCCCGTGACGACTTCCGCCAGCTCGGCGTGCACGCCCTCGCGCGTGACCGCGCCCGCCTCGATGGCGTGGTGGAGCTCGCCGATGGAGGCGCACTGCTCGAGGACGTCCGGCACCACCACGCCCGCGGCGAGCAGGGCGGGATCCAGCTCCTGCTTGTCGGGGCTGTCGGCACCGACCGCGGCCACGAAGGTCCCCGGCCCGACGTGCTCCCGGAGCAGGAAGGGACGGCGAGAGGGCGTGCACGTCACGCAGACGTCGCTGGCGCGGACGGCATCGGCGTGATCCGTCACCGCCGTGACGTCGATCCCCAGCTCGGCCGAAAGCTCCGCCGCGCAGGACCGAGCCGCGGCCGCGTCCTTGTCATACGCGTAGGCGCGCCGCAATGGCAGCACGCGGGACAGCGCCCGCAGGTGCGCGCGGCCCTGGTGGCCGCAGCCGCACACGGTGACGGTCTCGGCGTCGGGACGGGCCAGCAGCCGGGCGGCCACCGCCGTGGCCGCGGCGGTCCGGCAGATCGTCACCTCGATCGAGTCCATGACCGCCAGCAGCCGCCCGTCCGTGGCGTCGCACAGCACCACGACGCCCTGGATGGCGGGCAGGCCGTGCCGGGACGGGTTGTCCGGGAAGTTGGCGTTGGCCTTGGCCGCGAAGTAGAGACGCTCCAGCTCCAGCCCGGCGGCCTTGATGTGGAAGCCGCCGTTGCGCGCCGGCACGGCGAGGACGCCCGGAGACAGGCTCCGCCCCGCGGCGTGGAGCCGGAACGCCGACTCCACGGCGGCGATGCACTCGTCGAAGCCTAACAGCGCCTGGACGTCGGTCCGGGTCAGGATGAGCGTCTCGCTCACGGCTTCCTGCGGAACGACTCGTAGAGCGCGTCGAAGGCGGCGCCGCCGTGGGCGAGGCGAGCGGGATCTCCCGCGTTCATGAGCGCGATCCCGGTGAGCAGGCGGGCCAGGCCCGCGGCCTCCGGCCGTCCGAACTTCGCGTCCTTCAGGTCGATGTCGTGGACGATCTCGGCCACGGCGCGGAGCGCGGGATCGTCGATGCCGAAACGCCGGAGCAGGACCTCGAACGTGCAGAGGTCGCCGTCGTGCGTGAACTCCGCCTGGAACATGTCGAAGCGGGCCTCCTTCGGCCGCGGCCGGTAGCCCCCGCCGGCGACGAACTTGAAGCGCGCCTTCGCGTCGATGAAGCGCCGGATGAGCCAGGCGCTGGCGATGCGGTCCACCTGTACCCCCCGCCGTGTCACCCACACGCGGCCGCGGTAGCCGGCCGCGGAGAGCGCCTTTCCCGGGGTGGCGGGCGGAGGGTTCCGCACGCGCGCCTCGATCACGGCCAGCAGGCCTTCCACCGCCTCCCGCCCGGGGGCCCCGAAGAAGTCGATGGCGATGACCTCGGCCAGCCGCTTGCGCAGGCGGAGGAGGGACGGTCGCGCCTCGTCGGCCCCCCGGCGGCGCTGCGCCGCGCGCGCCAGGGCCCGGGCCTCCGCGGCCAGCGCGGCGTAGTCGGCGTCGCGGGCCTTCGTGAACAGGGCCACGACATCGGCGTCGGTGTGGCCCTCCACGAAGAGCGCGTCGCACACCGTGGCCTCTCCCCCGCCGGACACGATCTCGCGGCGGACCCACTGGAAGTCCTCCATGGCCTGCTCCCCGCGCGGCAGCGCGTACACGGAATTCTTGATGGCGACGGCCCCCAGGGCCTGGAGCCGGCGGCCGACCTTGACCCGCAGGTAGGCGGGCCGGGGCGGGATCTGATGGATGAGGAGCAGCCAGCGCGGCGGGCCCGTCGTCACGCCGGTGAGGCTATCACAACTGAATCAATGGCTGCTACAGTTGTGTTAATCGCTCACGGCCAGGTAGCGCCGGGCGATCTCCGCGGCCAGCAGCCGTCCCGCGCGCTCGTGGCCGGCGTCGCTCCAGTGCATGTCGCCCCCGGGCTGGTAGAGGCCGGCGGGGACCGGGCCCCGGAACCCGGGCAGGAGGTCGAGGCACTCGACCCCGTGCGCCGCGCACGCGTCAGCGATCCGGCGGTTCGGACGCTCGGGGTCGAAGGCGGCCGGCTCCAGACCGTAGGCGAAGAGCGTCGCTTCCCATTCGGCGGGACTCGTCTGGAAGCGCTGCGGCAGGAGCGCCACGAGCAGCGGCACGCTACGCGCGGCCGCCGCGGCCTGGAGATCGCGGAGGTCGGCTCGCAGGTCGGCGAAGGACGTCTCGACGGCCGGCAGCGTCGCGCCCGTGAAGAAGTGCCCGAGGGAATGCGCCGGGTCCATCTGGTGCACCGACGCGGTGGTGTCGCCGTACCAGGATCCGATGACCGGGACGGCCCACAG
>Ga0075428_100006295_pt1 | contig 13194 bp, 12 predicted proteins | sample RhiMetdeltSRZDD2_FD_75291 | JGI IMG/M metagenome (GOLD analysis project Ga0075428, IMG submission 75291) | Populus rhizosphere microbial communities from Tennessee, USA - Rhizosphere MetaG P. deltoides SRZDD2 | ecosystem: Host-associated > Plants > Roots > Rhizosphere > Soil | place: USA...
TCGCGAAGGACATCAAGCAGGACTTCTGGGACCGGATCGCGTTCAACTACGGCGGGGCGGGGATGCTCGTCGGCACCGCGCTCCTCTGCACCTTCCTCGGCTGGTGGGGGCTCTTCGCCGCCGGATTCGCCGGGTTCATGTACGTGTTCGTGCTCTCGTCCTCGATCAACGGGCTCTGCCATTATTTCGGCTACAAGAACTTCGACAACACCGCGGGCAACTTCCGGTCGGTCGCCCTCCTGACCGGCGGCGAGGGGCTGCACAACAACCATCACGGCAGCCCGCGCGCGGCGAAGTTCAGCGTCCGCAAGTCCGAGATCGACCCGGCTTGGCCCATCATCCGCACGATGGAGCTCCTCGGGCTCGCGAAGGTCGCGAAGGCGACCGCCTGACCCTCTACGACATCACGCCCGCCGTCACCGCCAAGCTCGCCGTCTGGCCGGGGGACACCCCGCCGACGCGCGAGGTCCTCTGCGACCTGGCGCGCGGGGACACGATCACGCTCTCCACGCTCCACGCGACCGTCCATCTGGGGGCCCACGCCGACGCCCCGAGCCACTACGGCCGCGACGCGGCGACGATCGAGGCGCGCCCGCTCGCGCTCTACCTGGGACCGTGCCGGGTCGTCAGCGTGCGCGCCGAGCAGGGGAGCCGCATTCCCCCCGAGGCGCTGCCGGGCGATCTCGCCTCCGAGCGGGTGCTGATCCGCACCGGCACGTATCCCGATCCCGAGTCGTTCAACCAGGACTTCGCCGCGCTCGCGCCCGCGACCGTGGACCACCTCCACGCGCGAGGCGCCCGGTTGGTCGGGATCGACACGCCGAGCGTGGACGTCTTCTCCGCGAAGGAGCTGGTGGCGCACGCGCGTTTCCTCGCGCACGACATGGCGATCCTCGAGGGGCTCGTGCTCGACGGGGTTCCGGAGGGCGAGTACGAGCTGATCGCGCTCCCTCTCAAGCTCGCCGGCTTCGACGCGAGCCCGGTGCGCGCCGTGCTGCGGCCCCTCTAGGACTGGTAGAGCGCGCAGACCGCGCCGGCTGGGTCGCGGATGACCGCGTAGCGCCCCGCGCCTCCCGCGGCGGGCTCGCGCAGGACCGAGCCCCCTCGAGCGCGCACCTGCGCGAGGCTCTCGTCGAGCGAGGGGACCACGAAGTACACGAGCCACACCGGGGGGAGCCCGGCGTTCGCCCCGCGCGCCCAGCAGATCCCCGACGTGCCGGTTCCGTCGGCGCGGGTCATCACATAGTCGGCGTAGCCGCCCATGTCGTGCTCGGCGCTCGTCCAGCCCACGACGCTCTCGTAGAACTCCCGGACCGCGCCGGCGTCGGGGACGGTGAGGTCGCACCACCCGATCGAGCCGATCGCCGCTGCTCCTTCGCTCATGCCTTCACCTCGTTTGCTCCACGCGGATAGGCGACCACCTTCAGCTCGACCGAGATCGGCGTGGGGAGGGCGCCGACCTCGACCGTGGTGCGGGTCGGCCTGTTGGTCGCGAACGCCTCGGCGTAGAGGCGGTTGAAGGTCGGGAAGTCGCGTTTCATGTCCGTGAGGAAGACGGTGACGTCCACGATGTCCTCCCAGCTCGCACCGGCGTCCTCGAGCACGAGCCGCACGTTCTCGAACACGGTGCGGGTCTGGTCCTCGAAGGCGACGGGGATCTCGCCGCTCCCCCGGCGCCGCGGCCCGATCCCGGACAGGAACAGGAACCCCCCCACGCGCTTGGCGTGCGGGAAGGCGCCGACCGGCTCCGGAGCGCGCGCGCTCTCGGTGTCCCGCGGATCGCTCATCGCTCGGGGACCGGGATGCAGACGTTCTTCGGGTCGGTGAAGAAGTGGAGCGCCTCGAGCCCGCCTTCGCGCCCCACCCCCGAGTCCTTGATCCCCCCGAAGGGCACCCTCAGGTCGCGGTGCATCCAGGAGTTCACCCAGACGACGCCGGTGTCCAGCCGGTCGGCGACGCGATGGGCGCGAGCGAGATCGCGGGTCCAGACCGATGCGGAGAGGCCGTACCGCGTTCCGTTCGCGATGGCGACGGCCTCGTCTTCCCCGTCGAACGGCGAGATGGTGACCACGGGGCCGAAGATCTCCTCCTGGTTGGTCCGGCAGTCGGGAGGGAGATCGAGGATGACCGTCGGCTGGATGAACAACCCGTCCTTGCAGCGCGCGCCCGCGGGCCGGGCCGGGGCGCCGCCGCAGGCGATCGTCCCTCCCTCGCCCCGCGCGTGGTCGATGGCGGCGAGGACTTTGTCGTACTGCGCCTTCGACACCACCGCGCCCTGCTCGGTGTCCGCCTCGAGGGGATCCCCCACGCGAAGCGTCCGTGTCGCGGCGACGAACCGCTCGACGTAGGCGGCGTAGGCGGCGCGGTCCACGAGGATGCGGGAGCCGCAGTGGCAGACCTGTCCTTGATTGGTGAAGGCGCCGAGCAGGCCGGTGCGGACCGCGGCCTCCATGTCCGCGTCGCCGAACACGAGGCTCGCGTTCTTCCCGCCCAGCTCGAGCGCGAGCTTCTTGAACCGCGGCGCCGCCGACTCCGCGATGGCGCGGCCGGTCTGCGTTCCTCCGGTGAACGAGATCGCGGCGATCCCGGGATGTCCGGTCAACGGCGGACCGGTCTTGCTCCCGAGCCCATGGACCACGTTGAGCACGCCGGGAGGCAGGCCGGCGTCGGCGGCGATCCGCGAGAGCAGAAAGGCGGTCATCGGCGTGATCTCGGACGGCTTGGCCACCACCGTGCATCCCGCCGCGAGCGCGGGAGCGACCTTCCAGGTCAGCAGGTAGAGCGGGAGGTTCCACGGGGCGATGCACGCGACCGCGCCCACGGGTCTGCGCAGCGTGTAGTTGAGATGGCTCGTGTCGGTCGCGTGCAGCTCCGACTGGGTGTGGAGGATCGCGGTCGCGAAGAAGCGGAAGTTCGACTCGGACCGGGGGATGTCCACCGACGCCGCGAGCTTGAGCGGCTTCCCCGTGTCCACCGACTCCGCCCGGGCGAGCTCGGGCGCCGCGTCGCGTAGGCGATCGGCGATCGCGAGCAGGAGCCGCGAGCGCTCCGCGGCCGTCGTGCGCGACCACGCCGGAAAGGCGCCGCGCGCCGCGGCGACGGCGGCGTCCACGTCGCGCGCGTCGGAGTCGGGGACGCGCGCGTACGGGCGGCCGGTCGCCGGCTCGATGTCATCGATGTAAGCGCCCGACGCGGGGGGGACCGCTTCGCCGCCGATGAAGTTCGTGAGCGTGGTCACGGCCCGCTCAGAGCGCGGCGATCCGGCCGCCGTCGACCGGAAGGCTCGTGCCCGTGATATAGCCCGCCGCGGGGCTCGCGAGGAAGCCGACCGCGGCGGCGACCTCCCAGGCCTCGGCGAAGCGGCCCGCCGGGATCTGCGCGGCGATCTCGCGGGCGAGCTCCTCCGCGCTCCGTCCCGCGGCCGCGGCCCGACCGGCGATGATCGCGTCGAGGCGCCCGGTCTTCGTGTATCCCGGGAGGACGTTGTTCACGGTGATGCCGAAGCGTGCGAGCTCGCCGGCGAGGGTCTTCGCCCACCCGGCCACCGCCGCGCGCACCGTGTTCGACACGCCGAGCCCGGCGATCGGCTCTCGCACCGACGTGGACACGATGTTGACGATGCGGCCGTACCCCCCCGCCGTCATCCCCGGGATCAGGGTTTGGGCGAGGATCTGGTTGTTGACGAGGTGAGCGCGGAACGCGGCGACGAACGCCTCGGGTGCGGCATCGGCGATCGGACCTCCGGGCGGCCCGCCGGTATTGTTGATCAGGATCTGGATCGGTCCGCGGTCGCGGACCTCCGCCGCCGCCCCCGAGCGGACGGCCTCGTTGTCGTGGAAGTCCGCCGCGAGCCAGGCATGCCCGGAGCCGGGGAGCTCGGCGCAGACCCGGTCCATGGCGGCGGCGTCGCGCGCGAACACGATCACGGAGGCGCCGCGGCGCGCGAGCTCCTCGGCGACGGCGCGCCCGATCCCTCGCGTGCCGCCGCACACCAGCGCTCGCCTTCCCGTCAACGCGTGCAGGTCCACCGCGGGAGGATAGGAAGCGCCGCCCCGGCCTGTCAACGCACGCCCGGCGCGGCGAGCCACAGCGACCGCGCGGTCAGCTCGCGGTGATCGAGCCCGGCCGCGCGGTCGAGCGTCCTCATCCGCTCGGGGAGCGCGGCGGGGAACCGCCAGAGATCGTCCCGCCCCCCCGCCTCCCGGAACGCGGCGGCCCAGGCCGGCCACCAGGGGACGGGCCGCCGGGCGATCGCCTCGACGACGAGCACGCGGCTCCCGTGCGAGGCGGCGGCGAGGAGCTTCCCGAGCAAGCGCTCGCGCGCCTCGCCGGGGAGCTCGTTGACCGTGAACGCCGCGACGATCCCCTCGGTCGGGTCGCCGAGCCGGGCGTCGAGCAGGTCCCCGCGCCGGAGGGTCGCACGGATCCCGAGCGTCTCGAGGTTCCAGCCGGCCTCCGCGATCGCCCATCCGCTCGCGTCGATCCCGACGACGCGTGGGCGGCCCCCCGTCGCGAGCGCCCACGCGGCGGACGCGGCTCCGGTGCCGCAGCCGAGATCGACGATGCGCGACGGCCCGGGTCCGGGCGGGAGCGCGCGCACGATCTCCCGGACGATCATGAAGTGGAGCGGCGCGTAGTGCAGGGCGAAGGCCGCGCGCTTCCCGGCGCCGTCCAGCGCGCGCCCTTCGGCGAGTCGCCCGCGCCGCTCCACGTAGAGGGCCGACAGGGACTGAAGCGCCCGCCGGACCTCGGGGACCGTCAGCGTCGCGAGGTGGCGGGACTCGAGGGCCGCGTACCACGCCGCGACGTCGGGATCCGGAGTCGTGCCCATCGCCGCATCGTACAATCGCGCGCATGCTCCCCCTCCTCGCCGCCGCCGGAGTCCTCCTCGCCTCCGATGCGGCCCCCCGGCTCACGACGGAGGAGGCGAGGAGCGCGGTCGCCGCGGTGCTTCCGGAGCTCGAGACGATCCGGGGACTCTCGTTCACGAAGCCCGTTCCCGTGTCCGTCATCGACGACACGAAGGCCCGCGCGTACGCGCTGGCCAGGTTTCGGCGGATGACCCCGGAGGCGACGATCCGCGCCGACCAGACGGCCTACCGGCTGCTCGGCCTGGTTCCTCCCGACACCGACCTCGTCCGGACGCTGCTCGACGTCCTCGAGGAGCAGGCGGGGGGCTACTACGATCCGCAGACCAAATCGTTCTACCTGCTGGACGACATGCCCCGCGCGATGACCGGGATGCTCGCGGCGCACGAGATGACGCACGCGCTGGAGGACCAGCGCTACGACCTCGACGCGCGGATCCTGAAGGTGATCGAGAACGACGACGCCTCGTTCGGGCTCGCGTCGCTCATCGAGGGGAGCGCGAGCCTGGCCGGCGCGATCTATCTCGCGCGCGGGGTGGCGGCAGGCCGCGTCGACCCCGGGGACCTCGACGCGATCGCCTCGTCGGAGGTGGGCCGGGCGGACCGGCTCAACGCGATGCCCGGCGTGCTCCGCCGCCAGCTCCTCGGGCCCTATCTGCTGGGGATGACCTTCCTGCTTCGCGGGGACGCGCAGAAGCTCGGAGGCGACTTCCCCAAGAGGGACGTCGAAGCCGCGTGGTCGAAGCCCCCCGCCTCCTCCGAGCAGATCCTGCACCCCGAGAAGTACTGGGACCCTTCGCGGCGGGACGATCCCAAGCCGGTCTCGATCCGGGGAGCGTCCGAGGTCCTCGCGAAGGGGTGGACGCTGACCGGCGGCGGCGTCCTCGGCGAGGTGACGCTCGGAGGCCTCGTCGGCGCGAAGGCTCCTCTCTCGACCGACGTGGGTGACGGGGACTCCTGGACGAACGCCGCCGCCTCGGGATGGGGGGGCGATCGCTTCGAGGTCTGGGAGAGCGCGGGGAAGGCCGTCGTTCTCGTCGCGACCGTGTGGGACTCGGAATCGGACGCGCGCGAGTTCGAGTCGGCGCTGCCGCGCGACCGCCTCGCGGTCCGCCGCGCCGGAGCCCGGGTCGGGATCGTCGCGGGCGCCGCAGGCGCCAAACTGGAGCCGCTGCTGGCGCTCCTGGTGAGGCGGTGAGGCGGCCCCTCTCGCTCCACTGGAAGATGCTGGCGGGGGGCGCGATCGGCGTCGCGCTGGGGCTGTCGGCGCACGCTCTCGCCTTCGGCGATCCGAGGCTCGAGGCGCTGATCCGCTACGTCACGACCCCGGTGGGCCAGGTGTTCCTGAGGCTCCTCTTCATGCTGGTGATCCCGCTCCTGGTGTCCGCGCTCGCGCTGGGGGTGACGGGGCTCGGCGACATCCGCCAGCTCGGACGGATCGGCGTGAAGACCCTCGTCTACACGGTCTCGGTGTCCGCGGTCGCGGTGCTCCTCGGAGTCGGGCTGGTCAACCTGCTCCAGCCGGGGACGGGCATCCCCGAGCCGCAGCGGCGCGTCCTGCTCGATCGCGCGCAGCAGGCCTCGCCGACGCTCTCCACGGCGGCCTCGGCCCCGAAGGCCGGCCTCGATCTGCTGATCCAGATGGTCCCCGACAATCCGGTCAGGGCCGCCGCGTCGGGGGACATGCTCGGCGTCATGGTGTTCTCGCTCTTCCTCGGCGTCGGGCTGACCTTGGCGAAAACACCGGCCGCGGAGCAGCTTCGGGGCGCGATCGAGGGGCTCTACGACGTCTCGATGCGATTGATCGGGCTGGTCATCCGGCTCGCGCCCTACGCCGTCGCCGCGCTCCTGTTCAATCTCACCGCGCAGATCGGCGCGGACGCGCTCGTCCTGCTCTCGCGCTACGTGGGCGTCGTCGTCCTCGCGCTCGCGATCCACCAGTTCGTGGTCTACGGCGCGCTGGTCAAGTACCTCGGCGGCATGAGCCCGCGCACGTTCTTCCGCGGGATCGAGGACGCGATGCTCATGGCGTTCTCGACCGCATCGTCCAACGCGACGCTGCCGACCGCCCTGCGCGTGGCGGAGGAGAAGCTCCGCCTGCCCCCGCACGTCAGCCGGTTCGTGCTGACGATCGGGTCGACGGCGAACCAGAACGGCACGGCGCTGTTCGAAGGGGTGACCGTCCTGTTCCTCGCCCAGTTCTACGGGGTCGAGCTCGGGCTCGCGCGTCAGCTGGTCGTCGTCGGGATCTGCGTGCTGGGCGGGATCGGAACCGCGGGGGTCCCCGCCGGGTCGCTGCCGGTGGTCGCGCTGATCCTCGGCATGGTCGGCGTTCCGCCCGAGGGGATCGGCATCATCCTCGGTGTGGACCGGTTCCTCGACATGTGCCGGACGACGCTCAACGTCAGCGGCGACCTCGCGGCGGCGGTGGTGATCTCGCGCGGCGCGCGCTGACGGGAGTCGGTCTCCCGTCCCCACGCCTCCTCCAGGCTCGCGCGGAGGCGCCGCATGGCCTTCGACTCGATCTGACGCACCCGCTCGCGGGAGAGCGAGAGCTGATGGCCGATCGCCGCGAGGGTCATCGTCGGCCCCCCGTCGAGGCCGAACCGCCGCGCCAGGATCGTCCGCCACAGCGGCGGCAGCTCGGAGGCGGCGCGCGCGACGAGGGAGCGGTCCTCGGCCGTCACGACCGCGTCGAGCGCGCGCGGGGTCCGCTCGTCGGCGAGGACGTCCCGCCATCGGAGCGTCCCGTCGGCGGAGACGGGATCGTCGAGCGACACGTCGTCGCGCAGGCGCGAGACGCCGGGGCGGGCGGGGGGGCGGCGCACGACGCGCGCGTGCTGCGCGACGAAGGTCTGCATCCGCCGGCGCGCCCACCAGGAAGCGTAGGTGAGGAACTGCACCCCGTGAGCCGTCTCGAAGCGGAGCGCCGCCTGGAACAGCCCGAGCCGGCCTTCGGCCTCGAGGTCCTCCCGCGCGACGCCGGTGTGGAGGAAGTCCTTCGCGAGCCACGAGACGTAATGGACGCCGGACTGCACCGCCGTCCAAGCATCCTCGAGCGCCGCGGCCTCGAGCGGCCCGGCGTCGATCGACTCGCCCATGTCTCGACCCCCCGGCACTCTTGTACCCCGAGCGCGTCGCGCTCGAAACGGGGGATCGATCGGCGTCGGGGATCGTGCGGATCTCGTATCCGCACGGCGATCAGAGGCGCCGGCCGGTCGCGTCGTAGCGGCGCTCGCCGCCGGGCGTGACGATCGCGAGCACGCCGCGATCGCGGAGCGTCCAGGACATCGGCTCGTCGTCACTGCCGTACCGCCAGCCGTACGTCCACTGCGACCCGCCGGCGACGTCGAACACGATGACGCCTTTTTCCGGCTGAGTAGTGGAGTCGCGAAACGCGACCTCCGCCGCGGCGTAGCGACCGTCCGCGGTCGCCTCGATCCGGAGCGCGTCGGACGAGGTCTCGGACACGTGCACCGTCTCCCGCCCGGACGGGTCGAGCAGCCTGACGTCGGCGGGACCGGTCCTCGGGAGGAAGGTCGTGACGAGAACCCCCATCCGATGCGGGAGAACGACGAGGTCGCGAATCCACCGTCCGCCCTCGAGCGTCAACCGCCAATCCCCGTCGGGATGGTCGGGATCGACGCTCGTCAGGGTCGTCGTCCCGGTCACCGGGTCGTCCCCCGGCGCGTCCGCGTCCGGCCGCATGTTCACCTGGCTGACGTACCGGGTCATGCTCACGATCGCGCGCGACCCGTCCGCCGCCACGAACGCCCGCTCCGCCGTGCCGGACTCCTCGACGAGCGGGGTCCCCGCGGGTCCGCTCTCCCGGCTCTCGTGGCGATCGGTCACCCCGTGGTCACGGACGACGGCGCCGCCGCGGAATACGAGCAGGCGCGTCGCCGCGGACGGAGCCGTCTTGTAGGCGCGCGGGATCGCGAGCGCGCGGTATGCGGCGGCCTCCGCGTCGAACAGCTCCACGCGGTCGGGGGACGCCGCAACGGCGTCGGCCGTGGTGGGCGCAGGATGGGCCTCCGCGGTCGAGGAGCCACGGATCCAGGGCAGCCCCGGATGGAGCGCTCCCGCGAGGGAGGCGAGGCAGAAGACGGCCACGAGCATCCGAGCATTCTACGGACGCCGAGCTAGAATGCCCATTGAGCGACCAGAGGAGGATCTCATGCCCTTCGAGCTACCTTCGCTTCCCTACCCGCACGACGCGCTCGAGCCGTCGATCGACGCGAAGACGATGGAAATCCATCACGGCAAGCACCACGCCGCGTACGTGACCAACCTGAACAAGGCGCTCGAGGGGCACCCCCAGCTCCAGAGCCTGCCGATCGAGAAGCTGATCGCGAGCCTGGGCCAGGTTCCGGACGGCATCCGCACCGCGGTGCGGAACAACGGAGGGGGCCACTTCAACCACACGATGTTCTGGGGGTTGATGAAAAAGGGGGGCGGCGGAGAGCCCAAGGGGGACCTCGCCGCGGCGATCGCGAGCGCGTTCGGATCGTTCGCCGAGTTCAAGACGAAGTTCGCCGCGGCGGGCGTCGGGCGCTTCGGATCGGGCTGGGCCTGGCTGACCGTCCGCGACGGCAAGCTCGTCGTCGAATCGACCGCGAACCAGGATTCCCCGCTGATGGAAGGCGGGAAGCCGGTGCTCGGGCTCGACGTCTGGGAGCACGCGTACTACCTCAAGTACCAGAACCGCCGGCCGGACTACATCGAGGCCTGGTGGAACGTCGTGGACTGGGCGAAGGCGGCCGACCACTTCGCCGCGGCCCGGAAGTAGCGGGGCCGCCGTGGGCGACGCCGGGTACGCTCCGCGGCGAAGGATGTTCGGTTGGGGCGGGCGCGGGATCATCGCGCTCGTGATCGTGGCGTTCGGCCTCTGGCGGTACTTCTCCCAGACCGAGGTCAACCCGGTGACCGGCGAGAAGCAACACATCGCGTTGACCGCGGACCAGGAGATCGCCCTCGGCATCGAGTCCGCCCCGGAGATGGCGGCGCAGATGGGGGGCGAGGTGGACCCCTCCGATCCCGCCGCGCAGAAGGTGGCCCAGGTCGGCGCGAAGGTCGTCGAGGGGAGCGCCGCGAAGCGCAGCCCGTACCCCTACGAGTTCCATCTCCTCCGCGATCCCGAGACGCTCAACGCGTTCGCGCTCCCCGGGGGCCAGGTGTTCATCACCTACGGTCTGCTGGCGAAGCTCGACGACGAGGCCCAGCTCGCCGGAGTGCTCGGGCACGAGGTCGGGCACGTCGTCAACCGCCACGGCGCGGAGCACATGGCGACCGGACAGCTCGGGCAGATGATCACGATGGCGGCGGGGGTCGCCGGCAGCGACGACGACGGGGGCGGGCGGCGGGCCGCGATGATCGCCGCCATGGTCAACCAGATGGTCCAGCTCAAGTACAGCCGGAGCGACGAGCTGGAGGCCGACCGCGTCGGCATGGACTACATGACCGAGGCGGGATACGACCCGGCGGCGATGCTCGGCGTGATGCGGATCCTGGGCGAGGCGTCGCAGGGCGGACGACCGCCGGAGATGCTCTCGACCCACCCGTACCCCGAGCAGCGGGTCGAGGAGATCCAGCGCTACCTCGCGGAGCACGGGCGACGCTGATCGAAGCTTGACCCCAGGGCCGAGGGTCTTGATACAGCCTTGATACGGATCGTGCGATCACTCCTCGCATGAGACCGTTCACACTCGCCCTCGCGATCTTCCTTGCTTGCGGAATCGCCTTCGCCGAGAAGCCGGCCCCGTTCGCCTTCGCCGATTTCTCCTGGGTCCCGGGGAACGGGGGGGCGGCCGAGAAGCCGCTGACGTTCGGTCCGTTCGTCGGCGAATTCCGCATCGACACCGCGTACCACTACAGCTTCAACCATCCGCTCGACGACACGATCTCGGGCTCGAGCGAGGTCTTCCGTCACGGCGAGTTCCAGGTGACGCAGATCGGGCTGGGCGGAGATTTCAACTACAAGAACGTCCAGGCGCGGCTGATGACCCAGTTCGGGATGTACTCGCAGACGACGCCGCGGAACGACGCGAGCACCGGCCGCGGCCAGTGGCAGCTCGACGACGCGTACCGGTACATCTCGGAAGCCTATCTCGGCTACCACATCGACAAGCTGAACGGGATCAACGTCCAGGCCGGGATCTTCATGTCCTACATCGGCCTCTGGAGCTACTACAACTTCGACAACTGGACCTACCAGCCGTCCTACGTCTCGTCGAACACCCCCTGGTTCTTCAACGGCGTCCGGGTCCAGATCTTCACGAGCGACAAGCTCAAGATCGAGCCCTGGCTCGTCAACGGCTGGCAGTCGTACGGCCGGCTCGCCAACCAGCTCGGCGGCGGGCTGCAGATCCTGTGGCGCCCCACCGGGAGCTTCTCGGTCCTCGGCAACCAGTACTACGGCGCCGACACGCTCGGGAACCGCGATCGCAAGCGATGGCACACCGACGAGAGCGTCATGTGGAAATACCTCGATCGTCCCGAGGGCGGCGTCAGCAAGGCGGCGGCGTCGCTCACCCTCGACTACGGCTGCGAGACCGGCGGCGGGGCAAGCTGCTCGACCCAGTACTTCGTCGGGTTCATGGCCTACAATCGCCTCTGGTTCGCGCGCGACCGTCTCGGATTGACGGTGGGAGGCGGGAGGATCCACAACCCGGGACGGTACCTGGTCCTCCTTCCGCCGATCAACGGCGCGACCGCGTTCTCCGGCACGCCCTACTTCCCCGCGAATCCCGGCGACGACTTCACCGCGTGGGACACCCAGGTGACGTTCGACTACATGCCGCGCCCGTTCGTGACGTTCCGCCTCGAATTCAACCATCGCGCGGCGAGCGTTCCCTATTTCTCCGGCCCCGGCGGCGTGACCCCGCCCGGAGGGAACCAGGGTCCTCCCGGCTCGATCGTTCCCGGCTTCACCCCCGACCTCGTCCCCGACGAGGACCGGCTGACCTTCGCGGCGATGCTCAAGTTCTGACGGCGATGCTGGCCTTCGGGATGCTCGTGCTGGGGCTCGCGACCTTCGCAGCGATGCTCCGCTTCGTCCGCTTCTGCGAGAGAGTCTGACGTGGGCTGGGTGCTGCTCCTCGTGGCGCTGCTCCTCGGTGGATACCTGTTCTACGCGATGATCCGCGCCGAGCGGTTCTGATGAGCGCCGTCGTCCTGACGATCGCCCTCCTCGTCCTGACGAGCGTCCCGATCGGGCGCTACATGGCCCGGGTGTTCGCCGGGGAGTGTACCCTTTTCGACCCCGTCCTCGTCCCCATCGAGCGGCTGGTGTTGCGGCTGTCGCTCGTCGATCCGCGCGAGGAGCAGGACTGGAAGGGCTACGCGCGCTCCTTGATCCTCTCGAACCTGTGCATGTGGCTCGCGGCCTTCGCCATCCTGAGCCTGCAAGACCGCCTGCCCCTGAACCCCGACCACATCGCCGGGATGGAGCCGACCCTCGCCTTCAACACGGTTTCGAGCTTCACGACCAACACGAACCTCCAGCACTACAGCGGCGAGACGGGCCTCTCCTACCTGTCGCAGTTGATCTTCGCGACCTTCCTGCAGTTCGTCACCGCGGCGAGCGGCATGGCCGCGCTCGTCGCGGTCGTGCGGGCTCTCGGCGGGAGCCGCGCGACGTCCGTCGGCAACTTCTACGTGGACACGACCCGCGCGGCCGTGCGCGTGCTCCTTCCGCTCGCCGCCGTCGTCGCGATCGTCCTTCTTTGGCAGGGATCGCCGATGACGCTCGAGCCGGCGGCGAAGGCGGTCACGCTGGAAGGGCACGAGCAGACGATCGCCCGGGGCCCGGTGGCCGCGATGGTCGCGATCAAGCAGCTCGGCACCAACGGCGGCGGCTACTTCGGCGCGAACTCCTGCCACCCCTACGAGAATCCGACACCGCTGTCGAACCTCGTCGAGACCTGGTCGATCCTCGTGATCCCCATGGGGATGGTCTGGATGCTCGGAGCGATGCTCCGGCGCCGCAGGCTCGCGGTGGTGATGTTCCTCGCGATGTTCGCGCTCTACGCGCCGCTCGTCGCCTTCGCGGTCCACATGGAGATGGGAGGCAACCCGCAGCTCGCCTCGATGGGAGTCGATCAGTCCACGGGGTCGATGGAGGGGAAGGAGGTCCGCTTCGGTGCCCCGCTGACCGCGCTGTGGGCGACCTCCACGACGGTCACGTCGAACGGCTCCGTCAACGGGATGCACGACTCCTTGACGCCGCTCGGGGGGCTCGTGCCGATGATCGGCATGTGGCTCAACGACGTCTTCGGCGGCGTCGGCGTCGGGTTCATCAACTTGCTGATCTTCATCGTGGTCACCG
>Ga0075428_100006296_pt1 | contig 13193 bp, 10 predicted proteins | sample RhiMetdeltSRZDD2_FD_75291 | JGI IMG/M metagenome (GOLD analysis project Ga0075428, IMG submission 75291) | Populus rhizosphere microbial communities from Tennessee, USA - Rhizosphere MetaG P. deltoides SRZDD2 | ecosystem: Host-associated > Plants > Roots > Rhizosphere > Soil | place: USA...
GTCTCGTCGATGAGCGACAACCGTCCCAGCAGCTCATCGTCGCCAGGCTGCGCCCGGCGGAGGTCGCCGAGGAAGCGGTGGTTGATCTCGTAGATGATTTCCAGGTGACGCGGCAGGAGACGCGCGAACAGCGGCAGCGGCCATTTCTCGAGCGCCTCGGAGAGCAGCGTGTGGTTCGTATACCCGCAGGTCTGCTGCGTGATCGCCCACGCGGAATCCCAGTCCATCAGGTGTTCGTCCACGAGGAGCCGCATCAGCTCGGCGATGGCAATGGAGGGGTGCGTGTCGTTCAACTGCGCGGCCCAGAACTGGTGAAAGTCCTCGAGGCGCTTGCCGCGCATCAGGTGGAGCCTGATCATGTCTTGCAGTGAGCACGACACGAAGAAGTACTGCTGCGTGAGACGCAGCTGCTTGCCAATCTCCGGTTCGTCATTCGGATACAGGACCTTGGAGATCGTTTCCGACGCCGCCTTCTCGTGGACCGCGCCGTAGTAGTCGCCGACGTTGAAGGCGTCCAGATCGAAGGACTCGGTCGCTTCCGCCTTCCACAGCCGCAGCAGATTGGCGGTGGGGACGCCATAGCCGGGCACCGGCGTGTCGTAGGCCACGCCCTTGACCATCCGTTCGGGAATCCAGCGGACGCGGTAGTTCCCCTGTGCGTCGTGGTACGCCTCGGTCCGTCCGCCGAAGCACACGTCGTAGGTGACCTCGGTGCGAACGATCTCCCACGGGTTGCCGAAGCGCAGCCACTTGTCGGTGCGTTCGACCTGCCATCCGTTGCGAATGTCTTGGTCGAAGATGCCGAACTCGTAGCGGATGCCGTAGCCAATCGCCGGCACGTTCAGCGTGGCGAGCGAGTCCATGTAGCAGGCGGCCAGGCGGCCGAGTCCGCCGTTGCCGAGGCCGGGCTCTTCTTCCTGTTCGAGGAGCGTGCCGAGGTCATGGCCGACGCTGGCCACCGCCTGTTCCGCCGCCTCACGCAGCCCGAGGCTGACGAGACAATTCCCGAGATGCGGACCGACCAGGAATTCAGCGGAGAGGTACGCGACTACCTTGGGGCTCACGGTGGCGCCGGCGATCGCGTCGAGCGTCGCGATATATCGATCGAGGACGCGCTCGCGGACGGTATGCGCCAGCGCCATGTACCAGTCGTTGCGAGTGGCGTTCGCCGGGACCTTCGCCTGCTGATGATGCAGGTTCTCGATCAGCCTGCGCGTCAGGTCCGTTGTCGGCGCGTCGGCGTGAGTGGCGGTGTCGGTCCGCTGGCGCGATCGGTCATCTGATGTGCCGTGTGTTCGTGGTGTCATAGAGGGCTCTGTCATCTAAGTCCGGCGCCGGCGTTTGACATGCAGTTGTGCGAGCGAGCGGGCGAGCGACGCGTTCACCGACGCGATTTCTTCGTCGGAGATGTGCTCGCGAAGACGGGCTTCGGCGCGCCGGCGGGCTTCTTCCACCTTCGCCTCGTCGATGTGCTCGGCGGCCACCGCCATATCGGTCACGATGGCGACGCGGTCGGTGGCAATATCCACAAGGCCGGAACCGACGGCGAGCGACCGGTCCGACCCTACCCGGTGGGCAATGATCTCGCCCGGGACGAGTTCGGTGATGAGCGGCACATGCTGCGGATAGATCCCCAGCTGTCCTTCAACGCAGGGGAGCGTCACCATGGTGACGTCCTCGGAGAACGCGATGCCCTCCGGTGTGACGATCTCGAGGCGCAACGTGGGGGCCATCTCCCGTCAGCCTTTCCTGACTTCCTCGATTCCGCCTTTCATGTAGAACTCGCCTTCGGGAACGGTGTCGTATTTGCCCTCGAGGATGTCCTTGAAACCGCGCACCGTGTCAGCGACCTGCACCTGGCGGCCTTCGCGTCCCGTGAAGACCTGCGCGACGCTGAAGGGCTGACTGAGGAAACGTTGAATGCGCCGGGCTCGATAGACCGTCGTCTTGTCCTCGGGTGGTAGTTCGTCCATGCCGAGGATCGAGATGATGTCCTGCAAATCCTTGAAGCGCTGCAGCACGCGCTGCACGCCGCGCGCCACCTCGTAGTGCTCTTCACCGACGATCTCGGGGGCGAGTGCACGCGAGGTCGAGGCCAGCGGATCGACCGCGGGATAGATGCCGAGCTCGGCGATCGAGCGCTCGAGCACGATCGTCGCGTCCAGATGCGCGAAGGTGGTCGAAGGCGCGGGATCGGTGAGGTCGTCGGCCGGCACGTACACCGCCTGGAACGACGTGATTGACCCCTTGGTCGTGGACGTGATCCGCTCCTGCAGCATGCCCATTTCCGCCGCCAGCGTCGGCTGATACCCGACGGCGCTGGCCGTGCGGCCGAGCAGCGCCGAGACCTCAGAACCGGCTTGCGAGAACCGGAAGATGTTGTCGATGAACAGCAGGACGTCGAGGTTCTTCTCGTCGCGGAAGTACTCGGTGATCGAGAGACCCGAAAGCGCGACGCGTAAACGCGCACCCGGCGGCTCGTTCATCTGTCCGTAGACGAGCGCGATCTTGGATTTCGTCAAGTCCGCCTGGTTGATGACGCCGGTCTCCGACATCTCGTGATAGAGGTCGTTGCCCTCACGCGTCCGTTCCCCGACGCCGACGAACACCGAGACGCCGCCGTGGAGCTTGGCGATGTTGTTGATCAGTTCCTGGATAACCACCGTCTTGCCGACGCCGGCGCCCCCGAACGCGCCGATCTTGCCGCCCTTCAGGAACGGGCAGATGAGATCGATGACCTTGATGCCGGTGGTCAGCACCTCCGGTGACGTGGACTGATCGGCGAGCGGCGGCGGTTGCCGGTGTATCGGGTAGTACTTGTCGGCGCGCACTGGGCCGCGCTCGTCGATCGGTTGTCCGGTGACGTCGAAGATACGTCCCATGACGCCCTCGCCAACCGGCACTTTGATGGGCTCGCCGCTGTCGTTGACCGCCTGGCCGCGTTTCAGTCCTTCCGTGCCGGACATTGAAATCGCCCGCACCCAGTGGTCTCCCAGATGTTGCTGCACTTCGAGCGTCACGGTCTCCGACTCCTGTGCGAGTCGGAGCGTTACCGTCAGCGCGTTGTAGATGGCGGGCAGGGCCTCCGGGAACTCCACGTCCACGACGGGCCCCGCCACTTGCACGATCGTTCCGGTGTTCATGGATGTGTCACTCCGCCTGACCGCCGGCGATCTCCAGCAGTTCCTTGGTGATGTTGCCTTGCCGCAGCCGGTTGTACTCGAGCTTCAGATCGTCAATCAGCGACTCAGCGGCCTCGGTGGCGTTCTTCATCGACACCATACGGGCGCTCTGCTCGCTCGCCTTGGCGTTCAGCAACACGAGGTAGACGAAGATGCTGAGCCACCGCGGCAGGAACGCACTGATCACCGCCTGCGGGCTCGGCTCGAACAGAGTGTCGCTGCGGTCGAGCGCAACACGCTCCGCTTCCTGCATCGACGCGATCCGCAATCCCTTGAGCTCGCCGACGGGGAGGATCTCGGCTGACGTCGCCTCTTGTTTCAAGGTGTTGATGAACCGTGTCGCGACGATGTGGACCTGATCGACCTCGCCGCTGAGGAACATCTCGCGCGCCAGGGTCGCGATGGCGTGAGCCTCGTCGTATTTGGGTTCGTCACCATAGGCGAATTCGGCGACCAGCCGCCGCCGTGTGACGGCGATGAACTGTGCCGCCTTGCGGCCGGCGGTAATGAACACCGTCGTGTCCGGATCGAACTCGCTCGCCATCCGGAAGACGTTGCTGTTGAGCGCGCCGCAGAGGCCTTTGTCGGCGGCGACGAGAATCACCGCACGCTTCCGTACCTCGCGGACTTCCTGCAGGGGATCCTGAAAGTCCACCGGCCTGGTCGTCACCTTGCGCTGAATCTGGTAGAGCAGCTTGGCGAGCGGGCGGGCGGAGATCGCCGCCTCCTGGGCCTTCCGCATTTTCGAAGACGCCACCATCTGCATCGCTCGGGTGATCTGCGCGGTGCCGCGGATGGACACAATGCGTCGTCGGAGATCGCGAGTGCTAGGCATGCCGGGTATCGCTGTTCTGGAACGCGCTGCAGCGAAGGGAAGCGCGCACTAGGTCCAGCCCTGTTTGAATTCTTCAGTCGCCGCCTTGAGCGCCGCCGTGAGATCGTCGCCGATGGTCTTCTCGGCCGCGATGCGACCGAGGAGAGCGGTCTTCCGTGTGGTGAGGAACTCCGTGAGGCCGGCCTGGAATTCCTTGACGCGCGGTACGGGTACGTCGTCGAGATATCCCTGCTGAACGGCCCAGAGCACGGCGATCTGCACTTCGACCTGAATCGGGCTGTACTGCGGCTGCTTGAAGATCTCGACGATCCGCTTGCCGCGATCGATCTTCGCCTGCGACGCGGGATCGAGCTCCGATCCAAACTGCGCAAACGCGGCGAGCTCGCGAAACTGCGCGAGGTCGCCTTTGAGCTGTCCGGCGACCTGCTTCATCGCCTTGACCTGCGCCGCCGATCCGACGCGGGAGACGGACAGACCGACTGAGATCGCCGGGCGAACGCCCTGATAGAACAGGTCCGTTTCGAGATAGATCTGACCGTCGGTGATGGAGATCACGTTGGTCGGGATATATGCGGACACGTCGCCGGCCTGCGTCTCGATGATCGGCAGGGCCGTGAGCGAGCCGTTCCCATACTTCTCCCCGACACGTGCCGCGCGCTCGAGCAGCCGGCTGTGAAGGTAGAACACGTCGCCGGGATAGGCTTCACGGCCTGAGGGCCGTTTCAGCACGAGCGATATCTGCCGGTAGGCGACGGCATGCTTCGACAGGTCGTCGTAGACGATCAACGCGTCCATGCCGTTGTCCATGAACCACTCACCGATCGCACAGCCGGCAAACGGCGCCAGGTACTGATTCGTCGCCGAGTCGGCCGCGGGCGAGGCGAGAATCACTGTGTAGGGGAGTGCGCCGTGCTGTTCGAGCACGGACACGATTCGGGCAATCGTCGACTGCTTCTGGCCGATCGCCACATACACGGAGTACAGCGGACGGTACGACGTGTCGCCGGCCGCTTCCGCGGCTCGATTCAGATGCGCCTGGCTGATGATCGTGTCGATGCAGATCGCGGTCTTGCCCGTGGCGCGGTCGCCGATGATCAGCTCACGCTGACCGCGGCCGATCGGAATCATCGCGTCGATCGGCATGATGCCGGTCTGCACAGGCTGGCCGACCGGCCTGCGGCGGATAACGCCCGGTGCGAGTTTCTCGACCGGATACGCGACAGTGCTGGTGATGGGTCCCTTGTTGTCGAGCGGCTCGCCGAGCGTGTTGACGACACGCCCGAGCAATCCTTTGCCGACGGGCACCTGCAGCAGTTTTCCCGTTCCGCGGACTTCGCCGCCTTCCTCGAGACGGGTGTAGTCGCCGAGGATGATCACACCCACTTCGGTGTCGTCGAGACTCAACGCCAGGCCGGTGACGCCGTGCCCGAGATCGAGCATCTCGTTCACCATGACATCGGCAAGCCCCTCGACGCGCGCGACGCCGTCACCGACCTCCCGGATGACACCGATGCTCTGTCTGGTGATACCGGTCTTGGCCCCGGCAATCTGTGCTTCGATCTCGGTTAGCAAACTGGACATGGATCACCTAAGTGACGCGACTTTCGCCATTGGCTTACAGGGCGGCCTCAATCGCGGCAAGGCGTCCACGAACGCTGCCGTCGTAGATGTGGCTGCCGACTCGCATGCGCACGCCGCCGATCAGATCGCTGTTCTCGGTGAACTCCGCATCGACGCCGCGTCCAAACCACCGCGTCACGTCGGCCTCGAACTGGGCGCGCAGATCCGCCGGGAGAGGGACGGCGCTTTCGATATGCGCGGTGTGGCGGTCGCGATCCAGCCTGACCAGCCGCTGGAAGTGACCGAGGATTCCCACCCCCTCGTGTCGCCCCGATTCGAGAGTCCGCTGCACCACGAACCGTGCGAGGGATTCGTCGAGAAGGCCGTCCACCAGGCACAACCGATACAGACGCCGTGCCTCTCGCTTATTTCGCTTCGTCGTTCGCATCGTGTGCTCCGCGCGCCGGTGACCTACGCCGAAAGCCGTCGAGCGCTCTCCTCCGCGAGACGGCGCTGATCGTCGGCGGTCAGTACCTTTCCCGTGACGACGGCCGTGGTCTGGAGCACCAGCCGTCCGACCTCGCGCTTGAGATCGCCCAGCATGAGGGCGTGCTCACGCTCGGTGGCCTGGTGCGCCTTCGCCAGGATCTCCTGAGCAGTCACGTTGGCCTGCTGGGCACCCTGCGTTTCGATTCGTGTCGCCGCCGCGCGCGCGTCACGCACGATCCCTTTGGCCTCGGCGTGCGCCTTGGTCAGGACTTCGTGCCGCATCGCCTCGGTCTTGGCGAGCTCGGCCCGAACTTGTTCAGCATTGGCCAGACCGTCGGCGATCTGCTGACGCCGTTGCTCGAGCATCTGCAGGATGGGGCGATAGGCGAGCCAATACAGCAGCGCACAGACCACCGTGAAGCTGAGCGTCTGGGCGATCAAATGCGGCCACGCGACGCCGAACGTCCTGGCGATCCGCTCGACTTGACCGACCGCCTCGGTCGGTGGCTGCAGCAACAAGGCCAGCATCGCGTCCCCGGCTACTGCACGAGGAAGAGCGTGTAGAACACGATCGCCTCGGCGAAGGCGATGGCCAGAATGGACTGCACCATCACCTTCGTGGATGAACCCGGATTGCGTCCGACGGCCTCCGACGCCTTCATCCCGATGATCCCGACGGCAAGGGCTGCGCCCAGTGCCGCTAACCCGATATGAATACTGCCGGTCATCGTTCGAGTCCTTCCTTGGCGTGTTGCCAGCCTGACGATCACTGCGAGCCGTGCGGCGCCGCCGCGGGGTGTTCTTCGTGGTGCTGGCAGATGAGCAGCGTGAAGACCGCCGTCAGCAGGGTGAAGACGAGCGCCTGTACGAGGCCCACCAGCAGTTCCAGAAAGTAGAAGGGGATCTGCACGACCCACCCGATCACGGGAATCGCGGCGACGGTCTCGAGCATGTTCTCGCCCGCGAACACGTTGCCGTACAGCCGGAAGCTGAGCGACACCGGCCGAAAGAGAATCGAGACCACTTCGAGCAGACCGGCCGCGAAGAACACCACCACCAGCAGCACCCGTAGCAGCCCGGTGCTCTCGCCCTTTGGTGCGAACAACTCCTTCGCGAATCCAACCGCCCCCTGCTCGCGAAGGCCCCAGACGATCCAACAGGCGAAGAACACGAGCGCCATCGCCAGCGTCATGTTCACGTCGGCGTTGGCTCCGCGCAGCAGCGGCTGTTCGAGCACGAAGCCATTCGGCGTGTCGTGGCCCCACCCGATCGATCCGAAGCCGGGCACGAGCCCGATCCAGTTCGCCGCGAGGATGAAGATGAACACCGTGCCGAAGAACCAGAAGGTTCTAGTCACCAGGCGGAGGCCGAGGATGCCTTCGAGGAAGTTGAAGAGGCTTTCGACGAGCCACTCGAGAAAGTTCTGCGCGCCGGTCGGCACTTGATGCATCTGCCGAGTGGCCAGCCGTGCGAACACGATCAACCCGGCCGCGACGATCCACATCACGAGCATCGAGTTGGTGATCGGCAGTCCGAACACGCGCCCAATCTCGACGGCACTCTGCGACAGGCCGTGGGCTTCTGGTTCCGCCATGCTCATTGCCAGCACGTGCAAGGTATTTGCACTGTGGGTGCCACGCACCGGCGTCAATGGGGATGCCGTTACGACACGCGTTTGGCCGAAAAGAGCCCATCACACCGCGGGTGCGCTGTGTGCGGCGGCTCGGAACGGGCTCCGGCATTCCGGACCTCCTCCGCGATTACGTGGAGACGGGGCCGCTGAGGGGTAACGAGATGAAGCGCTCAGAATATGAAAAAGAGCTGAAGAAGCTGCAAGTCGAGTTGTGTCATCTGCAGGGATGGATCAAGGAAAAGCAGCTGCGAGTCGTGATCGTGCTGGAAGGCCGCGACGGCGCCGGCAAGGGCGGAACGATCAAGGCCATGACCGAGCGCGTCAGCCCGAGGGTGTTCAGGACGGTCGCCCTGCCGGCGCCGTCCGATCGCCAGAAGTCGCAAATCTACTTCCAGCGGTACATGGAGCACTTTCCAGCCGCCGGCGAGATCGTCATCTTCGATCGAAGCTGGTACAACCGAGCCGGCGTCGAGCACGTGATGGGGTTCTGCACCGACAAGCAGTACAAGCGCTTCCTCGATCTCTGTCCGGTGGTCGAGCGCTTCATGATCGAGGGGGGGACAATGCTGATCAAGCTGTGGCTCGAGGTGAGCAATGGCGAACAGGAGCGGCGCTTCGAGGCGCGGATCAAAGACCCGTTGCGGCAGTGGAAGCTGAGCCCGATGGATCTGCCGTCACGAACTCGGTGGTACGACTATTCGCGAGCACGGGATCGGATGTTGGAGGCGACAGACACTGAGATCGCACCTTGGTACATTCTGCGGTCGGACGACAAGCGCACGGCGCGTCTGAACGCGATCGCCCACATCCTCTCGCAGATTTCTTACAAGAAGCTTCACCAGGACAAAGTCAAGCTGCCAGGCCGATCGAAGAAGCACGCCTACGACGATCAGGCGTCACTGCACGGGCGGCGCTTCGTGGAAGAGCAGTATCGAGCCGAAGAAGCCAAAAAAGCGTCCTGAGCGGCGCGTTCGCGCCACGTGTCCTGGCTACGGCGTGGTTGGTGTGGTCGGCGGTGTTGGCGGCGGAGCAGTGGGCGGCTCCGGCTGCCAGCCGCCACCGAGCGCGCGATACAACTGCGCGAGCGCCCGCATTTGGTCACCGCGTGTGCGCGCCAGGTCGAGCTCGCGCTCGAAGAGTTGCTGGTCGGCAACCAGGATTTCGAGGTAGCTGGACAGCCCGATGTCGTAGCGCTCGCGAGACAGCTGTGATGCGTCGCGCAGCGCCAGAACGCCCGCCTGCTGTTCGGTGCGCACCAGGGCCAGTTTCTGGATCGCGATCAACGAGTCGGAGACTTCACGATACGCGCTGATCGCCGTCTGCTGGTACTCCGCCAGCGCCCGATCGAAACGGGCGCGCGCCGCGTCGTAGTTGCCGCGGATCCGGCCGGCGTTGAAGAGCGGCTGAAAGAGACCGGCACCGAGCGACCAGATCACCGAGTCGCCTTTGAGGAGATTGGATAAATCGCTGCTCACCGTACCGACCGAACCGGTGAGGCTGATGGTCGGGTAGAACAGCGCTTTGGCGGCGCCGATGTCGGCATTCGCCGCAACGAGCAACTGCTCGGCCTCGACGACGTCGGGGCGCCGCTCGAGGAGCGTTGCCGGAACACCGACCGGAATACCTGGCGGCGGCGTTTGTTCTTCGAGCGTCCGTCCGCGAACGACCGCTCCGGGCGGACGCCCGGCGAGCACACTGATGGCGTTCTCGAGAATCGCCACCTGCCGCTCGATGTCCGGCACCGAGGCGGCGGTCAGCGAACGGTTGGCCACCGCCGAATCCAGCTCGAGGCGGTTGGACACACCGCCGGCGAGACGGGTCGTGTAGTAATCGACGGTCTGGTCGTTGAGCGCCAGGGTCCGCAAGGCGACCTCGCGCTGCAGGTCGAGCTCCCGGAGCTGGAAGTATGCGGTCGCGACGTCGCTCACCAGCGTGATGAGCACCGCGCGCCGGCCTTCTTCGGTCGACAGGTACCGCGCGAACGCGGCTTCGCTGTCGCGGCGGATGCGGCCGAACAGATCCAGCTCCCACGACATCGTCGCGTTGATGGTGGTGTTCGGGAAGACGCGGTCGTCGTCGTCTTCGCTGAGGAGCGGCGGCTGCGAATTACGAGAGATCTGGTTCACAGACGACGACACGCCGACGCCGATATCCGGATAGAGGAACGATTTCGCCACGCGTGCCAGCGCGCGTGCTTCCTGCACCCGTGCGACGGCCACGCGCAGATCGTAGTTATGCGCGATGGCGTCGCGGATCAGCGCCTGCAGCGCTTCATCCTGGAAGACCTGCCACCAGGGGGTGTCTGCCAGCGACTCGGGTTGCTGTTGCTCGCCGGCGTCTCTGAACGCGGCCGGCGGCGCCATCTCGGGGCGTGCATAGTTGGGCCCGGTGAGACAGCCGGTGACCAGCACGCTCGCGACAGCGACAGACACGACCACGCCGACACGCACCGCGAGCGGTGTCACGGATGCGCTCCCGGAGCCATCTTCGGGTGAACGGGCGGCGTCTCTTCTGCGAGAGCCCGCCCTCCGCCGATGAGTTTCTCGACGGTCACGTACAACACCGGAATCAGGAAGACACCGAGGAACGTGGCGATGAGCATGCCGGAGAACACCGCCATGCCCATCACCTTCCGGCCTTCGGCGCCGGCGCCGCTGGCAAGCAGCAGCGGCACGACGCCGAGGATGAACGCGAACGCGGTCATGAGGATCGGCCGGAATCTCAGACGAGCGCCTTCGAGTGCGGCAGTGACCGGATCCTTCCCCTGCTCGCGCAACATCTTGGCGAACTCCACGATCAGGATCGCGTTCTTGGCGGCCAGCCCGATCAGCATGATGAGCCCGATCTGCGCGAACACATTGTTCACGTAGCTCTCGGAGTACTGGCGCGCCACCCAGAGTCCGAAGTACGCACCGAACGCGGCGAACGGTGTCCCGAGCAAGACGCTGAACGGCAGGCCCCAGCTCTCGTACTGGGCCGCGAGCACGAGGAACACCAGGAAGATGGCGAGCCCGAAGACGATGAGGGGATTGGGGGCGCGCTTTTCCTGATACGACATGTCGGCCCAGTCGTAGCCCATCTCCGGAGGCAGCGTCTCGAGGGCGACGCTCTCGAGCGCATTCAGCGCCTGCGCCGAGCTGAATCCCGGCGCGGGCACGCCGGTGACTTCCGCCGTGCGATAGAGATTGAATCGATTGGTGAACTCAGGTCCGTCCGTGGGTGTCGCTCGGACCAGCGTGTCGAGCGGCACCATCTCCTGCTTGTTACCGCGCACGAAGAAGAGGCCGAACTGCTTGGGATCGGTCCGATACTCGGGCTCGGCCTGGACGTACACCTTGTAGACGCGGCCGAACCGATTGAAGTCGTTCACGTAGGTGCTGCCAAGCAGTGCGCCGAGCGTGGTGTTGACGTCCTGCAGCGGCACGCCTGACTTGAGGACCTTCGAGCGATCGATGTCGGCAAAGATCTGCGGCACCGTGGCGCGGTAGAGCGTCGAGACGCGCCCGATCTCCGGCCGCTGACTGGCCGCCTGCATGAATCGCTGCGTCTGCGCAGCGAGGTAGCCTGGATCGCGTCCAACCCGATCCTGGAGCTGCATCGTGAAACCCGCGCCAGTGCCCAGACCAGGAATGGCGGGCGGACCGAACGCGACGACGGCGGCTTCAGGTATTTGACTGGCGAACGCACGATTGAGCGCGGCGATGACACCGGGCGCCTGTTCCTCGGCGCTATGCCGATCGTGCCAGGGCTTCAATGCCACGAAGAAGAAGCCGATGTTCGACGAGTACGCGCCGGTCAGCAGGCTGAACCCGCTGATCGTGTTGTAGCCCTCCACGGCATGATTGGCCGCGAGCACCGCTTCTGCCTTCTTCATCACGGCGTCGGTTCGTTCGAGTGACGCTGCATCGGGGAGCAGTGTGTTGACGAGGATGTATCCCTGGTCCTCCTCCGGGACGAATCCTGCGGGAATGCGCTGGACGAATCCCATCGTCAGCCACACCAGGCCCCCGATCAACACCAGTCCGACGACGAGCTTCCGTACCAGAAGCGTCGTGAAGGTGATGTAGCCGTTCGTGATCGAGCCGAAGATCCGATTGAACCCGTTATAGAACGGGGTGAGCAGTGTCCGCTTGCCGGTGGCTGGCTTCAACAGCAGCGCGCTCAGGGCTGGCGACAGCGTCAGTGCGTTGACCGCCGACAGCATCACCGAAATCGCGATCGTGATCGCGAACTGCTGATACAGCGCGCCGGTGATTCCGCCCATGAAGCCGACCGGGATGAACACGGCGCTGAGGATCAACGCAATCGCGACGACCGGCCCGGACACCTCTTCCATCGCCTTGACGGTGGCTTCCTTTGGTGACAGGCCGTGTTCGATGTGATGCATCACCGCCTCGACCACGACGATCGCATCGTCCACGACGATGCCGATCGCGAGCACGAGGCCGAGTAGCGAGAGCACGTTGATGGAGAAGCCGAGCAGCGGGAAGAACATGAACGCGCCGACGAGCGAGACGGGTACGGTCAGCAGCGGGATCAACGTTGCGCGCCAGTTCTGCAGGAACACGAACACGACGATGATCACCAGGACGATGGCTTCGGCGAGCGTGTGCAGGATCTCGTTGATGCCTTCTGTCACGGGTAGTGTCGTGTCGAGTGAGACGGTATAGTCCAGATCCGGCGGGAAGCGCGACTTCAGGTCCTCCATCGTCTGCTTGATCTCGTTGGCGACCTGGAGTGCGTTGGTGCCCGGAATCTGGAAGACCGCGATCACCGCCGACGGCTTTCCGTCGTGCCGTCCGATGGCGTTGTACAGCTGCGTGCCGAGCTCGAGGCGGGCGACGTCCTTCAGCTGAACCTGGGATCCATCCGGATTCGATCGGATGATGATGTCGCCGAACTGCCCTTCGTCGAGCAACCGGCCTTGCGTCCGGACCGCGTAGGTGTACTCCGTGCCGGCTTTCGCCGGCGGCCCGCCGATCTGCCCCGAGGGGCTCAGCTGGTTCTGCTGATTGATCGCGTTGACGATGTCGGGAACGGTGACACCGAGATTGGCAATGCGATCGGGACGGAGCCAGACGCGCATCGCATAGTCGCTGCCGCCGAACAGATTGATCTGGCCGACGCCCCTGATGCGGGCGATGTTGTCGTTGATGTTGATGGTCGCGTAGTTCGACAGGAAGTTGCTGTCGTAGGTGCCGTTCGGAGACTTGATCGAGATCACCAGCAGCGGAAAGGCGAGCGCCTTCTTGACCGAGACGCCGTAGTTCTTGACCGACTGCGGCAGCTGCGGCGTCGCCTCCGACACACGGTTCTGCGTCAGCACGTTCGCCATGTCGAGGTTGGTGCCGACATCGAAGGACACCTTCAACGTCAACGTCCCATCGTTGGCGTTGGTGGACTTCATGTAGATCATGTTCTCGACACCGTTGATCTTCTGTTCGAGCGGTGTCGCCACGGCGGTCTCGACGTCGGTCGCGCCAGCGCCGACGAA
>Ga0075428_100006297_pt1 | contig 13193 bp, 7 predicted proteins | sample RhiMetdeltSRZDD2_FD_75291 | JGI IMG/M metagenome (GOLD analysis project Ga0075428, IMG submission 75291) | Populus rhizosphere microbial communities from Tennessee, USA - Rhizosphere MetaG P. deltoides SRZDD2 | ecosystem: Host-associated > Plants > Roots > Rhizosphere > Soil | place: USA...
CCCCCAACTTCAGTTGGGGGTCATTTAGTTTTACCCTACGTGGCGCGCTTGCAGCTCTCCTTTTCAGCTCCGGTTCCGCGCTGCCAATCGCGCCGCGATTGGCGGCGCGGACCGGAGCGCCACGAGGCGGAAAGAGGATCCGCACGGGCCCTCGTAGGTTGAAACTAAAGAACCCACAACTGAAGTTGTGGGTGTTGGGGAGTTTTCGCACATTCGTCGAGCCGTCCTCACGGCGAGCATCGGTCGAGGACCTGGCGAACCTTTCGCGCCAGTGAGTCAGGTGTGAACGGCTTTTGAAGAAAGTTGACGCCTTTTTCGATTACCCCGCGATGGATTGTTGCTTCCTCCGTGTAGCCGGAGACATACAATACTTTTACGGTGGAATGTCGTTGCTTTAGCTCCGCTACCAGGTCGGCTCCACTCATCTGCGGCATCACCACGTCCGTTATTACCAGATCGACCGCCGAGTCACGCGTTCCAAACGCTTTAAGTGCCGTAGCGGCCCCTTCTGAAGCAAGCACCGTATAGCCCTGTCTCTGCAATATAGACCGTGATAGCTCACGGACGGACTCATCGTCTTCCACCAGCAGGATCGTCTCCGTGCCGTTGCGTGAAGCGGCGGATTCGGCCTCTTCAGCCAAAGATTCGGTGACTGCGTCGACTCTCGGAAAGTAGATCTTGAAGACCACACCGTGGCCAGGTTCGCTGTACACCCAGATGTGACCTCCGCTTTGCTTGACTATGCCAAAGACTGTGGACAACCCCAGTCCGGTACCCTTGCCTTGCTCTTTGGTGGTAAAGAACGGCTCAAAGATGCGCGACTTCGTTTCGTCGTCCATTCCGTGCCCGGTGTCGCTGACCGCCAGCATCACATAGCGACCCGGCATAATATCCGCGTGCGTGTGGGCGTATGCCTCGTCGAGATCGACGGCTGCAGACTCGATAGTCAACTTTCCGCCGTTCGGCATCGCGTCTCGTGAGTTGACTGCCAGATTCAGGAGTATCTGTTCAATCTGTCCCGGATCCGCCTTGATCCGTGCCAGACCGCTTCGTGTGATGGTTTGCATGTCGATGTCTTCACCGATCAGATGTCGAAGCATCTTTTCGATTCCGATGATGACCTCATTCAGGTCCAGCACCTTCGGTTGACGCACCTGTTTGCGGCTGAAAGTAAGTAGTTGGCTTGTCAACACTGCTGCCCGTCTGCCGGCTCCTCCTATTTCCTCGATCTGCGCTCGGAGCCGCGCGTCGTTTCCAACTTCACTCAATAGAAGATCCGAATACCCGATTATTGCGGTAAGAAGGTTGTTGAAGTCGTGTGCGATGCCACCGGCGAGCCGCCCGATCGCTTCCATCTTTTGAGCCTGACGGAACTGATCCTGGAGCTGTATATGCTCGGTTACATCACGAAATACAAGAACCGAGCCGGTGACGTCGCCGGCGCGGTTACGAATAGGCGCACTGCTATAGCAGATTGAGCAATCAGTTCCGTCTCGCGAAGTGAGAATCACATCGCTCACCGCATCCACCGATTTGTCTTCATTCGGGCTAAAAATGTTGTCCCGCGTTTCGTGATAAATCTCCTTATTGACGATCCTGAAGACCTGGGAGAGAGGCTTCTCTTTGGCTTCTAAGAAAGCCCAGCCGGTGAGCGCCTCGGAAATCGGATTCATGAAGCTGATGCGACCGCTGAGATCCGTGGCGATAACTGCGTCGGCAATGCTCGAAAGTGTTACCTCCAGCCACTCGCGTTGCTCGCGCACCCGGCTCTCGGCCTTTCTTCGAGAGCTGACAAGCAAAACCAGGATTACCAGCAGCGCCGTTCGATTCAACTCGGCTATCATGAATCTCGGCGTCGAGACGCCCCGCGGGTTTCCCTGGGCCAGCGCAACAAGCTCAAAGAGCAAGGCAACCATTAGCCCCGGAACCGTCCCACCGTACCAGGCTGCTGCAATGATCGCGCCGATAACTAGAAGTGTCAGATCGACGGTGATCGACAGCCGTTTTAGGACCACTGAAATAATCAGAGGCAGAAGGAATGCGGCTAACGCTACGCCATAGCGCTGGGAGATTTTCCGTATTTCTCTCTTCATGCTGAATCGCGTGGGGAGGCTAGTGGCAATGAGCCTTTTGTTGCAGCCAGGGCGACTGTCGGTCCTTCGACCGGGACTGCGCCATAGCAGGCTCAGGGACATTCACCGCAACGATAACTATCTCCGTTGGGTCTTGTCGTATCCTAGAATACGAGGCCTGCTTAGGCAACAGTTTAGTTATTAGTCAAACAGGGCGGTGAGTCGACGCGAGTTCCGCAAGCCGCGATTGGCAAGGAGTAACTAACTGCCGCTCTTGCGCTTCAGTTCAGCCAGAACTTGTTTCAACTGATCAAGTTTCTCGCCGGCCTCTCGATGCTTGCCCTCGGCGCTCAGCCTCTCGTAGTCGGAGATCAGTTGTTGAGCCTGCTTGGTCAAGCGCTCGATATCCGGCGAAGTGGTTTGGACGGCCGGCTGTCCGGGAGACGGTTGCGTAGTTTTTGGTTGTGTCGGCTGAACCTGACCCGCTTGATCGGGGCGCGTCGTTGGGCGCAGGGACACCCCGGGGACCAGAAGACCAAGCGCCTCTTCAAACGTACTAGCAGCTTTCAATTGGTCTTGAGTTGCTACCGCCACCTGCCGAAGCTCTGGCAGCTTTGAAGTACCGTCGGCCGATTGAAGATAAAACGGTTCGACGTACAACAAGGTGTCGGCAATAGGAATCACCAGCAGATTGCCGCGCAGCAGTTCCGAGCCTCGCTGACTCCACAACGTCATCAGTTGGGATAGCTGGGCATCCTGATTTATTCGTGCCCTGATCTGTGCAGGTCCGTTCACCGTAACATTCTTCGGAAAACTGTAGACCAGGGTGCGCCCATAGTTTTCGCCGTCGCTGCGAGCGGCCATCCAACCGATCATATTGCTGCGCCCCGGGCCCGAGGGTGTAAACGGGAGGATATCGACAAACTCAAGTTTTGCGTTTGGCTCGCCGGGCAACACCATCAATACGTGATACGGCTGCATTACCGCGGGCTCCTGGCCCGACGAGGCCTCGCCTGCTGCGATTGCCCACAGATCCTCGTGATTATAAAAGGTCTGGGTGTTCTGCATGTGATACAGCGTGTAAACGCGGGCTTGCGTGTTCACCAGGAGGCTCGAATAGCGGACGTGCGCCATAAGATCGTCCGGCATATCGCTCTTTGGTCGAAAGAGATTAGGAAAGATTTCTTGATAAGCCTTTATGATGGGGTCATCGGGCTCGAAGACAAAAAACTGCACGCTCCCGTCGTACGCATCGACAACCGCTTTGACGGAGTTGCGGATGTAGTTAATGTTTTGGTTCTCCACCTGGTACGGCGTTGAATAAGGATACCGGTCCGCATAGGTGAACGCGTCGATGATCCAGAAAAGTCGTCCCTCGCGGCTGATGACCATGTACGGGTCGTCTTCGAACATAAGAAACGGCGCGATCTGCCGTACGCGTTCGCTTATGTTCCGGCGCATCAGCACCCGGCTTTCAGAGTGGATGTAATCTGAGAACAGCAGGTTCGTTCCGTCGCCCAGATAGAGGCTTAGCGCCATCTGACGCAAGATTCCGCCAACCGGTATTCCGGCGGCCGACTCATAGGTCGTGTACGACTCGCTGCCGTCAGGCGCCGGATAGTTGAACTCTGGCGGCGTTGCCCCTTGAGGCTTAGTGTTTACGTAAACGTGCGAGCTCGATCCTTCACCAAAGTAAATCTCGGGACGAGTTATCCGGATCTCAGGAACGGAACTCTCCACCGGCATGTTTTTGAGAATCAGGTTCGGCTGCCCCTCGGGGGTGAACTCGTTTACTGTATTCATCGTCACGCCATAACCGTGCGTGTAAACCACATGCTGGTTGATCCAGTTCCTGGATTGGTCGGGCAACTGGTCGACGTTCATTTCTCGCGCCGAGAGCATTACCTGTCTAAGCTTGCCGTTGATCACGTATCGATCGACGTCGGGAAGACGGAAATCGTAATAGGTTCGAATCTCCTGGATCTGAGACAGCGTTGATTGAAGCGCGCGCCGGTCCCACAACCTGACGTTTTCCAGCGTCTCGCGATTTTCCTGAACGTGTTCGGGAGTGAGCGTCGGCTTCGGCTCAAACGGGCGATCCTCGAAGCTAAGCCGCCGCGACGCCTCGTCCTTAGCATCCAGCCGGTCAACCGCGAACGCGTGTCGCGTCATCTTGATGTTGTGCTCGATGTATGGTGCTTCCTTGGCGAGCTCGTTTGGTTTTACTGAAAACGAATGGAATGCAGCCGGAACGATCCAAAGACCGACCACCCAGACACCGGCAACAATCGCAGCAAGAGAAACGATGTTCTTCAGCCGCTTCTTGAAAAATGCGTTGACCCCCAGAAGAACGGATGACAGCAGCAAAAGACCTATCACGATGTTCATCGCTTTCAACCGTATGTTCGCGTCAGTGTAATCCATTCCGGTGAACAATTCGTGCTGGCCGTGCAACAGATCGAAACGTTCAAGGTAAGTGCTTGCGGCTAACGTCAATGCAAAAAACGCGGCGGCAAGACTGATCGCCGAAGTCGCTCGCTTGCGCAGATCCTCCGTGAGTGTTCCGCGCACCTGCTCGAAGTACCAGACGTAACCCGAGACGGCCCCGACCGCTATGAACATTACGATCGCGACGGTGTGTAGCCAATCGACTACCATCTCGATCACCGGCAACCTGAATAAGTAGAAGCTGACGTCCTTCCCAAAGATCGGATCGGCTAGCTGAGACGGTTGAGAGCTGAGATACAGCGCGAACTGCGGCCACGCCTGGCTCATGCTTATCGCCGATAGCAGCGCGACCGCGCTCGAAAGAATCCAGACCCCGGGGCGATAAACAAAAGGAAGGAAGTTTACATCTTTGATGTCCTGGACAGAGGCGAGGCGAAGCTTGGGACGCTCGTTTAACTCGGGTAAGACTCGATTCAGAAAGACGAACGCGATTCGCGCGATCAAGAATGAAACAACAAAGAAGATGAGGAAAAGAAGACCGCCGAGACGAAATTTATACCAGTAGACTTTGGAATAACCGATCGCTGAAAACCAGAGAGAATCGATATAGATGCTGAGGAACTGAGAACCAAACATGACCAACGCAATAATGATCAATGCGGCGACTACCAGTCCGAATCTTCGCTTGCGAGGCTTTATGTCGATCACGTCGTCAAAGAGCCGTTCGTCGTCCATGGCGGCCATCATAGTGCAACCGTGATGGATCGGCAATCAGGTACAAAGAATTGAGGATTGAGGATTGAGGATTGAGGAAGGAATTGAGGATTGAGGAAGGAATTGAGGATTGAGGAAGGAATTGAGGATTGAGGAACGCTTGGCCAGCAATAACAATCCTCAATCCGCAATCCGCAATCCGCAATCCCTATTTCAGGGCCGCTTCGAGAAACCGAGCTGCTCGCTCTATATAGAGTTTGGGATTAGCTTGAAATCCGTGCGCGTGCACTTCAGAACCCGGACCGTCGATGACCAACAGGTCCTTGTTGGGACTCATACAGGCTTCATGAAGCTGCACGGCAATCTGGGGCGGCATCCGGCGATCGTTCGCCGCAGCGATGAACAGGATGGGGCGGTCACCGATCCGCTTTACTGCTTCGAGCGCGTTGAATTGCGAACCATCGAACCCTGCCCGCTGCTCGATAAAAAACCTCAACTCGTTGGCGACCGGGAACGACGGCAATCTCAAAAAGAGATTTACGTGATGATCAACCGTGTCTTTGAAAGACAAGAATGAGCTGTCTGAGATCACCGCGGCAGCTCCTGGAGTTTCCGCCGCCGCCAGCAGCGCGGCGCTTGCTCCCATCGATATTCCAAACAGTACGATTCGATCCGGCACCCGCTCTTCTTCCCGCAGAAACCGCACCGCACCCTCTACGTCCAACCTCTCGTTGTAGCCCAGCCCGACGCGAGCCGGTCCGCTCAAGCCATGATTTCGCGAGTCATACAGCAGCGCGCCGTAGCCCAGTCGAATCAGCTCTACCGCACGATCGAGAAGCTCGCGGCGGGATCTGAACAAGCCGTGTGAGTAGACGATCGTGGCGCGTTTATCTCGGCTTGGCACAAGCCATCCGCTGATCTTAACTCCATCCGAGGTTTGAAACTCGACGTCTTTAAATTGCACCCCAAATGACGCAGGGGTCTCGGTGAGGTTACGATCCATCGGACGCGTCTTTGCCCCGGTGACCAGCATCGCGAGCCCGACTGGGAACACACCAAAAATCATTACCACCGCGAGAATGACCAGCGTGACCAGCACCCTTTTAAGAATGCGCCGCCATCGAGGCCGCCGCGGCTTTGGGGTTTCAGCGTTCGTCGATACACTCATTGAGCATCACTTTGCCGGTTCGGTTGCGACCGGCTCTTTCATGATAAAAATGCAAACGGCGGCTCCAAGCGTTACGATCCCGCTAAACAACCCGACGGCAGAATACCCGAGGCGATCGTAGAGCTGGCCGCAAACGAGTGTTGCGATGGCGATGCCGACTTGCGACGCGGTATTTCGCGCAGCGACCAGAGTACCACGTGAACGCCGTGGAACAAGCTCAGTAGCGAGCGCCTGTAGCGGTCCTTGCCTGAACGCAAACGCAAGTGCCGCCGCCATCAGGCTCACGAACAGCAAAACGCCTCGACCGAGAGAGGGTATTATCAACAGCATGGCTGCCAGCACCACCGTGCTTAGAATTGACACGCCGCGTTTGCCGACCCTGTCAGACACCGGACCCGCGACGACTACCCCGATCAAAAGCGCAATACCAATCGCCAAAAAAGCAATATCGAACTCGTGAGTCGAGAAACTCAAAGCCTGCTTGAGCCAGGAACCAAGATAAAAAAAGAATCCGACAAACCCGCCTGACACAAAAAACGCCGCAACGATTGATGCAATCCGCTCGCGGTTGTCAAAGAGCATTCGGATGTTGTGAAACCGGCGCGCGACAATTTCCGATGGGTCGCGGTTTGCCATCGTGTGTTTATCCTCCGGAAGCATTGCAAACACCGCGAGAAACGCCCCCATCGATAACAAACCAAAAAAAACAAAGCTTGTCCGCCACCCCTTCCATTGCGCGATGTTGTTCGCCAACTGGACGCCGAATGCCAGCGCCAGGAACTGGCCGGCCTGCACGATGCTCATCGCAACGCCTCGGCGTTTGTAGGGAAAATAATCGGCAACATAAGCAATTGAACACGTCGAGAAGGTTCCCGCTGCGAGTCCGGTCAACAGCCTCACCCCGGCGAGTACTCTAAGATCGGCTATCAGCCCAATAGCCGCCAGCGACAAACCGAAAACGACCGAAGCATAAAGCAGGAACGTGCGTCGCCCATATTTGTCAGAGACTGGTCCTATCAGCAGGGCGGCCATCGCCGCCGCAAGCGCGTAAGCCGGCCCGATCACCTGACCGACTTCGCCTTCCTTCATTCCGAATTCATCGGCGATCAACGGCAGCAACGGCGAGATCATCTGGTTGTCGCTGCTGCCCAGAAAAAAGATCAAAAATAGAATTGCGATGACTATTCCGGCGCGGGGCGGGGAACTCGTGTGGTTGCCGGTTTCGGCCTTCTGAGTTTTCGATGCCGTCATTCGACCTTGCGCGCCGCTCGATAGATTGTTCAGCAGCGATTCCGAGCACTGAATGACGCCGCCAACCAACTCGTGCGATGCTAGAGTAACCGGCGCGCGGGTGTCAACAATCTGCCTGGCACCAGCGGCACTAACAGATGAGACGAGAGACCATGAAACTGACGATACTCGGTTCAGGCACGGTTGTTCCGAACGGTTCGCGAAACTCCGCGGGTTACTTCGTGGATTTGCCAGAGGCGCGTGTGATGATGGACTGCGGCGCGGGAACCGTGCACGCGCTCGCACGATACAACTGCCCCTGGGAGCGGATGACTCATCTGTTTGTCAGTCATTTTCATGTTGACCACATCGGTGAACTCGCATCGCTGTTCTTTGCGTTTCGCTACGGAATGAAACACGAGCGCAGCGAGCCTTTGACGATCATCGGTCCTCGCGGATTGGATCGAGTGATTAATGGGCTCGAAACGGCGTTTGGACCACGGCTCTTCGAAGCGAAGTTTCCAATCAGTGTGCGAATTGTGATGCCGGGCGACCAGGTCGAACTCGGTGACCGGGTGATGCTTTCAGTTGAAAAAACGCCACACACCGAAGAGAGCCTCGCGGTTAGAATTGAAGGCGGCGGCCGAGTCCTCTGCTTCACCGGTGACACGGACTATAACGATGAGCTTGCCGGCTTCTTCAAGGGTGCCGATGTGTTGATTTCCGAGTGTTCGTTTCGCGAACCTCGCGATGGCGTGCCGCATTTGTCAGTAGGCCAGGTAGCTCGTTTGGCCTCGCGCGCTGGAGTTGCGCGGCTCATCGTAACTCATTTCTATTTCGAGGTGAATGAAGCCGAGCTCAAGGCTGAGTTGGAACGCGGGTACTCCGGCGAAGTAATCATCGGGCGCGATGGGTTGCAAATCGATGTTTAGCGCAGACGCCAAGGACCGACGAGACGCAAAGAAGAAGCGCACCTTGACGCAATGATGTACCAACCATTAGTTTGCGGCTATCAGTGGAAGCCTGTGAGAAAGGTCGCGCTTATCAATGAAGAAATATCTTCGCTCGAGCAGTGTACTCGCGCTAATCTGCTTGCTGTTTGCGTCGCTGGTCATCACCGCCAACCCATTAACAAGGCAAACCCAGCCCGCTCAGCCTCCGCAGCCACGGCGTGATTCCCACGTAATCATGATCTCAATCGATGGGCTGGTACCTGAGTACTATCTCGAGCCCGCCCGGCTTGGTCTCAAACTGCCAAACCTGGTGAAGATGAAACTGGGCGGCGCTTATGCTCAAGGGGTCGAAGGTGTTTTCCCGACAGTCACTTATCCCGCCCACACCTCGTTGATCACCGGCGTGCGGCCCGCTATTCACGGGATAATCCAAAATCGAATTTTCGAAGCGCCCACCGAAACTCAGACTCGTGAGTGGTACTGGTTCTCCGAGGCGCTAAAGACCGAAACGCTTTGGAGCATGGCAAAAAAGGCGGGCCTGGTCACCGCAAGTGTCGGGTGGCCGGTGACTGTAGGGGCGGACATCGACTACAACTATCCCGAGATTTCCGACCCGGAGGGAACTCCGCGCGGAACACGCAGTGCCAAGTACTCAACGCCGGGGCTTCTTGCGAAAGCGCTGCCCGAAGGGGCGGCTGTCGACGACTCTACAGACGGACGCCGGTGTGCGATAAGCGAGCACATCATCACCGCCCACAAACCAAATTTTATGTTGATTCACCTGATCGAGCTCGACGGTGCTCATCACAAGAACGGCCCGCGGACTCCGCCTTCAATTGCGATTGCCGAGAGGATGGACGCATACGTTGGCCGGATCATTGAAGCGACGCGCAAGGCCGGCATTTTCGATCGGACGACTTTTTTTCTCGTCTCTGATCACGGGTTCGCCGAAGTGACCACCAAGTTCGAACCGAACGTATTGTTGGTCAAAGAAAAACTGATTACTCTCGGGGCGGATGGAAAGCCTACGGATTGGAAGGCCGCCGCCTGGCCGGCCGGCGGTTCTTGCGCGATCGTTTTGCGGGATCCTAACGACAAGGAAACCGCAGCTAAGGTGGCGGCTATATTCAATCGGATCGCGGCGAAAAAGGGTCCGATCAGCCGCGTGCTGGGTCAGGTGGAGCTAAAGCGGATGGAAGCAGTGCCGACCGCGTTCTTAATGCTGGACGCGGCGCCAGGTATTTCATTCGACGCACTAATGACTGGACCTGAGAGTCACGAGGCAAAGGATTACCGCGGAACGCACGGCCAGTTGCCCTCGAGGGCCGACATGCATTCATCGCTGATCGTTTATGGCGGCGTCACCAGAGTCGGGGCGAAGATGATTCTCGCGCGAATGATCGACATAGGCCCAACCGCGGCGGCCGTTCTTGGACTGAGGTTCTCGAACCCCGAAGGGTCGCCAATCTCCGAGTTCTTGAAAGCGGGAACAATCCCACCCCCCGATCCGAGTCAAAGAAAGAAGAAGAGGAATATTTAATATTTACTATTTTCTATTTGCAATTTGTTATTGGCTTTTTGATGAACACTCAGCATCCAAGGCCGTTAGAAAATAGTAAATAGAAAATAAAAAATAGAAAATAAAAAATGAACTTGATCGTTTGCGTCAAACAGGTTCCCGAAGTCTCCGAGATAAGGTTCAACCCCGAAACAAACACGATTGTAAGGGAGGGCGTGGCCAACGTTGTGAATCCCTTCGACCGGCGAGCTCTGGCCGAAGCGATTCGACTGCGGGACGTGAGCGGCGGCGAAGTCGTCGTTGTCACAATGGGTCCGCCGCAAGCTCGCGAAGCGCTTGTCGAGTGCCTGGCGGCGGGCGCCGATCGGGCGATCCATCTTGTGGACCCTGCATTTGCCGGCTCGGACACGTTTGCGACCGCCCGGACGCTTGCGCTCGCGCTTAAACGAGAAAGCTACGACATTATCTTGTGCGGAAAGTACAGCGTTGACGCCGAGACCGGACAGGTAGGGCCCGAGCTTGCCGAGCTGCTCGATCTGCCCCAGATAACGGGTGCGACCAGACTCGAGCTGAGTGAAGATCGTAAGGCTCTCACCGTCGAGCGCGAAACCGATGACGGTTTTGAAGTTATCGAGTGCACGTTGCCGGTGCTGCTAACCGCAGCCGAGCGGCTTGTCCGGCCGATCAAAGTTAAAGGACCACAACTGGAAGCCGGACGCGCAAAGCCAATCCTCGAAGTCACCGCCGCCGAATTGTCTGAAGATACGAGCATCTTCGGAGCGAGCGGGTCGCCGACCTGGGTCGAAGAAATAAGATCGCTTGCGCGGCAGCGGATGGTGGAAATGATCGAGGGCGTCAACGCTGAAGAGAAGGCCGCGAGACTGCTCGATCGACTCGAATCTCATGGCGCGCTTAGCGATAAAATAAACGCGCGCGATGTCGCGGCCGCGCCCAACACCAGCGCTGAATCGACGAGTGATCGCGAAGTATGGGTTGTTGCCGAACTGATGGACGGCAAGCTTAGGAAGGTGAGTCTCGAGCTGTTGGGGAAGGGAATCGAGCTGGCGCGAAAGCTCAACGCGCGGCTTGCGGCGGTGATCGCCGGCGCCGATGCCGCCGCTCACGTCCAGGCTCTCGCGGGCTACGGCGCCGACAAGGTTTACGTTGCCAACGACGAGACCCTGGACCGATACTCGACCGCGGCGTACACCTCGCTGCTTGTAGACGCGATCAGTAAATACAAACCGATCGTCGTGTTGGTGCCATCGACGTCGAACGGCCGCGATCTGGCGCCTCGTGTTGCGGCGAGACTCAAAGCTGGATTGACAGCGGATTGTGTTGACCTCGATGTCAACGACAGCGGGTCACTTATCCAATACAAGCCCGCGTTTGGAGGAAACATTGTCGCGCTGATTTACTCGCGGACGATTCCACAAATAGCTACGGTCAAGCCGGGTATGCTTCAAGCCGCTAGACCAAACGAGTCGCGCCTGGCTGAGGTCATTCCCCTGGCGACACCACAGGTGGACGATGAACGGGCTCGACTCATTGCTGTTCGGAAAGAGGTGTCACTCGAAGTTGCCGAGCTTGACGAAGCCGATAGAGTCATCTGTGTCGGCACCGGAATCGGTGCCTCCGAGAGCCTGGCAACGATCGATGCTCTGGCGAAAGCGATGGACGCACAGGTTGGTGGGACTCGGCGGGTTGTCGACCAGGGCTGGTTACCTAGGCATCAGCAGATCGGACTTACCGGCAAGGTCGTCTCGCCAATGCTGTACATCGCGATCGGGGTACGAGGGGCGCTCAATCATACGATCGGCATACAGCAAGCCGGTACTATCGTTGCGATCAACAACGATCCTGACGCGGAAATATTTCAGACCGCGGACTTCGGAGTCGTGGGCGACTGGGCGGAGGTTACACACGCGTTGATCGCTGAACTAAAGCTTCGAGGAGTGCATCGCCCTTTGCGCGTTGTGTGACTTATTTGGGGTGCGCCGCCCTTGCGAAAGTACAAAAACCGAAAAAGGGCGGCGCACCCCAAATAGAGAGTCGAATGCTATAGCGTTGAAGGCCCGAATATGCAGGTGCTATGATCCACAACGAGGTTGCAGTGCATGCGTCTTCCGGTTCTCTTAGCCTCCATTATCCTGGTGATCCTTCCCCTGGGAAGTGTCTCCGCTCAATCTACTCGCGCCACTTCGGATGGCGGCAAGCACAGCGCGGTAGCCGCGTTTGAAGAAGGACAGAACGCTCAGCAGCGGGGCGATCTCAACAGCGCTGTAAGATTCTACACAACCGCGATCTCGGCTGACGCTTCATTGTTTCAAGCGTACTATCAGCGGGCGACCGCGTTGCTCGGTCTTGGACGCGAGGCCGAAGCACAAGCCGACCTTAAGAAAGTCACCGAGCTTCAACCGGACTTCGCTAGAGCCCATCGCGGACTCGGTCAGTTGTTTCTCGATCGAGGCGAGCTTGAACCGGCGAAGCGCGCGCTCGCGCGCGCGATCGAGCTGGACCCAAAGCTGACCGGCGTCCGCATCTATTATGCAAGCGCTCTTTTAAGATCCGGTGAGCCGCAGCGAGCGATCGAGCATCTGCGTTTTGCAATCGAACAGCGAGAAGAGGTAACGCTTGCCTATGCCCTCGTCGGAGTCGCCGAGGAGCGGCTCGGTAAAACGGCCGAGGCCTTTGCAGATTATTCCCGAGCCCTCGAGCTGGATCCGAACAATGCTACTGCGCACGAAGGCCGCGGCCGCTTGTTTGAAACGCGCGGCGAAACGGCCCGAGCGATCGAAGACTATTCGGCGGCACATCGTGCACAGCCCTCACGCGAACTTGCGATCAGGCTCGCCGAACTTCACACGCGGGCAGGCCAGATTCAGGCTGCGGTTCAGCTTTATCGCAGGCTGCTTCTGGAGAAGCCTGACGATCTGGCAATTCGCGTCGAGATGGCCTGCTTGATGGGTGAGAACGGCCAGACCGACGAAGCAGAAAAGCTGATTGCGCCGGTGGTTGCCGCGAAGCCAAAAGACAGCAAGCTGTTGGCGCGCGTCGGTGATTTCTTTTATAAGGAAAAGCCGGCCCAG
>Ga0075428_100006304_pt1 | contig 13186 bp, 10 predicted proteins | sample RhiMetdeltSRZDD2_FD_75291 | JGI IMG/M metagenome (GOLD analysis project Ga0075428, IMG submission 75291) | Populus rhizosphere microbial communities from Tennessee, USA - Rhizosphere MetaG P. deltoides SRZDD2 | ecosystem: Host-associated > Plants > Roots > Rhizosphere > Soil | place: USA...
TTCGAGCCGGCGGTCGGCAGACGCACGCTGCTCGTTGGCGCGGGGGCCGGCGCCGAGCAACTCCTGCGACACACGCAGCACAACCGCGAGCACGACCTCTCCATCGTCGGAATTGTCGACGACGATCCGTCCACTCACACGCAGCTGCTGCACGGCGTTCCCGTGCTCGGCAGCACGCGCGACATGGCGCGGCTCGCCGCGCGGTTTCGCATCGAGCTGGTCGTCATCACCGTGCAGCACGCGACGAAGGAGCAGATGCGCGATCTCGTCGACCGATGCTCGTCCACGGCGATCGAGTACAAGATCCTACCATCGCTGGCCGAGATGCTGTCGGGACCGACGCCGGGCGGGCGGCTTCGCGACGTGCGCATCGAGGATCTCTTGGGTCGCCAACCCGTTTCACTGGACCTCGGGCCCGTCGCCCGTGAAGTGACTGGACGTACCATTCTGATCACGGGAGCCGCAGGGTCCATCGGCTCCGAGCTGGCCAGACAGCTCGCCGCGTTCCGTCCCGCCCGATTGATCCTGCTCGAGCGCGCAGAGACACCGCTCTACTTCATCAATCTCGAGATCACGCGCGCACACCCACGCGTCGACGTGGTACCTGCGATGGGCGACGTGACGGACGCCAATCGCGTCGAGCGGATCGTCGCCGACTTCCAGCCGGACTACGTGTTCCATGCCGCGGCGTACAAGCACGTTCCAATGCTGGAGGAAAACGTGCGCGAGGCCGTGCGGAACAACGTGCTCGGCACGAGGAACGTCGCGACGAGCGCCGCCCGCCACAGAGTTCGAAAATTCGTCCTGATCTCCACCGACAAGGCCGTCAACCCATCGAGCGTGATGGGTGCGACCAAGCGCATCGCCGAGCGCCTGCTCCTCGGGTCGTCGATGTGCCGCAACTCGTCGACCGAGTTCCGGGTAGTGCGTTTCGGGAACGTGCTCGGCTCGGATGGCAGCGTGATCCCGCTTTTCCAGCGCCAGCTCGCGGCCGGACAACCGCTGACAGTGACGCACCCGGAAGTGCGCCGGTACTTCATGACGATTCCGGAAGCCGTGCAGCTGGTGCTGCAGGCCGCGGTGCTGCCTGAAGCTGCGGCCCGAATCTCCATGCTCGAAATGGGTGAGCCGGTACGCATCCTCTACCTTGCCGAGCAGATGATCCGCCTGTCCGGGCTCACGCCGTACAAGGACGTGCCGATCGTGTTCATCGGCCTGCGCCCGGGTGAAAAGCTCGATGAGGAGCTGACGTCGAACGTCGAAGCGACGATGCCGACCGTCGTGGAAAAGATTCGCCTGGTGAATACCGACGACGGCGATGCCGAAATGCACGCCTTCGGTCTGGATGGGATCGACAGCGTCGTGGCGACCGGAACCGATCAGGAAGTACGGGAAGCGATTCGCACCCTCGTGCCGGAGTACGCGGTGTTCACGCCACGCATGCCCTTCTCGGACATCGAGGTACCGCTCGGCACGACGGGATCCGGGTTCGCGCGTCGGGCGCCGTCGCCTGCGTTGGCACCTGCGGGCAACACGCTGGAAGGAGGCAATAGTCCGGCCGACGTGAACGTCGCGCGCGCATCGTGAACAACCGCTGAGACCACGGACAACCTAACGTGGCGAAAACGAGTGGCAGGTACAGCACGGCAAAGCGCGCGATCGACCTGGCGGGGGCTTCGATCGGCCTCGTGGTGTTCGCCATCCCCATGGGGATTGTCGCCGCGCTGGTGCGCGTGACGCTCGGGTCGCCGGTCATCTACCGGCAGCCGCGGCCAGGGTTGCACGGTCGCACGTTCGACATCTTCAAGTTCCGAACGATGCGGGACACGAAGGACGCCAACGGGAAGCTCCTCCCGAACCGGATGCGCATCACGCGGCTCGGACGCGTTCTGCGCCGCACCAGCCTCGACGAGCTTCCGGAGCTCGTCAACGTGTTGCGTGGAGAGATGAGCCTCGTCGGGCCGCGGCCACTTCGCGTGTGGTATCTCGAGCGCTACACGCCGGAGCAGGCGCGGCGTCACGACGTGATGCCCGGTATCACGGGATGGGCGCAGATCAACGGCCGGAACGCGCTCACCTGGGACGAGCGGCTCGCGCTCGACATCTGGTACGTCGACAACGCGAGTCTGTGGCTGGACATGAAGATTCTGATGCAGACCGCTGTCCGGTTGGTCCGCGGTGCGGATGACACCGACGACGGCGTGGACGTGAAGGAGTTTCTGGGAACGGCGGATCGAGAGCGCGCACCTTTAACGGAGGTAAAGCAATGACGACGGTCGAGCACGAGGTCCGCACGTTTCTGGCAGAGAATTTTTCCCTCGGCAAGGACTTGAGTCATCTCTCCGGCACCCAGTCGCTGACCGAACGCGGATTCATCGATTCGGTCGGGATCGTCGAGGTGCTGACGTTCCTCGAGACGCAGTACGGGATCCAGATCAGCGACGACGAGACCGTTCCCGAGAACATCGACACGATCGACAACATCGTGCGATTCGTGGGCGAGAAGCGCTCAGCGCCTCAGGCGGCGGTACGTGACGCTGGCGCCTAACGTATCGATGGACCTGCTCCGCGTCGACCCGGAGCAGGTGACCGCCGAGATCACTGCCGCGATCGAATCGGCAGTGGTGCGCCGCATGCGCAAGCGTGGCGTCGTCCTCGGCCTGTCGGGTGGCGTGGACAGCAGCGTCTGCGCAGCCGTCTGTGCGCGGGCGCTGGGACCCGAGCGTGTGCTCGGCCTGCTCATGCCGGAGCGCGAGTCGTCGCCCGACTCGCTCGAGCTCGGCCGGCTCGCCGCGGAGAGCGCGGGTATTGCTTCCGTCGTCGAAGACCTGAGCGACGTCCTCGCTGCCGCCGGATGCTATTCCCGCCGCAACGACGCCATCCGCTCGTTGATCCCCGAGTTTGGCGAAGGCTGGCGATGCAAGGTCTCGCTTCCCAGCGTCGTCGAGAGCGACCAGTACCGGATCTTCTCGGTCATCGCGCAGGCGCCCGACGGTACCCAGCGGCGCGCACGCGTCACGCCCTCGGCGTATCTGGAGCTCATCGCGGCAACGAGCTTCAAGCAGCGCACGCGGAAGATGATGGAGTACTACCACGCGGACCGACGCAATTACGCCGTCGTGGGGACGCCGAATCGGCTGGAGTACGATCAGGGCTTCTTCGTGAAGAACGGCGACGGCGCTGCCGACATCAAGCCGATCGCACATCTCTACAAGAGCCAGGTTTACCAACTCGCCGAATACCTCGGCGTGCCGGACACGATCCGGATGCGGCCGCCGACGACCGACACGTATTCGTTGCCGCAGACGCAGGAAGAGTTCTATTTCTCCCTGCCGTACGACAAGATGGACTTGTGCCTGTACGCGCGGAACAACGGCATCAACGCCGCCGATGTCGGCGCGGCGTTAGGTCTGTCGGAGCAGCAGATCGAGCGCGTGTTCCGGGACATCGATTCCAAGCGACGCGCGAGTCGCTATCTGCACCTCGAGCCGCAGCTCGTCGCCGAGGTCATCGAAGTCGGAGACTGACTCCCGCGCCGTCGCGCGAGAACCAGGAACCCTGAAGACACCCGGTTGGGTGATGGTGGGGGGAGATACGGCACGTGTGCGGTCTGGCGGGTATCTACGGACGGCCCGGGGAGAACGCCCCGCGCGACCTGCTCGCCGCGATGGCCGGCGAGCTTCGGCACCGTGGGCCCGACGGCACCGGCCTCTACATCGACCGGCACTTCGGGATGGTCAACACTCGCCTCGCCATCATCGACCTCGCGGGTGGCGACCAGCCGCTGTGCGACGAGCGCGGCCGCTACTGGGTGATGCAGAACGGGGAGATCTTCAATTACCCCGAGCTGCAGAGCGAGCTCGCCGCGCTCGGTCACCGCTTCACGACGAATAGCGACACGGAAGTTCTTGTCCACGCCTACGAGGAGTGGGGCGTCGACTGCCTCCGCCGGCTCAATGGCGAGTTCGCGTTCGCGGTGTGGGATCGCGAGGCGAGCGAGGTGTTCCTCGCCCGCGACCGGTTCGGCATTCGCCCCCTGTTCCTGTTCGAGAGCGGTGACCGCCTCGCCTTCGCGTCGGAGGTGAAAGCGCTGCTCCGGCACCCCGACAGCGCGCGGGCGCTCGATGCGGTGTCCATCGTGCAGGCGTTCACGCTCTGGGCGACGGAGCCGGCGCGGACGGCGTTCGTGGGCATCCGGGAGCTTCCGCCCGGTCACTGGCTGCGCGTCGGCCCGCACCGCCGCGAGGAGCGGCGGTGGTGGGACCTGCGCTTCGCGTCACCTGGCGAGGTGCGATCGGAGCCGGAAGCGGCGCTCGTTCACGAGCTGGCCGAGCTGCTGGACGACGCGACGCGAATCCGCCTTCGCGCCGATGTGCCGGTTGGTACCTACCTGAGCGGCGGGCTCGACTCGTCGGCCGTCACCGCGCTCGCTCAGCGTCACACGCGCCACCCGGTCCGCGCGTTCGCGATCGGCTTCACGGACGAGGCGTTCGACGAGACCGAGCAGCAGGACCTCGTGGCCAGCCAGCTCGGCACCGACGTGACACGGATCGTTATGGACGGACCCGCGATCGCGGAGCTCATGCCGCGCGTGGTGCACCTGTCCGAGAAGCCGACGCTCCGCACGGCGCCCGCCCCGCTGCTCAAGCTCTCGGAAACGGTTCGGGCCTCCGGCTACAAGGTCGTGCTCACCGGCGAAGGAGCGGACGAGATGTTCGCCGGCTACGACGTCTTCAAGCTCGACAAGGTTCGCCGCTTCTGGGCGCGACGCCCGGACTCGGAATGCCGGCCACGGCTCCTCCAACGCCTCTACCCGTACCTCGCGCAGGACCTCGGCCGCGCAGGCCGTCTCCTGCCTAACGTCTTTCGCTCCGGCCTCACCAGTACCGACGACCCGTTGTATAGCCATCGCCCCCGGTTCGAGCACGCGGCGCGTGCCCTGCGCTTCCTCGACCCCGGAGCAGTCGATCGCGGAAACGCCGCCGGTGACCCGAGCGACAGCGTGCTCGCGCGCCTCCCGGACGACTTCGCAGCTGCCACCACGCTCGGCCGAGCGCAGTACGTCGAGATCATCACGTTCCTCACCGGCTACCTGCTGCACTCGCAGGGCGATCGCATGCTGATGGGGAACTCGGTCGAAGGGCGCTTCCCGTTTCTGGATCACCGTGTCGCCGAGTTCGCGGCGCGGCTGCCCGACGCCGCGAAACTTCCCGGCCTGCGCGAGAAATACATCCTCCGTCGCGCGGTCCAGCCGCTCCTTCCGCGGGAGATCGTCACGCGCGAGAAACGACCGTACCGGGCACCAATCCTCAGGGCATTCATGGGACCGGGCGCACCCGACTATGTGGGCGAGCTCCTCGATCCCCGCCGACTCGAGTCCGCCGGGATCTTCGCGCCAGGCGCCGTCGACCAGCTCGTCCGGAAGTGCCGGCGGAATGCAGATGGGTTCGTGAGCGAGAGCGATGAGATGGCGCTCGTGGGCATCCTGTCGGTCATGCTGCTCGACGAGCTGTTCGTGCGGCGGCCGGTGCTAGCCGCGCCCACCCTCCCGACCAAAGTCGTGATCGGCGCGACCCTGGTTGCGCCGGGGTACCAGGAGCTGCAAGGAGGATTGCGTGAGCCCACGGGCACAGCGCCTGTTGCATGACGCGCTCCGTGCGTCGGCGGACCGTGACGCGGCGAAGGTCGCCCTCATCGCCGACGGCGTCCGGTACTCGTACGGGTCGCTGCTCGACCGGGCGCTCCGGCTAGCCGGGACACTTCAGGATCACGGCGTTAGGCGCGGCGACCGCGTCGCGGTCTTTCTGGACAACTCCTGGCATGCGGTCGTCGCCGTCTATGGCACGCTGCTGAGCGGCGCGGTGCTCACCGTCATCAACCCGCAGACGAAAGCGGAGAAACTGGCGTACGTTCTCGCCGACAGCGAGGCGAGCGCGCTCGTGACCGAGAAATCACTCGCCCCCGTGTTCCTCCCGGCGCTGGATGCAGCGCCCGAGGTGCGATGCGTGATTTGCAGCGGTGGTGCGCCGGACGGAACCGCCGATTCGGACAGCCGCCACCACCGGATCCTTTCTTTCGAGCAGGCGATCGACGCCGCCGAGCCTCGGGCTGCGTCAGGCGGCGTGATCCCGATCGATCTCGCCGCGCTCATCTACACCTCGGGAAGCACCGGCAATCCCAAGGGAGTGATGCTCACCCACCAGAACATGGTGTTCGCCGCCGGAAGCATCTCGGAGTATCTCCGCCTCGACGCGACGGACCGGATCGTCAACGTGCTGCCGTTTGCATTCGACTACGGGCTCTATCAGCTGCTCATGACCGTGCTGCTCGGCGCGACGCTGCTGGTCGAGCGGTCGTTCGTGTACCCGGTGCCGGTCCTCAAGCGCGTGATCGAGCACGAAGTCACGGTCTTTCCCATCGTGCCGACGATCGGCGCGACGTTGCTGTCGCTCAACCGCAGCGGCGGCTGGACGTTCCCGCACGTGCGGCGGGTGACGAACACGGCGGCGGCGCTGCCGGCGGAGTTCATTCCGAAGCTCGCAACGGTGTTTCCACGTGCGCTCGTCTTCGCGATGTATGGGCTCACGGAGTGCAAGCGCGTCGCATACCTGGAGCCGGAGCGCGTGCTCGAGAAGCCGACGTCGGTCGGGAAAGCAATTCCGGGCACCGAAGTCTTTCTGCTCTCACCAGACGGCGACCCCGTGGCGCCGGGTGAGACGGGAGTCCTCCACGTGCGCGGCCCGCACGTGATGCTTGGTTACTGGAAGCAGCCGGACCTGAGTGCGCAGATGCTCAAGCCCGGTCGCCTTCCGGGGGAGCGCGTGCTGTGTACCCACGACTTCTTCACGATGGACGCAGACGGCGATCTGTATTTCGTGGGCCGTTCCGACGACATCATCAAGACGCGTGGCGAAAAGGTGAGCCCGGTCGAAGTGGAAAATGTCTTGCATCGAATCTCCGGCGTGCGTGAAGCAGCCGTGGTCGGCGTGCCCGACGAGCTGCTCGGCGAGGCGATTCGTGCCTTCATCGTGCTCGATGAAGGTGCCGCGCTCACCGAGCAACAGGTGAAGCGCGAGTGCATGGCGCGTCTCGAAGGATTCATGGTGCCGCGCGACGTCGTGTTCGTCGGCGAGCTCCCGAAAACGGCGACGGCCAAGGTCTCGAGACGACTGCTTCGCGAGTACCGGGCGGAGCCGCCGGCAGCTCAGTCGACCACCAGTTGACTCGAGCGAGGACGGTCGTGGCAAGAAGCTGCATCTCTGCATGGTGGGCGGGCTCACGAGAGCTCGGCACCGCGTGGTTTTCTCACAGGTTCGGCGCGCGGATTGGTCTCGGCATATTGGCGCTCCTGGCCGCGAGCGGGGTGGGCTGCGGCCACGGTGTGACCGATGCGCCTAACGGCTCTGCGGCAGCGCGATCGATCGATCGGCTGCTCGTGACCCCTGCAACAGCGTCCATCGCAGCCGGCTCGACGGAGGCATTCACGGCCACGGCGTATGACGCCGGCGGGGTCGTCGTCACGACGCCCGCGGTGGCGTGGACCTCGTCGAACGCGAGCGTCGCGACGGTCAGCTCCTCCGGCGTCGCGACTGGCGTTGCCGGCGGCCTGGCCACCATTTCCGCCACCGCCGCGGGCATAACGGGAAGCGCGACCCTCGCGGTGACGATGGCCGCGTCGTGCAAGCTGGTGGATGGCGCGGGTGCCGTTCGGACCACATCGCTGGCGAAGCCGGGCTACCTGCAATCCGTCATCGATCCCGACTTCGGTACCACCATCACGCGCATCTCGGGCGATCCCGGCACGCCCATTCCCGGAGTGAACGGCAGCTGGGGCACTACCGTCTACGGCAACTACTCGAAGGACCCGGCGTGGAACGCGGACCAGTCGCTTCTGATTCTCAAGCACACGGGAAGCTCGCTCGCGGGGAGCCTGTTTCTCGATGGCTCCACGTATCGCGTGTTGTTCGCCCGTCGTGGGCCTAACGGGGTGATCGATACCCGGTGGCACCCGACGATGCCGGACGTCATGGTGTCCGTGTCGGCTGACGGCAGCATCGGTTACTGGAACGTCCGGACCAACGCATCGATCGCGAAGTTCCGGGTGTCCGGTTATTCCGGCGCCAGCTTCGGCAGCTACGAAGGGAATCCATCACGGGATGGGCGGTACGTCGTGGTGCAGGCCTCGCGTAGCTCGGACGGGCATCTCGTGGCATTTGTCGTCGACGTGGAGTCGGGAATCAAGCTCGCGGACATCGACCTGACGGCGGCGAACATCACGAATCTCGACTGGGCGTCCGTCTCCGAGGGTGGCGGCTACGTGGTCGCGTACGGGACCATCGACGGTCGGAAGCAGCGCACGAAGATCTGGCAGCGTGACGGGACGCCGGTGGCGTACTGGCAGGACTACACCTTCGGGCACTACGATCTCGGGATGGACGCGACCGGCAACGAAGTTGCGTTTGGTGCGGTCGGCCAATCGCCGTACGCTCACCACTTCATCGCTCGCCGCCTCGACTCCGGGGCGATCACCGATCTCTCCGGCGCCCTAACGAGCTTCAACTGGCATGCGACGACGCGCAACACGGCGCGCTCCGGGTGGGGCTACGCGGCCACGAACGACCGCACCGGCTTCCCCCTCGACGGGGAGATTTACGCCATCAAGCTCGACGGGTCCTTGACAGTCGAGCGGTATGCACACCACCGCGCGAACAACATCGACTACGACTCGGCCCCCTTCCCCACCCCGTCGCCCGACGGCAGGCGCGTACTGTTCAGCTCCAACTGGGGTGATGAGACCGGAAGGCCGGTACAGGCCTACATCGTCGATACCCGGCAACTCTGTCCGGACGGGCTTCCCCGGTGACGCGCATCCCGGCCTCTCGATTGGCCGGACCGCGCGGGCGTTGTGGCTAACGAAAATCGTCCGAGAGATGGTCGCTGTCGTACGGCAGAAGCCTGGCCGGTGGCGCGACATACACGCCGCCGGCCTGCGTCTCGCGCAACACCGTCGCGCCCGCGCCGATCACCGTCCGGTCGGCGACCGTCAGGCCGTCGCGTACCGTCGAGTGGATGCCGACGAAACAATATGAGCCGATCCTGACATAGCCGGCGATCGCGATCATGCCGACGAGGAAGCTATGATCCCCGATCGTCGAGTTGTGGCCAACGTGGACGCCTGATCCGATGTACACGTTGTTGCCGATGGTGACGAACGAGTGGATGATGCTGTGCTCCAGGATCCAGCAGTTGTCGCCGATGGTGAGGTCGGGCCACGTATGCGCTCGCGAGCTGACGTAGCTCACGAGGTCGTAGCCCTTCGCCTTCGCCGCGGCGTACTTCTCGGCGCGGAGCTTGTTGACACGCCGGAAGCTGACCGAGATGTGCATGGCATGCGTGTCGGGCGGGTGCGAGCGCTCGAGGTCCTCGAACGGGACCACGGGCACTCCCAGCACCGTCTTCTCGGTGATGTACGCGCCGTCCACCGTGAAAGCCACGACTTCGTGCGGCGAATCGTTCGTGAGAACCGTGTGCGCGAAGGCGGCCATCTGACCATTACCAAAGAGCACCACCTTGCGGGGTTTCATGTTCATGGTTCCTTACCGGCCATGGCGCGAGGGGCGCGGCTCGTCGCCGCAATCTGGCGAATGACGGTGACGACCCGCTCGAGATCCGGTTCGGTGAGGTTGGATCCCGATGGGAGACAGAGCCCGCGGGCGAAGAGGTCGTCGGCAACGCCTCGCCCGACGATCGGCGAATGCGCGTACAGCGGCTGCAGATGCATCGGCTTCCAGACCGGCCGGGCTTCGATCCCTTGGGCGTCCAGCGCCCGGCGGACACCCTCGCGGTCGGCGCCGAACTCCTCCGGGTCGATCGTCAGCGTCGTGAGCCATCGCGTATGCGTGCCCCACGGAGCCTCGGGCATGAACTCGATGCCCGGCACGTCGCCTAACGCCTCGTGATAGAATGCGAAGTTGCGCCGCCGCGCGGCGACGCGGTCGGGGAGCGCCCGGAGCTGGCCCCGCCCGATCGCGGCGAGGATGTTGCTCAGCCGGTAGTTGAAACCGACCTCGGAATGCTCGTAGTGGGGAGCCGGGTCGCGCGCCTGCGTCGAGAGCTTGCGCGCGTGGGCAATGAGCGACGCATCGGCGGACACGAGCATTCCGCCGCCGGCGGTGGTGATGATCTTGTTGCCGTTGAAGGAGAAAACGCCGCTCACTCCCGACGTTCCCGGCGGGCGCCCCTTGTACGAGGCGCCTAACGCCTCCGCCGCGTCCTCGATCATCGGGACGTCGTACCGGGCACAGACCGCGCTGATGGCATCGAGGTCGGCGCTCTGGCCGTACAGGTGTACGAGCACGACGGCCCTTGGAAGGCGGCCGTGCCGTGCGCGCGCCTCCAGCGCCTCCTCGAGGAGGACGGGGTCCATGTTCCACGACGATCGTTCACTATCGATGAACGCCGGCGTCCCGCCCAGGTACACGATCGGGTTCACGCTGGCTACGAACGTGAGCGTCGATACGAGCACCTCGTCTCCAGGTCCGACGCCGGCGAGCAACAGGCCGAGGTGCAGCGCCGCCGTGCCCGAGCTCAGCGCGACCGCGTGCTGCGCGCCAACCGCCGCGGCGAACTCCGCCTCGAACGCGTCGACGTGAGGACCGAGCGGTGTCACCCAGTTGGTGGCGAATGCATCGGCGACGAACTGCTCCTCGAGACCGGAGAGATGCGGAGAGGAAAGGAAGATGCGGTTCGAGGTCATTTCAATTGGGTAGGGTCCGGGCTCAAGCGATCGTCACGAACTCATCGAACTTCGCCACGCGCACGCCGAGTCGCGCGGTGAGGGCGCACGGGTCGAATGCCTCTCCCGACCGCCACGCCACCAGCGCCCGCGTGAGGTTCGCCCCGGCCATCTGCGAGAATGGAAGGCCACCGCCGATCCGTGGATTGAGGTCGATGACGAGCGGAGTGGAGTCCGCGGCCACGAACACGTCGCAGTCGAGCGGGCCAACGTGGCCGAGCGCTGTCCCGAGGGTTCTGCCGAGCGCCGCGAGCTCGTCGGTCATGACAGTCATGGCGCGGTCCGTGCTGCCCGAGCGCATCCGCAATTTCCGTCGCGCGAGCGTGGCAACGTGTTGTCCCGTGAGGTCGTTGATCACGTCGATGCCGTACTCCTCACCAGTGACTCGCTCTTGAATCAACACCGATTCGTCCGGCGTTGCCGGTGACGGTCGGATCGAGGATCGCGGCGCTCGCAACACCGCCAGCTCGTGCACGAGGTGGAGCTCTCGCTCGTTGGATGGCATCTCGAAGCCAATCGACGTCGAGCCGAATCGCGGCTTCACCACGACGGGATACGCGAGGTCCCCGCGGCGGATCGCGTGCAGTGCCTCGGACAGCGAGAGCCACGTTCGCGGTCCTCGGAGACCACACGTCGCGAGAAACTCATTCACCTGCCACTTATCCTCGCACAATGCGATGACGCGGATGTCCGAGACCACCGGGAGGGCGCCGATCGTGACAAACCGGTCGCGGTGTTCGGCGATGACGCCGAGCTCACGTTCGTTGAGCGGAATCACGAGACGGATGTCGTTCGTGGCACAAATGTGCAGGAGCGCGTCGACGTAGGACCGGTCCGCGCACGGTGGGACAACGAATGCGCCGTCGGCCTCGTTGAGAGCTGGCGCGTCCGCGGACACCTCAGCAGCGAAGAGGTGCCCGCCCGTCGGAAGCGCGCGCCGGATGTCGCGAAGCAGGTGATTGGATCGGCCAACCGACGTCACCAGCACGTTCATGGCGGGATTCCTCAGGCGCCGACTTGGGCGTTAGGCGGTCGCCGATACGCCGGGAAAAACCCCGGCAATGCCTCGGCGGTCCGAGGCAGGTCCCCAGCGGCTTCCGTCAACTGCCTGTATCGGTCGTCGTCGAAGATGATGCGGACCGTGTGAAAGTCCGCCGCCAGCGGAGAGAACCCACTCTTGAATCGATGCAGCGACCCGGCCGCCCCACCGACCCCCCCTCCCAGATTCAGAATGGTTGCGCCACGCTCCTTTGCCCACCGCCTGACGAAGTCGAACATCAGCTTCGACGGCGCTTTCGGGAAGTGCGCCTCGGCCGTGCCCCCGAGGTGATACTCCGCGATCTCGTCGACGAGAAAAAACAGTCCGCTCGAGGCCACGTCTCCCTCGGGCGCGCGAACCGTACAGAGATGCACGTGGTCGCCGACGATGTCTCGGAGCTCCAGGAAGTACGGGTCGGAGAAGAAGTAGAAGTCGCTGGCCGAATGGCGCTCCATCGTGGCGCGATATACCTCGCGGAACTCCGGGTAAGCGGCCCAGTTGTCCATCTCGACCGTGTATCCCAGGCGGATGAGCCGAGCGATGTTCCGCCGATGATCGAGGCGCGTTTCCGCCTGCCACTGCTCGGGACTCTTCCTGAGGTCCACGTAGACGATGCTCCCGTGCTGAACCACGGTCCCCGCTTCCTCGAAGAGCACGGCGGGCATCGAATAGAAGGGATGCAGGCGAATGAAGGCCGTCATCACGTCGTGCTCGCGCGCGAGATCGCGCAATGACCTCAGCGAATCGTGGAGGAGGTCCCGGCGAGCGCCGTGGGTCGTGATAGGACCCCCGTAACCGTACGGGCTCGACACGTCGCGCCAACTCTGCGGCGCGCCGAGATCCGCGGGAAGCTCGCGCATCAGCAACGGCATCAACAGCGCCTGGTCGCCGTCTTCGGCATAGAACGCCACGGGCTCGCCCGCCTCGTAGTTCGCGGCGACGCGCGAGTACTCTGGAAGATGGTAGGTGTCGTGACGGGCGCGCCGGAGGAACCGGCGCCATCGGCGGTCGTTTGGCGAAAGAAAATCCGTGATCATGCTGGATGAATCACGCCCCCGACCGGCGGATCCGGCAACCCGGAAAGCATGGCATTGGCGGTCACTGGTGTTGCGCCTGCGCAGCAGACTGTGGGCAAGGACAACACCTCGCCGGATTGCATGTTCCGCCCGCGGCAAACGTGCGGCTGAGCACGGCTCGACAAGTATCTGTTAACGAAAGAGATAGGCCGCGACCGATAACATGGCCCCGCGTCGCCGTCGAGCCCCGTCTGTGCTATGGACAATTCCCGCGCACCCATTACAATGGGCTTGGCTGCTACTATTAGACTTCGTCAATGTAACGTTAGGCAGCGA
>Ga0075428_100006306_pt1 | contig 13183 bp, 13 predicted proteins | sample RhiMetdeltSRZDD2_FD_75291 | JGI IMG/M metagenome (GOLD analysis project Ga0075428, IMG submission 75291) | Populus rhizosphere microbial communities from Tennessee, USA - Rhizosphere MetaG P. deltoides SRZDD2 | ecosystem: Host-associated > Plants > Roots > Rhizosphere > Soil | place: USA...
GCGATGATCGCGACGCCGAACGCCAGCGCGTCAAGCAACCCGATCGAGCGGCCGAGCTGGCTGATGCCGGTCGCCAGGACGACGCCACCGACGATGACGTCGACGGTCTGCCAGATCCGGATCTCGCGCATGCTCGAGAGGAGCTGGATGTCGTCCGGCTTCGTGAGCACGAAATCGAGCGTCCCCTGCCGGATGTCGTCTCGGAGCCGCCCCATATTCGGCGTGACGAACGCGCCGATGAAGCCGCCCATCAGGATATGGACGCCCATCACCGCCAGCAGCTCGGACCCCGTCCAGCCGTTGAGCGCGGTCGTCTGGCTGAACACCAGGCCGAGGACGGCGAGCCCGGTCCCGACCGCGATCGCGGACTGGAGGATCTGGAGCCAGAAGTTCGCGCGGTACTGGAGCTCGTTCAACGCGCCGATCCGAACGAACAGGCCGAGCAGACGCAGCGGTCGCGTCGGGTCAATGGGGACGCGCGGCCGCGCCGGCGGCTGGATCGGCTCGATGCCCCGCGTCATCCGGACACCGCCGAGTAGCGCCGGATGGCGAAGTGCCACACGACGCGCACGAGCACCGAACCAACGGCGATCCAGAAGACCTGCATCAGGAGCCCGTTGAGCAGCTGCTCGTTCGTGAGGTTGCCGACCAGCGCTTCGATCGGGAAGCCGAACGTGTACTGGAACGGCAGGAAGTCGGCCACGGTCTGGACCCAGGCCGGCATGAGCGACATCGGGACGAGGCGGCCGGAGAGCAGCAGCTCCGCCGCGATGTACAGCTGGAAGACGGGGCCGACTCGGGTCGTCCAGAACGTGATCAACCCGAGCGACGATTGATTGAGCGAGCGGATGAGATACGCGCCGAGGAGCGAGAACGCGAAGACGAGGATCGCCAGTGGCGAGGTCGTGATCGTCGGGTGGAAGACGACCGCCAGGAAGAACGCGATCGGCAGCCAGAGCAGGACGACGACCGGCTTCCAGCCGAGGAAGAAGCCGAGGTCTTCGACGATCGGGAAGAGCGGGCGCAGGAGCTGAGCCGAGAGCTGGCCCTCGCGAATCCGCCACTCCCAGCCGTACGGCGTGAAGACGATGTTGATGTTCCGGACGAGCGTCCAGACGATGTAATACGCGGCGAGCGCGCCGATCGTGTATCCGCCGACCGAGCCGCCCTGCTGGGTCGCCACGGTTGACCACACGACGAGATAGATGACCGGCTCGGCGACCATGCCGAGCATGTAGAAGTAGTTCGAGGCGCGGTACTGGATCTGCTCGGCGATCGCGATCCGCATCTCCGTGAGGTAGACGTCGAGGAGGCCGCGCAGCGGATGGACGAGGCGTGGCGGACCGTACGGGTTGGACGGCGCTTCGACGCCTGCGGCCGTGGTCATGCCGGTTCGGCAGCGGCGGGCTCGGCGAGGGGCTCCGCCACCTCGGACTCGGCGGGCGTTGCACTGGCGCCGGCAAAGACCGACTCGATGACGTCCTCGATCGGCGGGTCCTCGATCGTCAGGTCGGCGACATCGAGGTCCTGGAGGAGCTTCGCTGCGACTTTCGGGGCCACGGCGTTGCCGACGCGGAGCGAGACCTTGCCGTCCTCGCTGCTGATGACCTCGCCGTACTTCGACAGGTCCGCTGTGCCCTCCTTGAGGGTCACGCCGATCGTCTTCGTGGCGTTAAAGCGGTTCGCGAGCGCCCCGAGGTCGCCGTCGAACAGCAGCCTGCCGTGATGGATGACGATGACGCGCTTGCAGAGCGCCTGGACGTCGGCCATGTAGTGGCTCGTCAGCAGGACCGTGGCCCCGAACCGCTGGTTGTACTCGGCGACGAAGCTCCGGATCCGCTTCTGCATCGTGAGGTCGAGGCCGATCGTTGGCTCGTCGAGGAACAGGACGGTCGGCCGGTGCAGCAGCGCGGCCGCCGTTTCGACCTTCATCCGCTCACCGAGGCTCAGGTTTCGGACGGGCTTGCGGACGAGGTCGCCGAGCTCGAGGAGCTCGATGAGCTCGTCGCGCGTCCGTCGGAAGTCCTCGGGGTGCAGGCGGTAGATCGCCCGCAACAGCTCGTACGAATCTAGCGCGGGCAGGTCCCACTGGAGCTGCTGGCGATTGCCCATGACCATCGTGATCTGGCGGAGGTACGCGGACTCGCGGCGTGACGGCTCGAAGCCGAGCACGCGGACGATTCCGGACGTCGGGAACAGGAGGCCGCTGAGCATTTTCAGCGTCGTCGTCTTGCCGGCGCCGTTCGGGCCGAGGAAGCCGACGACCTCGCCGGGCTCGATGTCGAACGAGATCCCGTCGACCGCCGGGACGGCCTTCGTCTCGCGGTTGATCAGGCTCTTGAACGCCGCCCCGAGCCCACCCTCGCGGACAGGGACGAAGAAGGTCTTGCGGAGATCGTCGACGAAGACGGCGGAGTCGATCACCCCCGGCCTAGCCTCAGGCGATGCGTTCGAACGCGGCCGCGACCGAGCCGCCGCCACCGAGGCAGAGCGTCGCGAGGCCGTAACGACCCTGACGCCGGCGAAGCTCGTGGAGCAGGGTCGCGACGATCCGCGCCCCGCTCGCGCCGATCGGATGGCCGAGCGCCACGGCGCCGCCGTTCACGTTGACCTTCGACCAGTCGAAGCCGAGCTCGCGGCCGTCGGCGAGCGTCTGGGCGGCGAACGCCTCGTTGATCTCGATGAGGTCGAAGTCGTCGACGTTCAGGCCGGTCTTCTCGGTGAGCCGCTTCACGCCCTCGACGGGCGCGAGGAAGAGCCACTTCGGGGCGACCTCAGCCTGGGCATAGCCGACAAGCCGGGCGAGCGGCTTGAGGTTGTGGCGCTCCACGGCGCGCTCGCTGGCGACGACCGTCGCGGCGCCGCCGTCGGTGATCCCCGGCGCGTTGCCGGCGGTGACCGTGCCCTCGGTCGCGTCGCCGCGGTCCTCGCCTGTCGGCAGCGGGAAGACCGGCTTCAGGCGGGCGAGGGCGTCGGCGCTCGTGTCGCGGCGCGGGCTTTCGTCCGCGTCGATGACGGTCTCGCCCTTCGAGGTCCTGATCGTCACAGGCGCCATCTCGTCACGGAAGCGGCCTTCGTCCTGGGCCGCGATCGCACGACGGTGGCTTTCGAGCGCGAACGCGTCCTGGTCCGCGCGGCTCACGTGATCCTTGATCGCAACGCGTTCGGCATGCGTGCCCATGTGGCAGTCCTCGATCGCGCACCACAGGCCGTCGCTCGTCGTCGAGTCCTTGATCGTCCCGTCGCCCAGCCTGTAGCCGAAGCGGGCGTTCGGGATCAGGTACGGCGCGCCGTTCATGCTCTCCATGCCACCGGCCACGACGATCTCCGCGTCGCCCGCCTTGATCTCGGCCGCGGCGAGCATGATTGCCTTCAAACCGGAGCCACAGACGCGGTTGATCGTGGTGGCCGAGGTGGTCTCAGGCAGCCCGGCTCTGAGCAGCGCCTGCCGCGCCGGCGCCTGCCCCACGCCCGCCTGGAGGACCTGGCCCATCAGGACCTCGTCAACGGTCGCCTCGGGCGGCAGGCCTCGCTCAACGGCCGCGGCGATCGCGACGCCGCCGAGCTCCACGGCAGGCACGCCGGACAGCGCCCCGCCGAACTTGCCGATCGGCGTACGCGCGGCACTGACGATGAAGACGCGCCCGTTCGGGCCGGGCGTCCCGTTCGATCCCTCAGCCATCTCCGCCGATCGTACAACCGCGCTCGCCTTAGGGATCCGCGGTGATCCTCGGGTGAGCGGCCATTGCCATCCTCTCCCGATGGACGACCGTCAGACCGGGGCAATTCTCCGCGTCCTACGGATTCGGAAGCGTTGGCGCCAGCAGGACGTCGCGTCGAAGGCCGGCGTGCCGCGCGAAGTCGTTGTCGCGATGGAGGCCGGCCGATGTTCCGAGATCAAGATCGGTCGAGTCCGTGCAGTGGCCGAGGTGTGCGGTGGCTGGTTCGACCTACGGCTTCGAACGCCCCGCGACGATGGCCTACGGATGCTCAACGCCGAGCATTCGCAGTTGCAGGACTGGCTTGTGGCGCGCCTTCAATTGTTGGGCTGGGAGGTCGTCCCTGAAGCCTCGTTCTCGATCTACGGTGAGCGCGGAGTCATCGACATCCTGGCCTGGCACCCGCAGCTCCGGGCGCTGCTCATCGTTGAGATCAAGACAGCTCTCGTCGATGTCGGCGAGTTGCTGGCGACCAATGATCGACGTCTCCGGCTCGCGGTCCGGATCGCGACGGACCGCGGATGGGCTCCCCTCGTGATTGGCTCCTGGGTCGCCGTCAAGGACTCGAGCACAAACCGTCAGCGGCTCGCCGCGAACGCTCAACTCATCCGATCGGCGCTTCCCGACGACGGTCGCCGGGTTGGTCCCTGGCTGCGCAGGCCCGATCGCCCGCTCCGTGCGCTCGGTTTCCTGCCGAATGTCGCACATGGCGACACTAACGAGGATCGACGGCTTCCGCGACGCGTCCGCGCTCGATGAGGTGGGCGCGTCACGCACGAATTAGAACCGCATCCGGCTCTCTGAACCCGGGATGAGCCTCGCGAACCCCGAGCTGGGGCCGCCTTTCGTGGTTAGTGTCGCGGTTGGAGACTTTTCGGAGGATCGCCGCGCACGGGCTGCTCCTCGCCTCTTCTTACGAGTCCCGCGAGTCAGAGTCCTCGTTGATCGCGACCGTGTTGCCCTCGGAGTCGACGAACCAGGCGCTCATGTCGCCTTCCGGGTCGGCGAAGATCCCATCCTCGGTCTTGAACTCGGGGAAGTCATAGTCTTCGAACACGACGCCGCGCTGGCGAAGCGCGGCCACCTCGGCCCGCAGGTCCTTGACCCGAAAGCCAGCGACCGTGTTCTTCGCGGTTCCGGCGAACTGGGTCGCATAGATGCTGAACCCCTTGCCACCGGATCGATAGACGTTGATCACGCCCTCGACCTGCTCCACGGGCGTGTAGCCGAGCTTCTCCGACCACCACTGCTTCGACCGATCCAGGTCGGACGCCGCCAGCATTGGCCCGATGCGCTCCGGCCGATCATCATCCGGCCCGTAGAACAGGCTCCAGGTGTTGCCGTCGCCATCCTTGAACCACGAGTTCAACGACCCGTCGTCGGGATCGGTCGCGACGCCGTCGACAGTCTTGAAGTCGCCGTAGTCGTAGTCCTCGAACGTGACGCCGCGGCCGCGGAGCCGGGCCATCGCGCTGGGCAGGTCCTTGACGTTCCAGATCGCGACCGTGTTCTGCGCGGTCCCGGCGCTCCGGGTGGCATAGACCGTGAACGCGCAGTCGAACTCGCGGTACATGAGCAGCCACTCGTTCGCCCAGCGGGGCTCGAAACCGAGCTTCTCCGAGTACCAGGCGCGCGCCTGGCCGAGGTCCTTCGTCGCCAACGCGAGGTTCAGGGGGTAGTCGCTCAGCATCTCGACTCCTTGGGTCGCGGGGCTCAACCCTACCCCGACCCAGCCCTTGGCGGTCGCTGACGGGCTAGCTCCGCGGGTACGTGTAGAAGCCGCGACCTGTCTTCTGGCCGAGGTGGCCCGCCTCGACGAGGTCGACGAGGACCTTTGGCGGCCGGAAGTGCTCGCCACCGATGCCCTCGTGCAGGACGTTCATGACCCCGAGGCAGACGTCGAGGCCGATGAAGTCGGCGAGCTCGAGCGGGCCCATCGGATGGTTGAGGCCGACTTTGGCGCCCGCGTCGATGTCCTCGGCCGTGCCCGTCCCCTCCTCGAGCGTCCGCATCGCTTCGGCCAGAAACGGCATGAGGATCCGGTTGACGAGGAAGCCGGGCCGGTCGGCGGACACAATGAGCTTCTTCCCGAGGGCGTCGGTCAGCTCGCGGATCGCCGCCTCCGTGGCGTCCGTGGTGGCGGCGCCGCGGATGAGCTCGACGAGCGGCATGACCGGCACCGGGCTGAAGAAGTGCATGCCGACGAAGCGCTCGCGGCGTGCTGGTGACACGGCCGACGCGAGCTCGTCGATCGAGATCGAGCTCGTGTTCGAGGCGAAGATCGCGGTGTCCGGCGCTCGTTCGTCGAGCTCGCGCCAGAGGCCCTGCTTCACGCCGAGGTCTTCGAAGACGGCCTCGATGACGACGTCGGCGTCGGCGACGTCGCCTTCGTCGTCGGTCGCATCAATTCGGGCCAGCGTGGCGTCGCGATCGGCCTCAGTGATCTTGCCTTTCGAGACCGCGCGCTCCAGGTTTCCGGCGATCCGGTCACGCCCGGCGATCGCTCGGGAGAGATCCGGCTCGTACAGCGTCACGTTCGTGCCGATCGCCGCATGGACCTGCGCGATGCCGTGGCCCATCAGCCCGGCGCCCGCGACGAAGACCCGTTTGACGGCCATGCCCGAAGCCTAGCCCGCCTCTGCTGCGGCGACTTCGCGAGCCCGAACGAACGCCCGGCCGCGAACGAGCAGCCAGGTCGCGCCAATACCGGCAACGACGGCCGATACGAGGAAGGTCACCGGGTACCCGGTGTAGACCGCGAGCAGGCCGAGGATCGCCGGTGAGAGGCCGAACGCGACGTCGAGGAAGAGGCTCGACGTGCCAACGACCGCACCCCGTTCCGATGCCGGGATCCCCATGACCGCCAATGACACGATCGCGGGAAACGTGAACGCCACGCCGCCAGCGAAGACGACGGTCGCGACCCACAGCCCGATCTCGCTCGGGAAGAACCCGGCGATCGCCATGCCGCTGGCGGTCAGGATCAGGGCCGTCCCGGACAGCCTCGCCGCGCCGAGCTGGTCCGGCAACCGGGCGAACGCGAGTCGGAGGCCGATCACGACAAGGGCGAAGACGGCGAGGTAGCCGCCGACGCTTTCAAGGCCGAGCTCGTCGCCCAGGAGCGGCAGAAACGCGAAGTACGCGCCCATGCCCCAGGCACCGCAGAGGACGAGCAGGCCGGGGACGATGCCGGCGCGGTGGAACCACGCGCCCCCGGCGCCCGCGGGCTTCCGTTGAGCTGGCGGCAGCGTTTCAGGCGCAAACCAGCTCAGGCCGACCGCAAGGACGCTGATCAGCGCCGCCGCGATCCAGATCGGCGGAAAGCCGAACGCCCCGAGCAGCCACTCCGCGAGCAGCGGTCCAATCGCGACGCCGAGATACAACGACGTCGAGATCAGGCTGATCGCCTCGCCGCGCCGCTTCTCGGGGGCGAGGTCCGTCGCCGCGGCCAGGCCGGCCACGAAGAACAGCGCCTCGGCCGCGCCGAGGAGGAGGCGCATGACGATCAATAGCGGAACCGTCGTGGCGTAGAGGTGACCGACGGCTGCGACGACCTGAAGGGCGGCGCCCGCGATGAGCATGATCCGACGACCGCGCCGGTCCGCCCAGCGGCCGGCGAACGGTCGGAGCGCAATCGACGACACGCTGAATGAGCCGATGACGATGCCGACCCAGAAGTCGTCGGCGGCGAGCGGACCGGCCGCGAAGCGCGGGATCGACGGGAGAAAGAGCCCGCTCGCGACGAAGAAGGCGAGGACCGACGCCGCGATCGCGAGGAAGGCCGGGGTCAGAAGCCGCTCGTCGCCGATGGCAGCGGTCGCGGTCCTCACGAGGCCAGGGCTTTGAGCAGCTTGTCAACGGCCGCGTAGGGGTCGAGCTCATGGCGCGCGACCGCGTCGATCACGGCGCGCGTCTCGTTGGCGCGGTCCGCCGTTTCGAGGCGCCCCCGCAGCCGTTCGCCGACGATCGCCCAGACCTGGTCCTCGGCCCGGGCGCGCTGCGCGGCCACTCGACGCTCATCGGGCGGCGCGGCCCGGCGCCGGTCCAGGATTGCGAGCAGCTCCGGGACGCCCGCACCGGACGTCGCGGTCGTCACCAGGACGTCCGGCGCGTTGGGCCGCGGACGGTCGTCGGCGAGCGCCCCGCGGGCCCTCCCGACACGCGGCACGGCGACGAGCATCGCCCGCAGCTGCGACGCGGTGCGGGAAGCACCGGGCCGATCGCCCTTGTTCACGACGACGATGTCCGCGACCTCGAGCAGGCCCGCCTTGATCGCCTGGACCTCGTCGCCCATCTCGGGCGCCTCCAAGACAACGGTCGTGTCCGCGGTCGCCGCGACTTCGACCTCGCTCTGGCCGGTACCGACGGTCTCGATGAACACGGTGTCGAAGCCGACGGCGTCGAGGACGGCAGCAGCCGCCCCGGACGACGGGGCGAGCCCGCCGGCATGGCCGCGGGCCGCCATCGAGCGAATGAAGACGTCGTCGTCCTGGGAATGGACCTGCATTCGAACGCGATCGCCGAGGAGCGCACCTCCGGTGATCGGGCTGGACGGGTCCACGGCGATGACGCCCACTGAACGGCCGGCCGCGCGCAGCGCACTTGTCATGGCCGCAACGAGCGTGGACTTGCCCGAGCCGGGCGGTCCGGTGACCCCGACGAGATGCGCCTTCCCGGCGAGCGGATAGAGCCGTCGCAGCGCCGCCTCGCCTGCGGGTCCGCGGCTCTCGACCGCCGTCAGCACCCGGGCGAGCGAGAGCCGATCTCCCGCCAGCGCCGCCTCGACCAGCGTTTCGGCCCGCCGGGCGGCCGCCGCGTCCTCCCCCACCCTACGCGCGCGAGCGGGCGTTCGTCCGCAGGAACTCCGCGACCTCGGCGATCGTCGTGCCCGGCCCGAAGACCGCGGCGACGCCGTCCTTCTTCAGGGCGGCCACGTCATCGTTCGGGATGATCCCGCCGACGACGACGAGGACGTCGTCCATCTTCCGCTCGGCGAGAAGCTTCGTGACGCGCGGCACGAGCGTCATGTGGGCGCCGGAAAGGATCGACAGCCCGACGACATCGACGTCCTCCTGGAGCGCCGCCGAGACGACCATCTCCGGGGTCTGCCGCAGGCCCGTGTACACGACCTCGAAGCCCTCGTCGCGCAGGCCGCGCGCGAGCACCTTCGCTCCGCGATCGTGGCCGTCGAGGCCGGGTTTCGCGATCAGGACCTTGAGAGGCCGCTCCGCCATGTCCGGGATTGTACGGGGCGGTCACCGCCCGAAGGCAGCGACCGCTACGAGACCGACGCGGGTGCGGCCTCGATCAGCTGAAAGTGCTCGACAACCGGCCGGATCCCAACGAGCCGGAAGCCGCCTGCCTGCAGGAGGGCCGCCCACTCGTCGCGTGTCCGCTCCTCGCCGCCGGGCATGACAAGCATGTGGAGGTCGCTCAGCTTGCCGCCAAGGTCCTCGTTCGGTGGCCCGAGGACCTGCTCGACGAGCAGCAGGCGCGAATGCGGGCCGGCCGCTCGACGGATCGTCCGAAGGATCCGGATCGCGTCGGCGTCGATCCAGTCGTGGAGGATCGACTTCATGATGTAGACGTCGGCGGCTGGCACCTCCTGGAAGAAGTCGCCGCCGGTGACCTCGCAGCGATCCGCCAGCCCAGCGGCCGCGAGCACCGGCGCGGCCTGGGTCACGACGGCCGGCTGGTCGAAGACGATGCCGTGCAGGTGCGGATGCCTGGCAAGAATCGCGGCCATCAGCGTGCCGTTGCCGCCGCCGATGTCCGCCACGCGCGCGACGCCACCGAAGTCGAATGCGGCGGCCATCGCCGGGCCGACCGGGGCACTGATCGAAGCCATGGCGCGGTTGAAGATCGTGCTCTCGTGCGGCCGCGCCCGGCGCCACGACCAGACATCCTCGCCGTGGAGCGCCGAGAAGGCGTTGTCACCTGTCCGGATCGAATGCTCGAGGTTGCCCCAGGCAGCGAGCATGTCCGGGCGTCCGTACAGGACGGCCTGGTCGCGAACCGAGCCCTCGACGTCGGCTCGAAGGACCTCGCCGAGCTCGGTCAGCTCGAACGTCTCGTCCGGCCCTTCACGCAGGATCCCGGCCGCCGCGAGCGTACGCAGCAGGCGGTACAGCGTCCGCGAATGACAGCTGAGCTCGGCCGCCAGGTCGTCGGCCCGACGAGGCCCAGACGCCAGTGCGTCGGCGACGCCTAGGGATGCCGCGGTCGAGATGGTCAACGACAGCCGGCCGGCGACCACCATTTCACGGACGGCGGCCGCGGCCTCGCCGCGGGTCGTCACGTCATGCGCCCGGGGCGGGTCGCGCGAGGTGGGCGAAGAACTCCGCCCGGGTCCGATCGCGGGTTCGGAAGAGCCCGAGGACGAACGAGGTCGTCATGACCGTGCCGGGCTTCCTGACGCCACGCATCACCGCGCACAGGTGGGTCGCCTCGAGGACGACCCCGACGCCCTGCGGCGCAAGGCGGCTCTCGAACAGCTCCGCGATCTCCTGGGTCATCCGCTCCTGGACCTGGAGGCGTCGGGCGAACATCTCGACGATGCGCGGGATCTTCGACAGTCCGACGACCTTGCCGCGCGGGATGTACGCGACCGCGGCCGTTCCGAAGAACGGCAGCAGATGGTGCTCGCAGAGCGAGTAGAACGGAATGTCCTTGACGACGACCATCTCGCTGTAGCCGACCTCGTAGATCGCGCCGTTCAGCAGTCGGTCCGGGTCGACGTGGTAGCCCGCAGTCAGCTCCATGTACATCCGGTGGACGCGCTCGGGCGTCCCGAGCAGGCCCGGCCGGTCCGGGGTCTCGCCGATCTCCTCGAGGATCTCGTGGACCGCGGCTTCGACCTTGCCGTTGCCGCGGTGCCGGCCACCAACGCCACCTTCGATCAGCTCTTCGGCTCGAAGGCCACTCGCGCTCGCCGACGCGGGAACTTCGCCGATCTCCGTCTCGATCTCGTCGACGAGCTTCTGGACGTGCTCCGGGAGGCGGGTTGTCATGACCCCGCGATCGTACCCGTCGGGCCGAATCCGGTCGCCGGACGAAGGTCAAGCTCACGCCCTTCCGCGCCGCGCAGCCAGGCTCGCGCGTTCTCGCCAAGCGACGGCCGGTGGTAGCCGCCCTCCTGGAGGATCACGAGCCGGCGCCCGAGCGCGGCGACCCGGCGACCAACCTCGTGGTACACGGACGTGGTCAGCGCAAAGTCGCCGATCGGGTCCTGGCCGTACGTGTCGAAGCCGAGCGAGACGACAACGATCGAACCCTTCGCCGCCCCGATTGCCGCCACGCAGCGATCGACGGCGACGAGGTACTCGTCGTCGGTCGCGCCGGCCGCCAGCGGGACGTTGACGTTCGCGCCGGCGCCAGGACCCTCGCCGCGCTCGTCTTCGTAGCCGAGGAAGTACGGGTACTGGCGCTCGGGATGGCCGTGGATCGACGTGTAGAGGACGTCGCTACGGCGCCAGAAGATCTGCTGGGTCCCGTTGCCGTGGTGGAAGTCGACGTCGATGATCGCGACCGGCTCCCCGGTCGTGCTCGCGATCGCCTCGGCCGCGATCGCCGCGTTGTTGAAGTAGCAGTAGCCGCCGAACATCGAACGGGCCGCGTGATGGCCGGGCGGCCGGCAGAGCCCGTAGGCGACCGTCTCGCCGCCGAGAACCAGGTCCACGGTCGTGAGCGCGACGTCGACCGCCCAGCGCGAAGCGCCGTAGGTGCCCTGCATGATCGGCGCCGCCGTGTCGAGACCCCAGAATCCGGCCCGGCCGCCGGCCGACTTCGGCTCACGGATCCGGCCCAGCGCCTCGTCGGACAGGCCCTCGAACATCGCCCGATTCGGATATGTGTCCGCCGCGAGCGACGCGTACGCGATGCCCTGCCGGCGCGCGGCCGGCCAGGCCTCCTCGAGGAAGCGCACGAGGCCCGCGTCGTGGACCGCCGTGATCGGCTCGATGCCGTGCTCGCTCGGCGCGACCAGCTCGAAGCCCCCGTCCGCCTCGAGCGTCGAACGGATCCGCTCGGCTCGCTCGGCGACCTCGTTCGCCGGGATGGCTGTGCCGAGGACGGTTTCGGTGACCGGATCGTGGGCCAGGTGTTCGGCTGTGTAGACGACCTTCATCGCGGCATCGTAGCGAGCGGCTCAGCGCGCGAACCGGGTCGTACGATCCGCGCTGATGGCCAAGCGTCGCCGCGGCTCAGCGCGGATTCGCCGTTCGACCGGCGATTCGTTCGAGCGGCTCGTCGACCGCGCGCTCGCGGGCATCCCGTCGCCATTCCGGGAGCACCTCCGCGAAGTTGCGATCGTCATCGAGGACGAAGCGTCGCTCGAGCAGCTCCGTGAGAACGGGCTCGATGACGACGATGCGCTCTATGGCCTGTACGAGGGCGTGCCGCGCACCGAGTGGGGCGCCGAGCTCGCAATCGTCGCGAACAAGATCAGCCTGTTCCGAATCCCGCTCGAGGAGGACTTTCCCAACCCGGACGACCTCGCCGCCGAGGTTCGCGCGACGGTGATCCACGAGCTGGCCCATCACCTCGGGATCGACGACGATCGTCTCGACGAGCTGGGCGTGGGCTGAGACTCGGTCAGACCTCAGCTGCCAGCGAGGTTGATGAAGCCGCCGACGGCGCACAGGCCAGCGAGCACGGCGAAGATGAACATCGGCCAGCTGACGAGGTTCGGGCTGTCGGAGCCGTCCTTCGCGGCCGCGGCTGCAGCGGCGCGCGACCACGTACTTTCGGCCGGCGCCGGTTGGGCGGCACTCTCGGTGTCGGCGCTCTCGCTGGCCCCCGCGATCGCCGGAACCGGCGGCTGAGCCGGGACCGCGACCAGCCTCGCCTTGTCGAGCCCGGCGCTGACGTGGGTCAGGCCGAGGAACGCCACGACCTGCGGTGCGGTCGTCACCGCCGAGATCGTGAACACGAGCGAGCCGAGCGCGACGACGCCGGCGAGGACGAGCGCGACCGAGAGGATCGTCAAGAGCGGACCGGACTGGAAGTCGAGGTGCAGGAACTCGGCGATTCGGGCGAGCGTGTCGCCGCCGGCTCCAAGCGCGAACTCGTTGATGACACTGACCACGGTCGTGAACAGGGCGATGACGAGCGCGAGCATCGGCCGCGCTCGCGCAAGCCGAATCGACCGGCCGAGGGCCTGGACCGGGCCGGCGTCGCCGAGCACGATCCCGGTCGTCGAGTAGGCGAACGGCAGCCCGAAGACGATGCCGAGGGTCGCCGAGATGAGCGTGTTCAGCTCGGTCGACCGGCTCATCACGGTGCCGAACGCCTCACCCAGGGCGAAGATGATCGCAAACGACGCGACGGTGATGATCAACGACGCAAGGACGACGCGCCAGAAGGTCTGGCGCGACCGCCGCAGCGCCTCCTCCATCGAGACCGGTCGGCCAACGCGCTGCCCGGCCAGGATGGCCACGGCCATCAGCTCGGCCTCGATCGAGATC
>Ga0075428_100006308_pt1 | contig 13182 bp, 9 predicted proteins | sample RhiMetdeltSRZDD2_FD_75291 | JGI IMG/M metagenome (GOLD analysis project Ga0075428, IMG submission 75291) | Populus rhizosphere microbial communities from Tennessee, USA - Rhizosphere MetaG P. deltoides SRZDD2 | ecosystem: Host-associated > Plants > Roots > Rhizosphere > Soil | place: USA...
CACGCTAACCGCGTATCTCGCGCCCTTCATGTTGGTGATTCTTGACCTGCACGTGTTCAAAACGAGGCTCGTACAGAATGCCCCGCCGTGGTTCAATGATGCTTTCTGGACGTTGTATGCGCCGATTTATGCGGCGTTCGGCGAACATTGAAACTCTCCCTCGACGCCAAAGCCCTCCCGCCTTGGCGGCGGTCGCGGCAATCTGACCAGCCGTCTTGTGTTCACTGGCGAGCGATGGCAGAGCATCGACCTGTGCGTACACGGCCAGCAATTGCGCTGGCAGTGCGTGGAGTGCATCGACTACTTCAAGGGGAGGGAGAAGGCGAAACGGCGATCTTGAGTGATTCCTTGGTGGTCTTAATAAGTTGAACGCCGCTGCGTGGAGGAGTATCTCCTGAATAGAAGCTTTTGCTGTTGCGATCGCACCGCTGCGAGAGTGATATGTGCGCATGATCCCAAGGATGTTTCTTCTTGGGCTGCTGGGTGTGACTGCAGTCGCGCAGGATTGGGTCATTAATTTTAACAACGCGAATCTGCCATCGACCATGGCGCACCCGGATCGTCTGGTTCGCTTCTCAAACGGGGCACCAGTGGTAGGAACCAATTATATGGCGGTTCTGCTGTACGGCGCACCCGGTTCGAGTCTGCAACCGGCCCAGGCCCCGGCGCGGTTCCGCGTACCGACGACTGCAGCGCCGGGAACATGGCAGGGTGGTGACCGTACCCTGACCGGCATGGGCGATACGCCGGGGACGCAGGTGCAGATGCAAGTTGCCGTCTTCGATATCAACCACTTCGCGAGCTATGCCGCGGCTGTGGCGGGCGGAGGCGTAATCGGAAGGTCAGCTCCCTTCACCTACAGAGTCCCAACGCCCCCGATTCCACCGAGTCTCCTCGACTTCCAGGACTTTGACGGATTCCTGCTGTTGATCATTCCAGAGCCATCGGTGATTGCTCTTGCGGGCGTGGGAGCGCTTGTCCTCTGGGCGGCGCGGCGACGGCGGCCGCGTGCTAGGTTGCTGCATGAAGGGCCGGACAGCGGGCGGGAGTGACGCTGCGAAGTGTTCAACGATTGCTTTGGCGCGATCCTCAGGACTCACGTCGAAACGCTACTTGCACGCGGCACTGTAAGGGCAAGGGAAATCGGTGGCGCATGGTTCGCGCGGTTACCTGGTCTCTTCTTTTTCGCGAACTCTTAACTCCAGCGAATCGAGTGAGACGATCGCGATCGTAACGTCGTAAGAGCCAGGTGACAACCGCTTCAGGCGCGATACATCCAAGCGGTTCGTATGCGGGTTCCGGCCGATCGCTTCGTTGAAGGTCAGGACCGCTACGTCGGATCCGGGTGGCGAGACATCCAACGTGGTCTTTTCAACGCCAGCGGACATTACCCCGCCTACAAGCGATGGCCCATCCCACGCGACGTCGACCCCATCGAGAGAAAGAGACGTCTCGTTTTTCACGGAGATGTCCAGGCTGACGTTCGAGCGTGACGGGCCGCTGCACGACGCCATCAACGCGATGCTGATAAGCACGAGCGAACGTATAGTGTGGCCTAACATCTATTTGCCGCATAATCCTGCTCGTCGAGCGAGGGGTCAAGCCGATTGCCCCACCGGGTCGGCGCGGTCGAAATCGGGGGTGGTGAACAGACTTGCGCGCCGGGGATGTGAAGCACAAAGTTGCGGGCCATGAATCCTGCCAAAGACGTCAAGGTGTCGATTGTGGCAGAGGCCAATAAAGGGCTGTGATGGGCGAACTTAACGATCGGGCATTGGCGCGACAAACTCTCGAACTACGGAAGCACGGCTACTCACTGCAAAGCTTGTTGCGTTTGAGGGCGATGCGCGTTTTATTCATCATAGTCTGCGCCATAGTATTGCTGCTGCTAATGTACCCGCATTGGATGTTTTACGTAGGCGTCGGAATGATCTGCGGAGCAGTTGCGCGTGAGATTGGGTCTTTGAGGGCTGGGCAAAAGAGGTGGCGATTCTACGACAAAGTAACTGACTGGGAGAAGGTCGCCAAAATCGCCAACGAATCAAATTAGGACACTACCCGATTGTGGCGGAAGCGAAGAAGCTATGAACGGAAAGGATATTAAGATCCTTATTGGAATGGCGCTCGCTCTACTCGTGCTGTTGGCAGCCTTGATGTGGGTGCTTCGATCAAATTAGGACACTCCCTGAAACTCTCCCTCGACGCCAAAGCCCTAACACCCGGCAGCGGGCGCGGCAATCTGACCAGCCGTCTGGTGTTCACTGGCGAACGATGGAAAACCCTCGACGCTTGCGTTCACGGCCAACGGCTGCGCTGGCATTGCCTGGAGTGTATCGAATACTTCAAAGAACGGGAGAAGCCGAAGCGGGGATAAACGAGGTATGCCGTCGAACAGAAAAAGACTGTATTTGATCATTGGCGTTCTTGGACTGATTGGGCTGGCGGCTATGGTTGCCATTCTGGTGTACGTGCTCATCTGACGGCTCCCGCTCGCGCAACTTCCCCCGTACTCCTCATTTCATCGGTTCACGCGATAAAGCAGCACGGGGCGGCTTGGGCCGCGACGGCACAATCTCCCCTTTCCGCATCCGTCTGAACCGGTTGGCCCATTCGTCGTGAACGCGTAGTGTGGCCAGGTCCTGACCTTTCGCACTCTTGCCGCGACCGTGCGCGTATTCAGCGGACGCCTCCGCCCATGCTTCTAGCTCTGCCAACTGCTGACCCAGTGCTCGCGTGATTGCGCTGGCGACGATGCGCTCCAGTTCCGGCACTGACCGGGAAGGAAGGTCGGCGGCGAACCGTTCTGCTACTGCTTTGGCGCGTTGTTCCGGCGTCACGGAAAAAGGCTAGCTGAACGCGGCACTGTATGGGCAAGGTCTTTCTTTCAGCGACTGATTCGTGGTTTGACGCGACCCTGCATGTAGGCCTACCCTCCCGCTTATCCCCTTATGAATGAGGCAAAGCGGTTCCTTCGATACGTTATGCCAGGGATTGTTTTTGTCATCCAGCTTGCCCTCGTATTCGGATTGTTGCGGCCCGACCTTCTGTGGCAAGTGGTTGGAAGAATCAGTGGCCCTTACGGGCTTGGATTGGTGCTCGGCGGCGTGCTCGCGAGTGGTGCGCTCGGCGTTTTCCTAAGCGCACTTCACCACGCTATACATTGGCGAAAGAACGGCAAGCTCATGGACCACTTACAAATCTTGTCGCGGCTTCACGATGCCGGGGCGATTCGGCTCCCAGAAGGGCTTCACTTACCGTACGCACGGGGGGTACGAAATCAAAACGATACCGAACTAACGAGAGACGACGCTTGGGTGATAGTCACGAAACTTTGGCACGAACGCACCAAAACGAATAAGCGACTGGAAAGCGCTGAACCGCGAACTGAGGCGCTCATAGACTTAATGCATTCGCTGGGGACTATCTGCCTTGCCGTGGCGCTGGCTAGCCTCCTCGCGTTTGTAATCGCCGGAGCAAAGAGCGACTACGATCCGTCTCCCTGGACAATCTTCTCGTTCACGGTTGCTATTCTTGTTTCCGTCGCGTCCTGGTGGTTATTTCGGGAAGGCTACCATCGCGTAGCACACTTCGCGCAAACCCTTGTCGACTCAATCCTGTACGACGCAATCAGAAAGGAAGCCGCCAGGGGCCCAATTCAAATTGAGTGGTTGCCAAAGTATCAGCCATTCAAAGTCGACGGTGTCGAGTGGGCCATCCTGATCTTGTTGCTGTTGGTTGTTGGTGGGGTGATCCACTTGGTTGGCTCATACCGTTCGCCCGGTCGCACTGCAGCGCCGCCTGGGATCACGAATGCCCAGGTTTCGTCAGTGCAGCCAGGCGGAAGACAATAATAAAATGTTACCGCGCACGTAGGCCAGCGCGGGCGAAATCGGGGGTGGAGGCTTGAGGCTTGCGAGCGGGAGTTGTGAAGCACAAAGTTCGGACACCATGAGCAACCCGACAAAGGTTCTGACTCAGGGAGAGCGGAAGGACTACTTGCGCATTATTGAGATCACCCTGAACAACCTCGACTTTGCTTCATTGATGGCAAATGTCGTTCACGTGTACCTGAGAGAGAATCTGCCGCTTCCAAAGGCGGACGTACGCTTTGAAGGTAAGCATCACTTCGCTATGGGGAGCGCGAACTGCGGCGTTGTGGCTTTCCCGGTATTGCAGATAGCAGCCCTCGACTGCCGCCGGTCTTTGGAGTTCTTCGGACTGCGGTTTGACCGCAAGAAAAACCCGCCAGTACTGGTGCAGCGTCAGGACCGAAAGGCAGACGACATCGGGATTGAACACTTCGAGTTGCCGCCTGTGACTCCAGGGGAATTTTTCAGGGTGACAAATCTCCATGAATCGACGCTTGAGCGTGTTGACGAATGGGCGAGCAAACAACTCGCTCACTTCACAACCGTTGACCCGAAAATAGTACCCGGCCTGATCGAACATGTTGCGCCGGGTATCGTGGAAGCCTTCCGCGTTCTGCTCTATGTTGCTTTGGGGGAACCGTGGCCCAAGATGCTCCTCGAAAGACGTGAAAAATAAGTGGCCCAGAAGTGGCACAGTGAACTTTTTTCCAATTATTTGTGGGCCATTTTTCGAGTGTCAAAACACGCATAAAACCATTGATTCTATTGGGTGTTTTTGGTTTGGTGCCAGAGGAGGGATTTGAACCCCCGACCAAAGGCTTATGAGTCCTCTGCTCTACCCCTGAGCTACTCTGGCTACCGTTGATCACCGGCGTCACCAGAACCGCTGGAGCCAGTGCGGAAATGCTCTTGCGAGCGACGGGGACGTTAACATAGAGGGAGGGCGCATGCAAGCGCCCGCGCTCCAGCGCGGCCACTTACTTGCCGTCGCTTAGCAAATAGGCGAGGAGGTCGAGCACCTGGTCTTCACTGAGGGTGTTCAGCATGCCTTCTGGCATGTTGGAGGATTTGGAGAGCGTGCGTTGGCGGATTTTTGATTTTTCAATCGTCACCGCTTCGGTTGCGAGCAGCGGACGGATCACAAGTGTTCGCTCGTCTTCCCGTTCCACGCGGCCTGTAATCACATCGCCGGATTTCGTTTCGATTTCCGTGGTGGCGAACCCTTCGGTGATGACCTTTGACGGCAACAGGATTGATTCCAAAAGCTGCTGCGAAGACAGTCGGCGTCCTGCGCCATCGAGTTCGGGTCCAACTGTGCCGCCGTCACCGCCGAAGCGATGGCATTGGTTGCAACCGACCTGCCGAAAAGCCTCGCGACCGGCTTCCGTCGAGCGTCCCTCGCCCAGCTTCTCAATCCGGCGGAGAAGCTCTTCCATTTTCCAGTCGCGCACGAACGCGTGCGTCGGCTTCATGCCGGCGATCCACTCCCGCAGCAACGCGACGGCGCCGTCGTCCACGCGTGCGGTGACCAGCGGCGGCATTTGACCGCGCCCGCGGCGCGAGACGCGGTGGAGCAGGACTGAACGCTCGGGTTCGCCCGGGGCGACGAGCATCGCGTTCTGAATGCCGAAGGTGTCGTGTTGCGGGCGCGCATCGAACAGATTTATGCGTTGCGCTTTGGTGCCGATCCCCAGTTCCATCTTCGCGTTTCCGCCGCCCGCCTCGATGTGACATACCGAACAGTTCACGTGCAGGTAGGAGCGGGCGCGGGCGTCGAGCTCTTGCGTGGAATCGTACGGGTCGACGAGTTTGTCCTTTGCGCGCTGCGCTTTGCGGTACGGGTTCGCCGAGTTCTCTCCTTCCGAATTTTTGGTACGAGCGAAGAATCCAATATGTTCGAGCGCGCGCAACTGCTGGTCGCGCCCAGCTGCGTAATCGTGCGTTCGGTTCAACTGCAGATCGGTAAAGCCAAGGACGAAGTTTGCGGCGCGGCTGTGGCAGGCCATGCACTCCGCGCGGCTGGGAAAGCGCCATTTGGGAAGTTGAGAGTTGAGTTCGCGCTCCTCGCCGTTGTGTCCAACGAGCGTCGCATCCGATTCCGCGTCGTTCCACCGATAGGAGTAGCCGACCCATTGCCCGCCCTGGCGGGTAAGCAGTCGTGTCTCGATACGGTGGCTTTGAAGCGAAAGCGTCTGCATCAACACCGTGCCGTCAGGAAATCCCCAGCCGCCGTTGGTGAGGTCGATGCGGCTCTCGCCAGGAAGAGCGATGAAGCGCTGGACGTGAGCGCCATCGGCCCAGCCCGGCGCGATGACAGAGTAGGGGAGCACTCCGGAATGAACCTGGTGATCTTTCGTGGAAACGAAAATACCGGTTTCGCTCAGGCGCGTCGGAAATTTCGACGGAGCTTCCTCGGGCGCGCGCGTGAGACGAAAGATTCCGCCGCCGTGATCGACAATCAGCAATTCACCGCTGTGGTTCACGGCGAAGGCCGCGATCTGAAGTTGCGTGCGCGCCAGTTCTTTGTGCAACGTCACGCGCGTGCCGTCGTGGCGCGCGCCCCAGATCGTCCCGCTGGAGTAATCGCCATAAATGTAAACGCCTTCGAGTTCCGGGAAGCGCTTGCCGTAATAAACCACGCCGCCCGTGAGCGAACGCGCTTCGGCGTGATGGTGCTCGATGGTTGGGGCGACGGGCGGAGTGGGCCCGAGCTTGCGGTTCAGGTAGAAGGGATGGCTGCCTTCATAAACACTCCAGCCGTAGTTTTCGCCGCGGCGGATAAAGTGAATCGTTTCCCAGAGGTCCTGCCCATTATTGCCGGCCCAAATGTGACCCGTCTTTTCGTCTACTGCCAAACGCCACGGGTTGCGCAGACCATAAGCCCATAGTTCGGGGCGCGCGTTCGTCGAGCCCACAAACGGATTGTCCTTCGGAATCGAGTAGGCGCGCGAGCCATCCGTCCGCTCCACGTCGATCCGCAACACGCCGCCCAAAAGGTCATCGACGGTCTGCCCCGAATTCCACGCATCCGAATCGCTCGTCCCGTCGCCGGTGGAGATGTAGAACATCCCGTCGCGACCGAAGACCATCCCGCCACCGTCGTGCCCTGCCGAGCGCCACTCGATAATCCTTTTTTCCGAATCGAAATCGAGGTATGGACCGATGTCCCAGGCGGGCGGCTTCTTTCCTCCTCTTGTGAACCTTGAAACCCGATTCGTCCGTTCGCCCTTCGGCGTCGGGCCGTTGCTGAACAGATAGAGAAAACCGTTGGTGCGATAGCCGGGATGAAAAGTAACGCTGTAGAGCAGCCGGTTCGTGACGGTAAGAAGTGTTTCCGTTTCGGTCGCGTCGGCGGCGTCGCGCATGCGCAGGAGCTTCGAGGGACGATCGTTTTCCCCGCCCTGGAGAATTACGAAGAGATATTCTGTGCCGGGCTCCGCCGCGATGTACAGCGGCGCGCGCCATCCAATGTTCGTGAAAGTCTTTTCGACTCGGTAGGGCGACGGTGGATCGGGCGAGCCGACAACGCGCGAGGTGGTCCATGGAATTCTGCGCTCCAGCCCAAACGGCGGTTCCTCGGTGGCTGCAGCGCAAAGGACCGCCGTGGCCAGCCAAAGCAACAGCAACAGGGGTGTTGTTGCGCAAATTCTTTTTGCTGGCATGGAGGGAGTCTATCGGGAAACGAGCGCAGACGCCAGTGCGGGCGAAAAACGGGCCGCCACGCATCAGGGTTTGCTTTTTTCGGCAAATTGATACAGTCCCGCGCCATGAACAAGATTTTCATTAGCCTTTTTGCGGTTTTGGTGAGTTTGGGGATCGAAGCGGCGGACGCATTGCCAACGGTTGCGCTGAAGCCAATCGCGGATGGTTTTGTTTCGCCGACGGTGCTTGTGCAATTGCCCGACGGCCGAATTCTAATCGGCGACCAGGTGGGCACGATCCATGTTCTTGGCGCCGATGGGAAGTTGAGCGAAGAGTTGTTTCTGGATTTGCGGCCAAAGCTGACGAAGTTGAACCAGGGCTTCGACGAGCGCGGACTGCTCGGGCTCGCGCTGCATCCTCAATTCAAGGACAACGGAAAGTTTTACGTGTATTACAGCGCGCCCAAACGCGCCGAGGCGCCGGCCGATTGGGACCACACCAGCCACATTTCGGAGTTCAAGGTCGCGGGCGGCAAAGTGGATGAGAACTCTGAGCGCGTGCTGCTGCAATTCGATAAGCCATATTTTAATCACAACTCCGGCCGGCTGGCATTTGGGCCGGATGGATTTCTCTACATTGCGGTCGGCGACGGCGGCAACGCGAACGACCAGGGGAAGCGTCCGGAGACCGGCAATGGCCAGAATCTTGAGACGTTCCTCGGAAAAATTCTGCGCATCGACATCAACAAAGGCGAGCCGTACAGCGTTCCGCAGGACAATCCGTTCGTTGGCGGCAAGGGCAAACCGGAGATTTACGCGTTTGGATTGCGTAATCCGTGGGGCATTTCATTTGACCGCGGCGGCAAGCATGAGTTGTTCTCGGCGGACGTTGGGCAGGACCGGTTCGAGGAGGTGAACATCATCACCAAAGGCGGCAACTACGGTTGGAACCTTCGCGAGGGTTTCGGTTGCTTCGATCCGAAAGCGCCGACCAAACCGCCGGAGGACTGTCCGAAAAAGGGCGCGAATGGCGAGCCGCTGCTCGATCCAATTCTCGCGTATAAGAATTTCAAAGGCTTCGCGCGCGACCCCGAAGCGACCGGCATCAGCGTCACGGGCGGTTACGTCTATCGTGGAAAGGAAGTGCCGGGTTTGGAGGGCAAATACGTGTTTGCCGACTGGTCGCGCAACTGGGCCAAGGCGGATGGCGTGATGCTGGTGGCCTCGCGCAGCGGCGAAAAATGGACATGGCAGCCGCTGGAGGTCGATGGGCAAAGGAAAGGGGATGTTGCCACCTACGTCACGGCGTTCGGGGAAGACAACAGCGGCGAGCTGTACGTATTGACGAATGGGCGCAACACCCTGACCGGAAAGTCCGGCAAGGTGTACAAAATCGTCAAAGGGTAGAGTTACTTGAGCAACTCTTCCGCGATCTGCACCGCGTTTAGCGCCGCGCCTTTGAGCAACTGATCGCCCGCGACCCAGAAACAAATGCCGTTGTCGAGCGCGCAGTCCTGGCGAATGCGGCCCACCTGGCAGTTGTATTTCTCGGCCGCGTAAAGGGGCAGGGGATATTCTTTTTTCTCGGGATTATCGACGACGTCGAGGCCCGGCGCTTTGAGCAAGACGTCGCGCGCCGCTTCGGGCGTGACCGGCTTGTCGAACTCCGCGCTGACCGCGATCGAATGCGCGCGATACACTGGCACGCGCACGCACGTGACGCTCGCGCGGAAAGTCGGATGGTGCATAATTTTGCGGCCCTCGTTTTCCATTTTCATCTCTTCCTTCGTGTAACCCGAGGGTAGAAATGAATCGACGTGCGGCAGGACGTTGAACGCGATCTGGTGCGGATAAACTTCCTTTGTGACCGGTTTGCCTTCGACGATTTGCTCGACCTGGCGCTGCAGTTCTTCCAGCGCTTTCGCGCCCGTGCCTGAAACGGCCTGGTAGCTCGACGCGAAAATCCGGCGCACACCGAAGGCCTGGTGCAGCGGATAGAGCGCCATCAACGTGATTGCGGTCGTACAATTCGGATTGGCGATGATCCCTTTGTGCTGGCGCGCGTCCGCGGCGTTGATTTCGGGAATGACGAGCGGCACCGAATCGTCCATACGAAACGCGCTGGAGTTGTCGATGACCACGCAGCCCGCTTTCGCGGCGATGGGCGCGAATTCCCTGCTGATGGAACCGCCGGCGCTAAAGAGCGCGATGTCGATGCCGGAAAAGATGTCCTTACGGAGTTCTTTGACCTCGATTTCCTGGCCGCGGAACTTGAGCTTCTTCCCCGCAGATCGCGCCGAGGCAAGGAAGGTGAGCTTGCCCACCGGAAAATTCCTCTTTTCCAGCGTTTTAAGCATCTCGATGCCGACGGCGCCCGTTGCACCGACCACGGCCACATGCGGATTGCGGTTCATAAAAGGGCAACGAATCTACTGGCGTAAAGTGCGAGTGTCAAACGTGGTAGGGCGCAAAACGAGAAGTGCCCCCTCAAGTTGGATCTTGTTTTCCACCGAGGCTTCGCCCGCAGGTCGGGGGTTACAAGTTTTGGTTGTGGCTGCTCGGCCGTGCTGAAATTCGTATTCATAATTCGACGGTGCGGACGCGTTTCAAGGCTAGGTGGAGGGGCAGCCAGCCGAGGACTAGCGACAGGGCCAGGAAGGTAGCGATGCAGATCGGCGCCTGTCCGGACGGGATTCGCCCGCTCGGGGTCCAGGGGTTCGTGAAGGCGAGCAGCACGACTGAGGCGAGGATGTAGAGAAAGCTTAGGACGAGACAAAATGTGCCGCCGAAGCCGCTGACGATTTTGCTCGGGTTGTCTTCTTTGAAATTGGGATAGAGGACACCAAGACCGATCGCCAGCGCGGTGAGCGTGAAGGTCATGACGGTGACGGCCACGGTGAAGTGCAGGACGCGATGGAGCGGCATATCGAGCATGTGGCACGACAGGAGGATGAGGCCGAGGGTGACGAGCAGCGAAGTGATCGCGGCGAGGAAGAATTTGATGCGCACGACGCGGCGCATGCCGAGCGGAGCCATGCCGATGATCCAAAGGCGTTTGCCTTCGAGGGAGAATTGCGGATAGACGAAGCGGGTGGTCAGGGTCGCCAGGTTCAGCGAGCAAGCGCCGAGGTTGAGGTACGAGACGAGGTGGACCCAAAATGGATTGGAGAGTTGCTGAGAAAAATGGCGCAGGTTGAAGATGTACACGCCGAGCAAGCCGAAGAGCATGACGGATTGCGCCCACTGAGTCGTGTCGCGCCAGAACATGCGGGTGTCCTTGACGATGAGCGCGCGCGTGTCAGGGCGCGCGGGCAGGGCGTTGATGAGGCGTTCGAGAACGCCCGGCCGCACTCGCTGCGACTTTCGGCGTTTTGCGAGCGCGTGGAACCAGGCCCAGCGGACAAAAACGCTGCCGCGACTTTGCACGGTGGAGGCGGCGTCGTAAAAGAGATTGCCCATTTTGGAGAGGGCGAGCATGGAGAAAAACAGGACGTGGCTAAGGAGGAGCAGGAAGAAAAAGCCGGCGCCGGTGCGAGCGCCTTCGGCCCATTGGAGGACGCTGGAGGAAACCCACATGCTGGGCAGCAGCGGGCTTTGCGCGAAATGGGTTTTCTCGAGCATTTTGTCGAGCACGACGAGGACGCGGGTTTCCATGGATTCGGGATCGACGGGCTCGGGTTTGAACCAGAGCGCGGCGGCGGTGATGAGGCCGACGACCGCGACCACGGAGACAATTTGAAAAAGTTTGCGGTCGAGATAACGCGCGACGATGACGGCGAGGCATGAGCCGGCAATGGCAGGCAGCATGATGGAGATGGCGACAATAACCGCGGTGACGGGATAGAAATGCCATGGGACGTTGCGAATGACACCGTAAGCGGCGAGCAGGGGAGCGATGAGGAAGAGAAAGGCCCAGGAGGCGAGCAGGGTGGATTCGATAAACTTCCATTGAAAAATCGTGCGCCGTGGAATGGGCAGCGTGAGCAGGAACGAAGTTTCGCGGTTTCGAAACAGGTTCGTATAACTGATGACGAGATTGCTCAGCAGGAGGAGCACGAAGAGGAACGCAAACAATAGAAAGAGCAGGCGCTCAGTGAGGACGTTGCCGAGGCCGGGAAAGCGCGAGATGAATCTGAGGCCGACGTGAAAGAGCGCGTAGGCGAGCACGAGGTAGCTCGCGATGAAGAGGAGGATGATGCTGGAGAGGAGTCGGGATTGCTGGCGGACGGCTTTGAGGCGGCGAAAAGCCGTTTGCCAATGAACGCGCACCAGCAGCCCGAGAGCGCCGGGAGTGGAGTCAGGGTTGGCGGTGGTTGTCATTTCAGTTCAAGATTCCGGAAATTCCGGTTTTTTCCGGTTTCGGCCCGGGCGCGGAGGGGATGGCCGCAAAAAACGCAAAGAGGCGCAAAGAAAAGGAATGCGGACGGCTTCCTTAAGTGCAGAGTTCAGAGTGAAGAATGCGGTATGAGTCGGCGGAAAAATCGGCGAACGCCGATTTTGATCGTCGTAAGTCGTTGGTACAGCGTGGTCGAATCGGTAAGAAGTCGGCGGAGTCGCCGATTTTGACGATTCTGTACAGTATCGTAAAGTTTGCCAGGCGGCTTCTGACGGGCGGGGATTTACCAGTTTGTCTCTCACCCTATCCCAGTGACTCGCGCGTTGCCCACGCGCTCGGCCTTCGGCCTTCACCTTCGGTGAATTCCTTGAGCGTCCTACCCCACGGACGCTCAAGTCCCCGGGGGCGAGGGACGAACCGCGACCGGGAAAATGCGACCACTGTTGGGTGTCAAAGTTGTAAGTCATTTATGATAAAGTAATTAAGATTTGCGTTTTGAAATTTGGTCGCATTTTGGATGCATAATGGTCGCATTTTCCGCGAATGGCCGGAAAGCGCCGGGGAGGGGTGGGGGATCTGGACAAAGCACGGCGGCGGCTCCGGGTGGAACCTGAAACGTGGCGGGCCTTGTCCGTCATAGGGTTACCCTTTCATCGGCTGGGCACGGGCTGTCTGCCGGTGGTCAGCTTTGGCTGATTTACACAGGATATGTATAGCATACATTAGTGCCGGGTGGAAAGGGAAAAGTGGGGAATTTTTGAAACATAATGGAATCGATTGCGGTGTAGTTGAGGCCGATCCGCGCAGTATTATTATGCCGAAGTGGAACTCAAGCTGGGTACGATGACCACGTGCCATGACGTATCAATTGCTCGCCAAGGAAGTCGCTGAATCGCTTTCATGTCTCGTCGTTTCGAATATCTCAAGAACCCACACGCCGCACTCGCACGGCGCGAATCAACAACTCGGTATCTGCCTTGCTAAAACGGAAATCGCTCCCGCCGTTTTGCGAACTTCCAAAACCAGCGTCGGTCATTCGAAACCGCGCTGTTTGCCATTGTGCCCTGTTCAGACGCCGAATGGCTTGCGGATGTGTCTTGTAAGCTCCCCCCAGGGGCGCTCGCACGTCGGTTGAATCATACTCCATTCGGATCTCTCCCGAGCCGGCGTCGAAATATTCCAAGTCGATCTCCAGAGTCTGTCCCGGCTGTGGACGAAAGCGATCCTCCACGTCCAAATAAAAGTAGTGCCCCTTCTGCGACAGCCAGCAGCGTCCGCCTTCTCGTTCGACGATGGTGAACTGCCCGTCGCCGCCATTGATCGCTCTTAGGCCGTC
>Ga0075428_100006310_pt1 | contig 13181 bp, 12 predicted proteins | sample RhiMetdeltSRZDD2_FD_75291 | JGI IMG/M metagenome (GOLD analysis project Ga0075428, IMG submission 75291) | Populus rhizosphere microbial communities from Tennessee, USA - Rhizosphere MetaG P. deltoides SRZDD2 | ecosystem: Host-associated > Plants > Roots > Rhizosphere > Soil | place: USA...
AACACCTGGCTCTTCTTGGTCGGGATGGTGGTGTTGCGGTCGATCAGGCGCGTGAACACGCCGCCCAGCGTCTCAATGCCGAGCGACAGCGGGGTCACGTCGAGCAGCAGCACGTCCTTGACGTCGCCCTTCAGCACGCCGGCCTGGATGGCGGCGCCGACGGCGACCACTTCGTCGGGGTTGACGCCCTTGTGCGGCTCCTTGCCGAACAGCTCCTTGACGATCTGCTGCACCTTCGGCATGCGCGTCATGCCGCCGACCAGGACAACCTCGTGGATGTCGGCAGCCTTCAGGCCCGCATCCTTGATCGCCTGCAGACAGGGACCCTTGGTCCTCTCGATCAGGTCGTCGACCAAGCTTTCCAGCTTGGCGCGCGTGAGCTTCATGGTCAAATGCAGCGGCGACTGCGTCTGCGGGTTCATCGAGATGAACGGCAGGTTGATCTCGGTCTGCTGCGAGGACGACAGCTCGATCTTGGCCTTCTCGGACGCCTCCTTCAGGCGCTGCAGGGCGAGCTTATCGTTCCTGAGGTCGATGCCGTACTCTTTCTTGAATTCGGTAGCCAGATACTCGACCAGGCGCATGTCGAAGTCTTCACCGCCCAGGAAGGTATCGCCGTTGGTGGACTTCACCTCGAACACGCCATCGCCGATCTCCAGAATGGAGATGTCGAACGTGCCGCCGCCGAGGTCGTACACGGCAATCGTGCTGTTGGTCTTCTTCTTATCGAGGCCGTAGGCGAGCGCCGCCGCGGTCGGCTCGTTGATAATGCGCAGCACCTCAAGGCCGGCGATTTTGCCGGCGTCCTTGGTGGCCTGGCGCTGAGCGTCGTTGAAATAGGCAGGAACGGTGATGACAGCCTGCGTGACGGTCTCGCCGAGCTTGGCCTCGGCAGTCTCCTTCATCTTCTGCAGGATGTAGGCGGAAATCTGCGCCGGTGAATACTGCTTGCCATGCGCTTCGACCCAGGCGTCGCCGTTCGGGCCTTTGACGATCTTGTAGGGGACGAGCTTCTTGTCTTTTTCGACCATCGGATCGTCGTAGCGCCGTCCGATCAGGCGCTTGATGGCGAAGAAGGTATTGACGGGGTTGGTTACGCCCTGGCGCTTGGCCGGCAGACCGACGAGGCGTTCGCCGTCCTCGGTAAATGCGACAATGGACGGTGTGGTGTTGGCCCCCTCAGAGTTCTCCAGCACCTTGGGTTTGGTGCCTTCCATGACCGCCACGCACGAATTGGTGGTGCCAAGGTCGATTCCGATGACTTTCGCCATGTCTTCTGGTCCTCTCTTTCGCAGCAGACCGCCCGGACCCGCATGTTCGGCATCCGGCACTCTCAGGGCCCCAAAAAAAGGCCCGCGGGATGCGGTCCCCTAGAGCTTCGTTGCTTGTGCGGCTTATATAGTGGGGCGCATTTGTGGCTGCAACGGGCGCGCTTCAAGGAGGGCCGCGGGCCTGTTGATCGAGGTGGAGCGGCCACGGTAGAGGCGGCTCTGTGGGGATCGGCATGTCCGCGTTGTCCGGATTCCGGCATCTGACGGGGTATTTCGGTGCGCGCGCGCAGGCAGCTCTGCTTGCCGACTTGCAAGCCGTGCTGAAGGCCGCGCCGCTGTTCGTGCCGCGCATGCCGCGTTCCGGAAAGCCTTTCTCAGTGCGCATGAGCAACTGCGGAACGCTCGGCTGGGTGTCGGACCAGGATGGCGGCTACCGCTATCAGCCCACCCATCCCCAAACCGGCGAGCCCTGGCCGGCGATGCCGCAGCGGCTGGTCGATCTGTGGGACGAGGTGGCCGATTTTTCGCACCATCCCGAGGCTTGCTTAATCAATTACTACCCGCGTGGGGCAAGAATGGGATCACACCGCGATGCCGACGAGGCGGATTTCACAGCACCCGTCGTGTCGGTGTCGCTGGGCGACGATGCCGTCTTTCACGTCGGCGGCAGGGCGCGCGCCGACGCAAAGCAGCGCGTCGTGCTGAAGTCGGGCGATGTGGTGGTGCTGGGCGGAGAGGCGCGCCTGGCCTATCACGGCATCGACCGCATCCGGCCTGGCACCTCCTCGCTACTGGCCGAGGGCGGACGCTTCAACCTGACGCTGCGGCGGGTCGGGTAAGTGCCGCGGTGCAGCGCCGTTGGCGAGCTGCAGCCGGCCCCGACACCGCGCACCGCTACAACTTCCGAGCGCGTCAGCCCTTGTTGGGGCGCGAGTTGTTGGCTGCGTCGGGCGTCGCCGCGCCGGCCTCGGTGGCTGGTGCTGGCTTCGGGCCGCCCTTGGCGACGACGACCATGGCCGGACGCAGCACGCGATCCTCGATGGTGTAGCCGGCCTGGAACACCTGCACGACCGTGCCCGCCGGCACGTCGGTGCGCGGCATCTCCATGACGGCCTGATGCAAGTGCGGATTGAACGGCTCGTTGATTGGCGCCATCTTGCGGATGCCGTAGCGCTCCAGCACGTTGAGCAGCTCGCGCTCGGTGAGCGTTACCCCTTCCAGGAAGCTTTTCAGCGCGGAATCCTGCTGCACGGCGTCGGCCGGCACCGCATCGATGGCGCGCTGGAAGTTGTCGCCGACGCCGACGATGTCGCGCGCCAGCCGGGTGATGGCATACTTGGCGGTCTCTTCCTTTTCGCGCTCGCTCCGCTTGCGGATGTTCTCGACCTCGGCATGGGCCCGCAGAAGGCGATCCTTGAGGTCGGCGGCTTCCGTGTTGAGGGCGGCGATGATGTCGTCCAGGCGCTTGCGCGCCTCATGCTGGGGCATGGCGGCTTCGTCTTGGCCGGGCTCGCCCGCGGCCGCCGCGCCGTGCGCCGCAGATGCCGCGCCTTGGGCGCCGTTCTTCGGCTCGGATTTGTCTGGCGGTTTGGTGGCCATTGCTCATCCCGTCATGTGGTTGGTCGCCGCGACCGGTGGAGAGGCGCAAAGGGGAATATCGGGCAGCGGGTGTCAGGTCATGCCGGATATCATGCAGAGCAGCAAAAAAATCAAGCCAGCACTCGACCTATCAGGCGAGCTGTATAGTCGACCATCGGGATGATGCGTGCATAATTAAGGCGGGTCGGCCCGATCACGCCGAGCACGCCGACGATCTTGCGGCGCCGGTCCTCAAACGGAGCAACAATTAGGGAAGAACCGGACAGGGAGAACAACTTGTTCTCCGAGCCGATGAAAATGCGTACGCCCTCGCCCCGGTCGGCAAGGCCCAGCAGCTGCACCAGATCGCGCTTGCTTTCGAGGTCGTCAAACAGCTGGCGGATGCGCTCCAGATTTTCCAGGCCATCGACGTCGTTGAGCAGGTTGGCCTGGCCGCGCACAATCAGGCTCTTCTGGTCGCCGAGCGTGCCCGACCAGGTGGCGAGTCCGGCCTCGATCACCTTCTGGGTCAGCGCATCGAGCTCGGCCCTGGCGGTCGCTAGCTCCGACTCGATGCGCGCCCTGGCCTCGCCGAGCGTGAGGTCGCGCACGCGCGCGTTGAGATAGTTGGAGGCCTCCGACAGGCTCGAGGGTGTGATGCCGGGCGGCAGGTCGATGACGCGGTTCTCGACGTGCTGGTCATCGCCGACCAGCACCACCAGGGCCTTGCCGGGTTCCAGCTTCACGAACTCTATGTGCTTGATCTTGCTCACCTGCTTGTCGGTGAGCACGACGCCGGCGCAGTGCGACAGGCCGGAGATCATTTCGCCGGCTTCGGTCAGCACCTGCTCCATCGACTGCTGACGCTTGATGCCGATCTGGGCCTCGATCTTGCGACGCTCCTCATCGCTGAGGTCGCCGAGCTCGAGCAGGCCGTCGACGAACATGCGCAGGCCCATCTCGGTCGGCAGGCGGCCGGCCGAGGTGTGGGGCGCGAAGATGAAGCCCAAGTGCTCCAGGTCCGACATGACGTTGCGGATCGACGCCGGCGACAGCGCCATCGGCAGGGCCCGCGACAGATTGCGCGAGCCGACCGGCTCGCCGGTGGCCAGATACGTCTCGACGATATGCCGGAAGATGGTGCGCGAGCGCTCGTTGAGCTTCTGCAGCTCGGACAGGCTCTCGATCGAGGATGGACGGCTAAGTGGTATGTCCTTGCTCATCGCTGGTCAGATATGGGCGGCGTGCAGCCCGGAATCTACGGCGAAGGCTCTGCGGGCGTCAAACCACCCGATTTGCGCTGTTGGTCCGGCCCGCGCCGCTGCGCATATGCGCCGCCGGTTGCACAAGACGAGCCACGCATGGGCGCGGGGCCATGCCCAAGACGACGCGCAACGGCGACGCCAGGCCGGGGTGCATGGGGATCGAGCCGGCTTCGCAAGTCCTTCCCCGGCAATGCATGTGAGGCACGGCGACGTCGGGCTGCACCAGAAGCTGGCAGGCAAGGATCCCTGTCCACGTCAGGACGCCGGTTGCAAGCGGTGCTGCCGGACGAGCGGGCGCTAGGACGAGGGCGCCGCGCCACCACTTTTTTTGCGGCCGGCGCGGTGACGCCAAGCTCGGTCGGGTTCCGCCTCCCCTCCCCGAGAGGTCAAGCACGCGCTTTTGCGGTTGCTGGGCCGGAGGGCCTCGCATAGGGTGCGCGCAACCTGAAACAACCCGTGTCCAAAAGCCAATGCGTCCGTCCAAGCGCAAACCCGACGAGCTTCGCCGCGTCTCCATCGAGCGGGCCGTATCGATGCATGCGGAAGGCTCCTGCCTGATCAAGTTCGGCAACACGCACGTGCTGTGCACGGCGAGCTTGGAGGAACGGCTGCCGCCCTGGTTGAAGGGCCAGGGGCGCGGTTGGGTCACCGCGGAGTACGGCATGCTGCCGCGCGCCACCACAGAGCGCACACGGCGCGAGGCGAGCGTAGGCCATCCCTCCGGCCGCACCCAGGAAATCCAGCGCCTGATCGGCCGTGCGCTGCGCGCAGTGGTCGATTTGCCCAAGCTCGGCGAGCGCCAGATCTCGGTCGACTGCGATGTGATCCAGGCCGACGGCGGCACCCGCACGGCTGCCATCACGGGGGCCTGGGTAGCGCTGCACGACTGCCTAAAGTGGATGCAGACGCGCGACATGATCCGCGAGGGCGTGCTGCGCGACCATGTGGCGGCCGTATCGTGCGGCCTGCACCAGGGCACGGCCGTGCTTGACCTTGACTATCCTGAGGATTCCTCGGCCGACGCCGACGCCAATTTCGTGATGACCGGAGCCGGCGGCATCGTCGAGGTGCAGGGCACCGCCGAGACGGTGCCGTTCAGCCAGGAAAGCTTCGATCAGCTGATGAGCCTGGCACGCAAGGGCATTGCCGAGCTGGTGTCGCTGCAAAAGCTGACGGTGGCTTAATGTTGTGCCCGCCGGCGCGGGCATGACGGTGTGCATGTGCGGTGTGCATGGGCGATGCGGAGCGGTGCAGGAAGGTTTGGGTAGCCAGCCTGTTCAGGATCGCGAACCATGACGCCCGACGGCATTCTCGAGACGGTGCTGTACGCCAAGGACCTGGCGGCGATCGAGGGCTTCTATCGCGACGTGCTGGGGATGGAGCCCTTTCAAAGGGCGGCCGGGCGACATCTTTTCTACCGCTGTGGCGGCCCGGGCCGCGAGCAGGTGCTGCTGATTTTTAATGCGATTGCCACCAGCGTGCCGGCATCGGGTGGCGCGCTGCCGGTGCCTCCGCACGGCATGGAAGGCGAGGGGCATGTGTGCTTCCGCGCCTCGGCGGCGGAGCTCGAGGCATGGCGGCGGAGGCTCACCGAGATGCGGGTGGCCATCGAGGCGGACTTCGAGTGGCCGGCGGGGGGGCGGTCGATCTATTTCCGCGATCCGGCCGGCAATTGCCTGGAGTTTGCGGAGCCGAAGATCTGGGGGCTCGACTAGGCGGCGGCAGGGCGCCGGCGCAGCTCGACGTTGTCCTGCTCGACCTGAGGCAAGAGGGTGCGGCGCATCAGCGGCAGCAGCAGCCAGCTGCCGGCGGTGAATAAGGCGCCGATTGCGACAAGCACCTGAAACGCGGCTGTGCTGCCCCAGTACTGCGTCATGGTCTCGTACAGCGTGCCGCCGAGACCCTGCGAAACAAGGGCACTCAGATTGATCAGCGACATGAGCAGGGCGAAGGTCGTTCCGGCCGTGTGCGGCCGACAAACGCGAGCCGCCAGATCGAGTTGGACGAGCGTGCCGAACATGTAGACGAGCCCGACCGCAAGGCTCACGTTGACGGCGCTCGCCGCATCTGCATAGCCCCAGTAGGCGAGCGTGGCCGCAATGCCGGTAATGATGGAGACGTGCATCAGCCAGCGCATGGCAATGGCGCGGCAGACAAGGCCGTACAGAACGCTGCCCAGCACGGCGCCGATGGCCTGGTACGACGTCAGCGAGCCTGCGAACTGCTCGTTGAAGTGCAGCGTCTCGGTTGAGTAGTAGTAGAGCACGGTCATCGAGAACGGATTGAAGTTCCACATGAACAAAAAGGCGCCGATGCTCAGGATGGCCGGCTGGCGCAACGTCTCCAGCAGTTCGCCGACGGCGCGCCCGGCCTGCACCCGCACGGTTGCCGAAGCTTGGGCCGTGCGGCTCGGTCGCGGCGGCTCGCGCACCAGGAAGCACACGGCCAGGAAACTGAGCCCGCAGAAAGCGCCGGCCATCAGGAAACCAAGCTGCTGCATGCCCCATTGGCTGAGCGCGCCGCCGGCCACGCCGGTCAGGATGGTCGCTGCATAGATCGAGGCCCATTGGATGGATTGCAGCCGGCCCGTGGCGCCTTGCGGCTGTCCGGTCTGCACCATCAGCGCATCGACCACGACGTCCGCAAAGGCGATGGCCACCGCCGCCGGCAGCAACACGATGAGCAACAGCGTTGCATCGGTGCCAAGCGGCATGACATAGACGGCGACCATGCCGATGCTGGCCGCGGCGGTGGTGACAAGAAGGTAGCTGCGGCGGTGCGAGCCCTTGAACGGCACGAAGTCGGTGAGAAGCCCGTACAGGGGCTTGATGGTCCAGGGCAGCGTCAGCGCCGACATCAGCCAGGCGGCGGACGCGGCGGAATAGTCCCAGTGCCTGAGCAGGGATTTGATGGGCTGGGAGAGCAGTCCCTCGGTCGGTTCAACGATGCCCTGCACGAAATAGAGCAGGCCGAACAGCGCACCGAGGCCGAACATACCGCTGCGGCCATGCTCGTGGTGCCGCCCGGCATCGGCGGATGTCGTTGCAACTTCGACCAAGAGAAATGTTCCTGCGTTCCCGCCGCGATGTTATTGGGTTCTGCATGCAATGGCTTGTAAAACTTTTCGGCCGGCGTCCAATGGTGTGGCGATGACGCGCAGGCTCGAGCGCGGCACGCGGCTGGTGGTAGCCAGCCACAACCCGGGCAAGGTGCGCGAGATCCACGCTTTGGTGGGTCGGCATGGGCTGGCGGTGGTCGCGGCGGGCACGTTGGGGCTGCCGGAGCCCGAGGAGACCGGCTCGACCTTCGCGGCCAACGCCGAGCTGAAGGCTGTGGCTGCGGCACGGGGCGCGGGGCTACCAGCCCTGTCCGATGATTCCGGCATTGAGGTGGAGGCGTTGCACGGCGCGCCCGGCATCTATTCGGCGCGCTGGGCAGGTGAGGCCAAGGACTTCGCACTTGCCATGCGCAGGGTTGCCGAGGAGGTGCGAGGCCGCGGTGGCTGGGGCGAGCCTGGTCCGCGCGCCAACTTCACGTGTGCGCTATGTCTGGCCTGGCCGGACGGCGCAAGCGAGCTGTTTGAAGGAAAAGTTTACGGCCATCTCGTGTGGCCGCCGCGCGGGGCTCAGGGTTTCGGCTATGATCCGATGTTCGTCGCCGACGGGCAGGACCTGACCTTCGGCGAAATGGAGCCAGACGCCAAGCATGCGATCTCCCACCGAGCCCGCGCTTTTGCGCTGTTCGCCCGCGCCTGCCTGGGAGACTGAGCTGCTGCTGTCGGTTTGGTTGGTCGCGGTGGAGCTGCCGGCATGAGACCGCAGCGGGAGAGACCCAGCAATGCCCTGCGCTGGCTCGCCTTGGCGGCAGGTGTGCTATTGATCGTGATCGCCGCTGCCATGCAATCGACGTTCGGCGCCTTCAGCCTGCAGGCGGCCGTCGGGGCCTACGCCGCCGTCGCCATGGCTGGCTTGGCCGTGATGGCGCTCCTGAAGCGGCGCCGACGTCGCCAACCACGGGACAGGCACCTGCAGTGACCGAGTTTGGCATCTACGTGCACTGGCCGTTCTGCGCCTCCAAGTGCCCCTACTGCGACTTCAACAGTCACGTGCGGGCGGGCGGCATCGACGAGGCACGCTTCTTGGCCGCCTTGCGGCGCGAGCTTGCCCACTGGGCTGCGCGGCGGGCGCAGCGCACCGTGACCAGCGTGTTCTTCGGCGGCGGGACGCCCTCGCTGATGAGCGCGGCCACGGTCGGCGCCATTCTCGATGCCGTCGCCGGGCACTGGCGCGTCGATCCGAACGCCGAGATCACGCTCGAGGCGAACCCCTCGAGCGTGGAAGCGGCGCGCTTGCGTGGCTATCGCGCGGCCGGCGTCAACCGCGTGTCGCTTGGCGTGCAGTCGTTCGACGATAGCGAGCTGAAGGCGCTGGGGCGCCTGCACACGGCGGCGGAGGCGCGAGCGGCAATAGATGCTGCGCGTGAAACATTCGAGCGCTTCACGTTTGATCTGATCTACGCCAGGCCGCGCCAGTCGCCCGCGGCCTGGCGCCGTGAGCTTGGGCAGGCGTTGCGCTTGGCCGGCCGGCACCTGTCGCTCTATCAGCTCACCATCGAGCCGGACACGCCGTTCGCCAAGTTGCACGCGGCGGGCCGGCTCGTGGTGCCTGACCCCGAGGCAGCGCTGGTGCTGTACGAGATCACCCAGGACATGACTGAGCGGGCCGGGCTGCCGGCCTACGAGATTTCCAACCACGCGGCGCCGGGCGAGGAAAGCCGGCACAACCTGCTCTACTGGCGCTACGGAGAATATGTCGGCATCGGCGCCGGTGCCCACGGCCGCCTGGCGTTGGACGGCCAGCGGCACGCCATCGCCAACGAGCGGCAGCCTGAGCGCTGGGCCGAACGGGTGGAGACGTTGGGCCACGGCGCCCTTGAGATGACGCCGCTCAGCCCGGCCGAGCAGGCCGATGAGGCGCTGCTGATGGGACTGCGACTTGGCGAGGGGCTCGACCTCGACCATCTGGCGGCGGTCGGTGGCTTGGTGCCTGCGCCGGGCACCATCGATGAGCTGATGGGTCTTGGTTTGCTGGAATGGTGCGGCCCGCGCCGCCTGCGCGCAGCCAGGCATGGCCGCTTCGTGTTGAACGAGATCGTGCTGCGGCTCGCCTCAGCCCTTGAGCCAGCCCTGGTGCCGGCGCGCGTCAGTTGACGTTGAACAGGCTCTTCATCAGCGAGGAGCCGGTGCCGGATGCCGCGGGGGTCGGCAGCGGACGCGGCGGGGCCGCGGGGTCGAGCACGCCGGCGCCGAACTTCTGCACCTCCAGGATGGCAAGCCCACGCTCGGTTACGCCATCGGCGAGCAGGCGGAAGGAACCATCAACGCCGGTAAATCCGGTGCTGCGCGTCAGCGCCGCCGGCGTGAAGCGATCCTGACCCGAGGCCAGCGCGATGGCCATGCTGACGGCGTCGTAGGCGAGGCTGGCGATGCGCGGTGGCGACTGGTTGTAGCTCTTGGCGTACTTCTGCGCGAAGTCGTTCCAGCCGCGCGGATCGGGTCCCGGATACCAGGCGCCGACGATGCGCGCGTCACGGCCGGCGTTGGGGTAGTCCAGGCCACCCGTGCCGATCAGCTTGACCTTGCTCGTATCGATGTCGGCCTGCGGCAGCAGGCGGCCCACCACCTCAAGGTTGTCCTGTCCGCCTGGGACGAACAGCGCATCGATCGGCGCACCTTGCGCCTCGGCCGCCTTGATGGCCTCAGCGATGCGGCGCATCGGCTCCAGCGTGCCGTTGGCGGACGCTGGATATCTCTCGATGGCCACCAGCGTGACCTGCGACCGGGCCGCCGCGTCCTTGAAGGCGGCCTCGGCGATCTTGCCGAAGGGATCTTCGGGCACCAGCGCCACGAACCGGCGCTTGCCCTGCTCAGCGGCATAGCTGACCACGCGGTCGACGTCGGGGCCTGGCTGGAAGCTCAGCAGGTAGACGCCGTTGCCGGCCACCTGACGATCATTGGAGAAGGTGATGACCGGTATGCCCGCCTGACGGGCAACCGGCGCCACGGCAGTCACCGACTTGGCAAACAGCGGCCCCAGAATGAGCGCTGCCCCAGCTTTCACGGCCTCCTCGGCAGCGGCCTTGGCGCCCTCGGGAGTGCCCTTGTCATCCTTGACGATCAGCTGGAGCGTGGGGTTGTCGCGCTCGAACAGGGCGAGCTCGGCGGCCTGCTTCAAGCTCTTGCCGATCAAACCGGTCTGGCCGCTTGCCGACACCGGCAGGATGAGGGCGACCTTTACCAGCTCTTTAGCGGGCGTGGCGGGTACCTCGCGCTGGCCTTGCAGCGCCGCCTGGCCTTCCACTTTGGGCGCATTGCCCGAACAGGCGCCGAGCAGCGCCAAACCGAGGCAGCTGGCCGCCGCCCTCAACATCCAATTTCGCGTCACGGCGCCCTGCATCGGCGCTGGCCCCCGAATCACCTCTACCGGTGGTAACCTGCACATCAAGGCGCGGCCAGGGCAAAACAGCCACAAGCAGCGAATTTTGCCGGCTTGCGACCCGCCGGATGTAATCGTCCGTAGCAGAAAGGATAATGGCCAGATGGCGTCGGATGGGCAGGGCCGGACCGCCGAGCGGGCGGCAGCGGTGCTGGCAAAGTTGGCCGCCGAGCCGCTGGCGCCGGGCCTGTACGTGGTGGCAACCCCGATCGGCAATCTCGCCGACATCACCCTCAGAGCGTTGGCGGTGCTGGAGCGGGCCGACGTCATCTATTGCGAGGACACGCGCCACAGCCGCACGCTGCTCGCCCACTACGCCATCTCCCGGCCGCTCAAGGCCTATCACGAGCACAACGCCGAGCGCGAGCGTCCGCATATCCTGGCCGACCTGGCTGGAGGCAAGCGCATTGCCCTCATCAGTGATGCCGGCACGCCGCTCGTCTCGGACCCGGGCTATAAGCTGGTGCGGGCCGTGATCGGCGAAGGCCATGCCGTGACCAGCCTGCCCGGCGCCTCGGCCGTGCTCACGGCTCTTGCCGCAGCCGGGCTCGCCACCGACACCTTTCTGTTCGCCGGATTCCTGCCGCCGCGGCAGGGTGCACGTCGCTCGCGGCTGGCCGAGCTCAAGGCCACGCACGCCACGTTGGTATTCTTCGAGGCACCATCGCGGCTGGCGGAAAGCATCGCCGACATCGCCGCTGTGCTCGGGGATCGCGAGATGGTGATAGCGCGTGAGCTGACCAAGCTGCACGAGGAAATGCGGCGTGGCCCACCATCGCAGCTCGCCCAGTGGGCGAACGTCAATGCCCCGCGCGGCGAGATGGTCATGCTGGTCGGCCCGCCGGCGGCGGCGGACGTCACCGATGAGGCCATTGTATCGAGCCTGCGTCCCCTGTTGGCCGAGCAGAGCCTGCGCGATGCGGCCAAGCTGGTGGCGGGCGATCTGGGTGTGGCGAAAACACGCGTCTATGACCTTGGTCTCGCCCTGAAGCGCGACGATCACCAATAAGCCGGCAACGCAGACGCCTGCCCCTTGCTGCGGGCGGGCTATGCGCCGGCACGCTTGTAGGGGAGCTTTGCCCGGTCATCTGGCGTTGACCTCGTTGCGGTCATCGGCGCCGAGAGAGTCTTGCACATGGCACATGCATCGAGCACATCGGCGGTAGCTATCGCGCCGTCCGCGCGCGACCATCGCGTCGATTTCTTCCGTGGTCTGGCGCTGCTGTTCATCTTCATAGACCACGTCAAAGAGAACACGTTGCAGTATATCACGATGCAGAACTTCGGCTTTGCCGACGCCGCCGAGGTGTTCGTGGCCTTGGCCGGCTATGCCTCCTTTCTTGCCTATACGCGCGTGTTCGAGCGGCAGGGCTGGTGGGCCGGGCTGCTCAAGGTCGCGCACCGCATCAGCAAGCTCTACCTTGCGCACACGCTGTTCCTGGTCGTCTGTGTGGCGGTTCTGATTGCCGCTACGCTGGTGTTCGACAATCCGATCTACGAGACCGTCCTCAACCTCGAGCCGTTCTTCGAGGAACCGGTGCGGGCGCTGCGCAAGGCTCTGTTGCTGGAGCACCAGCCGGCCATGCTCGACATCCTGCCGCTCTACATCGTGCTGCTGATGTGGTTTCCCGTGCTGCTTGTCCTGATGCGCGTGCACGTGCTGGTAGCGCTGGCGGTGTCCGTGTCGCTGTGGCTCGGCGCCAACCTGCGCGGCTGGAACCTGCCGACCTATCCAGAAAACGAGGGATGGTTCTTCAATCCTTTCGCCTGGCAGCTGCTGTTCAGCCTGGGGGTGTTTGCTGCGTTCTATGCCAGCAAGCGGGCGCTGCCGCGACCTTCCCTGTGGCTCGTTCTGCCGGCCGTCGGCTTTGCCGTGTTCGCCTTGCTCGTCACCGCCCCCTGGACGGCTCTCCCGCAATTGGATGAGATGACGCTGATCCCGACCGAGCAGCTCGTTGGCGAGCAGGGCAAGCAATTTCTGTCGCTGTGGCGGGTGGCCCACCTGATTGTGCTGGCCTACCTCGTCTCATCGTTGATCCCCGCTAGTGCGGGATGGCTGGCGAGCCCGCTGGCCCGGCGCATCGTCGATTGCGGCCGCCATTCGCTGCCGGTGTTCTGCCTGGGGACTGCGCTGTCGATGGCCGGAAACTTGGCGATGGCCAAGTACGGCGAGGGTTGGACCGTGCAGATCGGCGTCAATCTGGTTGGGATCGTGCTGTTGCTGCTCACCGGCTGGACGCTGGCCTGGCTGGCGCGCAGCCATGAGCGCGCCTTGCCTTCGCGGCAGGGCTAAGGGCATAGCGCCTGTGCCAGACTGATCCCGCAACCTTTCGCCGGCGCTGCAGGTTGCCCTAGGCTGCGATCATGGGCAGCGTTTCGGCCAATCCAGAACGCCGCCACCAGCGCGGATGGCCGTCGGCGTGGATCGCGGCCGCACGTTTGATGGCCTGGGGTTATCGCATCCTGGGCCAACGCGTACGCACCCTCGACGGCACGATCGACCTGGTTGCCGTGCGCGCTTTGCGGCTGTCCTTAATTGAGGTGAAGCGACGCACCACGCGGCTCGATGCCGT
>Ga0075428_100006311_pt1 | contig 13181 bp, 9 predicted proteins | sample RhiMetdeltSRZDD2_FD_75291 | JGI IMG/M metagenome (GOLD analysis project Ga0075428, IMG submission 75291) | Populus rhizosphere microbial communities from Tennessee, USA - Rhizosphere MetaG P. deltoides SRZDD2 | ecosystem: Host-associated > Plants > Roots > Rhizosphere > Soil | place: USA...
CCCTCGATCTCCGGCCCAACGACGAGCATGAGCCCCGTGACGTTGCCGCCGGGACGCGCGAGGCTCTGAACAAGCCCCGCGCCCACCGGATCCTCGGCGGTGGCCATAACGATCGGGACGGTCGTGGTTATGGCCATGGCTGCCCGCGGTATCAGGTCGCCGGGCGCCACGATGACGTCCGTTTTGAGGCGGACGAGTTCGGCGACGATGTCTCCGAATCGCTCGAACTGTCCCTCGGCCGACCGGCGCTCAAGGATGAGGTTCTGCCCTTCCACAAAGCCGAGGGCCCGCAAGCCCTGCACGAACGCTCTGATGGAGGGGTGGACAGGCTCAGGGCCCGCCATCTCCGAGACCGGCGACGTGGTGGCGATGATGCCGACGCGGTAGACCTTCCCTACCTGCTCCGCTCCGGCGGCGACCGGTGCGCCGAGCGCCCCGGCCAGCGAGGTCAGCAGGAAGCGGCGGCGGTCCATTCCCGGACGGTAGGGCGAGAGGTACACCAGGTCAAGAGCGGGCCGCTGCGGCCGGGGAGCTGCGAATGGCCCCCTGCTACGTCATTCGCGCGTCGTCGCCGCGCTGATGCCGACGAGCCGTGTTGATCCGGGCGAGTGCTTCCCTGGCGGCTGCCTTTGCGGCGTCCGAGCGGGGGTCCTTCCGCCAGGGGCGGATCTTCCTGCCCGTCAACCGGGAGATCCGGGACCCGGCTGAGCTTTGTTCATGCTCAGTTACAGGACGTACTCCTAGTCCGGTTGAGCAGGAGCCCAGGTCGGGGCTCTTCACGTTCAGCAGGCACGCGCTGCAGGTGAACTCGGTGGCGGCCGGAGAGGTCGCGTGGCCGATCTCCCGCGGCAGCCGTTTGCACGTCGAGCAGGGGATCGACGGCCGACGATCGCGACGACGGCCCTGGCAGATGTCGCAGCAACCGCGACGGCACCGGCACGTAGGAGCCCCTCCGTCGCAAGCGACGGAACAGGGACGAGCACTCGACGCGCCTTCAAGCGCCCGGGCGAGTGCTTGGCGTAATGGCGCGCGAGCGCGAGCCGCTCGTCGGCAGCGTAGTCGCCCGAGCAGTGGATCACGGCGTCATATGGGATGTTCGTCATGTCGAGGTTCGCCCGCTCTCGAACACGAGCGAGGTTCGAGCGCCCGATCTCCGCCTTTCTGGTCTCCGCTTCGGCCTTGCGCACGGCCTGGCCGTAGCGTGCGGGGATCACCGGACCCCCTCCGCGTCGAACGCCACGCGGAAGCGATGAGGTCCAGCGAGGGCGCGTCGTTGCTCGGTCGCGGGCTGCTGTATCGATGGCTGTCGTCGATGCCTGCTCGCGGTGAGTCCGTCGTCGTTCAGGCGCGCGGGTGCAGCGTGATGAGCGCTGCCAGAATCACGGCGCGCGCTCGGGCGCGTCCGCTGAAACCGGAAGTTGGGCTGCGATCCCGACGCAGGAGGATGGTTCCTCATACATGAGCTCTGGCGTACGCGCGCGCGAGAGCGAGATGGGCCTCGATTGGAAACGCCAGCCCTTGCTGGTCCACCGATGATTTGAGCGCGGCACTGACCTCAGTGACTAGAGCCGCTCGAGCGTCGTCGCTGGCTTTGGCCACGATGGCGGCCAGCGGGGTTGCCGCCACATACCGTCCCACGAACTCCTCGGGAGAGGGGAAGCGCAATGTCTTGGCAGCAGGGCGCAGGTCCACAATGCGGAACCCTGCACCGGTGATCAGCATGCGGAGATCGTCTGCACTGCCGAACGCAAAAGGACTCTCCATTATCGCGGCCGCTTCGGGAGCTATGAAGCGTCCTAGTGTCGTAAACAGCGCCGCGAAGCCAGGGCTGTGGTGCATGGGGCGCCAGACGCTTAGAGCCATCCGCCCACTCGGCCCCAACACACGACGGATCTCTTGGAGAGCTGCCGGCCGGTCCGGAAAGAACTGTAGCCCTTGTTGGCAAAGCGCGAGGTCAAACGTCGCATCTGGTAGAGGAATCGCACTCACGTTGCCTTCACGCCACTCGATCGGTGCGCCCTGCGGCGGCGGCAGGCGGCGAGCCACCGCTAGCATGCCGGGATTTAGGTCAAGGCCAACCACTCGTCCGCTCGGACCCAGGCGTTGAGCCACGAGCCGCGCCACGATGCCGGTGCCACAGGCCACGTCCAGCACCCGCTCGCCCGGTTGGGGCGTTGCCAAGGCCACAAGATCCTCCGCCCAGGGGCCGAAGATGGCGGGGACCATATAGCGCTCGTAAATGTCCGGAGCGCTTCCCCCGTATGCCGTCCAATCCATCTGTTGGCTCATGAGTTCCTCCTGCGTGGCAGCGCTGGGCCATTGCGGCTACTGGCGCATCGAACACCTGCTGGGAGTTCAACCCAGGACAGCCCAACGGCTTGTTCGCGGAGCCTATCCGGCAATGCGCCCGATGATGAACCGGGTCACGTTGCGAAAGTGTCGTGCGCCACGTCCGTCCGGCCACATAGCGGCTTGGACGGCCTCCTTTGCCTCCTGCCGCCGCTCCGGAGGTAGCTGTGCGGTCGTGACGCCTGCAAGGACCTCCCATGCCAACTCGAAATCCGGGAAGTCAAAGCCCAGCTCCTCGGTCTCGACGCGGGATTCAATGCCGGTGTCGGCCAGCTGCCCCAAGAAGGAAGCTGGATTTCCCAGTGCCCCGGGGCCAACGCCGGGTACGGGCGGCGGCGGCGCAAACTTCCCTGCCGTCTGCTGGAACAGGACGATATCGCACTGATCCGCCGAGGCCCAGACGGAAGCGACGAAACGTCCGCCGGGCCGCAGGACGCGCCTGATCTCTCGGGCTGCGGCAGCCCGGTCAATGACGTACATGAGGCTGAGTGAAGCCAGCACGATGTCAACCGCTCCATCGTCGGCTGGAATCTGCTCGGCGCGGCCCTCGCGGAGTTGGACATTCGTGTGGCCCGCCTCGACAAGGCGCCCTCTGGCCAACGTCAGCATGTCCGGGCTGATGTCGACCGCGGTGACCTTGCCGGCGGAGCCGACAAGATTGGCAGCCGCAACAGCAACTGACCCTGTCCCTGTGCCGAGGTCGAGAACGTGCTGACCGGGCCCGACATCACCACGCTTGACGACGTTCTCGATGACGGTGGCGAATCGTGGGTCCACTTCCCGCCGGTAGAGTTGGGAGATCCGGTCCCATACCCCAACCTGCCATTCGAGGCCTCGTCTCTCGGCGTCGGTGTCCATGTTTGCCCCCTCGGTGAGATGACTTTGCCGCCGAACGCTCGCGGTGAGCAGCCGTGGCGAGCGAATCCGAGCCAGCGGTCTGCTCTACTGCGAAGTTAGCTAAGTTAGACTGCGGACACGGCCCCGCCACGCCGCTGCGGCATTTTACCCTTCTAATCCACGCTTGCTCCCTGCGGTGCTTGTCCCTGGGGCCGGCAATTGATCCCCGGGTGCGAGGAGAGCAAGGTCAAAAGTTGTCTCGTTTCCCTGATCCTCCTCCTTGGAGGTGGGGTTTGCGTATAACGGCCACGATCTGCAGCCGGATGAGCCGCGGCCACGCGGAAGCGGAGCCACCGCGGACGCCTTCTGGCCTCGGGTCGCAACGTTTACACGTTGAAGTCGTCCTCGATGTCGTGGCCCGGGCTGTGGGCCTGACCCTACTCAGGCGCGCGAAGAGGTGATCCAGTAGAGGGCGCGCGCCGTCGACGCCCTGGCGACTGTCCCCAGCGCTCGTGCAGCATTGCCACGAACGCGCGCGCTGACGGCGTCAACACGGCGTCGCGATGACGCACGATCGAGATCGTCCGCCGGACCTTCCAGCCGCGGAGTCGAACGACTCCGAGGGTGCCGGCTCGGATCTCACGCGCGACCGTGAATTCGCTGAGACCCGCCAGCCCATCGCCTCGGGCCACGGCCATCTTCACCGCTTCCCAGGAAGTCAGTTCGAGGCGACGGTTCGGCGTGATCCCGGCGTCCGCCCAGGCCGCCTCGATCACGGCTCGCGTCGCCGAACCCTCATAGAGCTCGATCCACGTCGCCGCTTCGGCCTCCCGCATGGAGATCGTCCGGCCGGCGAGTGCCGGCGGGCCGACGACCACGATGTCCTCTGTGACGAGCGGCACCGCTTCGATCTCGGGCGCGGCGGCGAATCCACCCACCACGCCAAGCTCCGCCTGATGGGAGCGCAGCGCGTCCATGGTCTGCACCGATGCTGCCGCGCGAATCTGCACGCGCACGTTGGGGTGCGCACGCGCGAACGCGACAATGACCTCCGGCAGCAAGTACGTGGCGGGAACGCCTGACGCGACGATCGTCAGCACGCCTGCCGGACGCTCGCGGAACTCGGCCACACCCCGGGCCGCCTGCGCGAGGAGGGCCTGCGCCCGGAGGACGTGGTTGGCGAAAAACGCCCCGGCGGCGGTCAGCTCACTGTTTCGCGGACGGCGCTCGATCAGCCGGACGCCCGCTGTCCGCTCGACATCCGCGATGTGCTTCGACACCGCCGGTTGGCTGATGCGCAGCTCTCGCGCGGCTGCCGAGAACGAGCGATGCCGAGCAACGGCTGCGAAGGCCCGTAACCGGGCTTCCAGATCCATAACCATAGGCTATATGAAGAGAGCCGCATATGTATTTCTATTCTGCCGCCGCCCGGAGCCACTCTTCAGCCGCAGCGGATACGACGAGGAGAGGGGAGGCGGTCCATGCAAAAGCGGAGCGCGGCGTGGTTCCTCGCGGTGACGTTTTTCGCGTATATGGCGCACGCTGGCTGCGCGGGGACCGGCGTCCAGGCCGGATCGCCAGGGTCGGCGGCCCGCGGCGAACGACACTACGGGTACGTCATGTCTCAGGTGTCCAACGCCATCGTGGTGATCGATACCAGCACGAACGAGGTGGTGAGACGGGTCAAGCATGCCGACATGGTCAAGCCCGCCGGCGGGCGGTTCCACCCGAGCTTAAAACGCTATTACGCCGGAGGTTCCGGCAAGATCACGATCTGGGACACCACCGATCTCTCGCATCCCACCTATCTCAGGACCGTCATCCCCGCCGCCGGCAGCACTGGCGAGTATCGGGGCTTCCTGATTCACCGGGGAAGCCGGACGGCAATCGACGGCACGGTGTGGATGGCCAGCATCCAGGACAGCAAGGTCTACGTCTATCGCGCGGCGGATCTCGAGAGGGCCGCGACTCCGACGCCGGCGAAGGTCTTCGACGCGGCCGGCGCCGGCATCAGCGTGCCGCACTTCATAATGAGTCGACCGGGGACGAGCGAGATTTGGCTGACGAATCGGCCGGTTAACGGCAAAGGCTTCCTGATGCGGTTCGACGGCGATGCGCACACTGTCATCACCACGCCGACGGCGCGCCTGGAAACCGCGTCGACGGTGGGCGACGAGCCGAACGAGCTCAGCTTTTCGAGCGATGGGCGGCTGGCCTATGTCGGTCACCACGGCCACGTCATCACGGGCTCCCCGGCCAATCAGATGAACGTCGCGATCGTTGACGCGACGCGTTTCACCCTGAAGAAGCTGTATCCGATGATCGCGACCGCGACCACACCCGGGTACGTCGACATCGATCCTGCCAGCGGCCGCGTCTACTTCGCCACCAAGTGGAGCCCGAATCTCGTGGTGTTCGACATCAAGACCGAGCAGGTGCTGCGGTACATCGATCTCGGCGGATTCGGCCCCGGCTACGGCGTGGCGCTCACGCCCGACAAGAATCGTCTCTACATTCCGCTGGGTGTCCCGGCCCAAAGCGCCGTTGCCGTCGTCGACGCGAAGACCCTGACCGTGGTCGCGAACATCGTGGATTCCGAGCTGATCGGCCCCCGCGCCGTGCGATTCACGAGCTATTAGGGGAGCCGGTCGCCACACCCAGCCCACGACGGCTCGTTCGTCCACCGATTGTCATGGCTTGAGCAACGCATCGAACGACGACCCCTCGCAACATTCACTCGCTGACATGAGCAGGTCTCTCGAGGCGGAGTGGCGGAAACGCTCTCGGTAGATCGGGTGCGGTGAGTTGCGAGATCGACTCGAAGCCCGGCAGGCCCTTCAATACGAATGCTCCGAGTCGGTGCAGCGCCGCATCCGAGGGCAGACGCGGTTCGATGCGCCGACGCGTCGCCTCCGACACAAGGATCTGCCCGCCGTGACCCGCCGAACCAATCCGGGTCGCGCGATGTACGTCGAGCCCCGACGTAACCCTCGTCGGTCATCTGCGGCTGGCCATGGTGGAGCCCGATCCGAACACGGACGATCGCCCCGTGGGGCCAGGCGTGATCACGTAGCCGTCGCTGGATCTTCAACGCGGCGCTGACCGGATCGGCGACCTCGGGAAACGCGCCGAAGAACTCGTCGGCGCGCGAATCGATCTCGAACCCTCCGTGTTCACGGACGATCCCCCGGAGAAGGCGCCGCTGTTCCGCCAGGACATCGGCGTACCGCTCGCCGAGCCGGTCCAGCAACAGCGTCGAGCCTTCCACGTCGGAGTACAGGAACGTTACAGGCCCTTCTGGTAGCTGCCGCGCGGTCGAGGCCTGCGCGTGCACGGTCGCGGCCAGCCGGTCTCGGTCAACCGTCAAGGCGAATGCGGCGACACCGCATCGAGGAGCGGCTTGTCGTCATCCAGCGCCGCATCGTGGATGATCGCTCCAAGGGGTTCGTCGGCCCGTTCCACGAAGGTTACCGACGACCCGGATCCCGGCTGGGGCATGGCCAGCACCTGTCCGGTGGCGTCGAGATGCGCCTTGGACGCCGACGACCAGTAACCGAGTTTCACCGACGGGTCGTGGAGAACGTCCGCGATCGAACGCTCAAGCGAGCCCCCTCCTTCGTTCGTCGCGGAGCCCCACGACGAGTGTGGCCACCGCGGTCTTGTCCATCCTCATGCGCAGTAGTCCCGCGAGGAAGCCGGTCGGGACCGACGCTCGTGCCCCCGAGAGGACCCAGCCCAGCACACCCGTCAAGGATGCGTTGATAGGGCGGTCCCGACGGCAAGGAAGCCCGTCCAACGCTCGACCCCGGTAAATACGGCTGGGGCGGAGGCAAGGGCGAAAGGATTGACGCAGTCACAGCCGATCGTGGTGATGCGATCGACATGCTCCAAGACCGCCGGGATTCGATCCACTAGCAGCAAGCGGGTCGGGATCTGGATCGCTGCTAGAGCGGTCACCAGGACTATGGCGAGGCAGTGGCGCCTGAGGCCGAGGCGGCCCGACGGGAAGGTGAGCAGCAGATACGGCGTCAGCGAATTGACCAGACGGCGGGTCGCGAACGCCAGGGCGGCGACCGCCGGCACGGACGACACCTGGAAGTCGGGGATGTACCAGACGTACCCGATGACCAGAAGGAGCGGGCCGGTCCGATTGTCCGGGCGGCGGCGCCAGGCGATCGCGCCCGCAGCCAAGTAGGCGAGCCCGACGAGTTCGGTCTGGACGATCGCGACCTCCGGCACACCGGCGCGGAGAGCGACGAGGCCGGCCCCGGCCGCCACGGCGAGCCCGATGGCCGTGCCTAGCCAAGGTGCCCAGGCGCCCTTCACGTCCACTCTCGCTTGGCTGCTCGAGCTCGAAGAGTGTCCAGCACCGCCGCCGCCCGATCCTGCCAGGGCGTGACGGAGAGGTCAAACCGGACAGGAGGGCCGTGCGGATCGGGGCATTCAGCCGCGGACGAGATCGAAGCGCGCCGCCGGCTCGCATCCATTCGCCGAGCCACCCCCCTGGGGGTCGCCGCGATTACCGTACGTCCAGCCCATACGTCTCGGGCGCCGTGTAGCATTCCTTAACCAGGAACTCGCTTGGTAGGCAGCGTATCCACGTACATCGTCGTCTTCTGGGTCGCCATGCGGAGATCGTCCTCGCATCGGCGGAGAACTCAGCCGAAGCGGCGTGTGACGATCGGCTGGCTGATGATCCAGAGGCTCGTCATCGTGTAGACGACCATCATGAAGAGCATTGGCCATTGGCTCCTGAGCGCCGACCGACGATCCGGAAATTGCTCCAGCGCAACGCGGTGGGCGAGGTACACCGCGGCTACGTGGCCGGCGACAATGGCGGCGACGGAGATGTACCAGACGGCGCGGGCGTCGACCACGGCCGGTCTGACGAACGCATTTCGCGTCCCGAAGAGGTCCCAGCCGAATCCGAACGGATCGGATGCCAGCGGGATGAGGTACTGTCCCGCCGCCGCCAGAAACGACACGTAGTGGGCTAGATGGTATGCGATCGCGATGGGCACGAGCGTGAGGACGAACGCGCCCGCGATTGGCCACGTCCGCGCCTGCGTGCCGCTGCACCACGCGATCAGGCGGCACGACAACAGAAACACGATCAGAAATAGTAGTGGCGCGGCCATGACGCCAGCGGTCCGCCGCCAGACGTCGGGGCCGTGGGCGAGGGCCGCCCAGAGCGGTGTTTCCATGAAGCCATCGAAGGTCACGGCGGCCAGCAGCACGATGACGAGCGCGACGCGCGACGCGGATGGCCGCTCGCACTTCAGGAGCCCGACGGCGTACGGGCGCAAGGCCAGCGCCCGATTCCTGTCGCATGAGGCGCGGACTTCCGTCGGTGCGAAGCGGGCCAGTAGCCCGAAGACAAGGGAGAAGACCTCGCCGCGGCAGAGCCACTCGGCGCGACCGAAGAGCAGCATGCCGGTCCAGGTCAGCGCCGAATACGCCAGCATCACCGAAGCGAGAGGGGCGGGGTGATCACTCCCCTCCCAGACCAGCTCCATCCAGATGAACACAAGGAACAGGGCGACGGCGGGCCACGCGCCGAGCCGCTCGGGATAGCGCAACCCGCGGCTGAGCGGCCGCCCGGGGAGGAGTCGAGCGTATAGCGCCTCCGCCCAGGCGAACAGCGTGTCGAGCGGATTCAGGAGCGCCCACACGTTGCCGAGCAACGCCGAGACGTACAGCATCCCGACCCACCAGACGGCCCAGACCATCACCGGTGCGATGTTCTTCAGCGGGCTCTGTGTGCCGAACAGACCTGCGTAGATCAGCATCAGGTAGGTGCCGACACCGACCACGCGGGCGGCGCTCGCCGCCCCGGACGCCACGAAATTCGCCGGTCCCGAGCACAGGATGGTGACGCGGACGGAATCGTGGAAACCCGTCGCCGTGCGCATGAAGAATGCTAGGGCGGCGAACGACAGGGTGACCGTGATGCCGGCGCCTGCGAGATACAGCCACAGGGGGATGGGCAGGTCGTAGCGCACGCCGACGCCGTGCGCGTGCGCCCGCTCGGCAACGACGAATACCGCCGACAGAGAAAGAACGAGGAGGCGGCGGCCGTGCGGGTGGTGGGCCAACGGTGTCGTCGGCATGTCAGACGGTCGCTTACGATAATCGCTTGCCGTAACGGCGACTATAAACGATACTCGGCGGAATCGCGCCGCCGGTGTACCGCATCAGCCGTCAGGTTCGTCCAGCGAGGAGGAGTCATGCGCAGCTTCTTTGTCTCGGCGTCCGTAGCCGTGTCACTTGTCGTTCTTCCGGCTGTCGCGCTGGCCCAGATCCACGCAATGGTGAACTACGAGACGAAGTCACCCGAGTCGCTCAAGGCGCTCAAGTCTCCGGTGGCACCACCGGCGCGCAAGGAAGGGATCGCGATCATCGACGTCGATCCGGCGTCGAAGACGTTCGGCAAGGTCATCCAGGACCTGCCGTTGCCTCCCGACCTCGTCGCGCACCACATCTTCTACAACCGCGACCAATCCAAGGCGTACGTCACCGCGCTCGGAAAGCCCGAGCTGCGCGTACTCGACATGAAGACGTCGCCGTACCAGATGAAGGTCGTGGCCGTGCCGGACTGCAGCGTCGGCGAGGACGTCGTCTTCTCGGACGACGGCACGCGCTGGTACCTGAGCTGCATGGGCTCCCAGGCAATGATCGTCGGTGACGCGAAGAGCGACGTCCCGCTCCAGACGGTGAAGGGGCCAGCGCCCTATCCGCATGGCATCGCGATCCATAACGGGATCGACCGCATCCTGCTCACGAGCACCGTGCGTGCCTCGGACCTCGGCGACGCGGGGGAAGTGATCAGCGTGGTGGAGGCCAGCACGGGCAAGCCGCTCGGCACGCGCAAGGTGTCGAGGAAGGCGTCACCCGCCCGCAGCGCGCCGGTGGAGATCCTGTTCGTGCCGAACGCCAGGCCCGCCCTGGCCTACGTCACCAACATGTACGAAGGCACGCTGTGGACGGCGACTTGGAACGTTGCGAAGAACGACTTCGACATGGACCAGGCGCACGACTTCGCGGCGCAGGGGGCCGGCGTGCCGCTGGAGATCTACTTCAGCCCGAAGGCCGATCGCATGTACGTGACCACGGCCAAGCCGGGGCACCTGCACATCTTCGATCTGAGTGGGACGCCGGGCCGGCCGCGGCTGCTGAAGTCCATCCCGACCGCGGAGGGCGCCCATCACGTCGCCTTCACCAAGGACGGGCGGTACGCGTTCGTGCAGAACACGCTCCTCAACCTTCCCGGCATGAGCGACGGCTCCATCACCGTCATCGACCTGAAGGCAGAGAAGGTCGTCGGCAGCGTCGACACGCTGAAGAACGACGGCTACAACCCGAACAGTATCGTGCTGCTGCCCGACTGGAATGACCTCGCCGGGCACTGATCCGGCGAGGCATACGCTGAGGTACACGGCGGGCGAGGGCGCGGCGAGAGTCTGAACACTGACCACCGCCGGGGATGGCCACCGGGCCCCTCGTCTGGTGGGCGCGTTTTGGGCGTGAACAGTACCCGACGGGCCCCAAGGCACCACAAAGCCAAGAGCACACGGCACACGCCAACCCTTGGTTTTGCTTGGTGGGCGTTGGGCAGCGGGCAGGGCGACTAACCCTCATAACCAAAGGTCGCTGGTTCAAATCCAGCCCCCGCAACCAACGTGCCGCATGCAGCCTCCTGGTTTACCGCCAGGAGGCTGTCGTGCTTTATGCGGCCGCGAATCTCGAACGGGTGAGCGGCGCCCCGCTTCACCACGCCGGGCAGTGGCCGGATCGTCAGATCTCCGTCGAGGTGCTTGAGGACCTCAAGGCGCGCACGTTGCGCGTCGTCCCGGAGCAGGTCGTCGAGGTGTTCGAGGCGCGCTCGAATCCAGCCCGACGACGCTCGCGGAAGAGTCAGGCCGGCCTCTTGCTCTAGCGCGGACAGCTCGAGACGTAGTCCCTGGAGCCCGGCCTCGATCGACTGAAGCTCGGATCGCACCGAGAACGAGTCGCCGCCGGCCAGGCAGTGGACGAGATTCCCCGCTTCGCGTTCGAGGCGAAGGATCTCCGACTTCAACTCACGAGCCCGGTCATCGTGCATGCGCGCGGTCGTGTCGACCTCGGCGTTCACCGCAAGCGTCAGCGCGTCGATGATCGGTGGAGTCATCGCCTCCCGGAACTTCGCGACGAGCGAGCCTTCGAGGCGATCCTGGCGGTACCAGACGCGATGTCCGCACACGGCCGGCCCCTTGTCGGCCGCGAAGGAACACCGATACCAGCCCGCGCGGTACACGTGGCCCCGCTTCCGCTTGACGGCCGTCTGTGCTCGCATCCGCGCTCCGCAGACGGCGCAGCGCAAGAGGCCAGTCAGTAGATACCGCGAGTACATCGGGCGTGCTCCGCCGGTCGGCGGACCACCAGGGCGACCGAAGCCTTGACGGATCTGGTGCAGCCTCGACTGGACCCCACGCCACAGTTCGTCATCGACGATGCGCAGCTCCGGCCGGTCCTGTCTGATCCACTCGGTTGGTGGACGCTGGAGGGGCCGGCGCCGGCCGCTGTCCGGGTCCTTCAGGAATCGCGTCTTGTTCAGAGCCTTCCACTGGAGCAACGGCTGCTCGCGTACCGCCGCCTGGTCGGCGGCATCGTCGGCGATCAGTTCGGCCGCGATCTGCCCGCGATCACAAAGGTGGTCGATGAACTCTTGCTCGCGATCCGTCCACGCCAAGCGTCGCTCGGTCGCAGCAACGCACACCTCGTTCAGTCTGTCGGCGATCCTGCCGAGGCCCGCACGGTGGTAGACGGGCGGGATCTATACATGGGGGAGGCGAGCGTCTACGATGCTGATGGGGCACCTGTCGCCTCGCAGAGTGGGGCCGGCCTTTTCATCGAAGAGTTCGTCGCGAGCGTCGCCCGCAAGTCGAGGGCAATCGGATCCTCGCGACGCTACTCTTCGCCGACATCGTTGGTTCGACGGATCTCGCCAACCGGCTCGGCGATGTGCGATGGCGCAAGCTCCTCGAGGAGTACCGAACCGCGGTGCGGAGAGAGATCGTCCGCTGCGAGGGCCTAGAGATCGATGCGGCGGGCGATGGCCTTTCGTGCGCTTCGAATCTCCCGCGCGTGCCATCGAGTGTACCCGCGCTCTCCGCACCGCCGTGAAAGGAGCCGGTATCGAGGTCCGCGCGGGTATCCCATACGGGCGAATGCGGGCTGCAGGGGCGGGGGCTCAGCGGGATCGCCGTCCACATCGCGGCAAGGGCTGAAAGCGCGGAGGCTTCCGGCGAAATCCTCGTGTCTTGCACGGTCCGGGACGTCGCCGCCGGGTCGGGCCTGCGGTTCGAGAACCGAGGCGAACACAGCCTGAAAGGTGTTCCTGACCCGTGGCGTCTTTACGCACTCGCGGAGTAGCTGTCGTCGAACGGTTTATCGTCTGTCACTGCATGGCTGCCGCTGACGACGACCGACCGTCCAACTTCCCGCTGCAACGGAGCGGGGTCTCGCGTTGCTCGCCCTCCGGTCGTTGAGCGCGCCCGTTCGCCGCACAAGAAGAATGATCAGCCGTTGAAGGGCTCAGGGCGTCGGCGCCGAGTCGAGGAACGTGGAGCGTTCATCCCTGCCACCACCCCCATCGCCCGGCGACGAGCTGTTCGCCGGGAGGTACACGTACGTGCTCAGGTCGATCGGCCCGCCGTTCCGGACGACGTGCTCGACGGGATTGCTGACGACCCCGAAGAACCTGGCGAGCAGCCCGAAAGCTTGTCGTGCAGCTTGAACCTGACGGTGCCGCCGCTCTCCGTCACCGTCCGCGAGACCTTGGCCACCGCCGCCGCCGCGCGCGTCGCCGGGCTGACGCTCGCCGCGTGGACGTCCTCATCAGCGACCGTCCGGGCCTGAAAGCGCCTCACCGGCCGGTGGCAGCAGACGACTGTAAACCCAACCTTTCCCTCCGGCCCCGGGGAACCGGTCCGACTTGCGCGCGCAAGTAACCGAAA